>JAABVA010000032.1_pt1 | contig 174125 bp, 141 predicted proteins | sample 5560331 | NCBI WGS metagenome assembly JAABVA01 (sample SAMN12812661, study PRJNA571458) | rock metagenome | isolation source: Antarctica rocks | place: Antarctica: Victoria Land, Mt New Zealand sud | collected 2016-01-07 | reverse complement strand
ATTACTCACTAGAACTATACGATTTGGTAAATAATATGGTGTTTTGCCGGAAAAAAAGAAAGCTGTAAATCAAAGGATTACAGCTTTTTGAACGTTTTGGCATTGATTTTTGTAGCCCGTAGGGGAAACTTTTCGAACCCCTTTTTACAAGATTTACGGTTACTAGCTTCATGAACGAAGCGTTTTAAGCGCGGTTCTCTACGTACGTCGATGTTAAACGTCACGTAATTGAATTTTTACAGTTTAATTCAAGTTTTGCAATTTTTTTGTTTTTAAATGCTGATTCGAGCCCAGTAAGGTGCAATAATAATTGTTTTTTTCTTTTGAGCACCTAACTGGGTGCTTCTCGAACCATTTCATGGATGATTTGAAAATGCTCGCAAACCTGACAGTTCAATAATCAATTAACTTCATTCTGCTATTTGTTCTGTATTTGTCAGGATAGAAATGCTTTTGATGTAATGGATTAGCTTAGATTTTGTGCATCATCACCGATTTGCTGCTTGTCTATAATTAAACGGAGATCATGGTCTGACATAATGGGAGTTTGCGCATTTCTTCCAATGATATTGCCTTATAGATACGGCCGTCAAAGGAACTGGCAGCTATGTAATACTTTCCATCTATATAATTGGTGTCAATGGAAACAATCCTCCTCTGTCGTGATTTCTAACAATTGTTCTTCAGTTTGTGTGATCACAAACATATCATCAAAATTGAGCTCCAGTTCATCTGATTTGATACGCCATTCCCTCAGTCAGGTAAAGTCCAAACTGTTGGGATTATAGTACTGAAAGCGCCATCGAATACTTTCGTCAAGTAAGAGTTGTTCGCCGCCAGCACCGTAATCACAGGACGGGCGGAGAAAGATATTTTTGGAAAGAAAGATATAGCCTTCGTTAAGTCATTAAAAGCAGTTCATTAATTAATCCTATCGGCTCATTTTGCTAATTATCAAAAGGAAGTCGAACACCATTAAACAGGATTTGCCTTAAACAGTAGCAAATTTTTGCAGGCTTCTTAACTTTGTGAACCTGCACGAGTTCGAACCTATTTTTTTATTGGTTCATTACCAGCAACTTACTAAGAAGGCAAATTTAGGCACTTGGTTAGGTGCCCACTTATTGATTATTCAAAGAAATCGAAATATAAACCCATATTGATTAAAATAAATGAACTATAAGAAATGAATCTTTTGCCGAATAGGGTTTTTTTGAAGAAAAATCATTTAAACTTCTGCACCAACCCTTCAAGATTCATTGTCAAGTATGTTTCTTGATCTTGCATTTATAAATTGTGACGGCGAAATACCAAACTGCTTTAAGAAATTTCTCCCAAAATGATTTTGAGACGTATAACCTACCATTTCAGCTATAACAACCATTTTAAAATGCCCTCCATTTAGCAATTCTGTCGCTTTTTTTAATCTTGCAATATTGATAAGCTCATTGGGTGATAGGTCTGATACTGCCTTGATTTTTCGGTAAAGAGTAGGCCTGCTAATATTCATAAAACTACTTAACTGTTCAACATCAAGTTCCGTATTAGTCATGTTTTCGTTTATAATAATATTTAATCTTTCCAAAAATCTTTCGTCTGCTTTTGTATGAGCCATAGTGTTCATATGCACGAGCGGCGAATTCGAGAAATAAGCTTTGATGTTATTCCGGTTCTTTAATAGGCTTGATATCTGTACTTCCAAATATTCAGGAGAGAAGGGTTTTTCAACATATGCATCAGCACCCTGTTCAAGCCCCATAATTTTTGATTGAAGTGTATCTCTTGCGGTAAGTAAAATAAAAGGCATGTGGCTATGGTTAAAATTTGCCTTTACCTCCTTGCAAAGCTCAAAGCCATCAACAATAGGCATCATAATATCACTAATGATAAGCTGTACCGACTCCTTATCCAAAATTTGAAGGGCCTCCTGGCCGTTCCTTGCTTTTAGCAACTTGTATCTGTCTTGAAGTTCCAGGGTCAAAAAATCCAAGATCTCTTCATTATCATCTACTAATAATATTGTTGGTTTCATAATTGTAAGCTAAATATCAAATTCAATTTCCTGACGAATAGGTATAATCAAGGCAAACATATTTAAGTTGGTAGTATTTTGCACTAATGCCAAGCTGCCGTTATGTAATTCGGCCAAACATCGAGCTAAAGGTAAGCCAATACCGGTGCCGGTCTGCTTTTCAGCCGCTTTCATTCTAAAAAATACCTCAAATATTTTGTCTCTCATCTCATAGGAAATAACAGGGCCATCATTCGTAATAACTATTGTAAATTGTTTTTTTTCATCATTTACAACTAATTTTATTTCAATTTTAGTGGTAGCATACTTGATTGCGTTATCCAGTAAGTTTGATAATATTTTATTGAGAGCTTCCCCATCCACATATGCATATACATCAGCAGTGGGTAACTCTATATTCTGTGCAAGGCATTTTTCTTTAATTGCCGTGCTAAAGCGTATCAAAGTATCATTAACTATTGCAGTAATGTTAGTTTTAACAAAGCTGAGAGAGAAACCGTGACTTTCCGTCTTTCTAAAATCCAGCAATTGATTGGCCAGTAAAAGTAACCGGTTCGTATTTCGCTCCATTATTTTCAGATATACACCAATGTCTGTTGTCTCTTCTACCTTTTTAAGCACTCTTTCAAGAGGGCCGCTAATTAATGTTAGAGGTGTTCGGATTTCATGCGCTACATGCGTAAAAAAAGCTATCTTAGATTCATATATTTCCTTCTCCTTCTCTTTTTCCAAAGATTGTATCTTTAGCCGATTCTTATCCTCTAATTTATGATGATAATTCGTTGTTAAAAGTAATATGACCCAAATGATAGCGATAACGTAAAAAGTATAAGCGTAATAACTTGCCCAAAAAGGTGGTTCAACAGTTATATATAAACGTTTTAAATGACCACTCCATAATTTGCTACTGTTATTTGCTTTAACTTTAAAAATATAATTACCTGGAGATAGTTTGGTAAAATAAGCTCGTCTGTTACTTCTTATATAGGTCCAGTCTTTATCGAGGCCATCCATCTTGTAAGCATATTGGGTCATTTGGGGTGATGTGTAACCCAAAGCCGCAAAATCGATACTGAATGAAGATTGATCATATTGTAAGATAATTGTGTCAGTAAACAAAATAGATCTTTTTAATGGTGACAGCTTTTTGCCTATTTCTAAATCTTCATTATTTATTTGAAAGCCGGTGATGTAAACAGGAGGCATAAAATCATTTTTTATAAACTTTTCAGGGTTAAACTTTATCATCCCTTTTAAACATCCAAAGTACATGGTGCCTTTATCATCCTTATACGCTGAATTATAATTAAATTGGTCACTTAATAAACCGTTCGCTTTGGTAAATACTGTAATAGAACGTTTAATGATATTGAGGCAGGCAAGGCCCTTCGAGGTACTTATCCATAAGTTTTTATGATTATCTTCCAGCATCCTGTAAATCACATTGCTTAATAAGCCGTTTTTTGTCGTATAGATAGTGAAACCATTGCCATTACTATTAAGAATGCACAATCCTTCCTCGGTTGCAAACCACATATGGCGTTCGCTATCTTCAAAAATTTGGTTTACCCTATCATTAGGTAGGCTAAGCTTGTCGTGTGCGATATTCGAATACCGCCCATGCATTTTGGTTCTATTGTTAAAATAATAAACGCCGTTGCGATAGGTTCCCACCCATAGTGTGCCCTCCGTGTCCTCATACATTGATGTATAAAAACCATTTTCCGGAAATCCATTTAGGGATATGAAAGACTTTTTGTTTGCTTCATATCTATACAACCCGTTGCTTGTGCTGGCTAATATATCACCCGATGGCGTTTTGTAAAGACTATAAATAAAGTTGCTTTTTAAACGTAGGGGAATTGAATTAACAGAAAAATGTCTAATTATGGTGTGCGTTTTGATGTCAATTATATCAAGCCCGTGTTCAAATGTGCCTATCCATATTTTATCATTCTCTACAAGCAAACCATGTACATTTAAATTGGACATTCCCTTTTTGGCACCTAAGGGTCTTACAGCGTAAAATTTCTCTGTTTTGATATCAAATTTATTCAAACCTGCATCCTCTGTACCTATCCATAGGTTATGCTGGTTATCCGAATGAATCTCCCGCACTGCATTTCCAAATAGAGAGAATGCTCCTTTACCCGGGAAAAATCTATCAAAGTAATAATATGGTTTAGCGTAATAATTCAAGCCGCCAAAATAAGTGCCAGCCCAAATACCTCCTTCTTTATCCATGCAAAACGTATATACTGCATTGTCCGATAATGAATATGGATCGTTGTATTGTTTTGAGAGGATGAAATATTTATGGGTAGTAATATTGTAAACATAAATACCCGATTCTGTTGCAATCCAATACTGATTAGTGCTTTGTTTTATAAAGTCACGTACAAATAATTCATCGTGTTGGGCATTATAAGAAATAATATCCTGGTATGATCCTGTAGCGATGTCAAAAGATTTGACGCCCTGATTGGTTGTTCCCACAAACAATTTGTGGTTTTCAGCTTCATATATAGTTTGTACTGATTTTGATGTAGCTGTCGGTGAGTGATCAAATAGGTTAAATGAAATAAAAGAGTTGATTTTGCTATTATACTTTTTTAAAAATCCATTATTGGTAGCAACCCAAACGGTATTGTTTTTTGAAACGCATAAACTTGTAGCCTGATATTGGAGATCGTTATAAAAAGTTATGTGGTTGTTTTTTTTGTTATATCTGTAAAGGTTATTGCTACCAATGAACCATAGATTTCTGTTGCTATCCGATTTAATTTGCGTTATGTCTATCCCCGCAGTAAATTTTAATAAAGTAAAACCTTCCGTTAAGCGATCGTACCTGTAAAGGCCTTCTTCTGTACCTAACCACAAAATATGGTCTTTATCCTGAAGGATTGAATAGATTACATTGCTACCTATACTATTTGGCACCTCCGTATTATGTCTAAATATTTTATAGGCGTAACCATCAAATCGGTTTAAGCCATCTTTGGTTCCAAACCACAAAAAACCATTGTCATCCTGTAAGCTGCAAAGTACAGAGTTGTTTGACAAACCATTTTCCACCTGAAGATGATTGAAAGAAAATGATTGAGGCATTGCAGTGCCCGTTAATAACAATAAAATTAATAAGAGAAATAAGTGTTTCAATTAACAACAGTACTTAACAAAAATACATATGGCTTAATTAGCCGCGGTTTATAATATTCTAAATATAGATAGTTAATTTTTATAAAACATAAAATGATACAAAACAGATATAGATTGATACAAATTGATAATAGCCTTATTATTTATTCATTCATCTTTGGGTCAGATGATATTATATGTATCCCAACATAAAGTCATCAGTAAACCAATTAGATAAATTATGAAAAAAATTTTACAGTTTCCGTTCATGGGTGTACGCAGTCACCCCCTAAGGCTGCCACATGGCCTATTAAAAATGGTAAGTTTTACCTGCTTGCTGTTTATGTTTTTTACCAACCTTTCAGTATTTGGGCAAGGCACCGGCACCGTTGAGGGAAGAGTTACTGACCAGGCTGGAAATATCTTGTCAGGCGTTACAGTCATGGTACCAGGTACCACTGTTGCAACTCAAACAGATGTAAACGGAACTTATAAGTTAAAACTGCCCGGCGCAGCAACTAAATTACAATTTAGCTATGTCAGTTTTAAAACGCAAACAATTACGTTAAACGGCAGGGGTGTTATTAATATATCCCTGGAAAGTGACCTTAAAGCATTGAATGATGTTGTAGTTATCGGTTATCAAAGCATCAGGAAAAGCGATCTAACCGGAGCGGCCTCTGTCGTTAAAGCAACAGATCTCAAAAAAGTTTCTGCAACAACCGTAGGTGAGGCATTGCAAGGTTTAGCACCCGGTGTTGATGTACGCAGCGGAGGCCAAGCAGGAGAGGAGTCGGTAGTACAAATTCGCGGCATTGGAAACCTAAGCAATAATGATCCCTTATATGTTATTGATGGGTTGATTACAACACAAGGTAGCAGAGATTTTAATCCTAATGATATTGAAAGTATACAAATTTTAAAGGACGCATCAGCGGCAGCTATTTATGGATCGCTGGCAGCTAACGGTGTTATCATTATAACGACTAAAAAGGGCAAGAATGGCCCAATGGTGATCAATTTTTCAGCCAAGTATGGTGTAGAGAACATCCCTAAAAGATGGGATCTTACTAATAACGTTCAATTTGCCGATCTTAACAGGCAGGCATACATTAACGCCGGGCTTACCCCTGAATCAAGTGTTGCTATAGCAACTTTCAACCCGGCAATAAATACCGATTGGCAAAGTGCTGTCATGAAAACCGGTTCAAAACAGGAATATAATGTTGATTTTTCAGGAGGCAGCCCAGCTGGTAACTACTTAGTATCGGCAAACTACTTTAAGAACGATGGAACCATAATTGGTACTTCTTTCGATCGTATCGGGTTACGTGTCAATACATCGGGCCGCAAAGGGATATTTTCCATAGGTGAAAATATTAACCTGACATCTACCGCCCGGGATCTTATGGAAGGTAATCCATTTATTGATATGGTAAGGATGCTGCCTGTGATTCCTATCTATAATCCGAGCAACCCTGGCGGTTATGGCTACGGTAGTGATGCAGCGTACACCTTTGGCACTAACCCCGTAGCTTATAATAACCTTGTACACGCCAATCAATATTTTTCTACACTTAGGGGCAATGGTTATGTAGAGTTAAAACCATTAAGTTGGTTTACCTATAAGTTTAATGCAGCTGTTGAAGCCAGGTTTGATCATTTTACAAGCTTTCGTGAAAACGGCAGCTGGACATATAATCAGCCGCAGGATCCGGCACAATTTTATGAGAACCGGGCCGATTATTTATTACAGTTGTATGAGAACACAATAAATTTTTCACACGATTTTAAAAAACATCATATTGATGGCGTATTAGGTACCAGCTGGCGCATTGATAACTACGATTTTATGAGTGGTTCAAAGCAAACTTATACGCCAACATCAAGTGGTAATTATTTTACTGTACTTGATGCAGGCGGCACTAACCCGCAGGTGGGAGGAAACATTAATAGATTTACTACCTTATCATTTTTTGGACGTGTAAATTATAATTATGACGAACGCTATTTGTTAAGTGGTACATTGAGGAACGATGCTGACTCCAGATTTGGTGAAAAGAACCGTAACGGAAACTTTCCATCAGTGTCTGCCGCATGGCGTATAAGCAAAGAATCTTTTTTCAAAGCTGATTGGGTAAGCGATCTTAAAATACGGGCATCTTATGGGGTTTTGGGTAATTCAGCTATTGGGGCATACGATAGGTTGGCCTTAATCAGTTTGTTCCCGACAGCCGTATTTGGGTCTGGACAAACCATTCAAAATGGCGCTATACAGGTAAATGGTAACAATGAGAACTTAAAATGGGAAGAAAGAAAGACCCTAAACTTTGGATTTGATGCCGATCTGTTTAAAGATGCCTTCTCAATAAGTGGCGAATACTACCGTGCAAAAACCAGTGACGTGTTAATTCAACTCCCTTTACCCTTAACATCCGGTTTTTCAGGTACCGCTCCTTACGTTAATGCGGCTAATCTTCAGAATACAGGTTTTGAACTTGCATTAACATACAGGAACAATAAAAATCTATTTAAATATAGCGTCAGTGCAAATATATCAACCGTTAAGAATGAAGTGACTTATTTGCCTGGTGTAGTACCTTATTTGTCTACAGGGCTTACACGTGTGCCGGTTGGCCAGCCAATAGGTGAGTTTTATCTTTTGAAAACAGATGGAATTTTCCAGAACCAAGCCGAGATTGATGCTCATGCTACACAACCAGGCGCAAAACCAGGGGATATTAGGTATGTAAATATAAATCATGATGGCAAGATCGATGTTAATGATCGCACGGCTGCAGGTAGCCCTTTCCCAAAATTCGAATCAGGATTGCAATTTAACGGGTCTTATAAAAGGTTCAGGGTTTCATTACAATTTTATAGTGTCTACGGCAACAAAATATATAATACCGTACGCAGTACAATAGACAGGTTTGACGATAATTCAAACTATCGCCGTGGTATAAGCCCATGGACACCAACAAATACCAATACAACATTCCCGCGTATTGCTTACAGTGGAGATCTGGACATACAGTATAATACTCGTGGTGACAGTAATCGCTGGCTTGAGGATGGGTCGTACCTGAAATTACGAGATGTCGAGTTTGGTTACGCAATTCCGGAGAGTATTTTAAAAACCTACGGGTTCACCAATGTGAAAGTATATGTATCAGGTCAAAACCTGTTTACGATCACCAAATATACAGGCCTCGATCCGGATATTGTAGGCAATGGATTATTGGAGCGTGGGGTAGATAACGGAAATTACCCGGCTACTCGGCTTATTTCAGTAGGTCTTCAAGCTGGATTTTAACATTTAAATAATCATGATTATGAGAAATATAACATTATACGCAGCTCTGATAGTGATACTATTAGGCACCTCTTGTAAAAAGCAATTAGAGGTTGCAAACCCTAATACTTTAACAACCCAGCAGTTTTGGAAGTCGGCTAATGATGCGAAATTAGGTATAAACGCAGTTTATGGTAATTTTTACCGAATAGGTGGCTACGCCCGCTGGATACATTTTAATCAAAACTTACGATCTGACGAAGGCACTAGCAACAGTCCGTGGCTCGAACTTCAAAACTGGCAAAAGTTTTTGATTGTTAACTCAAATTTTGATTGTGGCATACAAACCTGGCACGACCACTATACGGGCATTTACCGGGCAAATCAGGTTATTGATAATGTGCCGCAAATAAACATGGATGCCACATTAAAGAAACAGTACGTGGCGGAAGCAAAATTTTTACGCGCATTATATTACTTCAACTTAACTACGTTATGGGGCAATGTTCCATTAGCACTTAAAACTTCTACAACAACCGACGTGCTACCATACAGTACTAATGCGCAAGATTGGTCACAAATTGAAAAGGACCTACAAGAAGCTATCCCTGATCTGCCGGCAAAATACTCAGATGCCGAAATAGGACGGGCAACTAAAGGAGCAGCATATGCTTTACTTGGCAAAGCCTATTTACAACAGTTGAAATATACGGAAGCAAAGGCAGCATTTGACTGGCTTGTAGTAGGAGACGGTAAACAATATTACGACTTGGTACCGAATTATCAGGATAATTTTACAGATCTGCATGAAAATAACATAGAGTCTGTTTTTGAAGTGCAATTCTCTTCCCAGAATAAGGGTGCCGACGTTGATGGACCGGGATCCTCTGATGGTGATGAAAGAGCTCAGTTCTTTGGCCCCCGTGGTGTAGGATGGAGCGATGCACAGGCAACAAGATTTATAGTTACAGAGTTAAGTAAAGAAAAAAACATTAACAGCGACCGTGATCCTCGTTTACCTGTAACTGCTATTTTTGATTCGCTCGATGTGAGAGGCCCTGAATTTAGTATGGTATTTGGTCAATCATTTAAAAGCCGAGGTTATGGCGAAATGGAAGTTTGGTTCCACAAATATGAGGATGATTACGCCAAAAACACCGAAGATTACTATTCACCTATTAACTTTCGTATCATTCGTTTTGCTGATGTATTATTAATGTATGCTGAATGCCTAAACGGTTTAGGACAGACCCTACAGGCGTATCAATATGTGGATCGTGTAAGGCATCGTTCCAATATGGCATTATTGTCAACGATTAAGTCTAATATGAGCCAAGCCGATTTTCTAACTCAGTTGCAGCATGAACGGGTTACCGAACTCGCTGGTGAAGGTACCCGTTGGAATGACATGGCCAGATGGGGCTTCTTAGAGGATGTAAACAAGATAAAAGAGATTGCCTTGCACGATCCTGATTTTAACAATTTTATGGTCGGACGGGATAAATACCTGCCAATACCACAATCAGAGATAGATCTTAATCCTAATCTTAAACAAAATCCTGGTTATTAATCATCATAAGGATGTGTTATATACTTCAATCTATTAAAGTTAACATAAAAACAATTTATTATGAAAAAATTAAACAAGGCCGCTATTTATGTTGCAGCGGTGATCGCAATATCATTTTTTGCTGCATCCTGTAAAAAAGCAATTATTAAAAATAATGATCCCGTTATTGTTGATAAGCATAACAATAAACAAAGTTTTGCAAGCTCAACCTATTATTTACCCGCATCAAGTACAAGTGCTGATTTACAGGCGATGGTAGATCGTGCAACTGACTATGATGTAATAATGTTACAATCAGGAAGTCATTATATTACTACTCCAATCCGCTTCGCGGCTGGAAAGAATAATATTACCATACGGGGTGAAAGCGGCGCGGTTGTGCGTAAAGCACCCAACTCATATAATGCTGCAGCATTTGAAATAACAGGTAATTATAATACAATAGATTTGATTGAGCTTGACGGCGGCAATTTGCCTGAGGCTGGAATAATAATCTATGGTCAACACAACACCGTATCAAATAGTAAAATACACAATTGTGGTAATTCCTCTGCAGTGGGGGCAGGTATTCTTATACACAACAACGGTAATCCGGTATGTTGTTATAATACTGTAATAGGTTGTTCGGTTTATTACAACTACATGGTAGGGGTTTCCCAGCATGGCCATTCTAACGGTACAATAAGGGATAATCAGCTTTATCAAAATGGTGCTGAAGGATTAACAATAGATGTTTTGAGCCATAACAACTACATATATAATAATTGGATACACCAAAACAATACAGGTAACCGTGGCGTTGGGGGTGTAGGCATAGATGATTCGAACGGCAACCGAATTGATAATAATACAATTGACTACACTCAGTACGCGAGCGGTATAACCTTTCAAAATAATATTGGAGGATGCGATGGTACCACAGTTACCAACAACCACATCAATTACAACGCTCAGTATGGAATAACTGAACGGTGGACCCAATATAGTGATACCAATACATCTTCATTTTCAAGCAATGAATTCACTGGTAATACATTAGGTGCAACCACCATTATACATTAAAAACACCTAAGAATATATATTTTGTTAAAACAAATAACACGGATAGGAACCGGTTCTATTAAGATACTGGTTCCATCCTTAATTGGGGCGATGCTTTTTTTTAATTCTGAAATAATAGCGTCGTTTTCAAAAAACCATTTAACACGCAGAACCAAATTGATTCATCGGATCCCTCCGGTCATGGGTATACGAATAGCTTGGGATTATACATCATTAACCAAGATATCCCCATCAGATAAAGGCATTAAATACGCCGGATACCCGAGGCTGATTCAATTAAATGATCAATCATTATTATGCGTGTTCGAAGCTGATGGGTACATAGTGGGTACTAAGAGTAAAGACTTTGGAGCGACATGGTCTAATCAGATAAAAATTGCAGATCCTGTAGATGGTGTTAACATTGCTCGGCCAGTTCCGATTGCAACGCTTCTGCTAATTCTGGACTAATCACTTTTGATTGCGAAAGTAAATGATTTAAGGGCCAGGATAACAAGTTCTTGAACCAGGCGTAGGTATCGCCAAATGCCGACTGACCTGCTTCTAAACCGACCATCCCAGGTATTACAGAGCCATTAACCTGCCCGCATATGCCGCGCACCAGTTTGCCTTTCATTTCGCTGACAGGGGCAACTAGAATATCACAGGTTGACGTGCCCATTACCTTACTTAGATAGTAAGGCTCTATCTGGCCGCCCACGGCACCCATATGGGCGTCAAATGCTCCCGTACCAATTATTATATCTGTTGGTAGGCCAAGTCTTTGTGCCCATTCGGCGCTGATGGTTCCTGCTGTCTGATCAGCTGTATAGGTTTCTGTAAATAATCTGGCGGTAAAGCCTTTTAGAAGCGGATCAAGCGTTAAAAAAAAATCGTCGGGCGGTAGACCGCCAAACTCTTCAGCCCAAAGCGCCTTATGGCCTGCTGAACAGCGTCCGCGTTTTATATCAGCCGCATTTGTACCGCCGGTCAATAAAAATGGTATCCAGTCGCAATGCTCTACCCATGAGTAAGCGCCGTGCCTTACCTTTTCATCAACCCTTAATATATGCAGCAATTTGGCCCAAAACCATTCGGACGAATAGATGCCGCCAACGTATTTCAAATAATCGATATCGAATTTGGTGGCATGCTCATTGATCTCCGCGGCTTCCTGTATAGAAGTGTGATCCTTCCATAAAATAAACATGGCGTTTGGGTTATTTTCAAAACCGGCGATTAAAGACAACGGGGTGCCTGTTTTATCAACGGCAACCGGGGTGGAACCGGTGGTGTCAACCGAAAGACCTTTCACGTTTTTTGCGATGGTATCGCCGCCTGCAATTTTAATACAGTCTTTTATCGTTATCTCCAGCCCTTCTATATAGTCGGAGGGGTGTTGCCTGAACTGATTTTCCGAAGGCTCGCAAAACAGACCTTTTTGCCAACGCGGATAATTGTATACGGATGAGGCTATTTCCTCTCCATTTCTTGCATTTACAATTACGGAGCGTACGGAGTCGGACCCGTAATCAACGCCTATAACAAATTGATCATTACTATTAAATTTATTCATATGCTGTTATTTTCGAGAATGTAACTACGCGGGTGGGGTATTATATTTAAAAAGGCATTAAACAGTAAATTGTATTTTTCTTTGTCCAGCTTATAATAATAGGCACCCTTTTTAGATGTCAATTTGTTTTTTTCCTTTTGCTTTACCAAGAGCCCTGTTGAAATAAACTTTCGGTGAAAATTCCTGTCGTCGAAAGGTTTTCCATAAATACTTTCATAGATAACCTGCAACTGTGGTAAGGTGAATTTTTCAGGCAGTAGTTCAAATAATATCGGATGTTGTGAAGCACGGTATTTGATTTGAGCCATGGCTATTTGTACCATATATTTATGGTCAAATATTAATTCCGGAATTTCATTTGCCAAAAACCATTGGGCCTGGTAAAGGTGATTGATTTGCTGATTAAATTCATAAATATCAACCAATGCAACATAGGCAATGCTCACTGTTCGCTCAACCGGATCACGATGGGGGTCACTAAAGGCACGTAATGGCTCCATGTAAACATTTTTCAGACCGGTCATCCGTTTTAAAATTCGTTTTGCTGCCTCATCTAAAGTTTCATTCAGTTGAAGAAACCCACCTATCAGGCTCCATTTATGTCGGGCAGGCTCAATTGCACGCTTTATCAATAACAATTTTAGATTTGAATTATCAAACCCAAAGATCAGGCAGTCAACGGCCATTAAAATTCTTGATTGCCCTGTGTAACGGATCATTTTGGTATTAATATGGTTTTATAATCAATGGCAAATAAATGCATTAATGACAATTATTAATTTCACTATCGTACAAATTATCGGCATTATCATACATAAATAACCTCATCGAACTATAATAAGCAAATGCAGTTAGGTAATAGAAAGAAATTTGATCATCAAATTGCCGTAGAGTGCAATCTCCGACGATCTAAGAAGCCTAATAATGCGGCTTGCCTTATTTTCGACTCAAAGCAATTTATTGTAGAGGAAGGCGATTTTATTAAAAAAGCCCGATTCTTCTAATTTAGAATAGACGCAATCTTCGTTAATTCCTCTTCCGAAAAATTGAATTATCCAGGCATTTTAAGGAATCAGCCAATTGCTCAGCCTTACTCGCGCCAACTAATACTGATGTTATTCGGGAATCCTTTAATAACCAGCCGAAGGCCATTTGAGCAAGTGTTTGTCCCCTAAGTAAAGTTGTCAAAATAAGTTGATCAAATTATGGATAAATTCTATAATTGAGTTCTGCTATTTTGGGGTGATATGCAATTCGATGTTCGCATATTTTATCTTTGTGTACTTTGATTCCTTTTTGATATTCTTTAAGGTTTAACCTGACTGCTACTGACAATCCGGTTTTAGTGGATGTTTGCTCTATGAGTTTTTTGACAGTTTGATAATCTGAAAAAACTACCCCTTCCATAGCTTTATGTACCTGGCTAAACAAGCGGTGTTCAATAGGGTTCCATTTAGAACAATAAGGAGGATAGTGACATACAATAACTGATAAACCTGTTTGTTCAGCAAAAGTCATTAACCTGTGTTTAAAGATAAAATGCCGGTAAGAATTAGCTCCGCCTGCATCACATAAAAGCAGGACGTTTTTCGCATCGGGATATTGATGTATGCCATACTGCAACCACCACCATAATAAATTATCTATTACGAAATCGGCTGTTTCACTACTGTTTCCAATTGAGATATAGCCTTTGTTGGCCTGCAGGTCATAAATGCCATGAGGGATCACTTTGCCTTCAGATAAGTGCTCATAATCATGGCCATGCACCTTAATTGATTTGGTACAACAACATTTTCCATCCCTGTAAAGATTGCCCCAAACGCTCTTTTTTCTTACAATCTATGCTAAGCACAGGACTTTCTAAACTCATTATCAATATCAAGGAACAAATAATCTCAAACTGCTCGTTGCGATGGGCATACTTGCCTGTAGCCAACTGTTTGGATTGCTTTCTATAGCCATACCCTAACTCCCGCAGCAACCTTTTGACCATTCCATTGCTCACTTTAATGTGATGCTGCTCATAAAATAGTTTAGCTATTGCACAAGGCTCCAGGCTGATCCAATACACCCCTTCATCTGTTGGGCTACCTGCTTTATGGCTTTCTATTAAAGCCTGCAGCAATACCTGAATGTCAGGAAATTTTTCAGTTTTTTTTTCGCCCCCCGCCTGCCCTGCGTTGCTTCCCCCATTGGGTTGGCATATCTTCAATCAATTCCGTAAGTTCCTTTCTTCCCTGCATAATTGTATTACGGTTCACCCCAAGTACTTTACTGATATAGCTGGTGCCGCCTCTGCCTAATTTCAGCGATTCAAGGGCTGCATATTGCCGACGATCTTTTTCTGATAAACGACTGTAATGCAACATCATTAACATTTTTGTCTTTTCAGGAAATTCTTGTATCAAGATTTTTATTAGTTGGTTGCTCTAAGTTATAACTTATTTGCTTAAGTTATTTTGAAAATCTTACTAAGTAGCGCCAACTTATTCAAAGCGCTGATTCTTGCGAGTTTTTCCTTAGTAATTTGCGTCGACTGTAAAAAACCACTAGCTCCCGCGGCTCTTGAACCTGATGGAATGCCATTTAAATACTTGTCGGTAAGCAACCCCTGTGCGAGAGGAGAAAAGGGTATACAACCAACGCCTTCCTTTTCTAATATATCTAATAAACCACCTTCTACCCATAGTTCAAGCATGGAATATTTAGGCTGATGAATAAGGCATGGTGTACCTATCTGCGTAATATTTGAATTGCTTTAGCGGCTTCCTCTGTATGATAATTCGACAGTCCAACATACAGCGCTTTTCCCTGGCGTACGAGGAGGTCAATAGTTCCCATTGTTTCTTCCAGCGGCGTTGCAGGGTCGGGGCGGTGGTGATAGAAAATATCGACATATTGAATTAGGCGCATGATTTATGGCAATAAATGTTTAAATTTAAAGGAAATAGTCAATGATATGGAAATTAGGTTTAAAAGTTTATCGCTGTTTGAGTTCCAATTAATGTTCCCTGATGATGAAAAATGTGAGCAGTACCTTGCCGGGCTAAAATGGGGGGACGGTTATGCGTGCCTGAAATGCGGCCACGGGAACTATTGCAAGGGCATAGGGCATGGCGACCGGCAGTGCACCCGTTGCGGACATATAGAATCGCCTACTTCCGGAACGCTTTTTCACCGGTGCAAATTCCCGCTGCTGAAAGCCTTCTACATCGTTTATTATGTATCGACCAGCAAAAAGGGGATCAGTAGCACCGAACTGAGCCGGAAACTGGCTTTAAGGCAGAAGACCTGTTGGTTGTTCAAACAGAAAACAATGAAGGCGATGGAAAGCAGCCGTAATTTCCCCATGGAAGGGAAAGTGGAAGTTGACGAGACGTATGTAGGCGGCCAGGACGGGCAGGCCTTGGGCCGTAAGGGTGGGAAAAAGAAGGTTGTCGTGCTGGCCATTGAAAAGAAAGGAAAAGGGGTTTCCCGCATGTATGCCCGGGTGATCGAAACGGCCAGCAAGGAGAACCTGTTGGAATTCATGAACGACCACATCAGCACCGATGCCCAGGCCCGTACGGACTGCTGGGCAGGGTACAAGGGTTTGGAAGAGGTTTTCCCCAAATTAAAACGGGAGAAATCAGGGCCAAAGGGGAAGAATTTCCCGCAGCTCCACCGGACAATCATGATGTTTAAGGCCTGGCTGCGGGGGATGCACCATTCAGTGGAACATTTACAAGCTTATATCAACGAATATTCCTATCGCTTTAACAGACATACGATGAAAGAAGGCATTTTTGAAAACCTTGTCCGGCGCATGATGGCCTCGAAACCATGCACTTATAAAATGATCATTGCTTAAACGCCTAATTCAATCGACATAATCAAGTTTCATACGCGTTAAGCTCTGATCCAAACTTGATACCAGGTATTTCTTAGATCCCCAGTCACCATATGGGCCGTCCCACATGGTATAACCGGCCTTTGTTGATATAATCATTTCATCACGGTAACCTCTAAAATCTTCCGTGAGTAGTTTACCAAAATTTATTTCGGCAGATCCAGGTGGAGAGCCATAATTATTTGCCAGGTCAGAATGATTAATGCCGTTATCAAACGCAAATTGTAAAATTCTACGATAATTATTAAGGTCGTCTGTGTTCCAAAAGTTATGCCACAAACCGAGCGACAAAGCAGGGAGCTGAATACCGCTTTTTCCGCAGCGGCGATAATGTGCAGCTTTATAACGGTCAGATGAGGGTTCATAATTCATAATTGTTTTTTATGTTTTGAATCGTCCTCGATAAAACGCTAATCTTTTATTAGTAAAGCAGCCATTCCCTGGGCATACCAGCGTGCCATATAATCGTTTGGATGTAAAGGATTAGATATACAATCCTTCGGTTTCTTTTTATCAAACAACATTTCGCTGATATCGGTCATATCCAAATTAATAATACCTTTAGTCTGGAAGGATTGGAACACCTTATTGTATGCAATCATGTTATTCAGACAGAAATCTCTTTTAGGATCGCTCATTGCTATATATTCCGGATCAAATTTCATGTTTGACAACAACATGATCTCCACTTTAGGATTGGCTGCTTTTAATTTATTGATAATAGTTTTAGCATATTCCATAAATTGTTCTGAAGTAAATCCCGAAAAATCATTCATTCCAAAATCAATGATCACCAGATCTGGTTTAAGCGCATTTACATATTCATCCGTATATTCAGCCCCCCAGTCAATCTTCGAACCGGGAAGTCCGGCATTGTATAATTTAATATTCTCGTGATATTTTTCTTTTAAGGCTCTGGTAAACAAATCAACATATGATGGCATATATGGCACTTTCATATCGTACCCACTTACATTCATACCGCGGGTAATACTCATGCCATAAGCGACAATGGTCATTGGTGTTTTTGATTTTAATTTAGCCAAAGTATTGGGCATGTCATCGCCCTTATATTCAGGTTTAACTCCCTCCCATTTATCGTGGTGGGTATAAGTAACCGCTATCCATTGCGATTGTATATTAAACCATGCAAAGTTTTTATGACTAAATGATGTATCAGCCCTGTATGGAATATCAGATTTGTCTATCCGGGTAATTACATTTCCTTTTAGATCGTAATCCTTAGCATTTGCATATGCTGTTTTTAGGTCAAAGCTTTTTACAGATATGATTTTATCAGGTTGGAATAATAATCTGCCGTTTGCAGGTTGTCCGTTAATGGAATAAAGCAGTATGGTTTCATTGTAAATAGTATCCGTTTTCCAAAATGGCTTCATGTACTGATCAAGATTCACTGTAGCTTGCGGCTTATTTTCTGGTTCGCCAAATCTTGTTTTTATAGAAAAATCATCCGCATAGATATAACCTTTTCCATTACTTTTTTTTACACCTATTGTAGCATATTGTGTTAATGCTGGTGATTCCGTATAATAGCTTGAAGTCTGGTAAGTAATTGAACTTATGGGCTTGTTTTTATATTCAATGAGCAGATGATCGTTTTTGTCATAAAACCGCACAAAACTATAGCCAATGGTATTTTTATCGCTTGATTTGATGTGCGTATTATAATAAAATAAACAAAGTTGGGGTAGGCTGATCCGTTGGATTATTTCAGCATTTTCATTGCCTAAACGCACACTTGCGTTTCCTTGATAGATATTGTCAGTAACAATTTTAACTGAGGTCGTTTGCTCCGTTGGCTCCCATCCGGAAAGCCCTTCTTCGAATCCAGGGTTTGTTTGGGCTCTGGTATCCAATCCCGCGATAAGAATTAATGATATTAGCCAAATTAACTTATTTTTCATTTTTCTTCTTTAAATAATTATATCACCCAACTTAGTGATCTTGGGTTGCAGTCATAGCGTATAAGCAAACACTACGAATGTTATTTTATCCAACAACGTCGGTACTAAATAAGATTTTTAATCTTAGGCTTTTAACAGCGTTAAAAGTTTTAATCTATTGATTGGAAGTTATAATTAACAAGTTGACACCATGAGCAGGGACTTCATTTGAGAAATTTTCTGAAAATTTTCCAATGTTTTTATGTGTCCAAACGTCGCGAATCTGGTATTTACCCTTTAGACCAAGTTTATTAAAATCCAATATTATTTTATTAGTCATCTCTGAACGATTAAATAAGGCAACAGCATACTTATTGTCATTTTTGCCTGATTTCAGTCTTTTCAGCCATACCTGAAGACCACGTACCTGCTCATCAACCATCGTTCCCTGAACTCCATCGGCATCCTGATCAATTGCTATTGCTTCTTTATTGGTTAGAATGTCAAGGGTCTCTTTAGATATGTCACGAATATCATTCCCCATTATTAACGGGGAGGCAAGCATGCACCACATAGAGAAATGACTTTTCGCTTCTATATCAGTTAAGGGGGTAAGCTTGTTTCCATGCGTAACACCAACTAGCATCATATCAGCGTCATTCCAATGGCCAGGACCAGCAATTTCTGGATGAGCAGCAGACTTGTCTATTTCATAAATAACGCCTTCCCATTGCGTTTTCTGAAAAGGTTTTGTCCAGCTAATATAATCGATATCATGCCCAACCCGCCATAGGTTGCCGACTCCGGATGCCCAATCTGCATAAATACCGTCACCCTGATTACAAATACTAAAAACCATTGGCCTACCAGTATTTGCAATTGCTTTCGCTATCGCTGAAAATTCTTTCTTCAGACCGGTTTCTGAACGGTCAGGAGCAAAATTTACGTCTACTTTAACATAGTCAAAACCCCATGCTGCAAAAGTGTCCATGTCCTGCTGGTAATAACCGGTGCTGGCAAGCGTTGCATAGCTGGCTTTGCGACCAATATTTGTATAAATACCCGCCTTTAATCCTTTGCTGTGGATGTAATCGGCGATAGCTTTCATACCATGTGGATAATTTTGAAGATTGATTATTATTTTACCAATTGAATCTCTGCCCAGGCTCCAATAATCATCAAGGTTTACGTATTCGTATCCTGCAGCTTTTAAACCCGAGGCTACCATCTGGTCTGCAATTTGTTTAATATCTGTTTCGTTCGGATGTTGTTTGAAGGTATTCCAACTATTCCAACCCATCGGCGGGGTAGCGGAGATCGTTTTAAGTGTTGTGTCTGTAAGAACAATAGACAAATGATGCCTTTTTGAATCGGATGCGCCACAATTACCATTAGGGGTTGAAAAAGAATTGTGATAAAAGAATAGAAAGCATACAGCGCTGATAATTAGCCTTGATTTTTTCATTATATTAATTTAGGGTCGTTAGAATTAAAATGTAATGCCTTAAAGACTGAATTAAATTTATTTGCTTATCAATTTCAATTGAGCGGGGTTCATACCAGAAGAGGTGGCTTTTAAAGTTAAATTCCCCGGATTTTTTCCGGTTTTTATAATAACCAGACACCTGCCTTTCCATGCTTTCCGCTGGGGTAATTGACAGCTCTCTATGCTCATCGGGTTAGCATTACCAACTCCAATGATCTTGGCATCTCCTGTTACCTGAAAATTTATTTGATTGGAGGCTTGCGGATTAATGTTTCCCTTATCATCTGTTAATTCAACCATTATATAACTTAAATCCTGGTTATCAGCTTTTAATTTGGTGTGGTCTGCTATTAATTTTAGTTTAACAGGCTTGCCAGCCGTACGTAAAATGGTTGTATTTACAATTTGATCATCATTGTAACCAACGGCCTTTAATTCACCTGCCTGATAAGGTACCACCCAGGTTGCCAAAAATTCAGTCGCCTTGCTCGTAGATTTTACACCCAACGATTTGCCATTTAATAATAAATTCACTTTTTCACAAGAAGAATATACACTTACGGCAAGCGGCTTATTTTCATAGCCCGTCCAGTTCCATTCAGGCACCACATCCAGCCAGTTCCACTTTGACCACGACGCGGTTTTAGCGTCTTTTTTGAACGATGAAACCGGGGGTGTTACAAAAACAGATAATTGATTGTTTTTCCAGATCGCATCGCGATAGTAAGATTGTGGCCGTTTCCAGCCGCAAATATCAATATCTCCGCAAAAAGCAAGGTTCCAGGGGTAAAAGTTATTATTTTGCGGATACCCCAACCAGCCAATGCTGGCCTCACCGATGTAATCCCAAGCCGTCCATACAAAATCTCCAATAACATAAGGATGATCTTCAACGGCATTCCAGGCGCTAAAGGCCTCCAGGGGATAGGATTCAGTTGCAACCATAACCCTTTCCGGTACCCGTTGGTGATCCTGTTCATAAACGTCCGTTTCATTATGATTACCGCCAACAGCGTAGTTATAACCGCCAACATCCAAGGCTGCAAAAAATGGATCTTTATTGGGGTTCAAATCATTAACTGCAGCAGTTACCGGCCGGGTAGGTTCAATGCTTCTTACATATTTAGCCAGTCTGTTGACGGTTTCCACACCTTCTGGGGTGCCTTTTTCTGGTATTTCATTACCGATACTCCACATAATTATACTGGCATGATTGCGATCTCGGACAATCATGCTTTCCATATCCCTTTGCCACCAATCCTTAAAATAAAGGTGATAATCATAAGGATTTTTGCCATAGTTCCACATGTCATAAGCCTCATCGATCACTAACATACCCATACGATCACAGGCATCTAAAAAAGCCGGGCTTGGTGGATTGTGAGAGCACCTAATAGCGTTAAAGCCACTTGCTTTAAGTATTTCCACTTTTCTTTCTTCCGCACGATCATAGGCTTTTGAGCCTATTGGTCCATTATCGATGTGAAAGCATCCTCCTTTTAGTTTTACTACTTTCCCATTGAGTTGAAACCCGTTAGTAGCGTTAAAAGTTAGTTTTCGAATACCGAAAGTATTTTCTTCACGGCTGGTCGTTGTTCCATTCTCGTATATTTCAGTTATTGCCTCATAAAGCACCGGGGACTCACATGACCACAACTGCGGCCTTTTGATGTCAGTACTTTCACTATTCTCCTTTTTTTCACCAGCTTCAAGCGTTAAGGTTCTTTCTACTTTTCCGGCTTCAATACCGTCAGGTGATAAAAACCTGGTTATTATTTTTAAGGTCGCGCCTGCGTTACTCTCATTTATAACCTGGGTTTTGATGTTAATTTTGGCCGACAATTCATTTACTTCGGGCGTGGTAATATAAGTGCCCCATTGTGCAATATGAACCGGATCAACGATTTTTAACCATATATGGCGATAAATACCCGAGCCTGAATACCAGCGGCTGTTTTGGCCCTCATTTTTTACCTCCACTGCAATGACATTTTTTTCGCCAAATTTTAGCGCTTTGGTGATGTCATAATAAAAGCTGGTATAACCATACGGATGATTTCCCATATGCATTCCGTTTACATATACATCACTGTTCATGTAAACACCATCGAACTGTAATATCACATGCTTGCCCCTGTTATTTGCAGGCTCTGTAAAAGTTTTTCTGTACCATGCAGTACCTTGTGTAGTAAAACCTTCATTAACCTGGCTGATCGCATCTTTATTAAACGGCGACCGAGTACCTGGCCTGTCCTCTATACTCCAGTCATGTGGTAGATCAACTTCGCGCCACTTTGAATCATTAAGATCAGGTTGTTCAGCTCCTAAAAATCCGCCTAAATGAAACCGCCAATCATTATCAAAATTCATCGCGCTCCCTAGTTGTGTTTGCGCCTTCGCATAGCCAAATAATAGAAAACCTGTTATTAAGCAGGTAAATATTCGTTTTGTGTTTTTAAAAATCATTTTGGAATTGTTATTATTTTAATTGGTATTCTATCACTTTTATACTGGTTCCTTTCACGGTGACCGTGGCTCCCAATTTCATATCTTTTATTTGCTGCCAAACCGGGTTTACATCATCGGGGCCGGTGCTGGTTAATTCCCATTCTTGTTTTAAGCCTTTGATCTGGTAGTTCACCACTTGTGGATCAACGAGGATTTCATTTGCCGATTTGTTGACCAGGTAGACGAACAAGCTCTTTTTATTCGGGCTATAGCTAGCAAATGTTCTTATGTGTATATTGGCGGTTGTTTTAACCATTTCTTTGTTTAGGAATTTACCCCAGATCATTAAGCCCTTTCCGTTGGCGTTAAAATTTCCATCTTTGTCCAACGCGTCAAAAACACTATGGCCTTCAGAAGGATTGTCCAGCCATCGGGTGTTCCAAAAACACGAAAATGTGAGCATTGGCTCTTTCAACTCTTCGCCGGTCAACTCAAAGTTGGCCAGATTATAACCCATGGTATTAATAAATGGCCATTTCTTACTCCCCCAGTCAAAAGGTCCGTATTCCGCAACGATTACCTTTAGCTTTGCTTTATCAGCGGGTGTCGCATATTTATTTATCGCATCAATCGCTGTCTGCACCGGATGCATAAGATTCACCACAGAGTCACGGTACGAAATAAAGCCGTTGGGCAACTTATAAACCGGGTAATTACTCAGGCATATAGCATCTATGTATCCGGCATCTTTTGTGAGAATGGTTTTCCACCACTTATCACTATTGCCATTAGGGATGATCATAATAGACGGATCAATAGCTTTCATCGCTTTTGAGAAATCCATTACATCCTGTGCATAGATATCGGCATTGGAATTTTTGTTTTCAGCACCCCAGCTCTCATTTCCTATCATCCAATACTTTATACGGTAGTGTTTCTTTATATTGGCATATCTTACCCATTCTACGGCATTTTTAATCAGCTGATCTCGCGTTGACCAGGTCGATCCGGGTGGATAATTCACCAAATATTCATCACCGGCAACTACAATGACCGGTTCAGCGCCTACCTTATGGCAAACCGCCATGTATTCATCAAAGTCAAGCGGTTTATTTTTAAAATCGGTTGCAGTTACATTTAAAGCAGCATTCCGCCCTGCAACTGCATTGGGTCCCGTTCTTGCCAAGGTTGGAATTGACCGGTCATACGGCGGTCTGGAGAAAAAGTAAAAATCAGATTTGTTTCCACCCGGATAACGCAAATATTTAACGCCCATCGCTTTTAAAGCATCGGCGAGGCTCCGCTTTGGGTGGAGATATTGATCATTATCCATAAAGTAATCTAAATTGATTCCTAGGGGATGATCAGAAACATCATTTAAAATTGAATCGGGATAAATTTTTATAGAAGTTATTCCCCCTGTTTGCGATAGCGCACAAAAGGGTTTAACAAGGCCAATTAAAATAAGAAAGCGAAATTTCCATTGTGCGTTCATAACAGTGTGGTAGATGTTAATTTGATATAATCTTTAGAAAAACGACACCATGTGGTGGTACGTTGACAGTGTAATTATTAAAAGTCCCGATTTTTTGTTTAAGCCATAAATCGCGAACGAAAAACTTTCCGTTTAAACCAAGCATGCTGCCGGAAACGGTAATATCATGAGCTTTATCCGTGCGGTTGAACAAGACGACACCCCGCTTACCGCTGTTTGCCGATTCAAGATGTTTTGAATATACTTGTAAGCTATCGATATTATTGACTATGCGCGCTTGCTCACCATAGGCATCCTGATTAATTGCAATTACTTCCTTATTAGTAAGAATATTTTTAGCTTGTTCTGAAATATTCCTAATATCTGCGCCAATGTTTAACGGCGAATTAATGATACACCATAAAGAGAAATGACTCTTAGCCTCCTCCGGCGTCAGCAAGATCAGCCTGTCAGCCTCTTTTGTTACGCCCACCAGCATCATGTCGGCATCGTTCCATGCCCCAGGCCGTGCAGCTTCAGGATGTTCCATAGAGCGATCAAGCTCATATAAAACCCCTTGCCATTGTGTTTTTTGATAAGGCTCTGCCCAGGATAAATAATCGATATCCTTGCCAACTCTCCACATATTTCCTAATGTAGGTGCCCAATTTGTAGGGTTGCTGAACCCCTGGTTGCAAATCGAAAATACCATGGGCCGTCCGCACTTTTTGATTGCCTTGCTCACATCGGCGAATTCAATGCTCAAATCAGCAATATCTTTGTTTTTGATAAAGTTGACATCTACCTTAATATAGTCGAATCCCCAGGATGCAAAGGTTTTCATGTCCTGTTCATAATAACCCCTGCTGCCCAAATCACCTTTAACAGAGGTGCCCAGATTAGTATATATCCCAGCTTTGAGACCCTTGCTATGGATGTAATCTGCAGTAGCTTTCATCCCATTTGGAAATTTGATAGAATCGGTTTTTATCTGACCATCTTTATCCCTGCCAGATGCCCATCCTTCATCGATATTTACGTACTCGTAACCGGCATCTTTAAACCCTTTTTCTAATATCATATCAGCAATCCCTTTGACAACGTCTTCTGTTGGGTTCATTTTAAAGGTGTTCCAGGTCGAAAAGCACATAGGCGGAGTTAAAGCTAAACCATCATCATTCGAAGCAATTTTTTTAGTTTGTTTTGTGCTGTCTGGCTTTCTAATGCTTGCTTGAACAGAACAGTGAAGGAGGAATATTGCTGCGAAGATTACTTTTAATATTTTCATGTTTATTTATGAAATGACAATTATTTTGTTAAACACGTAATCTTACAATCTTTACCTACGCGCTACTCAGATTTTATAACTGTATTAAAGTTATTGACACCGCACTTAAATTTAATTTTATTGAATTATTTGTAACCTTGGCGTCACTCAATTGAGTTAATTTTGGCTGTGAATCTGTATCACTTTTACCTGTGAATACACTAATGTGACCTGTGGATTTTGACAAGTTTTTAAGATTGATTTTTACAGCTTGAGATGAACTGTTTTTATTTATCAAGAAAATATTCATTTTGCCGGAGCCTTTGTCATAACAAGCATAAGTCCGAATTAGTTGACTATCACTGGTTGCACTTACCATATTGCCAAAAACGTTGTTGTATAATAAGGAAAGCGATAGACCATTTGGATTGAGATTACCCTGATTATCCGCTGCATTAAAAACGTTTTTAGGATCAGTATCTGTTGGCAACCAATGTGCACCATTTGGTTGATTACCATAATACCACCGTAAATTCCAAAAACTGGAAAAGAAAACATTGGGATTATTCATCAAATCAGCACCCATTTGGAAACTAACTAGCGAATGCCCTAAGTCATTATTGTCAGCCCAAGGCCCTCCAAAACCAGCAGCATTGAATTCGGTAACAATAAACTTAATTTTTCCAAGGTTGTTAGTGCTGTTTAACGCTTGTAAAGCATAGTTAATAGGGTTGTCTGTTCCATAACTGATGTTGTTATTTAAGTAATAATCATAACCTCTATAACTATAAGTGGGGTAATAACTGGCATTTATATAATCAATATTGCTGCCTGCTTCATCTAACACTGTTTGAAACCAGCTTTTTGAATTGCCATTAGCTATAATTTTTATAGTAGGATCAACGGCTTTCATTCTTTGGGAAAATTGAACCAGATCGTTTCCATAAATAGTTGCAGTTACACCTGTACCTGATTGCCAACTTTCATTTCCTATTTCCCAGTATTTTATATTATATCCCTTAATTTTATTAGCATAATTAACCAGCGTTTCGGCATTCTTTAAGAAGTTTTCCTTAGTATTCGTATTATCTCCGGCCAAAGGCACATAATATATTTTATTGTACGGAATTATAATTTCAGGCTCACACCCCGATGCTTTACAAAGCGCAACGACATCGTCAATATTTAAAAACCTACTTTTTAAGTGAATTCCGTCGGCTTCGACTAAATCAGTCTGATACGATAAAAATTCGTTCGGACTATAATTTATCAATCTTGGATTGGGGAATGTATAGGGAGAATCGGCCCAAAAAACATCATCACTTCCAGTCCTAATAATGTTTGCATTTAAATTTTTTATAGTTGTAGATGGAGGAATAGGATATTTCCAGTAGGATTGATTTTCCCAGTTCTCAGTAATGTTAATACCTCTATATTGTTTTGAAATATCATTATTAATTATGTTGGCATCAATGGTAACATTAAAAGCGGTTGAGCTGCTATCAATTCCATTGTTGGTATTCGCAACCGACTTTGCATCTTTTTTACAGCTGAAAACGAATATTAGAAATATGCCTGAAAAAAGGTACTTTTTCATAAGGTTCAATTAAGATATTAAATCACTTCGTTGCAAGAAAGACAACTATGCCTGAATGAATTTTACATTCAGGCATAGCTTTAATTAATAGCCAGGGTTTTGTGTCACAATTCCATTTGATTGAATGATTACGTCCGATGGGATTGGGAATAACACCTGGTTGGCTTTTGCAGGCAATCCACGGGCGACAGCATTGCTGATAAATGTCCCATGCCTGATCAAGTCCTGGCGGCGGATTCCTGATAACCAATACAATTCCCTGCCACGCTCAGCCAGGATAAAATTGCTGAAAGCATCATGGCCAGCCAATGCTGATGCAGGAATAGTGGTATTGGCCCTGGCGGTTACCTGCGTGAGATAGCCGATGCCGGTACCTGTAGGGCCTTTATTAATCTCATTGTCTATTTCAGCCATTGATAACAAAACATCTGAATATTGAAACATCACGAAATCAAAACCCAACTGGCCTACAACAAAGGGATATTTCATAGGTATAGCACCATCGAGCCCGTTTGTCCTTCCGATTGTTACACCACTGGTATTAACATAAGAATTAGCAATAGTTTGCAAACGGGTATCACCTGCTGAATAAGTATCATAAAACGTCCACGGCATCATATCAAGCTTGTATTTTTGATTAGTTTTAGCAGTTAAGTCCTGTCCAAGAACGGTTTTGGCATCGAAAGGCAAAATACATGGAAACCAAATAGAACTTGTCCCCGTATTACCGGGAATAGCATAGATTACTTCGTTATTTTGAGCAGTAGTGAATACATTTTTATAAGACGAATCCAACGAATACCCCATTCCCATTAAACTTTGGCCCACCGCTTGTGCCTTAATCCAATTGGTTGCATCCTGAGTGCGTCCAGCTTCCAGCATATAAACTTTTAACAAAATCATGCTGGCCACCCCTTTTGAAATACGCCCCCAATTGCCGGTTCCGTTATATTTTATGGGTAATGCCGCTATTGCAGCGTTCAAATCGCTCACCATCGCAGCTGCATAATTAGCTTCTGATAAACGGGGGGATATCGTAAGTGAGTTTACAGTAGTGGGGTCAAGTCTGGGGTTAGCTGGTCCATAAAGATCATCTATAATAAACATAAAATAGGCACGCAAAGCTTGAGCCTCGGCTGCAAAAGTGACTTTACTCGGAATACTTGATTTATTAATCTGATCGATTAGCGCGGTTAACCTGGCCACATAACTTATTCTATCGTAAAAAGCTTGTCCGCTGGAATTAGAAACAGATGATGCACCTAAAGTGAAAGTACTATAAGAAGAATAATACTCATCAAAAGCTTCGTCTGTTTGGATTGATGTCGCCCAGCCATAACCGAGATAACTTGCGTTTAATGAAAAATCGTATCTGCCGTTTGTTGGATCTGAAGTGCCATAGTTCGTATTGAACTGGGCATAAAATGGGATCAGTGCTGATAAAGCATCCGCGTCGCTTTTTGGGAAATCAGTTGCAATTATCAACGTATAAATGGTAGGCTGCAATATCTTTTTGCAGCCTGTTATCATAAAGAGGAATGCAATGGAGAATAGTAAGAGTTTAATATTTTTTTTCATGACTAAATTTTTTAATAAGTTAAAACTGTGCGTTTACACCAAAGGCTGTAGTTAAAACTACAGGGTAGGGGTTATTATTCCTGCTCATTTCCGGATCTATTCCTGTCGTATTTGTGATATAGAATAGATTCTGCATTTCTACAAAAACACGTGCTGATTTTAGGAGTTTTCCATTTCCTACCATGCTGGACGGAAGTGAATAACCGAGTGATATATTTTTTAAGCGAACGAAGTAGCCATTCTTTTCTGTTAGATAATTGTTAGTACCCGTCGGGTTTTTTGCGGCGGAAAGGTCGTTGGCCAATCCTTGATAGATACCATTTGTATTAAATGAAGTGTAAGTATCTAAAACATGTATTTCTGCATTACCAGGAGCGCCTATTCGAGTTAAACCTCCTGCGCTGGCAAATTGCTGCCAACCGTCAAAACTGAGGTAGCCATAACTGCCATAGAAGAAGAAGTTCAGATCAAAATTTTTGTACCTAACCGTGTTATTGAATCCGAATGTTCCTTTTGGGTCGGTATTTCCCAACTTAACTACATCGTTTATATCCAGTTTGCCGTCGCCGTTAGCATCTATGTATTTTACGTTCCCAACAAAGGCTCCCGTTTGATAGGACGGTATGTCACTTGTTGAACGAATGAGCCCGGCAGTTTGCCAACCATACACTTCATGTAAGGGATCATTATAACCGATGTAAGGCGCCAGGGCCACCGCTGGATTTCGTTGCACCCAAAAAGTTTTCGCAGTACCGAATGTAAATGTAGATGACCATGTAAAATCTTTTGATACTATATTTTGTGTATTTAAGGTTAATTCTAAACCCGTACTTCTGGTTGAGCCCACGTTAAACGCTTGCCTGGTGAAAGCATTTTGGCTTGGCAGTACTCTAAAATCAAGAAGGTCTTTTGCTGTTCTCTGGAAGTAATCAAATGAACCGCTGATCCGGTTATTAAAGATTCCAAAATCAACCGCTGCATCTATTTGTTGATCAGTTTCCCATTTTAAATCAGGATTACCCAGCTGAGTTTGTACGAAGCCTGAATTGTATAACTGGCTACCAACTAAATATTGATAATTAGTGGTTAACGCATATAAAGAATACACATAATTATTACTAGCCGTAATACTTTCATTGCCTGAGGTTCCATAACCGCCTCTAAGTTTTAATTGGCTTAACCATTTCACACCTTTTAAAAAGTTTTCCTGGTTAATTAACCAACCGCCTGAAATACCCGGAAAAAAACCAAATTGATGAGATTGAGGGAAATTACTGGTTCCGTCAAATCGACCAGTGAATTGCAGAATATATTTATCATCATAGGTATAATTAACCCTGGTAAACTGCGAGAGTTTGGTTCTGGCATCCTTATAGGAATATACACTACTGTTAAGTTTATCACTTGCAATACCAATATTGTTAATTCCAAAAGCATCAGTCGAAAAATTTAACACGTTTAAGCCAAAACCGCCATCATTCGTTTCATAATAACCAACCCCTGCCACGGCGGAAAAATGGCTTTTATTTATTTTTTTATCATAAGTTAAGTATGCCTCTGTACTATAATTATTGTTTTTAGAAAAGTTCTCTACTGCTTCTCCGGAGCCATCTGTTACTGTTGCTGTAAAAGCTGTTGAAGGTATATAATACTGATTATTTGAATTATAATTGTCAATGCCACCTGTTAGATTAAACTTCAGCCCATCCAAGATATTTACCTGTAAATTCGGGGTGATAATGATTCGTTTCGAAAAGGTTTGATCTGTTAAATTAAAATAATACTGCACATTGGGATCTCGAACATAATAGGCAGTGTTTAATCCACCTTGGGCATTATATAGAGGAATACTGGAAGGAAACCTTAAAGCTGATTGTAATAAGGACGGGCTATTAACATCCCCCGATTGGCCAACGGGAACATTGTTATTGTTTACCTGGCTGTAGCTTATGCCTAAACTGAAATTAACCGCCGACCCTATTTTTTGATCAATATTAACCCTGCCTGCGAATCGGGCAAATGAAGAATTCTTAATTTCGCCCTGTTGATTAAGATAATTTAAAGAAGTAAATACTTTTGTATTGGCATTGCCGCTGGAAATGGAAAGATTCTGATCATCAATATAGCCGTTTCTCAGGGCATATTTAATATAGTTTGTTCCCGTTCCGGCAGCCGCAACTTGAGCAGGGGTAAAAAATGGCGCATACGGGGTTTTAGTGGATGGATCAGTCGTACCATATGGCGCAATTTTGTTGTTAAAATTATAAAATTCCCGACCAAATTCATTTGTAGCGGTCTCGAATTGTGTTGCATTTAAAGGTTGCAGGAAAGACTTAAGGCTTTGCGTAGAATAGGTACCGCTATAGTTAACTGTTGTGGCACCTTCCTTACCCTTTTTAGTAGTAATTAAAATTACCCCATTTGCTGCAGCCGAGCCATAAATAGCAGTTGCACTCGCGTCTTTTAGAATGTCAACTGAAGCTATATCATTCGGATTAATACCTGCCAGCGGACTGCGGTTTATATTTCCTCTGAAGCTAGCCACAGCTGTCACCGATTCATAAGGCTGTGAGGTTATTGGCAAGCCGTCTATTACATATAATGGTGCATTACTACCATTAGGCGAAAGCGCCCCCCTTATGGTAACACTAACATCCCCTCCTGGTTGAGATGTATAAGTACTTACAGCCACGCCCGCCGCCTTTCCCTGGATCAGGTTATCGATTGAAACCGCGTTAGTGTGATCGAGATCACTGGATTTAATAGTCGAAACAGCACCGGTTACATCCCGCTTGTTTTGTGTACCATAACCGATTACAACAACTTCGTTTAGGCTTTTTGCATCGGGAGACAAGGAAATATTAATAACGGAGCGATTGCTGACGTCAACTTCTTGTTTAACATACCCGATGTATGAAAACACCAGCGTATTACTACCTGCCGGTACAGTTAAACTATAGCGGCCATTATTATCGGTCACTGCGCCTGTTGTGGTTCCTTTAACAGCTACTGATACACCGGGCAATGTTTGGCCGCCTTCGTCTTTCACGGTACCGGTGATGGTTTTAGTTTGTGCAAATGCCATAATTGAGGCGAAAGTTAAAAAAAGCAAAAAAAGACATTTTGCGATTTTGCGACCTCTCTGAGGTTGCGATTTCAAAGGGGTTTCGGACATGCAGGGTGGGATGGCTGCACTTTTTTGTAGATTTTTATTCATAATATCATTGGTTTGAATTGGTTTATTTGATTGGTTTAATTGTTGACTTTATAAGTGCTTACTTAGAAATATCTTTTTCATGTATTAAATTACCTTGTTTATTTAATACAGTTAGCTATTCACTAATACATTTGTGATAAGATGGCATAAAACACTTTGAAAATGCACGGGGGTGAATTACCCGACAGATAAATTTCTTTATTCATAACGATTTATTTAATTAAGATGATTGGAAATAATTGGTTGCTATATGAATTCCTGTACAAATAACAGGAATCAAGTCATTTAGGAATGCGTACTTCCATACATATTTTGGTTCATTTTGTACAATATTTGTCTTTTTTTATATTCCAGCGTAAATAATGACACATTCCTTTGTAATGTATATTCGAATTTTATTTGACATTCTGGATGAATGCTTGTAGTGGAAATATGGGCAATAGATTATATGCAGTTAGATCCGGATGTCTATTAAATCACCAAGAATCTTTGTTAATCCCTCTATTCATTCAGTTTTTAGTTTATATATGCGGATATATGAGATTATTATATAGGAAGAAAAAGGCTCTTGCACAAGCTCTGCAGAAATTAGAACGCGCAATCACACAATAAAAAAAGAGCAAGTTGCTTCGGGTGGTCAGTCCTCTGACAATGATCAGAATTGTAAAGTTCTACTGTCTGCGAATAAGATAATCGGGATTGAAAGAAAAAGGTTGGACAAATTGTTACCCAGATAATTAATACTTTGCCCATCATAAACATCAAAAAAGGCGGTTAGTAAATATACTTCCGCCTTTCATTGTATTTTTGTCGGATGACAGTAGATAGATCGTTTTATTCGAAAAATCTCTTCTCCTAAATAGTGTTTTTATGGAATTTAGTTCATCAAATCATACCTAATCATGGATAGGCAATGATCCATTGCTGATTGTTGTTCGATGATGCATTGTCTGTCCATTGAACTTCTGGTACTCCGTTAGTTGTTGCTGAATTATTATCTAAAGCCATACCACTGGTCCGGTTTACCAATTTGTAATAGCCGTTGCCCAAATTGGTGATCGCCCACTGCTGGTTATTGTTGTTCGAAGCATTGTCAGTCCATTGAACCATACTTGCACCGGCAGTTGAAGTGCCTCCATTGTCTAATGCTTTACCACTGGTTTTATTTACAAGTTTGTAATAGCCATTATTCAAACTTGTAATAACCCATTGCTGGTTTGTGCTACTGCCAGGGGTATATTGTTTAACTACAGCCCCATCGGTAGTAGCGCCGTAATTGTCTGCTGCTAAGTTATTTGCACGGCTGGTTAATTTATAAGTGTAACCTGATGTAATCCCATTTCCAGTACTGCTTCCAAACGAATTGTATAGGTTGCCCAAGGCATTTACATTTCCATTGCCGTCAGTCAAACTCCAGCTAGCGCCGCCGGTACTCCAATAGCTGGTCCACCAGCAATATTTTTCCACGTAAGTAAGAGATTCAAGTTGTGGAATAATGGTCTGCATAAACGAATATTCCTGCGCAGGTGTAGAATTAGAATCCCAGGTTAATGCAAATTCTGTTATCCAAATTGGTTTCCCGTACAGTGCATGCACGGCCTTGATATTAGCAATTACCTTATTGGCCGTACCAACGGGATCGGAAGCGTTACTTTGGCCCATATAATAGTGCAAGCAAATAAAGTCAACACGGTAGTTGTTTGCTTTAGCTCCCTGCATAAAATTCCAAAGCCATCCTGAAGCCTGACTAAGATCTTGGCCACTCGAAACTGCAGGACTTCCAAGACGCATGCCAGTGGCTTGCAAAGTTGGCCAATAGGACAGCGCTTGGGAGTAAGTCATGTTTGATTGACCACTATTATCGGGTTCATTAAAGGTAAGCAAGGTATTTCCATAGGTTTTCGCCGTATTTAGGTTTGCCGTAGTTACATTTGCACCGCTCCAAACCATTGGTACAAAAGCCGATCCACTTGGAATTGATACACGATTACTGATACCCCAATTGTAATACCAGGTTTGCGGACCCAGACTGTTAATGGGTGTTTGGTTACCCCAGGCATCAGAAACCCCCCTCTTAGTTGAATTAACTGAAGCTGCTAAAGACGTTTTTAACGAAGCTTTTAAATTGGAAACGTCAAGAGAAGAAACTTTAGGGCTTACTTTTTCTTTGGAGCAATTTGTAAAAATGGTACACACTAGTACAATAGCCGAAAATAATTTTACTTTTTTCATGATGTAATAATTAGTTAATAATTAAATGTTAGTGAAGTATGAATTAACTGTGTTTAGCTTGCAAGCTTTTACAGAGTAGATTGCAACTGTAACATCTTTTTGTTTGTGTTGCATAACCGTTTGACCGCTTTCGTCTTTCATGATACCGGTGACTTTTTTAGTCTTGGTAGATGTATTGATCGAGGTAAAAGTTAAAAACAGCGAAAGAAGTAACATTGAGATTTTGTGACCTCTTTGATCTTGCCGTTTCAAAAAGATTTCGGACATGCCGGGCGGAATTGATGCACTTTCGTGTAGATTTTTCTTCATAATATTATTGGTTTGATTGTTTTAATTATTGACTTTATAAGTGTTCACTTAGAAATATCATTTTTATGTTTAAGTATCACATTCATTTAAAACAGTTAGTTATGACCTCATGCATATTTCATAGTATAGGATAAAACATCTTAAAAAAATGCACGGCGGAGAAGGATCCACGAGATAAATTTCTTTTCATAAAGATTTAATTAGAGGATTGGAATAATTGGTCATTATATGAATTCCTGTGCAAATTACGGTGATCAGATCACCTATGAAGTTGCACTTTCATACATATTTAGGTTCATTTTGTACAATATTTGGTTTTTCTTATATCAAACATTAATAATGACACATTCTCATGTTTGATATTTAAATTTCAAACGGCATTTTTGACCAAATAAGCCAAATAAGTGAAATAGGTTTTATTTTACAATCAGGTTCTTTGAGCAAACCCAATGCAGATCGCCTTAATACACACGGGAAGATAAAGTGAAAAAAAAAATGACAATAGAAGTGGAATACAAGTAACGTACTACCTATTGTTTCGCTATCCAGGACGAAGATTTTTACTACTTAGGCGCAAATAAAATTTATAGCCAATTCTTCAAAAAGAAATTTTCAATTGAAGCTTTGTTTTTTTAGGTTTTGCAAAAACTGAGTTGGCGATTCACCAAACTCCTTTCTAAAGGCCCTGGCAAAATAGGAGCCGCTTGTAAAGCCAGTTCTTTGAATCAGTTCATTGATGGTAATATCCTCATGGGTCATGATGTATACCGCTTTTTTTAATCTGGCAGTCCTGATAAATTCCCCTACAGATTGCCCTGAAATACTATTTATTTTTTGGTAGAGCTTGGTTCGGCTGGTATAGAGATTCTGGCACAGGTAGTCAACATCTAATTCCTGTTCCTCTATATTCATGTCAATGATTCCAAGTAGTTTATCCATAAACGCTTTGTCTTTGGTCGATTTAACGAGTTCAGTGGCATCTGCGTAATAGTCTTTTGTATATTTAAGTTTAAGCTTAAGCTTTTGCTCAAATAAATTGCGGATGGTTAACAATAGAAGTTCTACACTTAGCGGTTTTGCGAAGTAATAGTCTGCTCCTGATTCCATTCCTTCAATTTTTGCCTCCAGGGCATCCTTGGCTGATAAGATCATAACGGGAATGTGGCTCGTTTCAAACTTCTCTTTTAGTTGACGGCAAAGTTCAACTCCATCCATAACCGGCATCATGACATCAGTAATAATCAAATCCGGTACTTTATCAATTGCAATATAAAGTCCTTGTTGTCCATCCATTGCCTCATATATAAAATAGTGCTGCTCTAATACATTTTTTAAAAACTGCCTTAACTCCTCGTTATCTTCTACAATCAAGATGGATTGCTTTAAAACCGAAATATTATGGTCATGAATTACTTCTGTCTCATTTACAGCCATTGGAGACAAAACGGTGTTATCTAATTCTTCGAGTTGAACCCCTAACTGTACTGAGTTAGAGCCCCGTTCAACTTCTGAATAATTTTCACCACCCCACGGAAGGGCAATAATGATCTCCGTGCCGACATATCTTTCACTAAAAACATAAATATCGCCTTTATGCAACAAGGTTAAGCTTTTAACCAGTGCCAGTCCTACACCAGAGCCTAAGTGATTGGTACTGATCCGGTAATAGCGGTCAAAGATATTACCGATAGATTCTTTAGAAATTCCTATGCCGGTATCTGCCACACGAAAGTAAACGTACTTTCCTGCGCGGCTTTCATTTATTATTCTAAATTCATCACTGTAAGCTGCTATATGTTGCTCTAAATCAAAAAAGGTTTCCAGAACGACTTTACCACCAGATTCGGTGTATTTAAAAGCGTTATTTAACAAATTTAAGAGTATTTTTTCGACAATCTGAAGGTCAAACCAATTTGATAATTCCTCGTTAGGCTTTATTAAAAGTAATTCTATATCTTTTCTTAAGGCTAAGTCCGAAAATTCATCTGACAAGTCCTGGATAAACTGACACAATTTGACCGGCCGCACCTGAAGTTTAATCGCGCTATCCGCTACTTTTCTAAAGTTCATCAATTCATTGATCAGGTTTACCAGCCGTTTGGCATTGCGGTACATGATCTGATAGGAATGGCTGAAGATCGGCTGTTTATTTTCAGTAATCAAATTCTCCAAAGGACCCAGTATCAGGGTTAAAGGTGTCCGGAACTCGTGCGAGATGTTTGTAAAAAATTGCAATTGCTGTTGATATAATTCTTCCCGCTGATGATGCATTTCCTCGCGCTTCTGCTCCTCTACATCTCTGATGGCAATTTTTCCTTTTAACCGATACCACCTGCCCTGGTAAATGTATACGCCTATTAAGCCCGATAATATTAATATACAATAGCATATTTCCGCTAGCGTTGACCTCCACCAGGGAGGGGTGACCGTTATTGCGACAGAAGCATCATCATGACTCCACAGCCCATCGTTATTGGTTGCTTCAACCAGGAATTTATAATCATTATAATTTAGATTATTATAGGCTGCGCTCGGGGTTCGCCCATCTGTATAGTTCCAATCTTTATCAAACCCGATAAGCCGATAACGATATTTGCATTTAAAGGAATTAGCGAAATGCATGGCAGAAAATGAGATGACAAAGTTGTTTTGAAGATAACTTAATTTTATAGCATGTTCGTAACTTATTCCCTGTTTTAAGTCTGGGATTCTGACATCGGAATCACCTATATCAACCCTTCTGTTATTCACAACCAAATCAGTAATAACCGGCTGTGCCGCTATATTGTTAGCCTTAATGCTATCCGGGTAAAAGTAATTAAGTCCGTTTATACCACCGAAATATAAACGCCCATCCTTGCCTTTAAATGAAGAGCCTACTTTAAAACTGTTACCTTGTAATCCGTCATTTTTATCATATCTTATTAATTTAAACGTTTTAGGGTTAAGGCATTCCAATCCATTGCCACCCATCCATATATTACCTGAATTATCAATTTCAACACTTTCAACATCATTGAATACACCATATTTATTTCCAAAAATCTTGACCTTATAGCTATTATCTTTTTTGAGGATTAGACGGTCAAGGGCCCCTCCTAATGTTCCTATCCAATAAATACTGTCATTTTGCTTTCTGGTAGGATATACATAATTTGAGCTTAAAGACCCTGCTGATGAATTAACCTCATAATGAAATGTTTTAATTAGGTTTCCCATGCTATCTATCAATAACCTGTTTAACCCGCTATAAGTTGAAACAAGAATCTCTGGTTTGCTTTGATCTGAGAATAAAAAAAAGCCTCCGCCATAAAATTTAACTTTGTACGTGTTATTTTTCGCATGGTATATACAACCAATACTGTCCGATAGGCTTCCGAACCACATGTTTCCATAGCAATCTTTAACAAGGGCACTGATGTCATAATTCGGAAATTTCTCATATCCTGCAGGTCTTAAAATTTGATAAGTACGTGTGTTTAAAATGTCAATTCCTTTGTCGGTGCCAATCCATAGGTTATGGGCATTATCACTTGCTAAAGCTGTAATGACCTTACTTTTAAGTTTGGTGCTGTTACTAACATTAAAGGTTTTAAATAATCCGGTTTGAAAATCATACTGACTTAAGCCGCTTGAATTAGTGCCAATCCAAACCAATCGGCCATCTTCTTCTAAAATTGAACGGATATGATTTTCCGGTAATGTGTTACTTTGTTCAGGGTTGTGCTTTAAAGTGTAAAACTGCTTCGCATTTAAATCGCAATAGTTAACGCCGCCGCCAAATGTACATACCCACAAACATTCCGAATGGTCAATAAATAATTTATCCAGATAATTTGAATTTAAACTATTTGTAAAGCTTCTACTGGTGATTACCTCCTTCAATGAGAACCGCTTACTTAAATATAATAATCCTGCATCTGTACTAACCCAGTAGTTACTATCTTTATCCTGAAGAACATCCGTGATGACAGAACAATCCGGGTAACTAAATTTTTGACTAATGCTTAATTTTCGGGGAATATTTATCAAGGAAAGATCATTTTTTGGCAATGCAATCAAATTGACTGTAGTCCCGTAGGATAATATAAGGTTGTTTTTTTTATCTAAATATAGTTTTGTAAAACTTGAAATCTCTTTTTGCCACTGATCCATAACAATTAAGTGTCTGAATTTTTTTTTTGCATCTAAAACCCACAATCCTTGATTACTGGTCAATAGAATATTTCCAAAATGATCAGATACTAAGTCCCTGAACTCAACTTTTGCTGGCAGGTTTAATTTAATAGTTGACAATACGGTATTTTTGACGTTAAATAATTTCACCTGGTTACGGTAAATTACAGCCAATTTTGATGGTTTATATTTCAGCAACTTGGTGTACGATAAATTTCCGGTACTGTTACTTTCCGTTAATTTTAAATAATTTTCTGTTTTAGGGTTAAAACACTGAACTCCGGCATCCGTGCCCAGCCAAATTAAACCATCTTCATCTAAATATATGCTTCTCACCCTATTCCTGAAAGCGTTATTTTTAGGATCATTTGAGTTATAAAAACGTTTAATAGAGTATCCGTCATACCTATCCAAACCGAATAATGTGGCAATCCAAATAAATCCAAGTTTATCCTGTTTAATATCTTTTGCATCCGTGTGGGATAAACCATTATCTACGGTTAAATAGGAGAATTTTAGCAACCGGCTTTGTCCATTTACCGCTAAATTGCTCACAAATAAGAAAAATGTGGGCAAAACCATTGACATGATTCGTCGGTAAGAAGATACTAAAGACATGGTTTTTAATTAATTGGTTACTAAAAACTTGTTGCCGGGTAGGCCTGAAACAAATATACGTTAAAGTAACATTTATTCTATATTTCAGTGCCCGAATCCCTGTTTGGAACCAAATTATGTACAATAATGCTTATTAAAGGTACAATTGTTAAAGTGACATCAGTTTTTTAGTTCTTAAAACCATAAAATTTTTGTTATATATTGTTCAACGCTGCACTAACCATTAAACAAATAATGCAACCAGCGAGAATATTTTTCTTCGTACACTGGTTGCAAAATATTATTTGAATAGTAACTTAAATAAAATAAAACGCAAACAACTAAGCCAGGTTTATCACTGAACCGAAACGTTATCAACGAATGCATAGGTGCTTGTACCGCCTACATAAAATCCAATTTGGGTAGTATAATTATTCGCCCCAGTAGTAAACGTTATTGCTTCCTGTTCCCACGATGATGCCGTCACATTTTTTGAAGGGGTCGTGCCCACGTATTAATCACACTAATCAGAAGTGGTCCGGGTCCTTAAATGTAGTCTGCGACTCTCAGCGTATATGTTGTATTGGGTTGCAAACCATACACCGTTTGATAAATCATAGAAGTTCCTCCACCTAACCATGCACCGTAATTTCCACTATACATAGTTGTTCCTGTTCCAGTGTAACCTGAGCCAATCCAACTCGACCAGTTTTGAAGGTTATTGGTTTCAAAGCCTCCATTTAAGACTTTTTCAGCCGGTGTGGTAGATAAGTTGTACGCATTTCCGAGGTTACCTGTTGTTCCATCCTGATTGTTTAAAGCTAAAAACCAGTCCCCCCAATTATACCACCACATTGTCCACCAGCAATATTTTTCAACATAAGCTAGTGCTTCCAGTTGGGGTATAGCTTCGTTCATAAAAGACTGTTGTTGTGCTTGTGTCGTGCCATTTTCGCCATTGCATGAAAGTGCAAATTCTGTAAGCCAAATAGGTTTATGGTAAATATTAAAAACTTTTTTTATAATGGCAATCATTGAATCTGCACAGGCTACTGGCTTTGAAGGATCGTAGTAACCCGGATAAAAATGCAGACATATAAAGTCGACACGATAATTATTAGTGTTTGCAGATGCCATAAAATCATGTAGCCAGCCGCTATTCGGATTATCGGCATTACCTGCAGGTGCTGGACTTCCAAGGCGCATACCCGTTGCTTGTAAGGTCGGCCAATAGCTTATGCCTGGGCAATAGTCATTGAGTTTGAGTTACTTTAAGGGCCATAGCTTTTTCGGATAATTGGTTATCCATTTGAATATCCAATTGTGATTCCAACATAACAGATTTGCCGTTATAGGTAACTGTATAAAACATGCCCTGCGTACCATCGTTATTTTTCTTTTGATAAAAATTAACGCTATAGTTTTTATCGGGAGATTGCACAGCCGCTGATGAACCAGGGGCAACATCCTGGCTACGCCCTTTCGTAATACAAAACAACAAGAAAACAAAACCAATGGTTATTCTTAATTCGCTCATTATTAACGGCTTGTTATAATTTTTGATTCACCTGTTTTTACATTTAGCGTCCAGGGTTGAGGTTTGGGCAAAGCCAGCTTACCGTCTCCTATTTCAACAGGCATCCATAGGTATCTTGAATCCCATTGAGTTTTTGGTTCCCATATATCGCCCATGAATATTACGGTAGTTTTTTTTGTACCCTTTACTTTTAGCATCATGGTTGATTGCGAGCCATACGTATTTTCTTCGGGCGGCGCTATATCCTTAAACTCCGACCACGGGCCTGCTAATGAAGCTGCAGTTGCATATTTGTTAGGGTTGGCACGCCAGCCGGTTAATGCTGACCCTATTGCATAATAAAGCCCATTATAATGCAGTATGGCACCACCTTCCATATGCGCCGGAATAAGGCAAACTTCTTTATAGACAGACAGGTAATCGGCAGATAATGTAGCTATCCTGAAACCGAAGGGCCTGTCCTCAAATATCAGGTAAGGGGTACCATCGTCATCAATAAATTGCCCTATATCACGGCTTTCGTGATTTAACGGCCTAAAACTTTTCAGGTATTTATAATCACCATCTACTTTATCGCTTATAGCTACCCCAACACGCGCAAGCTTATAGGAACTATTATCAATATGCATATACATTACATACTTTTTAGGGGTTTTATTGTAATAAACTTTGGGGCGCTCCAATACAAAATTCTTCCCCAGGCTATCCGGATCTTTAGTTTTGATTACTTTATTTCGAAAAACCCAGTGAACAAGGTCATTTGAGGAATATCAGGCAACATAATGCATATCCGGTTCGTTGTCCTTTGACCGGTCTTCGCCAAACCAATAATAAGTTTTGCCGACTTTAATAATTCCGCCACTGTGCGCCTGCACATGGTTACCGTTGTTATCCGGCCATATCTCGGTTGGTTTAACGGTATCTTTTGAAGATTGCGCAAATGCCGATAGGGGCAATAAAAAGGCAATGAGCAGGTTTAATTTCACTAAATATATCATAATTTTTTTGGCTGTTTTTTTAATAAATACAAAAACTTGTAAAATAAGCAGCGATTACTCGACATTTAACTATTGAAAATTGTACCTATTAGTTTAAAATTAATGTGGTAACAAAAACAGGATATACAAATAACTATAAATTGTATCTCTAATGAGTTGCACTTTTATGCATATTTAACGTGAGTTCGGGATAAGCCTATGAAAAACTTGGGTGGATGTTAAATATACAACCAATTGATTATCAATAAGTAAGCATATTTTGTTATATTTAAGTGTCGAATTTAAAGAACAACAATCTATGCTTACTCCTGATAAAATTATCGAAATTTTTGTTAAAGTGGATGATTTCTGCAAGGAATTTGAAACGGAAACCGCTAAACACCAGCTTGATGCAGGCAATTACAAGATTAGAGACAGAAAAGCATCACTTGCCGACAGCGAGATAATTACCGTTCTGATCGCCTTTCACAGTGGCCATTTCACCAATCTCAAGCATTTCTATATAGCGCATATCTGCTTGTATTACAAAAGTTGCTTTCCGGGGTTGGTGTCTTATAACCGTTTTGTTGAATTACAGCAATGGGTGGCTGTTCCGATGATGTTGTTCCTAAAAATGAACTGCCTTGGACAGTCCAGGGGCATCAACTTTATAGATTCCACACATATCAAGGTATGTCATAACAGGCGCATCCATAACCATAAAGTGTTTGCAGCAGTGGCTGAAAGAGGGCAATGTGGATATTCCGGCGGCCTTGACCAGCCTATTCCGTGCGCTCTTGAGCACCAGATTGTGTTTGCTGTAAAGAAAATCGAAATTAACAGTCAATAGGTTAACATGGTCAAAGTGTTCCGGAATGGCCAGCCCGACATTCCGGAATAGGGTGGTCAATGGTTCCAAGTTCTCCACTAACGACTAAATTGCCGATTAATCTTCGCCCCGAGGTTTGGATAGAACCGGCAAATTCTTAAAAAGTCTTTCAGCTTGGTTTGATAAAAGATTTACCTACCTTAGTGTAACGGTTTACAGCTACAAACAAACAAAAAGTTGCAGTGAGTAATTCAGAGAGTCGGGAACATCAGCGGATTTATGGCATTGACGCCCAATAGGTTAGGGACAAGGTTCGATTCCCCTACGGGCTACCTGAAGGGACAAGCGAAAAAACATTACCGCTTGTCCCATTTATTTTTTGTACCTCTGCTTAATAAATATTATACAGGGTTAATACTAAACCAATTTAAAATGCAAATAAAAAAAACAACTATTGTAGTTCTGCTGCTGATCGGTAGTATAGGCATTGCCTTAGCCGCCATTGCAGATATTTCCGGTAACTGGGCAGGGCCATTACTTACCCCTGATGGTAAGACCGCACAACTCAATTACGTTTTTAAGGCCGATGGCACTAAGCTTACGGGTACTGGCGAAAGCGTTTATGGTACAGGGACTGTTGAAAATGGTAAAATTGCCGGTAACGAGATTTCGTTTGATTTTAACCTGAACGGCGTGAACTACCCACACAAGGGCAAGTTATACACTGACTCTATTGCATTGGCGATAGATTATAGTGGCACACCTTTACATGTTACCTTGAAGCGCCAATTAAAATAACGGGCCTTCTTATAACGGCCGCGTTATAAGAAGGCTAAAAACCACTGTCCTATTTTTTCTTTTGCTGTGCCTTTTGGTATATAGCCGGTCAGGTCTAAACAGACAATGCTGCCCAGTCTTGTCTTATAGCTTGTTAAGGTATTGTTTCTTCGCCGTTTGGCATCAATGGAAGTTACCCGCAAGACGCACCTGGCCGGCTTCTTGTCTTTGGGGACGGTCAGTTGATAAGGGCAGAGGTTTGTGCATGTAGCTTTCCCCATCCTATTTTTTGGCAAGGATAATAGTCTGTTTAGAAAAGGAGGGGGCAAATCCGGTAAGGCGATTACAATCTGATAATTGTCTCCTGCTGTGATCACACCATGTTTGCTTCCTGCACTTCTGGCGGGACTACAAATTGTATTGCAGAGTATAATGTTGGCCTATGTCTGTTTTGCCAGGCTGCAGTCAGCCCTATATATAATAGAAAATGTGATTCAGTTATGCTTTTAAAAGCTGTTTAAGAACGATTCAACATAATTCTTATGGATAATAAAGTACCATTGCAACACTTGTATTATTTAAACGTTCATAATTTTTCGAATTTCGCCTATTGTATCCATCCAAAAAAAAGCTTCACTTGGTATCTTAAAATTTGATATATATTACCATGGGCTGCCCGTCAGATTGCTTGGATAATTGGTCATGCTAACCCGGGTTGCCGTTATTCATAATCAATAAATTATCCGACAATTAACGGCAGCTCTTTTTTAACTTTTTTACATACAACTTTTTTAAATAGCTTAGAAGCTGTTTAAATTTATACAAGATCCTTTGATAGGCTCAGGATTAATGCCGATGCTTCTTTTACCCAATAAAAAATGGTGCCTTCATCAATTTAACATAAATTAAAAACTAAGTGCTTACCATTTTTTAGGTGATAAAAGAAGCATGGAAATCTTATTAAGCAAATTTTAAAAAGGCCCTTATTAGGGTCAACTTTTAAAAAGTGACCTTTTCAAATTCTGGTAATCAATATAATAAAGCAGTTTGATTGAAAAATTATTGTTCTGGGGTTGCTTAAAGGTATTAAACAGGTTATAATAATAACCACTGGTAGCTTGGTTATTGCTTGTAAGGGACGCATTTTTATAAGCAATACTCAACTGACTTCCAGGCGAAAATTCCCAGGCATAAATCAGATCAAGATTAAACGTGTTAAAGTCTGTATCTGAACTTGGCCCATAAGGAGTGTTTATATACCCTAACAAATTTCCATCTTTTTGTAAAGTGTAATTTTTAAAGTTATTGCGCTTAGACCAATAATGCCTTGCCCTAAGATTCAATCCCATTACATTATTGAAAGTATATTTTAAAGTAAATGTATTTTCAACTGTTTTGAGATTGTATAAAGAAAATACTGAAACTGTACTATTACTTCCGGTCGAAAAAAACCCTATATAATCATGTACGGGATTATAACTTATATTCTGGCCAAAAGAAAACTCGTTATTAATCCTTAAATTATAATATACCCGTGTAAAACTGCTTCTGCCATTTTCACCATTAGTCACCAATCGTTTAGAATAAAAGAAACCTCCACTTAACTTTTTAACTCGGTTGGTATTTAAGCCGCCCTCAAAATTATAAGCAACAGGGGTTCTGTAAAAACTATTTTCAATCCTGGGTTCATAAAAATCCTGTCCTGTATATTGTTTATTCAGGTCAAAATAACCAGACCAAAAGTTTTTTAAATTGAAGTTGCCTCCCAGTGATTCATTTAATGCTTGTTCGGCTGCTGGTGCAACCCGGCGCGAATAGTAGGTATGGCTCCAAAGCTGCCACTGTGTAAAATATTTTTTAGGCTTAAAATTTGAATATTGTACATTAATATTATGATCAAAATAATTAGGATGGTTTAACTGCCCGATATCGTTTGGACTGTAGTTTTCACTTGCAAAATCTTCGGTTATGTTCCAAGTAAAATTACCTGATTTTTTGCCTCCGCTGGCTTCATAGGTATAACCTGCTATACTGCTTTTGTTTGAATAGGATAAATCACTAATAAAGCCAAATCCGGACAGGCCATAAGTGTTTTTAGGGTTGTTCAGGTTAAATACAAAGCCCCCTACATTAGCATTATAATCTTTACTAAAACGGGCAACATTTGTATTTATTAAAGTAACAGAAGAATTATATTTTAAATTTTTATCCAAAACCAGAATATTATAATTGGTAGTAGGCGCAGTCTGTGCCTTGCGGCTTCCTCCTGCAACAGAATCCTGAAGTATAGCGTACATCGGTTGTGTTACGGCATTTAAAATACCTATACCAAGGCCGTTGACAGAACGGCCTGTTAGTTTGGCACCTGTAAGCAATTTAGATGCCGACGGGTTTTGAACAACAGCTTCGTGGTTGTTTAAAACAATATTGCTATAATTAATGGGGATGCCTCCAATTCTGCGTGAGTAAAATAAATTACCTTTATTGAACAACTCTGTGCCTTCCGTAAAAAAAGGCCTGTTTTCGTTGTATTTTACTTCAAAGGGTGTTAAATTCAATACCTGGTTGTCCGACTGAACCTGTCCAAAATCCGGTATCAAAGTTAAATCAAGCGTAAAGCTCTCATTAATGCCGTACTTTATATCCATACCCTTGTTTATAGAGTGGGTTGTGTTTTGAACACCTGCTTTGTTATAGGGATAATTGTTAAAATAAGTAGAGACATACGGGTAAAACGAAAGCCTGAGCGGGGGTGTTAATTTTTCTATACCTGTTAACTGGCCTTCCTGGTTGATAAAGCCGTTCTTTTTAGGGTCAATTTCATTCCAAAACATTTTTTTCTGTTCTGACTGCCGTTTACGCACCAAGTTCATTCCCCATATTTGTGTGTCTTTCTTAGGAAACCGTAAAGCAGAAAAAGGTATTTTTATTTCGGCAGTCCAACCGTTCTTATCAATTTTTACTTTGCTTTGCCAAACAGCATTCCAATTGGCATCTTCTGTACCACCATTTGAATATTTGGCATCAAACTGAACCCCTGCTGCCGTAACATAAAAACCGGAGCCATTAATTCCATCCAAGTAAGTATCGAGTATGATGCCGATGTAATCAGCATTCCCGTAATTATCTCTATCAGCCAGTTCATGTGCTATTTTTTTTGAATTTGTTTCATACATGCGGGCACCGAGGTAAATAGCGTTGTTGTCATATAAGATGCGGACCTCGGTACGTTCCTCCGGTTTTTCATGCCTGCCTGCCGTAGGGCTTAGTTCAATAAAATCTGTTGCAACAGGTGCGTCTTTCCAAACTTTGTCATTTAAATTACCATCAATCTCCGGAGCTGTTGTTGTTTTTTTAGCAGGAAGTTTTTTAATTGTTGTTTGTGCCGAAGCATTATAATTAAGAAGTGTGCATGTGATTAACAAATACCAGTAACGCTTGTTAAATAAGTACATGATGTTGACAATTATTAGAGTCTGTTTAAAATTTGTCCGATATATTTCCTATGCTTCTTTTATCACCTAAAAAATGGCAAGGATTTGGTTTTGTTTTATTTAGATTGACGCAAACACTAATTTTCTTAGGGTAAAAGAAGCATTGGCATTAATCCTGAGCCTATTGAAGGATCTTGTGTCAATTTAAACAGTCCCTAAGTATTGATAAATACAAACAACAGGGCTTTATACAGCTATTTCTATCGCCTCCAACAATAAAAAATTCATATATTATTTTCAATTTGAATATACAACTTTTTGTAAATCAGATTGTTTAAATTTTCATTCTGATTTTAATTCTATATTACTTCTTCCTTTCATGATTTTCTGTAAGTTTTTAATTACGTTTGGGCAGCATGAACTAACCAGGCATGCCATTATATACCGACGTTAAATATTACTTTTAAATCAACCCCGACAGTTGGGCTTAAAATAAGCGCAACATAGGAGGAGCAAATTATTTTTATTGAGGCATACAGCAAATTAAAATGCTGTGATATGGCCCTATGAAAGTGTTTTTGAAAGAAACCAATTATAAACGTGATAAATTATGAAAACAAAATCCCTAAACCCTTTTGCCTGTTTCTGGCGAAAGGGGCTACAAGTTGCGTTACTGCTTTTCTCGGTACTGTTTATGAACAGTGCCCACGCTCAAGACCCTCCACAGTATGGAACCCCCTTTGCAGGCGTTCCCTATCCCATGGATGTTAACCTATACCAGGTAAATATCCGGCCTTTTAGTGCCGCCGGCAACCTGGCCGGTGTTACAGCCCGCTTGGATAATATCAAGGCAGTGGGCACCAATGTTATATACCTTATGCCCGTGTATCCCCACGGCACCGATTCCAAAAGCTCTGTCTCCCCTTATTCTATTAAAGACTTTAATTCGGTGGCGGCAGAATATGGTAGCTTAACCGATCTGCGCACCCTGGTAGATGGCGCGCACAGCCGCGGTATGGCTGTAATCTTAGATTTTGTTGTGAACGGAACGTCATGGGACCATCCCTGGACAACCCAACATCCGGATTGGTACAACCGTGACGGCAACAACAACATTTTGCAGCTTGCCTCATTCCCTGACGTAGCCGGTTTAAATTTTGGCAATACCAGCATGAGAACGGCCATCATCAACGCTATGCGCTATTGGGTATTTGCAGCCAACGTTGATGGGTTTCGCTGCGATTTCGCCAATAACCCACCGCTTGATTTCTGGACTCAAGCCATCAATAACCTCAGGGGAATCAGCTCGCACAAACTGCTGATGTTTGCCGAAGGCGACCGCCGCGAAAATTTCCAGACAGGTTTTGACTTCAATTTTGGAGACCAGTTTTACTATAACGCGTTAAAAAAGATCAGCCTTAACGGAGAAAACGTATCAACGGATATTACCAACTCTACTAACTACGAATACACCAACGCAACTGGAAGTCAGCAAATAATCAGGTACACTGATAACCATGACGTGGACGGGTCATCCGACGGTAACGCCATCAAGGTTTTTAAAGGCACGGCCGGTGTAATGGCCAACTTCGTTGTTTGCGCCTACATGCGGGGCGTCCCTTTTCTTTTTGGCAGCCAGGAAGTAGCTTTTAACCAGCAAATCTTTTGGCCGTATACAAATGTAAAAATCGACTGGAGCCAGAATGCCAATATAACCGCCGAATTTACAAAGGTGCTCAATTACAGGACAAGTAGTACAGCTATACGCAGGGGCACAATGACAAGCTATTCGGATGCCAATGTTTGTGCTTTCACCAAAATTTCGGGCACCGAAAAGGTGGTGGTCATGGTTAACCTTAGGAACGCTACATCAAGCTATACGATCCCGGCGGGGTTTGCAGGCAGTTACAAAGATGCTTACTCAGGTAGTGCGGTAACCTTAACTTCAGGCTCGCAAACTTCTTTGGCCGCCTATCAATATAAGGTGCTCACCACCAACCAGAGTGCGGGAACTACTTATTATCAAATTATCAACCGGTATCAGTCCACCAGTTATTTATATGATTCAGGGAATGGTAAAGTTTCTTATGGAACCAGCCCAACAACAGCTAATTACCAGTGGGCTAAAGTTGATGCGGGAGGAGGCTATTTTCTGTTAAAAAACCGCGCCACCGGAAACCTGATGCATGTAGAAGATCAAAATGGTTCTGTTGAATGTACTGCTGGCAATTCGACATGGTATAGTGCGATGTGGTCGGCACCTGCGGCTTCTGGTAGCTGGATCAATATTCAAAACAGGTGGCAAACATCTGAAATGATCCACATTGAGAATCTTACAGGTTATGCCCAATACTCGGGAGCTCAAACAGGTTGGTACAGTGCGATGTGGCAATTTGTGAACCCGGTCACGGGACCGTAAGAAGTTATATGAAATCTTTGCATATAAAGTTTTTTATACTTGGAGCCTGTTTAAATTTATACAAGATCCTTCTATATGCCCAAGATTAATGGCAATGCTTCTTTTACCCTATAAAAATTGGTGACTGCGTCAATTTAAACAAACCAAAACCAGATGCCTGCCATTTTTTAGGTGATAAAAGAAGCATAGAAAACATATCGGACAAATTTTAAACAGGCTCTCATAATATACTATAATTAGTTAAAATCAATTATTACAAACAAAACCTATAATTATGAAAAAGTTATTTGCTTTATTAGTGATTACATCTGTAATCAGCCTGGTATCTTGTAAAAAGGACAATAATGTAAAACCAGCTATACCACAGCCAACGGTAAAAGCACAAGAAAAAGTCAATACAGGATTATATGATTATCAAAAGGCAATTCTTGTGAAAAGAACACTGAATGTCAACTAAGTATAGGGATACAATTAGTGTATGTTAGTATCTTTAGGCCTTATTGGGAAAGGTAAGAAAAATAGCTTTAACAGGAGGGCAGCGGACTGCATCGGAAGCAGGCTTTCGCTCCGGCGTTGGCCATGCTTTTTGCAAACGCTGCCAGCCTGTCCTTTTAAAGCATGAAGGGCGTACTTCTTTCGCTATCGGCATATATTCCTATCCATCTTGCATAACAAAGCCAGTTGAGTCAGTTCATGAGTTGAAAGGATTCAAGGCAGTAATTATGGCGTTGATAATTATAGCTTTAACATAACTCAGCAGTTCGTAAGTTAAGGTAGATTTCTATTTACCGTCCTACTTTTTACCAAACAGGGACGACTATGTTACAGCGCGTTGTTGCTGTTGGTTATTTAAAATCCCTTGCCCCCGAAAACATCTCTTTTTAAAGCGTTTTACGTACCTGTGCCGCTTGTTTTAAGCCGATAAGGGAACTGCAATTTTTTAGTTAGAAAGGTGTTTTCTATCAAGTATTAAATTTATAAAAGAAAAAATCCCAATGCTTCTTTTATCCTATAAAAACTGGTGTTTGCATCAATTTAAATAAACCAAAAACCCAGTGCCATTTTTTAAGGGATAAAACGGTTGAAGTGCTGCGGGCCTTTACAGAACTTAATGCCGCTTTTTTATACCCCTGCATTACGATACCTATGACTTGTCTGATAAACCTTTAAAGGATCTCCATTTTGCTGCTAAAGCCACTTTTTTAACTAAACAACTGATATTGAAAATCGGGCAGCCAATGCAGATATGTTGAATAACTTATCGCTGAGATTTCTTAACTACAGTCAACGATAAGTGCCTAAGGAATAAGCCAAATTTGCTTTGTCAACAGAAAAAATAAGGTTAAATTTTCAATCCTGTTCTGCCCCAGTATTTCGTGCATAACCTTGGACTGACCTGATGTAAATTTGGCGGGGAAAGTTTTTAACTGTGAACACAATATAGAAGCAATAAGCCGGGGAGGAAAAGCCCTTTGATTCAGAATGATGCGGTTTTTAATCGTTGCCAAAAAACGGTTATTTGATTGCACCGGGCAATTATAGTAGCTGGTTGAGGGTAACAAACATTAGTTACTCTTATTGGTTAACATTAAATTAATTAGGTGCTTAATTAGAGCCTATTTAAATTTATACCAGAAAGAAATGCCAATGCTTCTTTTACCCTATAAAAATTGGTGTTCGCATCAATTTAAATAAACCAAAAACCAAATGCTTACTATTTTTTAGGTGATAAAAGAAGCATAGAAAACATATTGAACAAATTTTAAACAGGATCTTAATATAAAAAAATCATTATATGAATACCTTTAAAGGTTCGGTCAATATCAACGTCCCTGCGGACAAAGTGGATTTGTATGATTGGGTTACCAATGTGACGGAAAAGGAATATCAAAGTTTTGCCCCGGCTCACCGGGCAATTGGGTTATATAGAGAAAGCGAAAGAGGTAAACAAGGAATGGTCAATGTTGAGAGTATTGGCGGAAATCTCCTGGTTCAGCATTACATCATCAAGATAGGCGAAAAAAACCATTTGCTTTTATATTCTAAAAATACCCTGCTCTATTTATTGCATCTTGTTCCAATTAACATAGGTGTGAAATGGGAGATGAAAATCACAGAAAGCTCTAAGGATACGAGTACATTTACTTGCGTGGTAAGTATAGATTATCCCTCCAAAGCGTTGAAATGGGGAGCTGTTTTATTAGCGGGGCCCTATTTTGTGAACAGGCACACGCAAAAGGAAAGCCTTGGTTTCGCAAAAGACATAGAAACCTGAGTTCGATTTAAAAGAAGGCAATTTGGTTTGAGGATGAGGTATCAAACTTGATAGCAGGTTTTTTGGGAAAGAATGAATAGGCAATAAGCCCAGCGACAAGATTGGTAATAAAGTTTTCAAAGGATCGATGCCTAGAATGCTCCACCTGGCAGATGTTTTTAAGTTCATCGTTAATGGTTTCAATAACGGAACGTTTTCTGAGTAATATTTTATCCTTTAATTCCATTAAACAGTTCTTCATATTGTTTCTGATACCGGTAATGAGCTGTATGCCATCAATGAACAGCAATTGTGCGAGGTCAGCAGATACATAACCTTTATCTGCATATAGCTTACCTTTAATGACATCTACAAAACGTTCATTTGTAAGTGGTTGCCTGTCATCTACGTTGCCTTGAGTAATAACCAGGTTAAGTACTTCGCCTTATCATTAATGATCAGGTGCAGTTTAAATCCAAAGAACCATCCCATAGTGGACTTCCCCACAGCAGCCGTGTCCTTAAACACCTTGTTGCGCTTGACCCGTTTGTTTTTGCATACCCTTATAGGCGTAGAATCAACATAGGATATACCGGTACATTCACCCATACAACATGTTTTAAGGAATAGGGTCATGGGCAATACGGCCGACTGCATCAATTCAACAAACCGGTTATAAGATACGGTTTTCGGGAACTCGGCCTGGAGATGTTTTTGAACATAATGGAGATAAAAATGCTTCATGTTGCGAAAACTACCATAATGGAATAAGGTCATCATGGTGATAACTTCACTTTGAGCCAGTACGGGACTACGTTTAGGGACATTGCCGAGCCTGTAGGAAGCGGTAGAGACCTCAAACTGGATACAAAACTCATCGATTAAGTAAAATATTTCTGTAACTTTATTGCTGGTAAGATTCATGTGTTTTTGTGTTATATATTTGAATTTCAGACACTTAAATATATAAAAAATACTGAATCTTGCCTAACTTTTTCCGATAAATTTTTCTTGATTATTAATCGAACTCAGGTTAGAAAGAAAATTTACTAAATAAGGTAAGAAGTGAGCGGAAGAAAAGCTTGGAATATCAATCATTTTAAGCAATCACGGACTTATTAAGCAAAATACTATAATTAATCTCGTCGAAAAGTTAGCGTGACCAGCTATGGGGACTTTGTAAGAAAGAGTATTTCCTCCCCCCTACTGAATTTCGTTCTGGCGGAGATCGTCTTCATATAACTTTCTGAAACAAATACTTTTGGGATGTCTCCCACAGTGTCAAACCAAAGTTTAGTAATACCATCATAAGCCGGAGGTGGTAAGCCGGGCAGCGTGATGGGCAGGGTATTGCACCGGGCATACCGGCGAACATACTGCTTCACTTCCGATAAAGAGATAAACAAAGGCGCGTGATTGTTTTTGTGATAGGACACAAAATCTTCATGTCTTAGTGCCTCCTTGGCAAGATGGTAAATTTAATCATGGTTAAATTTGTGTTTTTGAAGTTTAAGGGCCTGTTTAAATTTATAAAAGAAGCAACTGTAGTATTTCTGCCTGAAAAACTTCTCCAATAAATTATAACAAACCTAATTTAGTAATTTTACCTTTTTTGTACCGATTTCTTACAGGATCAGGATGTTTATTTGTAAAAAAAATGATGAAAAATCTATTCCTATCAATCCTATTCCTGAAAATTTCCTTACATGCGGTAAGTGCTCAAAGTCTTGATCTGAGTTTACTGGAAAAAATAAACGGGCCTTTAAGCCCTGCCGATAAGAGTTGGCGGTTCGTTTCAAATTCCGTTTATGTAACATTTGCGGCAGTACCGGCAACAATGCTGATAACAGGCTTTATAAACCATGACCGGGACTTGACCATAAAATCATTTGAAACAGGTGGTTCAATTCTAATTGCAGAGGGGGCAACGGTGGTGTTAAAACAATTAACCCACCGCCAAAGGCCTTATATTGCGTATCCTAATCTTATTGTAGGTAAAACTAATGAAACCGATTACTCCTTTCCGTCCGGGCATACTTCCATTGCATTTGCTACAGCCACTTCGCTTACCTTGTCATTTCATAAATGGTATGTTGTATGCCTGCCTATGCTTATGCTGCGACTGTTGGTTATTCCAGGATGTATTTAGGGGTGCATTACCCAAGCGACGTATTGGGAGGCGCATTAGTAGGTGCAGGGTCATCCCTGCTTACTTGGGAATTACAGCGATTGCTGAATAAAAAATACCATTATAACTAAACATTACAGGATTAACAATAAAATTTTAGGTAGAAATATAATGAACGCAATAACCAGAGAAAAAATAGCGGTTATAAGCACTGCAGCAGCGGCCATATCTTTTACCATTCCTGCTTTAGGATGAAATCCGGGCGAAACCAAATCAGTTAATGTTTCCAGGGAAGTATTCATTAATTCGGCAGTCAAAACCAAAGCAATACAAAGGCTTACCCATTTCCATTCATCCGCAGACAAGTTTAGACAGAAGCCTAAAACAATAGCCAGGAACATAGCACCAAGGTGTATCCTGAAATTAAGTTGCGTTTTGGTTGCAAAGGCAATCCCCTTAAATGCAAACCCGAAACCCAATAATAGCTTTTTCATTTAAATGCTTAATTTTTCCTGTTTATTTTGCTTGTAAAAAGACCCAAATTTTTTAAATAACACATAAATTTTTACAAGATTTTTATTTTCTGGCATCGTGTGTTCCAAAAAGAACACAGAATGTTGTTCTATACTTGAATAAAAAATAAAAACATGAAAAAGATCCTTTTAAGTATGTTAATGGCAGGATGCCTTACAGGTATAGCTACTGCCCAGAAAGTACAAACATCTTCTGTTCCGGCTTCTGTAAAAGTTACTTTGTTAAAAAAATATCCCAATGCTGCCAAAGTAACCTGGGAAAAAGAAAAAGGTAATTATGAAGCCAACTGGGGCGGTAAGTCTGGCGAAGACACGTCGGTTCAATTTATGCCTGACGGAACTTTTATAGAACAGGTAGTTGCAATCCCTGTAAATGAATTACCTACTGGTGTTGCCGCGTATGTAAAACAACATTATAAAGGCGTAAAAATCACGGAGGCCGGAAAGGTAACAGATGCTAAAGGTACATTAATGTACGAAGCCGAAGTTAAAGGCAAAGATTTAGTGTTTGATCAAAAAGGCAGCTTTTTGAAACAAGATTAATTTCCGGGTTTATCATTAACCAACAAGGCTGTTTTGATCAAAACGGCCTTGTTGGTTTTGGCCAAATCTTTTTTTCTTTTAGGGCATGTTTAAATTTTGGCCGGTTTATTTTCTATGCTTCTTTTATCACCCAAAAATCAAAAATGACGATGCTTCTTTTACCCTATAAAAATTGGTGTTTGCATTGTTGTAAATATTATGTTGTACAAACAATTTTAAATTAAATAGAAAAGATTCCAATTTTCAACTTTTTTAACAAAAAAACTGAAGTATTGAATTATCAGAAAAAATTACTTTTACTAATAGTTGTTTCCACAATTGCAAGGCTCATTATTGCCTCCACTATTGAGTTGGCTAACGACGAAACCTATTATTGGACCTACTCATTAAAATTTCAGTGGAACTATTTTGATCATCCGCCGCTAATTGGATGGCTGACAAGACTGACTACAGCTAATCTTCTGCTTCATAACGAACTTTTTGTGCGCCTTGGTGCCGTTATATCAAATACTTACCTGCACTGCACGCAACATTCCTATTGACTATCTCGTTCCATTGCAAATATAATTGTACCTGTAAAAAAATACCCACGTTGCTACCAAGAAAAAAAAAGCAGTGCCAGAAGTGTATTTACCTGATCAATAAAATTTGATACTTCGATAATAGCCCATGCAGCACACAGCTAAACTAATCTACATTTCTTTATTTTCGATCATGTTACTATCCGTAACACCGGACAGCCTGGCACAGGTCAAAAACAAAAAAGCGCATCATTCATTACGGGATTCATTACGGGAAAAGGTGGTGCAGAGGGATTCATTGATCCGCTCCTTTAAACACTCAAAAAGTTCATTAAACCTGTTGCTTGGGAAAATTGAAGATTATAACAGCTCCTATACGGAAACCAATTCAGATCTTTCCAGGGGCTTTGACACCTTAGATATCAGCCAAAACCTGCCTACTTTGGAAAAGCGGATGGGTTCGATGCGGACGATCATCAACAACTCGACTACGTTAGGAAACCTTGTTACCATACGCAGCATGATCGACCACCTAAAAGATCAGCTAAACACCTGGCAGGACCAACTAACACTTTATAATAATTTGCTTGATAAGACAGGTACAGATATTGAAGAATTTGAAGCAGATTCGGCGTTGCGCACAGCTCCGGCAGATAGCAATTTTAAAGAAAGGTGCTTTATCCAGGTACAAGCTTTGGAAAAAAAGTGGGAAAATTTAGAAAGCATTACTGAAAAATCAACCATCAAAATAGGACTACTGGAAAACAGGGTATCTTCCCTTTCTATTTTGTTGATTGACCTGGATGACAGGATTGACCTGAAGATACATGAATTCACCATTAAAGCTATGACAAATGAGTATGGTTTTATTTGGGACATGCACAAACTCGAAAATACAAGCACTTTAGATTCTGCTGTCGTTAAAACTTATACCCTGAATAAAAGGCTTTACAAATATTTCTTTATCAGTAAATCTAACTACTGGCCGCACATAGCCAGTACGCTCTTGTTAATAGGCTTTTTGATTTGGATCTTAAACAGCAGGCGAAAAATCAGCAGGTTCAGTGAGGATCATAAAAGTATTTTTAATCAGGCACATTATATTATAAAATACCCATTTCTGTCTGCACTTGCCGTTGCCAGTATCCTGTCTCCGTACTTTTACGATCACCCTGCCCAGGTATTCTCACATACTATGCTCCTGGTCATGATGGCCTCTACAGTGCTATTGATTAGAAATTATTGGCCAAAGCCTTTATTCAGGTTTTGGGTATTGTTATTTATTGTAGTTATTATATTTAGCGTTAGTAGTTTATTGATACTGGTAATTTATCCTGACAGGATAATATTGTTATTGTTGTCCGGCTTTATCATCTATCAGTCACTTCATATTATCAAGTATTTAAAAAAATCAGCAGATGATTACCCTCCTTACGCAGAGACAATATTAAAACTGTTCATTGCCTTACAGGCAGTATCGGTTTTATTAAATGTAGCGGGAAGGTTTAGTTTGGCTAAAATAGTTGGGGTTACTGCAACATTAAACCTTTCCCTGGCCTTAGGTTTATATTTGTTGGTACAGATATTAATGGAAAGTTTATTTTTACATTTAGGGGCTGTAAGATCTGCTGATAGTAAACACACTTCCTCCTACCCTGATTTTACAGTACTGCAAAAGAAATTTAAAGACGTCCTGATAAAAATTGCTGTCATCTTGTGGTTGGTCGCATTAGCCAAAAATCTGACTATTGATGATTATCTATATGATGAAGCCAATGATTTTTTAAACCATCCTTATAAAATCAGCAGTACGGCTTTTACGTTCCGTAGTGTACTGGTATTCATTATTATTGTTTGGCTATCAGGTATTTTAGCCAGGCTGATCAGTTATTTTTTCGACTACTCCGGGCAACAAACCACACTCAGTCCACAAGCTAAGAAAACCAGGTCATCTATTCTGTTGATCCGTTTAACAGTGTTTGTCATTGGCTTTTTTGTTGCGATAACGGCAGCAGGAATACCAATGGACCGGGTAACTATTATTATAGGTGCCCTTGGTGTCGGTATTGGTTTTGGCCTGCAAAATATCGTCAACAACCTCGTATCGGGCATCATACTGGCCGTTGAAAAACCTGTACAAGTGGGCGATATTATTGAAGTAAGCGGTAAATCAGGCACGATTAAAGAAATAGGCATCCGCTCAAGTAAGCTTGAATGCGGTGACGGATCGGAACTAATTGTGCCAAATGGTGATTTAATATCGCAACATGTAGTAAACTGGACTTTAAACAATAATAACCGCAGGGTAGAACTTCTTATCCGTGTTGCTTACGGATCAGATGTAGTGAAAGTTGAGGAGATCCTCCATTCGATAATTACTAAGCGTGAGGATATCATGGATTCACCAAAACCATCGGTTTTTTTAAATAAATTCGGCGATACTGCAATTGAGTATAGGGCTTGGTTTTGGGCGGCCGAAATCACGCGTTATTTAAGTTTAAAAAGTAGCGTCATGCGGGATATCTATACAGAATTTGCTAAAGAAGGCATCGAAATACCAAAAACTTAAAGCCTGTTTAAATTGATACAAGATCCTTCGATATGCTCAGGATTGATGCCAATGCTTCTTTTACCCTATAAAAGTTGGTGCTTGCCTGAATTTAAATAAATCAAAACCAAATGCCTGCCATTTTTTAGGTGGTAAAAGAAGCATCGAAAATAAGTCGGATAAAGTTTAAACCAACTTTAAACTAACTCATTTTGCATTTAATTACCAGCAAAGGGTTACAGCAAAAAAAGGGTTCCGCTTCAAAACAATAAATAATACTCGGATTAATTTGAGTTAAAACAGGTATAAATTAATCGTTCACGTCAAGGCAAAAGGCCTTGCATTTACAACAAAAAACTTTATTGAAATTTATATACCAATACCTTAAAGCTTCCTGGTATAGGTGTCCTTGTTCCTTTTTCAAAACCGGCAACGCTAAAATATATCTTATGAGTAGCTGCATCTATTGCCATGGTTTTAGCACGGTTTTGTGTGGTCAATGTTTGCATTAAAGTGTAACGATCAGGAGCGCCTTGTTTAAAAACAGTAGCTGTTCCGTCCCCATTAGAAGCGACAAGCAATTTAGTGGCAGTATCATATACCACTGCATCAACACCAGCACCAATAGGCAGGGTCTGGCTCACTTTACCTGTAGAAATATCAACTACACTCAAACCTTTGTTTTCACGGCACACGGTAAACAGTTTCTGGTTGGCTTTATCAATAGCGATGCCCGTAGGCCCGCCGCATGGGCTTAAAGAATAATTTTTGGTAACCTTTAAGGTTTTGGTGTCAATCACGTTTAAGCTGCTTTTATCTTCCAGATTATTATAGATCAACCCTTTTCCATCGGCAACGGCAAACTCCGGGGCACCGCCCATATCTATTGCCGCTATTTGTTTCATCGCTACCGGGTCGATCACACAAGAACTGCTGCTGTGGCCATTAAAAGTAAATATCTTTTTAGAAAACGGATCAAAAATGATAGCATCTGCACCCTTATGGTCCAAGGGAATCCTACCAACAATAACTGAAGTTTTCAGATCAAAAACCACTACTTCATCAGCTTTGCCATCACTTATAAACCCTTTGTTCAGTTCGTTATCCACTGCAATACCATGTACACCTTGCATACCACTTATAGTGCCTTTAACTGTTTCTGTTTTCAGGTCGATCACATTTACTTCGGTCCCGTGCGAAACGTATAAAGTAGCGTTTGGCTGATCAATGTAGAGGTAATCATAACCTCCATCCCCGGGCAGGGCAATACTTTTATCAAGCACATAAGTGCTTTGGGCAGAGGCATTAATTGTAAAAAGGGCAATAAACGATAGGAGCAATAATATTCTGTTGATCATGGGTATTTGTTAAATTTTTTTTAAAATGTTAAGGGCCTGTTTAAGTTTTGTTCAGTATAGTTTACATACTTCTTTTATCGGGTAAAAATCAGCATTCTTACTATAAGTTTTTTACCGGTGTTATTTATAAGCTCCAATTTTTAGGTGATAAAAGAAGCATAGCGTTCTTTTAGATATAAAGTCAAACAGGCTATAAATGTTGGTTATTAGTGCTGGTTGCCTTTTCCATCCGTGGTATAAGCACCTAAATCCTGGTTGTATTTAACGTTACCTGCACCATAAGCCGGAGAGCCCGGTTCCAATCTGAAATCATTGGTATTCGGATATCCGTTAGGGGCTGCTACCGTGCCGTCAAACTTAACAAAAAGCGGGTCTAAGTCACCAATTTTTTTAGAGATCAGATCAGACAGCTGCGGTTTGCCCAAGCCGGAAGGGGTATAAAAGTTAGCCCTGATGTTAATTTTTAAAGTAGGGTCCACCAGGTCAGTATAAGTATCAACTGTAGCATAAAAAAGATTGTTGCCATAAGTGGTATTCACCAGGTCTGCATCGTTAAATAACTCCAGTCCGTGGTAATCATTCACAAAAATGTTGTTAAAGATATGGCCGATAGCATTAACCCCAACAGAAACACCTCGGCCGGGTTCTGCAGAACCCCTTCTCCAGCCAACAGAAACAATCGTATTGTTATAAACATCAACAATTGTTTGAGGCTTGGGTGCGTTTTTGTTCGTTTCTAATTTCACGCCGCTGCCCGCCTGACTAAATATAACATTGTAGGCAACAACACCTGTTACCCCTGCTTTTAGGTTAATGCCTTCACCATCGGTACTGCCTGATGAGCTAATGGTATTTCTTAAAATGGTTACCGAGGCATGAAATAAGCCCATCAAGTCATCTTGGCCATTAGTAAACCAAGAGTCTTCAATATCTACCGGAATTGCTTTATTAACAAAAACCGTCCTTCTGGCGCTTCCCGATGCATCCGGGCCACCAGTATTATCAACATGTGTCCATTTGATAGTTACCGCCTGTGCGGTGTCGCATTGAAACCCTCCCCAGGTACCTGGCTTGTTGGTATTGGAGTTAAAAAAGATAGGCTGGTCTTTTGAACCTAACAACTGTAAAACGCCCTGGATATTAAACTGTGCATTGTTGTTAACTACTACTATAGCACCTGGTTGAGAGGCTAAAGTATCGCCTTTTTTGACGGTAATATCCCCGGTTACATTATAGGTTTGGCCGGATAACAAAGTGCCTTTAACAAAGCCACTGATGTTTCCGGGCGAAATAGGGTTTGATTTTGGTATGGTAATATTAGTAAACGTCGTAATTTCAGGTTTTTTGCAAGAGGCAATAGCAATTAAAAAAACTGACAGTATGTATATATGTTTTACTTTCATTTTGATCTTTTTATAAGTTATAGGGAGTAACGGAAACCAACATTAAAACTCACATTATAAATATCTTTTGATTGAACTAAGTTGTTGATTTTTATAGTAGTGGGTGTGTTCAAAATGTTGTTTACTTTGGTGGTAAGGATAAAATGTTTGCTTACCTGTTTTTCGCCGGACAAGGCTAAAAATGATTGAGGTTGCTGATAGTAATCGTAGCCATAATCCGGGTAAACAAGGCTCAGGGTTTTACTTGTATAAGTATAGGCCATCTGTACAAAAGCTTTTTGTGCATCGTTTTTATATAACAAAGAGAAATTGACTACATTGCCAGTTTGCCCCTGTAAAGGCCTACTTTGATATTTCATTACAGGTACTCCGTTTACCGCACCAGCTTCCGGTACAATTTTAGGTGAGTTGACGTTTGAATAGGTATAGGTGTAATTCCCCGAAACGCCCAGGTTTCCAAAGTATTTACTGTAAACAATTTCCGCCCCGGCAACTTTAGCTGTCCCGAAGTTTTGTGGGCTTGTTTGCAATTGTCCGCCTAAAAGGCTGTTTAGTGCGAATTCTATTGGGTTTTTGATATTTTTATAGAATCCACCTATAAAAAACTGTTCTTCATTTTTTGGGAAAAGCTCATATCTAAGATCAAAGTTATCAGCTTCCGTATGTTGTACATTTGGGTTACCTGTAACATCTGTACTTGCCCCGAAAGTGGGCGTAGGAACCAGTTCAAATAAAGCAGGCCGTGCGATGGATTTGAAATAAGATGCGCGCAAGTTTGAATTATTAGTTAGTTTGTACTTTAATTGCAAACTTGGCAAAACATCTGTATAGGTTTTTTTTGCATTGCTTTTAGGGTTCAAAACTACAGGATGGGTATCATAACCCTGTTTTGTGGCCTCTTCACGTACCCCTCCCACAACGTCCAGCTTACTAGTAGTCAATTTAAATTCTCCGTAAGCGGCAGTAATATCTTCATAAGCTGTGTAGTTTGATAAATCGCTTAACAAACTGCCTGTCTGGTTATATACGATCCAATTAGCACTATATATATCAGTAAAAGCTGCCTTTACACCATTAGGCTCACTGACTGGCTTTAACTGGTATTGATTTTGTGTATTGAACCTAGTACTATGCCTGTACAAGCCTCCACCTTTCAGCTCCATGGAACTTTTGTTGCCCAAGCTTGTTTTATAACTCAAATTGCCATAAGCGGAAAGATCCTTGTTTCCATTTTTTTGCCATATCCGTGTTATGGCATCAAAATAATTAGGGGTACTGGTAAAGTCAGGGTTTATTAAATGGTTAAGTGTTAAATTAGCCCTGTCGGGTGAATTGGCTGTAGCATTTGAATATAGTCCGGCCCAATCAAACATAAAGTGGTTTGAAATAATATGCTTACCGTCCAGTTTCAGGTTTTCGACATACTGGTTCTGAACATAAGAACGGTTATCATTAAAAACAGTACCGGTACCAGGTCCTAACCTGCCGCCATTACCGCCAATAATAGACGTATCTATGCTTAGACGTGCCTGCGAAATGTAAGTATAAAGGAAAACATTGTTTAGGCTGATTTTATTTCTATCATTAAATTTATAATCCAGGTGTGCAGATAAACCATTGTTTAATTGCTGAGTGGAATAAACGCGGTTAGCAACGTCAGATATAACAGGCTTATAATTAGCGCCTGCAGTGGGATCAGGTATGGCAACATTGAATTCTGAGTTTGTACCGTAATATTGGTTCTGGTAACTGTCGGACAGGATAAACCCTAATTTATCCTTTAAAAACCTGCGCCCGTAGGTAAAACTTGCAAGTGCAGTCGGTGGTGCATTCTTTTTAGTAAAATCAAGGTTAGACCGGCTAAAGTAACCCGGAGAAGCTGCATAAGTTGGGCCGAACCTCTCCGTTGGACTTTTACTTTGGACTGCATTTTGCGCAAAAGCATCATATTTCCGGTGAAAAAATATAGCGCTATAACCTACAGAACCATCTGCTTTAAAGTATTCGTGGTCAGGAGCATCTTTAAAAATCAGGTTAACTGTACCACCAATGGCATCGGCTTCCATTTCCGGCGTTAGGGATTTACTGACTTCTATACGGTCTAAAAGATCGGACGGGATAATACTTAAAGAAACAAACCTGGAAACCGGGTCTGGGCTGGTTACTTTAGCGCCGTTGATTAAGGTATTGTTATAACGCGGCTCCATTCCCCTGATAATGGCGTAACCTTCATCTGATCCACTATTGCGTTGGATCGTTATCGCTGAAACACGGCTAAGGGCATTGGCCGCGTTAATATCCGGAGACCTTTCCATGGCGCGGGCAGAAAGTACATTGGTAATATTGCCGGCATTTTTTTCGGATTTCCTGGAAGACGACTCGTTACTTTCGTTAAGCTTGCCAAATACATTTACTGCCTTAAGGCTTTCTTGGGTTTCTGTCAGAGTAACATTTAAAACAACGTTTTGGTTATCTGTTACATTTACCTCTTTTTCAAATTCCCCAAAACCAATATATTTTACTTTGATTTTATAATTACCGGTTGTAAGCTTATTAATCTCGAAATTTCCAAAAGCATCTGTGGTAGCCCCTTTGTTTAACCCGTCTAAATAAACATACGCCCCTGGTAATGGTTCATGGCTTTTTCCATCGGATACCCTGCCTTTAATCGCTGCATTTTGTGCGGATGCAAATGAGGCAAAAAGTATAAAAATCGCTATTAGGTAAAATCTGCTCCCCATAATATATTTAAATTTGGAGCAAAAAAAGAGGTTGAATTTGGGAGAAATTCTGTATAAACTGATGATTTAAAAAACTTAACTAAAAGTTGATTCTAACTTAACAATAAAGCGCTTTTAATTTAAAAGTGAACAATTAAATACATGATCGGGTAACAAATATTTAACACAGTAAAAAGCAACTGTGGTAAAACTTTGACTGGTGTATAACTTAAATTATAGCAGGTGAAATCAGTGCCTTGACGTTGTTTAAATTTAACTTTTTCTGTTTACTGTTTAAAGGGCTTCCATAGTTTAGATACTTAAGTAATTGCTTATTTTAATTTGTCTAAATACTTGACTATGTAGAGCCTGTTTAAAATTTGTCCAATATGTTTTCTATACTTCTTTTATCACCTAAAAAATGGCAGGCATTTGGTTTTGGTTTATTTAAATTGGTGCAGACACCAATTTTTATAGGGTAAAAGAAGCATTGGCATTAATCCTGGGCATATCGAAGGATCTTGTACAAATTTAAACAGGCTCTAATAAAACACTACCTATCCGGTTATGCTTTTTATTGATAAAATAGGAACGCTAAGTATTAATTCTTGCTGTCTTTTAAAGATCATCAACAAAAGAGTTCGCAAAAAGTATCGTCCGGGCTATACAAATAGGAAAGTTTTTAGTGAAAACCGGAGGCTTTCATTTTTTGTGAAAAGGGTTTTTGCTGAACTAAAAACCTGTCCCGGCGTTTCCAATCCCCCCCCGCTTCGATAAAAACCCTGCACCAAAAGTGTAACCTGGCTGGCAGCATACCCCCTTTTCGATCTTAAAGATTTCCCCATTGTTATTCAGATTAAAGCAGGGCTACCAATGAGGATGTTTTTGAACAAAGCCGGCTTCTGAAACGATCAATCAAACCGATCGATTTTTTTAAACAAAACCTAAAAACACGGCTGCACTGCTTTCGGGCATATCCGGATGATTCAATCCTCACAATTTAACTATTGAATGCGTTTGGTTTTATTGGAATAAATTTTTTGGCCGATAAAAACAGCATCCTAAATTTTAGCTTTGGTAGATACAATTACCACGCACACGCCCATAGCTGCGATCAGCATAAAAGATACCCGCAAACTAAAAGCACCAGCTACAAACCCAATGACTGGCGGGCCGATCAAAAACCCTACAAAACCAATGGTGGAAACGGCGGCTATGGCTACACCGGGAGACATGGTGCCGGATTTGCCGGCCGTACTGTAAACCAGCGGAACGACTGAGGAAACGCCTGCGCCAACCAGCATAAAACCGAGGACAGCAGTAAGTATATACGGGAAAAATACAGCGATCAGCAGTCCGGTTGCCGTCAAAGTCCCGCTTACTTGCAAGGTTCTTTTCAGCCCAAAACGGCCCGAAAACCAATCGGCAACAAACCTGCCGCCTGCCATTGTACTCATGAAAGCTGTGTAACCGGCAGCCATCCAGGCATCCTCAGCATGTATCACTTTTTTAAAATAGATTACGCTCCAGTCAAACATTGCGCCTTCGCAAATCATCGAACAGAAAGCAACCGCACCCAGTTTCATCAGCGAGGCATCCGGCATTACAAAAACCGGCCCGCTTTGCACGCTTCCGATATCGTCCTGCAAATAGCGGAAAGACACAGCTATGCCGATCAAAACCAATAGCAAAATCAAACTGAAATGTACTGCCGGATCAATGCCTTCACCAATCATCAGCGTACCAATGGCAGCACCGGTAAAGCCAGCCAGACTCCAAAGCCCGTGAAAGGAGGCCATAATGGGTTTGCTATATAATTTTTCTGTGGCAACTGCTTGCGTATTTACCGCAATATTCATGGCATTGCTGGTTAAACCGAAGCAAAAAAGGCCGGCAATCAGTTGCAATGTGTTTTGTGCCAATCCAAGGCTGGCCAATGCAACTGCATATAAAGGCAGGGCAAACAAAAGCAATTTCCGGCTGCCGATGCGGGTGATGATCCAGCCTGAAAACGGCAGCGAAACCATCAACCCAACAGGCAGCGTAAACAAAATGCCGCCCAAAGCTGCATCAGATAAACTTAGTTTTTGCTGGATACCGGCAATGCGGGAAGCCCAACTGGCAAAAGTTAAACCGGCCAGAAAAAACATCGCGCCAACTGTTGCGCGTATCACTTTTTTGGAGGTTTGAAGGGAAGCAGCAGGAGCAGTCACGATAGGGCAAAGGTATCCCTAATTTTTTATGTGTAAAAGAAGCATGGCAGGTAAATTCTAAAAACAACAAAAAAGCTGGTTCCGCTTTTAGCAGGACCAGCTTGTCGATTAGGTTTAAATCAGGCAAAAATCGGAACAGTTACCTGTACCAGTTTTTGCAGGTTGTTCTCAAACGTTAATTTATATTCGCGTTTGGCTACAATACTTCCGTGTGAGCCAGCAACATCATAGCCAATTTCATCTGCAATTAATTCTGCGTTTTGGGCTTTGTAACCCGCAAGTTTATGCTGAAACAGCTTTTCGGTGTCTTGTGCCCGCGCTTCCGGCGCATGTCCGTTTTGGTTCGGGTCAATAGCCATTTGTTTCGGTTTATTGCTTAACCCAAGCACTTTTTTAACCGAATTATGGAAATTGGTAATCGTGCCATCGTTATCAATTGTAACCCTAACTATGCCATTGTCATTATTTACAACCGGAACGCCGTTAATTACCTGTCTAAATTCAACGGTGGTATCGGTTACATATTCCTGATCCAATTCCCTGCTTCCTTTCGTGCTGCCGCCGCAGGTTTTTCCTAACCTGATGGCATGGTATTGCAGTTCGGCATCGTTGCCTATTTGTTTGCGGATGTATTGCTCTGCAGTTTGCCGGGCTTTGTTTTGGTCTAATTGGCTGCGGTTTTTAAAATTAATGTTTGCCAGTTTTGCGTTAAAATGCCCTTGCTGGTTGATGGTAATCTTCTTTTCGCCTTCATCCAGCAAATAAGTACCTTCTTTTGATATCCCAAAACCATCAATTGCTTTGCTGGAAAACCCTAACTGATCTGCCAGTACAGCAATTTTAGCATGGTTTACTTCAAACGGAGCCAATTCTGCAACCAGCATTTCTTTGGGCAAAGTTTTATTGGGCGATGCTACAGAAGCAGCTGCCAGCCATCTCCACTGGTACCAGTTGCGGGAAACCGCTCCCCATTGAAATGATCTTTCGTTCATTAAAATATTAAGTGCTTCGGCCTGGTTTGCTCCGGAAGCGACAACTGTTGGCGTTTGGTTGTGGGAGATGTCCCAGCTTCCGTACAACCAAGAAGTTGAAAAAGACTGGCCGGCTTTGTAATGGTTCCAGAAATTTAGACCATAACATGGATTATCATAGCTTATGGTTTCAAAACCAAACAACATCCTGAAACCCGGATTGCTGTCATCATTCCACCAGGTAGTAATGGGTGTTATACCACCAAACACGCGGCAGGACAAGCAGGTTGACCAGAAAATGTAGCGTAACCGCTGGTTGCCCAACAACATTTTATTGTTTGAAGAAATCCAGGTTTCATTATTCCAACTGCCGCCACTTGGCGCTTGGAAAACACCTGCCGAAGTCATGTTGCCGTGGCCGGAATGATAGAAAACATCTACGGCATCAATACCATAATAATTTTGCCAGTGGTCGTTTGGCTCTTCGTAGAGCCAGCTTTTTACGGCACCATCTTTATAGTAGAAATTAGCGGTGTACCAGTTGTGCAGGTAATCATAAAAACCTTGCGCATCTGCATGTGTAGCATGCAAATCCGAATTGTGGTTGCCCAGTGAACCGGAGAAATCCTGTATGCTGCAAAGGCCTAAAATGTTGTTTGGCGCAGCAGCTTGTAAAATATTTTTGTCGGTTGTTGTTTCGAAAGGTGAAGGTATCACCTTTTCTTCTAATGTGTTGGTCATGATTTTTTAAGTTTAATTGGTTTTTTAAATGAGATTATAGTAGTTTTTGCTGATCATTTTAGCGGCATAAAAGAAGCATCAGGAAACAATGATGGTAAATATCAGGATGGCTACGGCAGATTTATTTTGCTCCCAACTTCTTTTCTGACTGAAAACTACCTTTACCGTTCCAGGCTGAAGTGCTTTGATCAGAAATTTTTCGGGCAAGCTTTCCCCGGCCTTTAAGGGATTAGAGGTTGAGGTTGATCGGTCTTCAGAAACAGAAACAATCCCTTTCCGGTCAACTTCAAAAATCCATAAATAACCTGCCGTAGCTAAACTTGGTAAACTGATAGTGCTGCTTTTACCTACCTTTATTTCGATAGTTTCCATTATATAGAAGTTTAAACCAGCCTGATCGTCCAGAAATCATCGCATAAATTACTGTTGGTAATGTAAGCATAAGGCATGTAGAAATAGCCTTGAATACCCCAGTTTTTACCCCAGGAGTTGCGGATGATAAAAGCATTTTTGCTGTCGTCATACCCAACGGCCATCACACAATGTCCGCCTAAAACTTTTTCTAATTTATATTGCGGCATCGGCATAATACCTGTTTGGGCTACTTCCTGTGAATAAAAACTTTCATAAACGGTAAAACCAAACACAAACGGAAAGCCTTCGGCCAAACAACCTTTTAACTGGTCCGGCGAGTTGACCAACCTCTGATAGCTTTTGATTTGGGATTTGCTTGCCTTTTTATAACAGCCTGCATTTGGTTTTTTGGTGAACTTGCTGATGTCATAAGGCCAGTCTTTTTCAGGGCAAACACCTTCTTTGTTCATGGTTTTGATGCCATCACGAATGTAAGCGCCGCTGTCGGAATTAACCGTATTAATCAATACGCGTTCGTTGTAGTAAAGGAAGAGCCGCGAAGGCATAAATTCGGGGTTTCCCTGCTTTTTTAGGTCAAACTGGTAAGCAGCGGCCAAACCATTTGCGGTGCAACTACCTAAGTGGCCCTGATCGTAAACAGGCGGACATTGGTTTCGCAAATCTACCGCAGTTGGCAGTTGCAGCATTACGGCTTTAGGTGCGGCATACAACAGGTCGCGCTGATCGGGCAGGTCTGGCAGCCAGCCCATTTTGTAATTGGTGTTTTGTTGATTTTCTATTGCTTTTTTTAGTTAAGATTTAAAAACGTTTTGTTTAAATGATGAAACTAAATTACAGGGCATGGCAAGGGTAATCAACGTGGCTGATACTGTTTTTTAAGGTAGGTTTTACGTGATTTGGATGCGTAGTTTTACGCAATAGAAATTCTTGGCTGGGTGTTTTGTCATCCCGAAGTTTGGATGGGTTTTCTTGTAACATAAAACTGCAACTGCTTTAAATAACATCTCTCTTGCATTGGGACGACAACAGGAAATGGTAAAAATCACCGCACCGTTGCATCAAAAGCACTGTTCAATATTTTGCCGTTGCGTTTCATCTGTACCCAAATCCTATACTTCCCGGCACTTGGAAAAGCATAAGGAAAAGTTACCATTCCATCCATTTTATGGTGTTTATTTTCGGGCATTACCATTGCAGGCATACCGGCCATCAAGTATTTGTTGCGTTCCGTTTCGCCCATGTTCCTGATTTTGGTGATTTCCCGGTCGATACTATCCCGAAAACGGGTTGGATCAGGAGCTACCGGCACTTTCGCATTTCCTTTTATCCGGCTTTCCAAAATCTCCTGCGAAGCCATCGAAAAAGTGCCGACCGGATGTAGGTGCATGTAAACCGAGCCATCATATTTTACAATTACAGCGTGGCCCATCATCCCCATATAAGGTTCCAGTTTTACGTCCGCACCGGATGGGTCATGGATTGCAAAAGTAAGCGGATAAGCTTTATTGGCCTCAAAAGGAACGTTCGCGGCATGTTCCCATACGGCAGACGAACCATCGGCCAATTGCATGCTTTCTCCCGGACTTCCGCATAACAACACCGTTTTTCCGGGGAAATTATTTACGGTTTGATTGCTGGTATTGGAGATGACATAAGTATCATCCGGATCAGGAAATACAGATGAATATAATTTTGCTGATACTGTTTTTAGCAATGTTTTTTTAGGAATGATGACCGTATCGGTAATGGTTTCGGTAAAGCCGTTCCAACGAACTACATCTGCAAAAACCAGATAACGGCCTTCGGGCAAATTAGGAAGATCAGCAAAAAAGTTTAGGCTGTCTTTACGAAAAGGATGCAAATGCGCAAAAACGTCCAGCGTGTTTTCCCTGATCATAAACAAGTGCATCAGTTTGCCATGGTCAGGGACGATAAAACTCATGGATTTATGATTTGCTTTCAATGAATTGGAATCAACCCTAAAATGAAAAATTTGCTGCTGATCGTAATTGATAATGCTGGAAGATGCCTGCGGCGGCCGGTACATATATTTCTGATAATTGCTGCTCCAACTGTTCCACCATGACGAGCCGCCATAAAGCATCAGGGCCAAAATCAAAAAAGCAAACGTTGCACCAGTCAGTTTTTTTCTGCGGATATCAGGCAAACTGGCAGTTCCTGGTTTCATCAACCCATCGCTTACGCTGGAGCCAATAATGGTAGCCATTAATACAACCAGCAGCAAAGCCAATCCGGCCAAAACCCAGCCAAGTGATTTCGGCATATTGCGCTGCGCGGTAGAAACGGCCATCACCGGGATTAAAACGGTACCTTTTCCGGATGCGCCGTCCACTATGATTTTCATGCTGGCCGTGCCGCTTTGCATCAGCCAAACCAAAGCCTGGTACTGGCCTGGCGTTCCTTTTACAGGCAGGGCTTCGTCGGCTTTAGGCGAACCTTTGTCGCCTGCATACCAGTAAACCGGTTGAACCGATACTGTTTTTACCGGCATATTTTCAACATAAACAGAAACCGTGGCCGTTCCGGGAATTACGTCCGGCGGGTTGATGTTTACCATGATGGTATATGGCCCGGCTTTTCCTTCGTAAACTACACCCGGACTGCCGACATGTGCGAAAGTGAACGTGCTGATCAGCATCAGCACAAAAAACAATACTGTTTTTATGGCCTTCATCTTTGCACTTTTTTCATCCAGCTCCCCCATTTATAACCAACGGAGCCAGAAATTATAGCAATTACCGCAGCAATCAGCAGTCCTTTGATCAACGCAAAACCCGTATCCACGTTTTCCGGGCGAAAGGCATAGCGGAACGGATAATCCGGATCGCTGCCAAAATACCAGGAAGATCCGCCAAAAAACCAGCTTCTGGCCAAGGTTGAAGTTTGCAGAAAGCTGCCGAAATACCATTGGACCACAAAGAAAACAGCGAGAAAAGCAAAACCGGCACATACTGTTTTTACCCATGCTTTTTTGTGTTTTAGGTTGAAAAAAATCAGGTCGATGGCCATGGCCGGAAAAATAACCAGCAGCGGAAAATCAAATGCCTGGTAATGATCGATGTGGTTTAACACCGGCCCAAGCCGCGGCGAAGCAGGGAACAAGGGCAAAATCCACAACAGCAACAGCAGCATGACGGTGTAAACAGCCGCTGTGGCCGTTGCCGCCCATTTCATGTTGGAAGCGCGCGAAACAGTAATGAGGTAGAGTGGGAAAAGCAGGCTTCCGATTTGATAAAATAAAGAATTGTGCATCCGGTACTTGCCCAAAAATTCGGAAAAAAGCGTGAAAAAAGTAGTCAGCAGCAAACCGGCGGAAATAGCAAAAAGCCAATTGTAAATATTTTTAGGTTGATTGCTTTTCTGATGGTTTGCGCTGGCAACAACGGCAATCAAAGCACCAAACTGGATCATCATCATGCCAACAGCCAATAACGTATGCGGCGGCGATAAAATCGTTACGTCCAAACCGTAAGTGTTGTGCCACCAATCGTCAAAAGGCGCAGAAGTGAGCATGGCGATGGCTCCCCAGATACAAAACAAGGCACCCAGCGACCCGTAAAAAATCCCCCAAAACTTTACTGCTTTTGATTTCTCTTCCGCAGAACTGAAAAAAGAAGTTTTTAAAACCTGGAAACCGGAAAACAATCCCGACAAAACCGCTCCCAGATAAATAACCAAATGCGGCGGCGCAAAAAGCCCGTCGCGGCCAATGCTCGTGTGCCAGGAAATATCCCAAATTAAACCGGTCACGATGCAAACAGAAGAAAACACGCAGGCATAAACGTAGGGTTGAACGGTAGAATTTGTTGTAGCAGAGCGGGTTTTCTCAGTAGTAAAACCGGGATTAAGGTTGAGGTTGATTTCCATGTTGATTGGGTATAGATCAATAGGTTAAAAATATTTAATTATGTTGGGATTTTAATTAAATATTTATGGTGTTTTTTGTCATTTCGATCCGAAGGGAGAAATCTCCATCGAATTACAAGTTACAGCTTATTTGAATAAGATTTCTCCCTTCGGATCGAAATGACATGACAGCAAGGACGAAAGGAAAAAGCGCACAAAACGAATTATTTGTCGTTAAATAACTATGGAATTATTTTCTGAAAAAGGCTCTGTTGTACGCAAAATATGGAGCAATGCCGATACGATCCTGTTTATTTTTGCCGGTGCTTCTGCCGAATTTGCATTAAACAAAGCGGTAGATTGGCTGTATTTTACCGGCCGGTTGCCTGCTGACCCTTTGGCAAGATTGTTCTCGACGGTAACTTACGCCCAGCAGATTGTTTTTTCTGAATTGAACCAAGCCAACAAAGCGATCGATCAGATCACGGCCATTCATTTGGCAGTGGAAGCAAACCGCGGAAGCCAGATCCCGGATTGGGCTTACCGCGACGTACTGTTTTTACTGATCGATTATTCGGTCCGCGCTTTTGAATTGTTGTACCGGAAGCTTTCCTCCGCAGAAAAAGAAGAAATTTACCATACTTTTTATCGGATGGGTTTGCGGATGAACCTGAAAGAACTACCCGAAAATTACCAGGATTGGGTTTCGGTCCGCGAAGAACACATGCAGCAAGATTTGGGAAAAAGCCGATTTACCGTTGATCTGTACAAACAATACAAAAAGCATTTGGGCTTTACCCGTTTTATACTGCTAAAAGAAGTACAGGCGCAATTGGTGCCGCCGCACGTCAGGCAATTGTTGGGTTTGCGGAAAATATCTTTGCTGATGCTGATCGTCCCGCTTTACAAGTTCAGCCGCTTGCTTCATTTGGATCGTTTGGTAAAAGCTTTAATTTTGCCAATGGATTATAAGGCGCAGATCAAAGCAGTGGATCAGAGTGAGGATCAGTAAAAAAGTTTTTAAATTAAATACTGAAGTTGGGTAACTAACCGATATTAAAAATTGAATCAGCAAACGTTAAATTAGCAAACCCAAACAAAACTATGGCTATTATTGAACCTGTAAAACAAGACCCGGCCCAACCGGCTTCAACCAAAAAAAATTCTGCTGCTTTGCGTTTCTGGCATTGGGCAAACACGATTATCATTACCGGACTTTTAATTACTGTTTTGATCAATTCCACCATTTTGGATGACCGCAGCAACCAATCGTTTTTGAAAACAGAACTACAAAAAAACGGGACTGTTTTGAATGAAAACCAAGCCCGGTCGCTTGCACATGCACAGAGCGACGAAGTTTGGGGGATCCATATTTATTTCGGTTATTTTTTAGCAGCGTTGTTCGTTTTCCGTCTGGTGATGGAATTTTTTCAACCTCAAGGCCAGCACTTTTTTATACGGCTAAAAGAAGCATACCGGCAATACTTTACCATTAAACAAAACACGTACCTGGCCAAGCATGACCTTGCTGTAAAAATCATTTACACAGGTTTTTATATCGTTTTAACCATTATGGTTGTAACCGGGCTATCGCTTGCTTTTGAGGATGCACTGAGCTTTTTAAAACCTATCCGGCATTCGATCAAACAAGTCCATGGTTTTTGTATGTACTTGGTTTTGGCCTTTATTGCGGTTCATTTGGCAGGTGTTTTTTTGGCGGAGAGAGATAAAAGCCCGGGAATTGTTTCGGACATGATCAACGGCGGGAAGCCGGATTGATGCTTCTTTTACCACCTAAATTTTTGTTCGATAAAAGAAGCATCTGCCTGAACTATGTTTTGCATATTCCGGGCTTCCGTCCAAATCAAGTATCTTTGCTTTTCAAGACAAAACACCATGTTAAAAGGATTTTTCAATATACCTAAACCCGTAAATGAGCCGGGCTTAAATTATGGCCCGCACAGTGTAGAAAGGGCGATGCTGAAAAAAGCACTCGGGGAAGCACACGCCCAGGAAGCCGATATTCCGATGTACATTGGCAACCAGGAAGTTAGGACAGAAAACAAACTGGCTATCCGTCCGCCGCATGACCATAAACATATTTTAGGTTATTTTTCTGAAGGTGACGCCAGCCATGTGCATCAGGCTATTGAAGCGGCATTATCGGCCAAAGAGAAATGGGAAAACCTGGCATGGGAGCAGCGCGCAGCCATCTTTTTAAAAGCTGCCGATTTGATTGCCGGCCCTTATCGCTATAAAATCAATGCAGCCACCATGCTGGGGCAATCTAAAAACGCTTTTCAGGCAGAAATTGATGCCGCTTGCGAGTTTATCGATTTCCTGCGTTTCAATGTTTCTTACATGCAGGAGATTTATGCGCAGCAGCCAATCTCCGGAAAAGGTGTTTGGAACAGGGTAGAACAGCGGCCGTTGGAAGGTTTTATATTTGCTTTAACGCCGTTTAATTTTACTGCGATTGCCGGAAACTTGCCTGCATCTGCCGCTTTAATGGGCAACGTGGTTGTTTGGAAACCGGCTTATCCGCAGGTTTACGCCGCAAACGTAATTATGCAGGTTTTTAAGGAGGCTGGTTTACCGGATGGCGTGATCAACCTAATTTATGTGGACGGGCCGGTGGCCGGAGAAGCGATTTTTAACCATCCTGATTTTGCGGGAATCCATTTTACCGGTTCTACCAAAGTTTTTCAGAATATCTGGCAAACTATTGGCAACAACATTCATAAGTACAAAACTTACCCGCGTATTGTGGGCGAAACCGGAGGGAAAGATTTTATCCTGGCGCACAATAGTGCCGATGTAGATATTATTGCCACGGCGCTTGTCCGTGGCGCTTTTGAGTATCAGGGACAAAAATGTTCGGCTGCTTCGCGCGCTTATCTGCCTAAATCTTTGTGGCCTGAAATCCAGGAAAAACTGGTTACTGACCTCGCATCCATCAAAATGGGAACGGTAGAAGATTTTGAAAACTTTGTGAATGCCGTAATTACGGAGCAGTCTTTTGATAAACTGGCCACCTATATTGATGCCGCAAAAGAAGCACCGGGCGTAGAAATTATCGCTGGCGGCAACCACGACAAATCAATCGGTTATTTTATAGAACCTACGATTTTGAAAACTGATGATCCGTATTATGTAACGATGTGCGAGGAATTGTTCGGGCCGGTTTTAACGGTTTACGTGTATGAAGATGAAGCTTTTGACGATATTTTGAAAGTGATCGACCAGACTTCCCCTTATGCTTTAACTGGGGCCATTATTACAACCGACCGTTACGCGATTGAAAAAGCCACGCACGAATTAAGAAATGCTGCCGGAAATTTTTATGTGAACGACAAATGTACCGGTGCAGTTGTTGGTCAGCAGCCATTTGGCGGAGCCAGAGGTTCGGGAACAAATGATAAAGCCGGTTCAATGGTTAATTTGCTGCGATGGGTTTCGCCAAGAACGATCAAAGAAACTTTTGACCCGCCGAAAGATTATAGGTATCCTTTTTTGGACAGAGAATTGTAAAATCTATAGTTAATATGTAAACTAATTCTGCACACATACTTAAAGGTAATTAATTAGGGAATTTTTGTTAAACAGTCGCCTGTATTTTAGAGTTTTGAATCGATCAAAAAATTCAACAGCCAACTACCAATTCTTAATTAAATATTATTTATAACAGAAAAAGCGAGATTACCTTTAAGTAACATCGCTTTTTTATTTAATAACTTTTTAAAATTTTAATATCCCGGATTCTGTGTAATATTTGGATTAGCATCACGTTCGGATTGTGGAATAGGTAATATTCTTCTATAGTCTGATGTTGTAACCGTTGGATAAGAAGCATATCCTTGAGTTTGTGCCGGACGGTTAATTGGAAGATTTAATCTGGTAAAATCAAAGAAACGCAATCCTTCAAAAGCAAGTTCCTTTCTTCTTTCATTTAAAATATCTGTAGTTAATTGCGCACCTGTTGAAGTGTATCCTGCAAAAGATGGATCACGCAAATCAGCAAGCATGTTCAAATAAATTTTTGCATTGGCTTCATCACCGGTTCGTGCATAAGACTCAGCAAGTGTAAGTATAACTTCTGCATAACGAATAACTGGCGTTTCATCTTTATCAGTGTTGCTATAATTAGAAAATTTATTGATGATATAAGCCTGCGCACCTGCCCTTGTACTATTAATGATGAGCGTACGCCTTAAATCTGTTGGCGTATAAGCATTATATAGATCGGTTGTAGCCTGAATATCACCATAACCAGCTTGAGAAAATATAGCATCCAAACCTGTATTACCTAAATTATTGGAAGCATTTTCGTTTAACTCAAATATTTTTTCAAACTTGGTAGAAGTCGCAGTAGGGCTTGCCCAAAAAGCACTAAACGCACTTGCTGTTGTAGCTAAGCTATAACTACCATTTTGTACAACAAGCAGTGAGGCAGCAAGGGCATTCGGATAGTCGCCCTCATATAAATAGGCCCTTGCCTGAATAGCTTTTGCAGCATATTTAGCAATGTAATCCGAATTTATAGCATGTAAAGCAGTACCACCTGTTGGCATTAATGTATAAGCACTATCTAAATCACTTATAATTTTATTGTAAACTGTTGATACACTCGCCCTGGTCGGTTTTAAAGAGAAACCAGTTACATAGGATGGTACAGTAACCAACGGGATGCCATCTGCATTTTTATTAACGGTATAAGGGGTTGCAAACCAATTAACCAATTCAAGATAAGTTAAAGCACGCGCGGCATAAGCTTCGCCCACTAATTGGCTTACATCTGCTGATGTCCCTAATTTTCTCCCTTCATATATAACCCTGTTGGCCTGAAGGATAGAATAATAACCCTGAGAAAATATATTACTGGCCTCTGTACTTGTGGAAGCAGCATAAGTAAAGTTATTATTGTTGAGATACCTGCCGGAATTAGATTGATTGACATAGGTATTATCTGCAAGTAAATCTCCTAACACCGGGATATCCCGGCCAAACAAAGTTGTAGCTTTCATGGTGTTGTACATTCCATTAACCGCATCAGCTAAATCATTCGGCGTTTGTATAGATTGTGTAACCGTTACAGCAGTAGAAGGCGGTTCGTCTAAAAAGCTTTTTTTGCAGGACGTTGCCATTAATGCACCTGCTAATACTAAATATATAATTTTATTAATTTTCATTTTTTAAAATCCTTTCTTTATAAACCTACATTTAAACCAATTGTGAATGTTCTAACCTGTGGAAGATCAAGCGTGCTGAAACCAGTAACAGGTACCTCAGGATCAAATGGTAAGCGTTTGTCGTAAGTTTTTGTGAATAAATTAGTAGCTCTTCCGTATAGATATAATCTGTTGAGACCGATCTTTTTCAAGTAGTCAATATTCTTAAAATCATACCCTACCGATGCATTCTTTAACCTTATAAAATCACCGTAATATAAGAAACGGGAAGAAAAGCTGGAAGAATTAGAAGAGCTTCCACCTGCATAAACATCCTTCGGTACATCAGTTACTTGTCCGGGTGTAGTCCACCGATTGTAGAAGGTATAAGCATATTTGTTAGACCCCGTTAAATAGGTGCCATCGTTTAAATAATACGACCAGGTATCACTGATACGGTTACCAAAGCTGCCATACAAATCAACCGATAAAGTAATTCCTTTAAAAGTAAAGCTATTGTTAAAACCGCTGATTATTTTAGGGTCTGCCTGTCCCATAGGTACGCGTGCAGCAGCAGAATAGTTCGTGGTAGTAGCAGTTTTGGTTCCATCGGTGTACCAAAGAGCATTACCATTTGATGGATCTACGCCTGCATATTGACGACTATACCAAGTAAGATAATCATAGCCTCTTGCTAACCACAAGGTGGTTTGTGAAGGATTAGCCGCATCAGGATTAGCCAGTTTGGTCATCGTGCTTGAATTATGGGCAAGGTTAAAATTTACATTCCAGGTAAAATCCCTCGTTTTAACTGGAATACCTTTTATGGCAAATTCAACACCCTGGTTTCGCATTGCCCCAATATTTTGTGCTTGTTGCGTAAATCCAAGTTCCCAGGCAACGGCGGCATTCGAAATCAAACCACTGATTAAGTTTTTATAATAGTCAAAACTAAATGTCAAACGATCATTAAAGAAACCAAAATCGGTTCCTAAATCAAACTTTTTCTGAGATTCCCATGTTAAATCAACGTTTCCGATAGTATTGTATACTTGTCCACTAGACGAGTTATAACTAACTGTAGCACCCGTTGAAGTAGTATACCCGGCTGTTGGCCGCCATTGATAATTTGTTAATGAATTGGCATTACCAGTGGTACCATAAGAACTTCGTATTTTAGCCGTTGTAAATACTTTTTGTTGTCCAAAAAATGCTTCCTGGTCAATATTCCATGCCCCTCCTACTGAGTAAAAAGTTCCGAATTGCCTGTTTGTACCAAATCTTGATGATCCGTCTCGTCTTAAAGATGCACTTAATGAATAACGGTTTTTAAAGTTGACAATTGCTCTGGAATAAAGGGCATCAAAGGTATAATTAGTAGTATATTCAGAAGCCGTTGCCGGAGTAGACGCAACAGCTACTGCAGTCAGAGTAGGCTGTGTAGCAGGGTAACCAGTTGCATAAGCATTATTTAAGTATCCAGATGATCTTTGTGCTTCGTAGCCAACCGTTGCATCAATTGTAAAATCTTCTATATCAGGTACATTGTACCTATAATCCAACTGATTACGTATTAACCAGTTAAAATACCGACTGTATGCACTGGTACCGCTTCCGTTAAGGCTTTTTGCATCACCCATTGTTGGATTTAAAAATGTCGTTTCCTCCAGATTTTGGTAATCTGCACTTGCATAGCCGGTATATTTTAATTGGTCCCAAATATTCCATCTAATAGTTTGATTGCCTAAAATTCTTGTTTGGGATAAGCTCCTCGTATCATTAGCTGCAATATAGAATGGATTAGAATTACCTGATGTAGGGAAATTGGCATTTCCGGTTGTGCTGGAATTTATTGAACCATCCGGATTATAACCTAATTGAAATGGCCTTAAAAAATAAGCAGATGCATATGGACTGCTATAATATGCACTTCCTTGTAACGGTGTATTTTGATGAACATTTGAAATATTTAAGCCTGTAGTAATAGAAAAGCTTTTACTAATTGTATGATCAATATTGATTAAACCTGTAACTCTTTCTAAATAAGCTTTAATTACTGTTGCGTCTTGTTTGAAATAACCTGCTGATGAAAATATTTTTGTTTTTTCATCTCCACCATTTAAAGAAACATTATACTGCTGTTGCGAACCACTTTTAGTTACTAAATCATACCAATTGTTACCGGGACTATTTAAAGCGTAGGTATTATCAAGACCGCTAATAGTAGTTGCAATCTCAGTAGGCGTATATACAGCCTTGGTTGCCGGGTTAGTTCTTCCAGGGTAATAATTGTTAAAACCCTCATCAAAAAATGTTTTAAATTGATCCGGAGTAAGCAATTTACCGGCAGCAGGTAATGCAATATTGCTAGTCTTGCCTAACTCTGTGTCAAAACGTACTTGTGTTTTACCATTACGGCCTCTTTTTGTGGTGATAACAATTACACCATTCGATCCACGGGAACCATAAATGGCAGTAGCAGCAGCATCCTTTAAAACTGTTACCGTTTCGATATCGTTTTCATTGATACCAGCTAACGCATTAGAAGAACCACTGGAAGAATTAGCACCGTTTGTTCTTTGCGACAAATCACCGGAATTCACCATCATACCATCAATAACATACAATGGCTGTGCTGCAGCTTGATTGGTAATGGAACCTAAACCTCGAATACGAACTTGGTTATTAGCGCCGGGCTGACCACTGCTAATAGTTACATTAACACCTGGTACCTCTCCCTGTAGTGCTTGCTGTAAAGTAGAAAAAGGTTTATTTTCATTTTGAGCACCACCTACGGTTGAAGCTGCACCAGTGTAGGACTTTTTAGCCTGCGTACCGTAACTATCTTGTATCACAACTTCAGATAATTGACGTGTACTTGTAGCTAATTTAACATTGTAGGTATTGCTACCACCAATAGTTACGTTTTGTGTAGCGTAGCCAATAAAAGTAAAAACCAAAGTTCTACCATCGGCTGGTAGATTTAATACATACTGCCCTTGTCCGTCTGTTAAAGTACCAGTTTTAGTGCCCTGAACCATCACTGACACACCTGGCAACGGTTGTCCATCATCACTCCCCGTTACCGTTCCTGTAATTTTTCTGTTTTGTGCAAATGCATTGTTCAATGCAAATAATCCAAACAGAAAAAAAATAAGTAATTTTTGCTTCATGCTTTGTTTTTTTAGTTAATTGTAATGCCGAAAATATAAAAAAATTAACTATTTACAGAATTATTAATAAAAAAAACAGAAAAATTACAAACTATTGCTAAACTAATAATTTAGTAAAATATTTTGTAAATAAAGTGAAGGAATACAGACAAAGATTTAAATACCTAAAGGAAACCTGTTAAAATCAAGTGCTTCAGTTAAAATAACCGATAAAAGAAGTATTTCAGGTAAAATTATTCCGGAAACATGCTCTTTTTTAAACACTTTACATTCTTTCCGGCACTTCAATTCCTAATAAAAGCATTAATTTTTTGATTTTATCGGCCGTAACAGCAGATAAAGTCAACCGAAATTGCTTCACATCTTCCTCTTCGGCTTTCAAAATTGTTTCTTCATGGTAAAACCGGTTGTAAAGCTTGGCCAGTTCATAAACGTAATTGGCGATCACAGCGGGACTGTAAGCCTCGGCGGCTTCTGTTAAAAAAGCAGGATATTGTTCTATTTGAATGATCAGATCTTTTTCTACTGCCAATACTGTTTTTATAGGGGTAAAAACAGTATTGGCAGTAAACCCACCTTTTTTTAATACAGAATTGATACGGGCATAAGTGTATTGTATAAACGGGCCGGTATGCCCCTGGAAATCCACAGACTCATTCGGGTCAAACAGCAACCGTTTTTTAGGCTCTACTTTCAGCAGGAAATATTTTAACGCGCCCATCCCTATAATATAATACAAGTTTTGCTTTTCTTCTTCCGGGAAATCCGCTGCTTTCCCCAAAATGTCCGTTTGCGCTTTGGCTGTAGCTTCCATTTCTGCAATCAAATCATCAGCATCTACCACCGTCCCTTCCCGTGATTTCATTTTGCCGGAAGGCAGATCGACCATGCCATACGATAGATGGTACAAACCCTCAGCCCAGCTCCTGCCTAATTTTTTCAGGATTAAATACAGCACTTTAAAATGGTAGTCCTGCTCGTTGCCCACCACGTTGATGGCTTTGTCGGTTTGGTATTCGTCGTATTTTAATTGCGCGGTTCCCAAATCCTGGGTCATGTAAACGGAAGTCCCGTCGGCACGCAAAACCAATTTTTCATCCAAACCGCCTGCTGTCAGGTCAATCCAAACAGAACCGTCTTCTTTTTTAAAGAAAATTTCTTTTTCTAGGCCTTCATCAATGATTGATTTTCCTAACAAATAGGTGTTGGATTCATAATAATACTGGTCGAAATCTACGCCTAACTTTTTGTATGTTTTCTCAAAACCAGCATAAACCCAAGCGTTCATGTCCATCCACAAAGAAATTACCTGCGGATCGCCTTGCTCCCATTTCTGCAGCATTTCCTGCGCTTCCAAAATTAATGGCGCATATTTTTTGGCCTGCTCTTCCGTTTCGCCCTGATTCTTTAATGCTTCAACCTGCTTTTTATATTCCTGATCAAAAAGCACATAATATTTTCCAACCAAATGATCACCTTTTAAACCGGAAGATTCGGGCGTTTCTCCATTACCAAACTTTTGCCAGGCCAGCATAGATTTACAAATATGTATGCCTCGGTCGTTCACCAAATTGGCTTTAATCACTTCATAACCGTTCGCTTTCAAAATTTCGGCAACAGAATACCCCAGCAAATTATTGCGCACGTGGCCCAAATGCAGCGGTTTGTTGGTGTTGGGCGATGAATATTCGACCATTACTTTTTTTCCGTTGGCAGGAAAAGAACCGAAATCAGGCTGGTTGATCGTTTGATAAAAAATCTCCAGCCAATAGCTGTTTTTAAGGGATAAATTTAAGAAGCCTTTGATCACATTGAAAGACTCAATTGCTTCTACTTCTTTTACTAAAAATTCTCCGATAGAAGTTCCTGTTTGTTCCGGTGATTTTTTTGAAAACTTGGTCAGCGGGAAAACAACGATCGTTACATCGCCTTCAAAATCTTTACGGGTTTGCTGCAGGCTTAAGCTTTCAATGGCAATATCGGTTGCAAACAATGTTTTTACGGCTCGGACGGCGGCTTCTAAAATAAAATCCATGTGCGAAATTACGAAAATGAAGATTTTTTTGGTATAAGTTTTAAAAGCCTCACCCTAAATCCCTCTTCAAGCCTCACCCCAGCCCTCTCCAAAGGAGAGGGAGCAAGAAAAGGACAAGAATTTGAAAGCTTGATATTCAAAGTCCCTCTCTTTTGGAGAGGGATTTAGGGTGAGGCTAATGAGGCTTCCAATATATTCTGATAAATTTGCATTCCAATCCAAATTTATGCTTCCAAAAGATGATTTTCAGTTACAAGTCAGTACAGAAATTGGTGCGCTCCGCCGGATATTAATCCACAGCCCGGACAAAGGATTAGGAAAAGTGGTGCCTTCTAAAGCTCAGGACTGGCTGTTTGAAGACATCGTACACTTAGAAACTATCCGCAAAAAAGAATACGATCTATACGTTAAAATCCTGCTTTATTTTTTAGACCCTGACCTAATCAAAGGCAAAATCCAAAATATAGATGCTAAAAACAGTACGCGCGAATTTTATAAACCGGACAAAACCGGCTTTCATTCTTCCAAAAAAGTAATCGAACTGGAAGTTTTACTGGCAGAAATACTGGAGATTCCGGATGTTCGCCATCAGTTGGTTGCCGCAGTTTGTGCTACGGAAAGCTGCACGTATCAGCAGCAGCAACAGTTGATTGATTTGCCTTCTGTGGAGTTGGCCATTTTATTTATTTCGGGGACGATGCAGGACGGGACGATACTTTTTGCACCTGTCCCGAACCTGATTTTTACACGCGATTTAGGCACCATCATCAACAACCATATTTTGCTGAACAAACCGGCAAAAAAAGCACGGTCGCGGGAAGCTTTGCTGTCAAAATATATCTTTTTCAACCATCCTTTGTTTGAAACTTACTGGCAAAACATCATTGAAGTGCCGCAAACTAAAGATCATTTCTTGGTTCCCAACGGGGAAATTGACCAGCAAAATACCTTGGAAGGCGGCGACGTGATGATGATCAGCAAAAACCATTTACTAATTGGTTGCGGGGAACGGACCACACCGCAGGCAGCCGGTGAAGTAGTCCGGATTTTGTTTGAGAAAAACGTGGTACAAAAAGTTACGGTGATCAAACTTCCGCACAAACGAAATTACATGCACCTCGATACTGTTTTTACCCAGGTAAAAAAGAACTTGTGGGTTTTGCTTTCTTCGCTTTTTAATGAAGAAGAAACCACGCCCGAATTTTTGCCGGTCAACCATTTGATGGAAACCAAGAAACCGGACCAGCCGGAAATTATCCAGTTTGAAAACGGCAGGATAAATATGCCGCGCCGGTTTAATAAACTCGAAGATCTGTTGTGTGATATCAGTGAAAATGAACTCGGCAGCACTGAAAAAACACAATTTATTTATTCCGGCAACAATATTTTCCCTTACGATTCCCGCGAACAGTGGACGGATTCCTGCAATTTATTAGCTTTAAAAGAAGGAGTGGTTTTGGGTTATGACCGGAATGATAAAACCTTGTCGGCTTTCAAAGAACAGGGTTTTACGGTGATCAAAGCAGCAGATTTGCTCGAAAAATTAGAGAACAACGAAAGCAAGACCGAAGATATCAGCAATACGGTCATCACGTTTCCCTCAGCAGAACTTTCCCGGGCACGCGGCGGTTTCCACTGCATGAGTATGCCGCTTTTCCGTTCCGAATTGTAAGTTGCGGATCATCTGTTTAAAATAGTTTTTTTAACATTCCTTCATTTGATAAAAAATAATGGAATTTTGATATGGATTTACTGGTTAGCCATACCGGGAATAATTGCAAAAAGCCTGTTCAGGTTTTATTCAGTTTGTTTTCAATGCTTCTTTTATCACCTAAAAAACAATATTAGATTCATCATATTTCTATTAAAGGAAATCACAAACACCAATTTTTATACGATAAAAGAGGCATGGTAATATCCTGAACAAACGGAAGGGTTTTACTTAACTGCTGGTATATAAACATTTTACAATTGATTTGTATTGAAAATGAAAGTCCTTATGCACGGTAATATTTCGGCAGCCACTGAAAAAAATAATTGGCCGTTGTAATTAGCTATAACCCAAGCAGGAAGTGGCCATTAAACGTTTAGCAGAACTTGTGTTAAATGATAAAGAAAATATTTTTCAGCCAAATCCTATAACGATGGTTAGGTAAGAATTTAAAGGTCGGCTAGCTTTTTTGCTGCGCCCGGATAAAAACCGTCCCCGCTCCAGTCATAAATATCGCATTGCTGGATCTTGTATTTTTTTATCAGTTCACAAAGTTTCAAAATGGCTTCTTCTTCATGGTGTTCTGTTATGCTCAACGCTTTCCACCATTGAACAATAAAAAAACGACGGCATTGCAAAAGGATGATCTGATACAAACCCCGGTATTTACCGGTTTGAATAATAATTTTGGTCATTTTCGTTGCTCCATTTTGTCAGGTTTTTGATCTGACAATATCTTTTTCACGTTCTGTTAGGATAATAAATAGGTAGTAGTCTATTTACACCAAATTTAACATACAAAAGGAAACTTTATTACCATTACAGAAAAAAATAACATCAATAGTATAACGTATTTTTGGAGGCTGATAAAAAAACATTGTATTGAAACCGACAACTGAACAAACTACCTCCCACATCCTCATGGTCCGGCCCGTAAACTTCGGTTTCAATGCCCAAACGGCCGAAAGCAATGCTTTTCAGAAAAACGGTGAACAAGCCGAAGTGCAGCAAAAAGCTTTGCAGGAATTTGATGCTTTTGTAGAAATCCTGCGGCAAAACGGCATAGAGGTTACGGTGATGGAAGATACGCCGGAACCGCATACGCCGGATTCCATCTTCCCGAACAACTGGGTTTCTTTTCAGGAAGATGGCACTGTTTTTTTATATCCGATGCAGGCCGAAAACCGCAGATTGGAACGCAAGGTTTTTAGGTCGATAAAAGAAGCATTTGAAGTGAAGCATATTTTTGATTTGAGTTATTTTGAACAGCAAAACCAGTTTTTGGAAGGAACGGGAAGCATGGTTTTAGACCGGGAAAATAAATGGGCTTACGCTTGCCTCTCCCCAAGGACCAATGCGGAAATTTTGGCGGAATTTTGCCGGTTGTCGGGTTATAAAGCTGTTACTTTTCATGCTGCAGACCAAGCCGGAAAAGCAATTTACCATACCAATGTTTTGATGGCAATTGGAGATCGGTTCGCCGTGATTTGTTTGGATTCTATTCCTGATGAAGCAGAAAAAGTATCGGTAAAAGAAGCATTACAGCTAGCGGGCAAAGAAACCGTAGCAATTTCTTTGGAGCAGATGAACGCTTTTGCCGGTAACATGCTTCAGCTTAAAAACCAATCGGGGGAAAGTTTGCTCGTGCTGTCGGAAACCGCTTTTCTATCCTTAAACGAAGCTCAAATCAAAACTTTGGAAAAATACGGGAAGTTGGTTTACAACTCTTTAAACACTATTGAAACTAACGGTGGCGGCAGTGCGCGCTGCATGATGGCCGAGGTTTTTTTACCGGTAAAAACAGTATCCGCTCCCGGCTAAAACCGCTGCATAAATATTACGGCTTGATGTTGAGAAAATCCGTATAAAAACTACACATTTGCCAAAATTTTAATAGATGCAGAGCTACGAAGAATTCCTGGACCTGAGCGTGGGTTTCCCGCAGGAAGGTTTTGAAATTATTGATGATGAACTATATTTTCAGGACCTCAACCTGATGGAAATGATCGAAACGTATGGCACGCCGCTGCGGTTTACGTATTTGCCGATCATCAGCAAAAAAATACAACAGGCCAAGTTGCTGTTCCAGTCTGCCATCGTCAAAAACAATTACCGCGGCTCGTACAAATATTGCTATTGCACCAAAAGCTCACATTTCCGCCATATTGTGGAAGAGGCTTTGAAAAATGAAATCCACTTAGAAACTTCCTCTGCGTTTGATATGCCGATGATTGATGCGCTGGAGAAAAAAGGCTCGCTGACCAAAGATATTACCGTGATCTGCAACGGTTTTAAAACTTATCAATACAAGCAATATATTATTGATATGCTGCATGATGGCTTTAAAAACATTATCCCGGTGCTGGACAACAAGGAAGAATTTAACCTGTACGATGACGAAGTTGAGCTGGATACGCCTTGCAACTTGGGTATCCGCATCGCTTCGGAAGAGCAGCCGGATTCGCAGTTTTACACTTCGCGGTTGGGTGTGCGCATGGAGGACGTGATCGATCTTTACAACAATAAAATCGTTTCCAATCCAAATTTCAAGGTAAAACTGCTGCACTTTTTTATTAATTCCGGTATTTCTGATACGCCGTATTACTGGAACGAACTGGAAAGATATGTAACGTTGTATTGCAAGTTTAAAAAGATCAACCCGGACCTGGACACGCTGGATATCGGCGGCGGTATGCCTTTCAAAGATTCCCTGATTTTTGATTTTGATTACGAATACATGGTGAACGAAATTGTGGGCCGGATCAAAGAGATTTGTGCCGAAAACGATGTTGTGGAACCGGATATTATTACTGAATTCGGGAAATACACGGTTGCAGAAGCTTCCGGGATTTTGTACAAGGTTTTAGGCCGGAAACAGCAGAACGACCGAGAAAAATGGCTGATGCTGGACGGTTCTTTTATCACCAATTTACCAGATGTTTGGGCTTTGAACCAGAAATATGTTTTACTGCCGATCAACAATTGGGACACTGAATATGAACGTGTCAACTTGGGCGGAATAACCTGCGACGGCCAGGATTATTACAACCAGGAAGCGCACATGAACAGCGTTTATATGCCTAAAACACGGAAAGTACAGTATTTGGGGTTCTTCAATACTGGTGCTTACCAGGAAGTTTTAAGCGGATACGGCGGCATCCATCATTGCCTGCTGCCTTCGCCAAAGCATGTTATTATCCGCAGAAACCGTGATGAAACCTTCAATTTTGATGTTTTTGGCGAGGAACAAAACAGCAAGCAGGTGCTGAAAATTTTGGGTTATACAACTTAAAAAGCTTTAAAAGAAGAACTGTTGACTGCGAAGCAAACTATTTTTGCGGACAATCATTTTATGATAGAGTTGTAAGGGGGGTTTTTGTTGATGTTTTATGTTTAGATGCTTCTTTTATGGCATAAAAACTTGGGTTAAAAGCCTCACCCCCGCCCTCTACAAAGGAGAGGAAGCCATAGTTTGTTACTTTTTTAAAGTTTAGAAAGGTCATAAACTTACTTATGGATTAGGGGATGACAGCCAATTCACAAATCAACTATAGTTAAAACCCTAATTATTTTTATCGTAACCCAGCAGCATGAAACCAGCAGTAAATTACAGTTCCGAATTCCTTGCTGCTATGCGGCAGCAAGGCGATTTTGATGCAGACAATTTAATTATAAACGTTTTTGCTGATGATGTTCAAAAATCAGCTTTCAGATCGCTACTCGATTCCTTAACTTTTAACGGGCAACTCCATCAGGCCAATGATTTTTATACGGTAAAAGAAGCATTCATTTCCGCAACAAAACTACCGGATTGGGCAGACCAAAAGCGGATGGCACAAGGGGCAGCTTTTTTTGCGGTCCATGCTACGGCCATCATGAATTTGCTCGGCCTGCTTTCCCTTCCCTATTGTTACGCCGCCGCAGATGGCGCGCGTGTTTTAGATCTGTCAGAACGGATCAAAAACAAACCTGAACACCGCTTGGGCGAAACGGCAGATTTTGTTTGGGATGTGATGGCACCCGATGCTTTTAAACGCGACGGAAAGGGTTTTACCAGTATTTTTAAAGTGCGTTTACTTCATGCCGCCATCCGTTTTTATACCGGTAAAAGCAGCAAATGGGACAATAACTGGGGCTTGCCGGTCAACCAGGAAGACATGGCCGGAACTAACCTTTCTTTCTCCTTAATCATTATCCGCGGTTTGCGGAAATTTGGTTTGACGATCACTTATGCAGATCAACAGGCGTTTATGCACTTGTGGAACGTGATTGGTTTTTTACTTGGACTGGATGAACGTTTGCTACCCGAAACCGGAAAAGAAGCCTTACTGCTGGAAGAAGCTATACGCATGCGAAATTTCAAAAGTTCGGAACACGGACAATCATTGACCCGCTCGCTAACCAAATATTTTGCTTCTGTAGATGCCAATTTTCAGGAAAAAGACACCATGCAATTAATGCGTTATCTAATGGGGGATGAAGTGGCAGACTTATTGGCCCTTCCGCCGATGCCGGCACCCATTTCTACGGTCAGGTTTTTAAAACTGATCAATAATTTCCAGGTATTACGACAACTCAATTCCAGGTTTGCCTACCAGCAGCAGCACGCCGAATTTAAGAAAACCCGTTCGGTGCCTGCTGCCAAAAAAACTTTTCGATATTCGTTGCCAGCCGGTTTAACAGCTTAAAAAAACAGTGCTAAAAGAAGCATCACTCAAAAACCCTCAAAGCAAACCATGACGATACTTCTTTTAACCTTCTTTATTTTGATTGGGGCTTATTTTGCCGGCTTGTTAGGTTCTTTAACAGGTTTAGGCGGCGGTATCGTGATTATTCCTTTTCTCACACTTGTGCTCCATGTAGATATTCATTATGCCATCGGCGCTTCGCTGGTTTCGGTGATTGCCACTTCTTCCGGTTCGGCTGCGGCTTATGTAAAAGAAGGCATCACCAACATGCGGCTGGGAATGTTCCTGGAAATTGCAACCACTTTGGGCGCAGTTGGCGGGGCTTTTTTAGCGGCTTATATCCCTACACATTATATTGCCATCATTTTTGGGGCAATCCTAATCTTTTCAGCCATAATGTCCCTCAAAAAAAAGAACATAGAAGCTGATCCGCTTTCCAGCAAACCTGCAAAATGGCTTAAATTAGGCAGTTCTTATCCCGATCAGGGCCAGCAAATTCAATACGGTGTACGCAATGTTTTTGGCGGGTTCGGGTTGATGGGTTTTGCCGGCATGATCTCCGGTTTGCTGGGTATTGGTTCAGGTGCTTTAAAAGTAATTGCGATGGACAATGTGATGCGTATCCCTTTCAAAGTTTCCACCACTACCAGTAATTTTATGATGGGGGTTACCGCAGCAGCCAGTGCCGTGATTTATCTGCAACGCGGCTATATTGATCCCGGCCTGTCTATGCCGGTTATGTTGGGCGTAGTTTTGGGCGCCATGACGGGTTCAAAAATCCTGGTGAAAGCAAAATCAAAATCATTAAAAATTATTTTTGCCGTAGTGATTTCCGTTCTGGCCATACAAATGATCTACAAAGGTTTAACCGGAAATATATGAGCAGCGGGAAAAAGGTTTTTAAGGACACGGATGTACAATTACTGATTGGCAATGTGCTTCGTTGGGGCGTGATTATTTCCATGTCGGTAGTTTTTGCCGGAGGTTTGGTTTACATTTATCGGCATGGAAGCGAAACGGCTTCTTACCACAAGTTTATCGGCGAACCTACTTTTTTACGAAACATCAAAGGCATTTTACAAGGTGTTGTGCAGATAAAAGGCAAGGCAATTATCCAAACAGGGATTTTATTGCTGATCGCCACACCGATTGCGCGTGTGCTGCTTTCCATCATCAGTTTTTTGCGGGAAAAAGATTATTTGTATGTTGTAATTACGCTGATTGTTTTGGGAATTATTATTAGTAGTATGTTGAGCGGGATTGGGGGATGAAGCAAAACTGAAAGTTATAAAGGAGTACCTAACCAAGCGTTTTTTGAACAATTTTATGAATGATCTAAAACAGTTAGTGGCTGGCTTTATCCGCTTAATAAACATTGCTTATCCTAAATATTCAATTTTACCTTAAATCAACTACCATTAAAAATTAGCTACCATTAATATAAAAACGTAAGTAATTTCCCTAACCTTTTACCCTTCCTTTCTCACTTTCAGCGCTTCCGTCATTTCGTTTCCGTGTTCCGTTTAAAGACTTTCCAAAGTTGTAGCTAAAGCCCAGCGTAAAAGTCTGAGAATTAAACCGGTTTTTAAAAGAAGAAGTGGCGTTGGCAATAAAGTTAATTACCCCATCGGCGGTGTAAGTATGTAAAATATCCCTGGCGTTAAACCTTAAAGCAGCTTTATTATGCAATATCTTTTTCTGTACGCCTGCATTCAATTGTCCAACCGAATAATTAATTTGCTGCCCTGTAGTTCGGCGCATCACGTAATAGCCGCTTACCTCCACACTCCAGCCAGCAGGAAGGGTAAATTGGTTGGTCATATTTCCTTCTCCAAATGTGGAAGATTGATCTAAGTAAGAAGCATACAACGGACCTTTAAAATGAGTCCTAAACACCTGTACATAAGTATTAATAAACCACCATTTGGTAGGTTCTAAAGTTAAATTCGCAGACGCCCCTACATAAGTAGCCGTGCCAATGTTGCCGGTTCCGTCAATAAATACATTGCCTTGTTGCCGTACGATTTCACTTTGCAGATTGCTAATATGATTATAATAAAGTACCGCACTGAATATACTTTTATAATTATAACTTAATTTGTAATTATCTGAAATTTGTGACTTGAGATAAGGATTACCTGACGAATAAGTAAATTTATCAGATAACAGAATAAAAGGGTTCAGATCCTGGTAATAAGGCCTGCCAATTCTCCTACCGTAAGAAGCCACCAGCAAATGGGTGCCTGTACTGTCTAATTTGTAAGATAAGTAAGCAGTTGGAAAAAGATTTGTATAATTTCTTGTAAAAGACGAATCAGTATGTAACTGATTTCCCAACTGATGACCGTTAGCGTTGGTATTCTCTAACCGCAGCCCTCCTTGTAGGGAGAACCTGTTAAAAGCTTTGCTAAAATTTAAGTAAGTTGCATTAATGTTTTCTTTATATAAAAATTGATTTGAAAGATTATAGTTAACCGTACTTACATTATTATTTACATCAAAATAATTGGCTGCATTATCCGTATTTACATAACTACTCTTTAAACCGCCTTCCAGTTTTGCTTTATTTTTTAATGGATGTGTATAATCGGTTTTAACGGAGTAGATATTGATATGAGTAGGCAAATGATCGGTAATGGCCTGAGTATCTGTTAAGGTGCCAGCCAGATTAAAAGTTTGGTTTAAAAAAGATTGGTCGCTCTTCGCATCATATTTCAAGTAATCGAGGTCAAAAGTGAGGGCTTTACCCAAACTATCAAACTGATGACTGTAGTTCAAGTTAACGCCTCCGTTGTTAAAGTGGCTTTTACTTTTATTGTCTGCTGTTAATACCGAGCTTAATACGTAATTCTGATCATACAAATTGTTTGTTGAGGGGTTATCCAATGTTCCGGGAGATAGTGTGCCAGTGAAAACAACACCCCAGGTAGTTTTAGGCGTTAAGTAATAATCTATGCCCAGCTTTAAATTCGTGTTATTGTTTTTTGGCTTGATGTATTGGGCTTGCTCAAATGCAGAGATTAGGTTACCACTGTTATCAAAATAATTACGATCCAAATCCAACTGCCGATAAACCTGGTTAAGACTATGGGAGGTATTAGCAAACAGGTTCGCTTTGTTTACCCTATAGTTCAGGTTTAAGCTTTCACTGGTCTGACCATAATGTGCTTGTCCATAGCTGGCTGAAAAGGAGCCATTAAAACCTGCAATCGTTGATCTTTTAGTTTTGATGTTGATTACACCTGCATTCCCGGCAGCATCATATTTAGCAGGCGGGTTGTCCATTAACTCAATCTGGTCTAAGGAGGAGGATGAAAGCGTTTTTAAATAAGCTGTCAGGTTATCTCCTGAAAGATAAGTTGGTTTCCCGTCTATCAGTATCAATACGCCCGATTTGCCTTTAAAATTAATTGTACCGTTTCCTTCCACAATTACTCCAGGCAATTTCTCTAAAACTTCCAATGCATTAGCACCATCATTAGAGATTAAAGCACCAACATTAATAATCGTACGATCAATCCTTTGTTCAATAAATGCTTTTTTACCAATTACCGTAACTGCTTTTAAGGTATTTGTTTTTGCTGACAAAACAACATCTGGCAATTGGATTAATTGCTGGCCTGACAGCATTATACTTATAGACAAGCTATCCATCCCAACCGCGAAAATACTTACGAGATAATTACCTTTTTCATTGACCTGAAGTTTAAAGTGTCCACTGGTATCCGTTGTAGTTGATTGAATAGGCCTGTTTGAGCTCATCTTTTTAATTACTACTGTCGCATAATCAATAGCTTCCCGATTAAGGCCAATCACCCTTCCTTTTATTTCATAAGAAGTTTGCTGAGTAACTTTTTCAATTAAAATGCTATTATCTATTTGACGAAAGGATAGGAACGTGTTATGAAGTAATTCTTTCAAGGTTTGTTCCACTGTTTGCGAACTAGCAGGCATATTAAGATTAATTAGCTTTTTAATGTCGGCTCTGCGATAGTAAAACCTGAAAGCCGTTTGCTGTTCAATTTGCTTTATAGCTGCCTCAAAAGATTCATGACCAGTATTAAACCTTACCTTTTCGATAGACATACTCGGCCCTTTAACAGAAAAAGCCAGCAGCATCTGAATGGAGGTAATGGTTAGGATGATGATTACAATGCTTATTCGCATTATTTTTATAATTATTGATTTGTTTAATAGTAAATAACCAGCTGTGCGGACACATAACTTTCCCGGTTTCCGCAGTTGTGCAGAAAAATTCATATTTTTAAAAGTTTTAAGTTGATTGTCAAATAATTTAGAACATTTTCCGGTTGTTACCGGAAAACACCTGTGAGCTGGTTGCCGTCGGCTTACAGGTTGTTTATCTGCTTACCCCGCCTGGCAGAATAAACAGTAAGTATTAATTTCCTTACTATTATCTTATCTTTTAATATTAGATTAGTAAAACTTAGCCTGTTTAATTTGCTTAATAAGGTTTCCATGCTTCTTTTATCACCTAAAAAATAGCAAGCATTGGGCTTTTAATTTATTTGATTGAGGCAAGCACCAACTTTTATAGGGTAAAAGAAGCATGATTATCAATCCTGAACATATCGAAAGATCTTATATCAATTTAAACAGGCTCTGAAAGAAATGATATTGTGTCAAATAATATGTTCTACCCTATATGAAGATTCTTACTTAGCCTTGCGCAAATAAATGTTTCCGTTCATATTTTTCATCAAAATTTCAGGGCCGCCGCCTTCTATTTTTCCGTAAACCCATTCATTTATCTTTATGTTATAAAGGCCGTTATTAACAGTTTTACGAACAGAAGGCTGATGGTTATCCGTAACCATATTAAAATCGGTAAATATTTCACCGCGGTCACTTTTTAGTTTGACGTTTGCCCTGAACCCGGCCGGGAAGGTAACATCAACATCACCGTTTAACGTTGAGAAAGCCATTGCCGCTTTTGGATCTATGTTTTTAAAGCCAACCTTTACCCCGCCGTTAACCGTATTGGCCACTACCGAACCGCTAATACCGTTCATGTGGATGTAACCGTTCACGTTGATCACCTCAAACTCTCCGCCAGCGTTGCTAATTGCAATATTGCCATCGTTTACCGTTGCAATTTTAAATGTGCCGTTGCTCATAGGCACTTTTATAATTAAATCAACTTGCTTATTGATCAGTCCTGAACTTACATCAATCTGGTTGGCGTTTTCCTGCGCGTTGATTTCCATTCTGCCGCCGTTGCCAATACGTCTCATCCCTGTTTTGGTATCGCGGTCTTCCTTTTTATCATCTTTACCATGCGCATTGATAATGATGTCCCTGCCTTCATATCCGGTAATACTGATCGAACCGCTTATCAGGTTTACATTCAGCTTGAAGGGCTTTCCCGGGTTAGTTAACGGCACGGTTAATTGTTGCGATTGGGCAAACGCCCCTGACGTAAGTATGACACCGGTGATCAGAAGCCATAAATATTTTAATGTTTTCATCCTAACTTATTAAAAGCATGTTTAAATTTTATTTAACTATTTGCGATGCTTCTTTTACCACCTAAAAATTGTTAAACCCTTGTACCTTCTTGTATCGGTTTAAAACACAATACAGAATTTATAGGCATAAAAGAAGCAGTATAAACTTTTATGATACAAATTTATACTGATACTAAGATTGTTTTTTGATATAAATATTGCCGTTAAAGGTTTCAAACTTAAACAGCTTGCCACCGTTGCCAATTTTTATTTCCGAGTTTTTATCCAACTTGAAACGGGTGCCACTACCAGTCTTCTCCCTGGTGGTTATCACTTTGGCCGGCAAGGTTACCGCATTCTCGAAGTCGGTAAAAAATTCACCGTTCAAGGTTTTTAACTGAATATTAGCCGATAAACTTTTAGGGTAGATGACTTCCAGCTTCCCATTTAAAGTGTAGTAAGTAGAGGCTTCGGGGGGCACCTTTGAATAATTGACAGTAAGGTCACCATTAATGGTATGTGCGTTTGTTGTGCCCTTCGCATTGATTATACTGATTGCACCATTAACATTGTTAACGTTTAGAGAACCGCCAATATCCTTGATATTAATATTCCCATCGTTTACGGTTGATACATTCAGGTTTACATTGTAAGGAACTTTAATGGTGTAGTTGACCAAAAAATGATAATTGATCCGGATGCCGTGATGATTGCTATAATTAGCATGCGGCCTGCTATCAAAAGGTGCCGATATATAGGCAATCACACTGTCGGCCTTTTGTTCAAATCCAAGTTTGAATTCCCTTTTGCCTGTTTCGAGGTCTTTTTCATTTTTGGCAGAAAGGGTTTCATCGGCTTCTATCAATATTTTGTCGCCGTTGTACCCTTCAACTTTTATAGATCCGCTAATATTATATACAGCTAAAACCGTATTTGCCGTTGCTGCCTGAAGGTTAAATTGTTTGTTGATATGCGCTTTAAATTCTTGTGCGCTGGCTGCCGTTTGGGCAAAGCACAGGCTACATCCCACTATATATGGGATCAAATTTGTTTTTTTCATTGTAAATTGGGTTAAATTAAACTGTTTATGGTTTCGCTGATCTTAGCCCTTACGCCATGATCCAGGTTTCTTTCTTTAAGTAGTTTTTTTAATGGATTTACCGAACGCTTGTCCTGCAACTTAAGCATAACATCTGCAATAGCCGATTCCATCAGCGGCGAGTCCTGCGTAGTAATAGACGCTATTAATCCCTGCCTTACTTCGGGATGGGCAGCCAAACGGGTAAGCGCGTCAAGCGTAGCAAGCCGTACATTTACATTCGGGTCGTTATTCAGTGTAGCTAACAAGGCATCAATTACCTCTTTATCTAAGTGCTTAACATCCGGCGTATAACTTACGGCCCGTATCCGCTCAGAAGCAGAGGGATTTTCAAGCAGCGCTATCATCATAGTTTGCTTAAGTTCATGCACCTGCGAAGCAAGCTGCTGTAATTTCTGATCTTGTTTATCATTTTTATTTGATAAAAACAAATAGCCAAAACCAAGGAATACTAATATAAGCGCAATATTGTAAGCAAATGGCCATTGCGGCTGTGATCTCCATAAAGTCTGCAATAGTTCAATAAACCTTGACCAAGCATTTTGCTTTTCAGCACTTTGTTTTTTATAAGTGTTCAGCATGGCATCAAACTTCACCCTCATATTGCTTGATGGCTCGGGTGCAGGCAACTTAGCCATTAGGCTCCACATCGTTTGTATTTCCTGCAATTCAGCCACGCAATCCCCGCATCCGGCAAGGTGCTGATCAAGCTTTTCCTTTTCCAATGGCGAAAGTTCGTTATTAATCATCCTGGTAAACAACTCCTGGTATTCCTCACATTTCATCCTGTTGTTCTGTTTAATTGTTAATTTTAAAAAAGATATTTTTAAGCTCCTGCATGGCACGGTGTACCCGCACTTTGACTGCTCCCTCTGTTATACCCAATATTTGTCCTATCTCCTGATGTTTAAGTTCCTGAAAACGGCTCAGGGCAATCACCTCTCGCTGTTCTACGCTTAACCTGGAAATTGCTTCGTAAAGTTTGGCTTTAGCTTCTTTCTTTTCATACAATTCCTCAACTGTACTACCGCTGCCGGTGCGTTCTACCAGATCGGCTAAATCGTATTGCTGTGCATAATTCTTGTTCTTTCTTATATATTCATTCAGCACGTTACGTGCGATATGGAACATCCAGTAAACAAATTCACTATCACCTTTAAAGGTATTACTGTATTTAAGCATCCTGTAAAATACGTTTTGCACCATGTCCTCACTTGCTTCTTTACGGTACGTCATGTGAAACAAGAAAGCATATAAAGCTTTATTATGCCGCTCAAATAGCAAGCTCATTTTATCCGGGTTACCGGCCTTCACTTGTAGCATGATCGCGTTGTCTGCCAGACTGTTCAATTAAATTGTATTAGGTTGTTTGCTATTGGGGTTAAGAACCGCGTTTGTGGAAATGGTTACAGGAAATTTCAATTTATTAAAAAAGATGAAATTATGAGCTTGTTTAAATTGATAAAAGAAAAAATGCCAATGCTTCTTTTACCCTATAAAAATTGGTGTTTGCATCAATTTAAATAAACCAAAACCAAGTGCTTACCATTTTTTAGGTGATAAAAGAAGCATAGAAAATAGTTGAACAAATTTTAAACAGGCGCTATGCAAAGCCTGATAAGGTAATTAAAAGACATTTTACGTAATTTATGGCAACTAACATCTTTAAGTTCTTAAAGCTAATAACTCATACCCCCGCACCTCATACCTCCTCCCTATTTCCTATCTTCGTGCTATGACTTTTACAGAAGCCAAAGCACGGATTGAAGCCTTATCAACCGAATTAAAACAACACAATTACAACTATTACGTGCTGGCACAGCCCATTATTTCGGATACGGATTTCGACCAAAAATTAACCGAACTTGCTTCGCTGGAAAAGCAATATCCCGAACTGCTCGATCCAAATTCGCCCACACAAAAAGTAGGCGGGGAAATTACCAAAGAATTTAACACGGTAAAGCATCAGTGGCCGATGCTTTCTTTGGGAAATACATATAACGAACAAGATTTGTTGGATTTTGACCAGCGTATTCAAAAAGCCATCGGCAGCAATTTTGAATATGTGGTTGAATTGAAGTTCGACGGGTTGTCCATCAGTTTGGCTTATGAAAACGGTAAACTCGTTCGTGCCGTTACACGCGGAGATGGCACGCAGGGCGATGAAGTGACCAATAATATCAAAACTGTTCATGCCATCCCGCATCATTTGAAACCAGGAAATTATCCTGATCAATTTGAAATCCGGGGAGAGGTTTTCATGCACAAAAAAGCTTTTGAACGGTTGAATCAGGAGCGTTTGGATAATGGCGAAGTTACTTACGCCAACCCGCGCAACTTTGCTTCCGGCACGGTTAAATTGCAAGATTCTGCTGAGGTTGCAAAACGTCCGCTGGATTGTTTCCTATACTTCTTTTATGCCCATAAAAATCAGTTTAAAACCCATTGGGAAAGTTTGCAAACTGTAAAAAGCTGGGGCTTCCCGGTTTGCGGACATACTGCGCTTTGCAGCAATTTGCAGGAAGTGCTGGCTTTTATAAAAACCTGGGAAACCGAACGTTTTAAATTAAGCTATGATATTGATGGCATTGTTTTAAAAGTAAACAGTTTTGCCCAACAGGAAGAATTAGGTTTTACGGCAAAATCCCCTCGCTGGGCTATTTCTTATAAATACAAAGCAGCTTCGGCACAAACCATTTTAGAAAGCGTAGGCTACCAGGTGGGCCGAACCGGGGCAGTTACGCCTGTTGCACATTTAAAACCGGTTTTGCTGGCCGGAACAACCGTGAAACGCGCTACATTGCATAATGCCAACGAAATAGCACGTTTGGATTTGTATGAAGGTGATACAGTTTATGTGGAAAAAGGCGGAGAGATCATCCCAAAGATCACAGGCGTAAATTTAGCCGAACGGACACCCAATTTAAAACCGGTTGAATATGCAACCCATTGCCCGAGATGCGGAACATTATTAGAGAGAAAAGAAGGCGAAGCAGCTTATTATTGCCCGAACGATGAAGGCTGTCCGCCGCAGATAGTGGGCAAGATCCAGCATTTTATCGGCCGGAAAGCGGTGGACATTGACGGTTTGGGCGATGAAACGATCGAGAACTTTTATAAAAAAGGATTTTTGCACCATATCAGTGATCTGTATGAGTTAGATCAGCACATTGAAGAATTAAGAACCTTAGAACGTTTTGGCGAAAAATCCATTACCAACATGATCCTCGGCATCGAAAAATCAAAAAAAATGCCGTTTGAAAAAGTGCTGTTTGGATTAGGGATCCGTTTTGTGGGCGAAACTGTTGCCAGAAAATTAGCACGATATTTTAAATCCATTGAAGCTTTGCAGCGTGCTTCTTTTGATGAACTAATTTTGGTAGATGAAATTGGCGACCGCATTGCCGAAAGCCTGATCGAATATTTTACCGTTCCGCAGCATTTGGAACAAATTGAAAAATTGAAAAAAGCAGGCTTACAATTCACCGTAAAAGAAGAAGTAAACGAGCTACAAAGCGAAAAGTTAACAGGCAAAAGCTTTATTATTTCCGGCGTATTTGAGCAATTCCCGAGGGAAGAACTGAAGCAAATGATCGAACAGAACGGTGGAAAAATCCTCGGTAGTATATCTTCTAAACTCGATTATTTGGTTGCAGGCGAAAACATGGGGCCTTCAAAATTAGAAAAAGCACAGAAACTAAACATCCCCATGATTTCGGAACAGGAACTGCTCGAATTGATCAACGCATGATTTTTGTTAATAAATCTTTTACGTGCGCCGCCATAAAACCTCAAAATATTATCTTAGCAGCCTTTAAAGCTAATAATGAAAAAATTTCATGGCACCGGAGTTGCCATTATCACTCCTTTTCAAACAGATGGTTCTGTTGATTTTCCGGCCCTAGAAAAACTCATCGAAAACCTGATTGATAACGGTATTGATTATTTGGTTTCGCTGGGGACAACAGGCGAAACCGCAACGTTAACCTCCGCAGAAAAAAAAGAGATTTTTAAATTTACGGTAGAAACTGTTGCAGGCCGCATTCCGCTGATTGCAGGAATTGGCGGCAATTACACCGCGGCGGTCATCGAAAATATTAAAAACTTTGATAAACAAGGCTTTGATGCCATTCTTTCGGTTAGCCCGTATTATAACAAACCCACACAGGAAGGTATTTACCAGCATTACAAATCGGTTGCCGCCGTTTCCGATCTGCCAGTTATATTGTACAATGTCCCGGGCCGTACCGGAAGCAATATTACACCAGAAACTACACTAAGGCTGGCGCATGATGTTACCAATATTATAGCGGTAAAAGAAGCATCGGGTAATTTTGATCAGTTTAACCAGATCATGAGGGACAAACCGGCAAATTTTATGCTGATTTCGGGCGATGACCCGGTTACTTTGCCGATGATAGCTTTAGGTGCAGTTGGTGTGATCTCTGTGATTGCCAATGCCGTGCCGCGGCTTTTTTCTGATATGGTCAGGCTTTGTTTAGATGGGAAATGGGAAGCAGCAAGGATTATTCATTCTAAATTAATTGAATTTACACGTCTGATGTTTGCCGACGGAAACCCTGGCGGCGTAAAAGAAGCATTAAAAATAAACGATTTATGCGGAAATACGTTAAGATTACCCTTAGTCAGCGTGAACCCTAAAATTTCAGGTTTAATTGCTAAAGAACTGAAAAAGCTGGATTCATAAAAAACCCGGTAGCATATTGGATTTTAGGTGGTAAAAGAAGCATTACTTCTTTTCGACTTCTGTGTTTTTGGTCTCCTGGATTTCCAGCCGGATAGATTGCGCCATATTTTTTAGGTCCTGCATCCCTTTCCTGATCCGCGTTCCGGCAGCACTGTTGCCTTTATTGTAAAACTTGTCCGCATCAGCTTCCAAACTTGCTACCAGTTTTTTGATTTCGTTAAATTTTTCCATAGGATAAATAAGGTTTAAGCTTTAACTCTTGAAATATTGTTTAAGCTAATATAGGCCGTTTTTCAACAAATCGCAATAATTAATTTCTATAATCATTTATTGAAAAATTTGAAAATGTAAAAATTAGGGTATAAAAAAAGCACCAAGTATATCAGTGCTTTTGTGTTTGAAAAAAAAGGCGATCAGGCCAAAACAAACTTATTTTCTTTGTAATAACCTGCTTTCAGTTTTTCTGCAACTTCGCTGTAAGCATCCAAAGTCCGCTGGACATCTTCCAAAGAATGCGTTGCTGTTGGGATTATCCGCAGTACAATCAGGCCTTTCGGAATAACCGGGTATAGCACGATAGAACAGAAAATGCCATAATTTTCCCGAAGGTCCATAGTCAGGCTGGTTGCTTCGTCCAGTTCGCCCCTCAAAAAAACCGGTGTAACCATTGTGTTGGTTACGCCCAGATCAAATCCGCGGTCACGCAAACCATCCTGCAAAGCCCTGGCAATTGTCCATAGTTTTTCGCGCAGTTCCGGGCGGTTCATCAGCAATTCCAGTCGTTTTCTCAAACCGATCACCATCGGCATTGGCAAGGCTTTGGCAAAAGTTTGAGAGCGCATGTTATAGCGCAAAAAGTTGACGATGGTTTGATTGGATGCTACAAAAGCACCAATGCCGGCCATAGATTTGGCAAAAGTACCAAAGTAAACATCCACGCCATCAATACAATTCTGCGCTTCGTGCGTACCGGCACCGCTTACGCCCATTGTCCCAAAACCATGCGCATCATCTATCAGTAAACGGAATTTATACTGCTCTTTTAAAGCTACAATTTCTTTAATTTTTCCCTGCGCGCCAGACATCCCGAAAACGCCTTCTGTAATAACTAATACACCGCCACCGGTTTGTTCTGCCAATTTTGCAGCACGTTCCAGTTGTTTTTCCAGGCTTGCCATATCATTATGCTGATACACGTAACGCTTGCCCATATGCAACCGAACGCCATCAATGATACAAGCATGAGATTCTGCGTCATAAACAATCACGTCGTTCCTATCCACCAAACTATCGATGATCGAAACCATACCCTGATAACCATAATTAAGCAAAAAAGCATCTTCTTTCCCCACAAATGCTGCCAAATCTTTTTCCAGTGCTTCATGTTGATTGGAATTGCCAGACATCATCCTGGCTCCCATCGGATAAGCCATGCCATAATCTGCGGCAGCTTCTGCATCCGCTTTTCGTACTTCAGGATGATTGGCCAAACCTAAATAATTATTTAAACTCCAAATGAGACGTTCTTTTCCCCTGAACATCATGTGGGCATCAATCTCTCCTTCCAATTTTGGAAACGAAAAATAACCGTGCGACCAGCTTTGGTGCTGACCCAGCGGACCTTTGTTATTTTGTATTTTGTCAAATAAATCCAAAGTAGTTTATTTTAAAATGAATGTAACCAGGTAAAGATACTTTTATAAATTTTATCAGCAAAAGAAGCACCAAACTCTTACTTTAAACCAACAAAAAAGGCCTTTGCGGAAACAAAGGCCTTTCAACTGCGGCCGGAAATTTAATCTACATTGTCATGCAGAAAAGAATTGTTTGGCCGAATTTCGGTTTTGCCGTCCTCATCGGCCAGTAAAGAAAACCTGGATATTTGCGTTTCTGAAGAATGTACGTTTTGCTGCAAAGCAACTTCCTTGCGTTTGTAAGCCGGCACGTTTTCCAGTTCCTGGATGTTGCCGCTTCTTAGTTTCATACTTAAATCTTTCAAACGCATAATCCGTTCCCTTGATTTACGCAACTGCTCTTCAATAGATTCATCTGTTTTCTGGTCATCAGCACTGGCCGCAACAGGTTGAACTTCCGGTTTTACAGGTTCAGGCCTGCTTTGCTCCGGAATAAGCGTTTCTGCCGGTTTTTCAAAATTGACCGGTTCTGTAACTTTCAAACTGAAACCGGACACTTCTTTATCCGTTTCCGGCTTTTGGTCATCCTCATTCAGTTTGTACCTTATCGTTCCGTTTTGTTCCTCCCGGGCTGGTTCTTCCCTCTTTTGGAACATATTATTTCCTGCGTTCACCTGGTTTTCATCCATAACTTTAAGAAAAGGTTCCGAACTGTTTTCCCGGTTTCCAGGCACAGTGAACTCGTTTACCGCTTTTACCAATGGCAGGTTGTCGGTCATCAGGTGAGAAACGATTTTTTTGCTGCTTTGTACTTTTTCGCGCTCATCTTTAGTTTGAAAACCGGTTGCAATAATCGTCACCGAAATTTTTTCACCCAGATTTTCATCCTGACAGTTACCCCAGATCAAATCGGCCATCAAACCGGCTTCTTCCTGAATATAATCAGTAATGATGCTTACTTCATCCATCGTTACCTCTTTTGAACCGGAACTGATGTTCAGCAGTATATATCTGGCACCTTCAATCTCATTATCTTTCAACAAAGGGGAAGCCAAGGCACCTCTTACCGCTTCATACGCCCGGTTTTCACCAGCAGAAGCGTAACTGCCCATGATAGAAACGCCGCTGTCTTTCATTACGGTACGCACATCTTTAAAGTCAACATTGATGTAACCCGGAAGCGTAATGATTTCGGCAATCCCTTTTGCAGCAGTTGTCAAAATATCGTCTGCCTGTGCAAAAGCAGCACCTAAAGTGAGGTTGCCAAATATTTCCCGCAGTCTGTCATTAGAAATAACCAGGAAAGAATCTACATACTTTCTCAGTTCTTCCATGCCTTCTTCTGCTTGCATTTTCCGGCGTTTTCCTTCAAAAGAAAATGGCGTAGTGATGATCCCAACCGTTAAAATATCCAATTCTCGGGCTGCCTGCGCAATAATCGGACTCGCACCGGTTCCTGTTCCGCCGCCCATTCCGGCTGTAATAAACAGCATTTTGGTGTTGGTGCCCAGCATTTGTTTAATATCGTCAATATTTTCTATTGCTGAGTTTTTGCCAACTTCCGGAATAGAACCTGCGCCCATTCCTTCGGTCAAACTGGCACCTAACTGTACTTTATTCGGGATCGGGCTTAATTCTAAAGCTTGGGAATCCGTGTTGCAGATAATAAAATCAACACCGGTAATACCTTGCCTATACATGTGGTTTACTGCGTTGCCGCCGCCGCCACCTACACCAATTACTTTGATGATGGATGACTTTTCTTTTAACATTTCAAATTGCATAATGGCTATTTTAAGCTATGTAGATTTTTGACGAATCGATTTAAAACTATGTAATGATACGTTTTTTATAAATTATTTTTTAGGAAATCAAGTTTAACCTACTGTTTTTACTTTAGGAAATCTTCGTCCTTAATATCATCCTTAATAAAGATTTTTCCTTTCTCCAACATTCTGGAAAGCAGGCCATGTTTCTTTTCCGATGTTGCACCAGCAGGTTTCACCTGAGCTTTTACTTCTGCTGCAGGTTGCACTTCTGTATCTTCCATTTTCTGGATGCCTTTGATCAGCAAGCCAATCCCGGTAGCATACATCGGGCTTTGCAAATCATCAAAAATATTTTTTTGCAGCACTTCATTTTTAGCAAGGTGTTCACTTGGATAACCTATGCGGCAATCCAAACCAGTCACATATTCCACCAACTGCGGCAAGTGTTTTAAATCTGCACCGCCGCCGGTTATGACAATGCCGCCGATCATTTTCTTCTCGTAACCGGATGTTTTAATCTCGTAATAAACATGCTCGATGATTTCTTCCATCCTTGCCTGGATCACGTAAGCTAAGTTTTTTACAGATATTTCTTTCGATTCGCGGCCGCGCAGACCCGGCACACAAACAATCTCATTGTCTTTGTTTTCCTCTGCCAAAGCCGAACCAAAACGCGTTTTCAACATCTCTGCAATGTTACGCATTACCGAGCAGCCTTCGCGAATATCTTCGGTAACGCTGTTCCCCCCAAACGGGATAACAGCCGTGTGGCGTATAATCCCTTCATGAAAAATTGCCAAATCGGTTGTGCCGCCGCCAATATCAACCAAAACCACGCCTGCTTCTTTTTCTTCTTCGGTCAACACTGCTTCTGAGGATGCCAGTGGTTCTAAGATCAGTTCATGGCTTTCCAAACCAGCTTTGGTCACGCATTTCACAATGTTTTTTACCGCCGTAACCTGGCCGGAAATAATATGGAAATTCGCTTCCAAACGCACACCTGCCATACCAATCGGGTCTTTAATCCCCGGCTCGTTATCTACCGTAAATTCCTGTGGCAACACGTGGATAATTTCTTCTCCCGGAGGCATCACCAGGTTGTACATGTCTTCGATCAGTTTTTCAATATCTTTTCGGTTGATCTCCCGGTTCAAATCACGCCGTGTGATCAGGCCGCGGTGCTGTAAACTTTTAATATGCTGACCTGCAATCCCAACATTAACCACCCTGATTTCTACGTTAGATTGTGATGCAGCAATTTCTATCGCCTGGGTAATTCCCTGTACGGTTTTATCAATATTTGATACTACGCCACGGGTTACCCCGGCAGATTCGGCCTTACCGATACCTAATATTTCAACCGTATGATCTTTACTTCTGCGGCCAACTATGGCGCAGATTTTTGTAGTACCAATGTCTAAACCAACTACAATTGGCGAACTTTTATCGTGAATGATAGAAACCTTTTCCATTTCTAATGTATATTTTGAGTTGAATCCTGAATAATATGGTTAGTGTCCTTTGCGGTGTGCTTAGGCTTTAGTGCCTCAACATTGATTAATGAATCGCTTTTGATCCCTACAATTTGGTTGGCATATTTGATGTTGATAATTTTATACGCATTCCAGCCAACTTTTGGTAAACCTTTCTGATAAAAAATTAACAGGTTTTTAAATTTTTTATCTAAAGAATCTGCATTTCCCAGCAAAATACGCTGGTTGCCTACCCTTGGGATTAATTCTATTTCGTGGTTTGCATTGACAAAAATCTGTTCAAACTGTGCGTCCCACAAAGAATCTTTGCGGATAAAATCTGCCGTTTTGAACAAAGCCTTGGCCATAGTGGTGTGTAAAGTATCTATACGATTTATAAAAATTTCATCAATGCTGCCGGTTGCTACCAAAACAGGTGCTGTAAAATTTGCCGAAAGCGGAATTTTCAAGCCGTATTGATCTACATAAAAATCCTGCTCAAAGCGGTTCATCACACGTAGGATTGGTTGCCGCTGGCGGATTTCTACATTCACCACGCCGTCCATATCTGTATAAACTTTGGCAAATTCTATAAAGGGATTGGCCTGCAAGGTTTTTTCGAGTTGGTGGATATTGATGTCCTCCAGTTTTTTCCCGACCAAAGTATTGTTGCCCACATGCAAAATGGTGTTTACTTCCTGCCTGTCAACAAAATACTGGTTGCCCGGAATGTAAACCTTTACTTCCTTGCACAACATGGATGCTCTTTTTATGCCGATAAAACTCATCAACACGAACAATCCGCCTAAGCAAACTACCCAGATTAAACCAAATCCAATTGGCTTCCAAATCGTTTTTTTAAACATCTTGCAAAGCTGCTTTTAAAGGTCCGACCATTTTGTCAATATCTCCTGCGCCAACGGTCAGCAACAATTCCGGCTTTTGCTGCTGCACGTAATCCAATGCTTCTTTTACCGTATATTTTTTAGTGTTTGATGATAAATGCATCCGTTCCAGGATCATTTCTGCATTTACGCCTTCAATCGGCAATTCCCTTGCCGGATAAATATCCAGCAAAAGCAGATGATCTGTTTTGGAAAGCACTTCTGCAAATTCATCTGCAAAATCCCGTGTCCTTGTAAATAAGTGCGGCTGGAAAATAACGGTCAGCTCTTTATCAGGATACAGCTCTTTTACCGAAGTGATACAAGCGCGCAACTCTTCCGGATGATGGGCATAATCATCAATATAAATAGTTTGATCTGTATTAATAATATACTCAAAACGGCGCTTAATCCCCAAAAAGAATTTTAAAGCAGCTTTGATTTCCTGCGGGTCAACCCCCAAAAACAAAGCTGTTTGGATAGCAGCCACAGCGTTTTCTACATTGTGTATGCCTGCAATTCCTAATTGAATGTCTTTGATGTACGTTTCCTGGTTTCGGAAATCAAAATAATAACTTCCGTTTTTGATGTTAATATTTTCTGCAACAGCATCAGCTTCAGTTTCAATTGCATAAGTAAATCCATTTTGTAAAGGCAAACCTTTTTTGCAGATCAGTTTTCCGTCTGCTTTTAAGTGCGAAGCGAAAGTTTGAAAAGCCTGCACCATACTGTTTTTATCACCATAAATATCGAGATGATCGGCATCCATGGAAGTAACTACGGCAATGTCCGGATGAAGCGTAAGGAAAGAACGGTCGTATTCATCGGCCTCGACCACCATTATTTCATTGCTGCCGAAAAGCACATTGGTTTGATAATTGGTTGCAATGCCGCCCAGAAAAGCCGAACAATCATTGCCTGAAGCACGCAGGATATGCGCGATCATGCTGGAAGTGGTTGTTTTGCCATGCGTTCCGGCAACGGCAATGGTAAACATGCCTTTGCTGATGATGCCCAGAACTTCCGAGCGTTTTTTTAGGCTGAAGTTTTTATCCTGAAAAAAGCTGAGGATCAAAGAATTTGCCGGAATGGCAGGTGTATAAATGATCAGCGTTCCGTCTTCCGGTCCGTTAAAATCAAAAGGGATATAATCAATCTCGTCGTGATAAGCGATCTCGATATTTTCCTGCTCAAGCTGTGTAGTTAAGGCAGTTTGTGTTTTATCATAACCGGCGACCAGACAGCCGCGATGCTGAAAGTACCGCGCCAAACCGCTCATGCCGATCCCGCCGATGCCAATCAAAAAAACACGTTGTATGCTGTTCAGTTCCATTGTTTTTTATGCCGTAAAAACAGCATCTGAATTATTTTCTGTGATCTTTAAAACTTCTTTTGCAATGTTGATGTCGGCATCCGGCATCGCCAGTTTGCCTATTTGTCCGGCTAAGTTTTGTTGCTGATTTTCATCTTTTAATAAATCCAATGCTGTTTTTACCAGTGTTTTTTCTGCATCGGCATCTTTAACCAAAACCGCGGCATTTTGTTGTACCAATGCCTGTGCGTTTTTGGTTTGATGGTCTTCGGCCACGTTTGGCGAAGGCACCAGGATGGCTGGTTTTTTAACCATGCACAATTCAGCAATGGTTCCGGCACCGGCACGGGAAATGATGATATCTGCAGCAGCATAAGCCAGGTCCATCCGGTTCAGAAATTCTAAAACACAAATATTCGGATGGTAATTTTCACCCAGTTTTTCTTTAATTTCTTTGTAATAATACTTTCCGGTTTGCCAGATCAACTGCACATTTGCAGCAATCAATTGATCTAAAGCCACCAACATACATTTATTTAAAGTTCCGGCACCCAAACTTCCGCCTGTAACCAAAATGATTTTTTTTGACGGGGAAAGATCGAAAAAGGTTAATGCCTCTTCTCTTTTTCCGTTGATAGCTACCGATTCCCTTCGTATCGGATTACCAGTTTTGACAATTCTATCTACCGGAAAAAACTTTTCCATACCATCAAAAGCCACACAAATGCGCTTTGCTTTTTTTGCCAGCCATTTATTGGTAATTCCAGCATAAGAATTTTGTTCCTGGATCAAAATCGGAATATGCTTGGTTGAAGCCGCATACAAAAGCGGGCCGGAAGCATAACCGCCAACACCAACTGCTGCATCAGGCTTAAATTTTTTGATCAAAGCCAATGCTTCTTTTACACTATAAAAAACCTTAAAGGGCAGCATTAAGTTTTTAATGATGGAACCTCGTTGAAAACCCTGAATGTCTAGCCCAACAATTTCGTATCCGGCGGCAGGCACTCTTTCCATTTCCATTCGGCCTTTTGCACCAACAAAAAGGATTTCCGTTTCAGGTTGCAACTTTTTCAGCGCATCGGCAATGGCAATAGCCGGGAAGATGTGTCCTCCTGTACCGCCGCCGCTGATGATGATCTTTTTTGCCATTCCTTATTGTTGCTAAATACTTCTTTTATCGAACCAAAACTTACAACTGATAACCTACAACTTTTTGATGCTTCTTTTACCGCCTAAAAATTAAGCTGCCACTTCTTTTTCCCTGATCTCTCCCACAATCACTTTCCTATTATCTTCATATTCGTCAATATGCCTGCTCACCGATAAAATAATACCGAAAGCCACGCTGGTAAATAAAATCGAAGTTCCGCCCATGCTTACCAAAGGCAGCGGCACTCCCGTAACCGGACCCAAACCAACGGCTACGGCCATGTTTGCAAAAGCCTGAATAGTCAAACTGAAACTTAAACCGGCTGCCAATAACGCACCAAATGCTTTTGGTGCTTTGGTCACGATTTTAATGCATCGATATAATAGAAACAGGTAGATCAGCACTAAGGAAAACCCGCCGATCAATCCATATTCTTCAATGATCGTAGCATAAATAAAATCAGAATACGGGTGCGGCAAATAATTACGTTCCGTACTGTTGCCCGGTCCTTTGCCAAAAACACCACCTGTCGCAATCGCAATTTTGGCGTGATCTGCCTGAAAAGATTTATCGCGGTCAACTTTACTTGGGTGCATAAATGTTTGGATACGTGAAGCATACGTTTTTCTTCTCGGCCCTAAAAACACTACGCCTGCCAATAAAACTGCACCTGCCAAACAAACTACTGCAATTTGTTTGATGCTGATCCGGCCGATGATCAACAACAAAACACTTACACCAAACAACATTAAAGCAGTAGATAAATTGGCCAAAGCGATCAGGATAAAAACCACGCAAACCGAACCCATGATCGGCATAAAAGATTCTTTTACATCTTTAATGTTTTCCTGCTTGCGCGATAAACTTCTTGCTAAAAAAGTAATGAGTGATAACTTGGCCAAATCCGAAGTCTGGAAAGTTAATCCCGTTCCCGGTATGGCGATCCACCTGCTTGCATCATTTACGTGGTTACCAAAAACCAAAGTGTAAAGCAGCAGCGGAATGGTCACGATCATCAGGATTTTAGAAATTCCCATATAATAACGGTAATCTAATTTGTGGGAAACAAACATCAGCGCAAGGCCACCAAAAATCATAGCCATATGCTTGATCAAAATTGACTCTGCACCAACGCCGCGTTTATAAGCCAACGTGCCCGTTGAACTGTAAACCGCCAATGCCGATATTACAGACAGCAGGATGACGATGAGCCAGATCCAGCGGTCGCCTTTGGTTTGACTGAGAATTCCTTGTATGCTACTTTTCATTATATTTTAATATTTGCTATCGGCTTTCAGCAATCAGCTTTCAGCTTTTGCATAGCTGATTGCTGAAAGCTGACTGCTAACAGCTTACTTCCTACAACTCTTTCACCGCTGCCTTAAACTGCTGGCCGCGGTCTTCATAATTTTTAAACAAGTCAAAACTGGCGCAAGCCGGAGACAGTAGAACGGTATCTCCTTTTGTTGCCAGGTGATAAGCCATTTGTACAGCTTCTGATGCTGAAAACGTATTGACCATCAACTCCACATCATCTTCAAAAGCTTCATGAATGCGCTTGTTGTCTTTTCCCAAACATACTATGGCTTTTACTTTTTGCTTCACCAACTCTTTCAGCATGTTATAATCATTGCCTTTATCCACACCGCCCAAAATCAGCACCACATCTGTGTTCATACTTTCCAATGCGTACCAGGTAGAATTAACATTGGTAGCTTTAGAATCATTGATAAAACTAATGCCTGCAATTTTTCCCGCAAACTCCAGCCGGTGTTCGATGTTTTTGAAATCGCCCATACTTTCGCGAATCGTTTCGTTCTTCAATTCCAAAACTTTTGCGGTAATGCCCGAAGCCATGCTGTTGTAAATATTATGTTTCCCCTGTAAGGCCAATTCACTTATATTCATGTTCAAATCCCCTTTATCCGTTAAAATATAAATTTCGTCTTCGCTGAGATAAGCACCTTGTTCCACTTTTCTTTGAATGGAAAAAGGCAGTTGTTTAGCGGCAATTTCCCTTTTGCTGATACCTTTCATCGTTTCCTCGTCATCGGCACAATAAATCAGGTAATCTGCACCGGTCTGGTTTTGGATAATGCGGAACTTGGAATCAGCGTAATTGTCCATTTTATATTCGTACCGGTCCAAATGATCGGGTGTGATATTTAATAAAACAGCAATATCAGCTTTAAACTGATACATGTTGTCCAGCATAAAACTGCTGATCTCCAACACAAAATGATCATACTTTTCGGCAGCTACCTGGTAAGCAAAACTTTTACCGATGTTGCCTGCCAAACCTACATTTAACCCGGCGTTTTTCAGCAGATGATAAGTTAAGCTGGCCGTCGTGGTTTTTCCGTTTGACCCGGTGATGCAGATCATTTTGGCTTGCGTGTATCTTCCTGCAAATTCAATCTCTGAAATAACAGGAATGCCTTTTTCTTTCAGTTTTTTAATGATCGGCGCTTTTTCAGGAATTCCCGGACTTTTTACGACTTCGTTTGCCTGCAAAATAATTTCTTCGGAATGTTGGTTCTCCTCAAAATCAATGTTCCAGTCTTGTAACTGCAATTTGTACTTTTCGTTCATCTGCCCGAAATCAGAAACAAAAACCTTAAAACCCTGCTTACGCGCTAAAAAAGCTGCGCCCACACCACTTTCCCCTGCACCCAGAATGCACAGAAACTTACCGTTTCCGGTAGCTGTTGTTGCTGTTTGATTTCCTCCTGTTTCCAATTTGTTTTATATTTTAAGCTGATGCTTCTTTTACTACCTTAATTTTAGTGTAACAATAGTTACGATGGCCAGAAAAATGCCGACGATCCAAAACCGCGTAACGATTTTGGATTCGTGATAACCTTTTTTCTGAAAGTGATGATGCAAAGGCGACATTAGAAATATTCTCCGGCCTGCACCGTATTTCTTTTTAGTGAATTTAAACCAGCTTACCTGTATAACAACCGAAAGCGCTTCCACTAAAAAAATACCGCATAAAAGAGGTATCAGCAATTCTTTACGGATCATGATAGCGAATGCAGCAATGATTCCACCGATAGCCAAACTTCCTGTATCGCCCATAAAAATTTGAGCCGGGTAAGAATTGTACCACAAAAAGCCAACGCAAGCACCCACAAAAGCGCCCGCAAAAATTACCAGCTCACCAGAATTTGGAATGTAAACAATGTTTAAATATTCGGCAATAACCGTATTGCCCGAAACGTAAGCCAATACGGCCAACGTTATGCCGATAATGGCCGAAACTCCGGTTGCCAAACCATCAATTCCATCAGTAATATTGGCACCGTTAGAAACTGACGTGATGATTATAATGGTAGAAAGCATGAATACAATTAGCGCATAATGTTCGTAACCCGGACCGATAAACTTGATCACTTTAGCATAATCAAACTCGTTATGCTTGTAAAAAGGCAGGTTTGTTTTGGTTGATTTTATATCCTGCGTGTAAACATATTTGTTGCCTTGCTGATGAACTTCTACCGGAACATCATACTTTACCGGAAGTGTTACGGTTTGCCGAATGACTATTTCAGGACTGAAGTACATCGTCCAACCGATAATAATGGCTAAACCAACCTGGCCAACAATTTTAAAACGTCCGGCCAAGCCTTCTTTGTTCTTTTTGAAAACCTTGATGTAATCATCCAAAAAACCAACCGCTCCCATCCAGACGGTCGTAATGATCATCAGGATGATATAGATATTATCCAGTTTTGCCATCAGTAATGTTGGGATCAAAATCCCCATCAAAATCATGATGCCGCCCATGGTTGGCGTTCCCTGTTTTTGCATCTGCCCTTCCAAACCGAGGTTTCTAACGGTTTCGCCAACCTGCTTTTTCTGTAGGTATTTAATGATCTTTCCGCCAAAAACAGTTGTAATCACCAATGAAAGAATGACTGACATCGCTGTGCGGAACGAGATGTATTGGAACACGCCCACGCCCGGGATATTGTGGTTTTTGTAGAGATAGGTAAATAGATAATACAGCATCAGCTCATCAGTTTAAATTGTTCAGCCAAAATCTGTTTATCGTCAAAAGGATATTTTACGCCTTTTATCTCCTGGTATTTTTCGTGTCCTTTTCCGGCCAGTAAAATAATATCTTCCGGCTGCGCCAGATGACATGCTGCTTTTATTGCCTCTTTTCTATCGGCAATGGCAAACGCTTTTCTTTGCTGGTCTGGTGATATGCCAGCTTCCATATCACGGATAATCTGATCCGGGTCTTCAGAACGCGGGTTATCAGAAGTCAAAATCACTTTATCACTCCAATCGCAGGCAACACTTGCCATAACCGGGCGTTTTGTTTTATCGCGGTCACCGCCGCAGCCAATCACGGTAATTACCTGCTCGTTGCCTTTTCGGATGTCTTTAATCGTACTTAAAACATTTTGAACAGCGTCCGGCGTATGCGCGTAATCCACAATTCCGATTACTTTTTTAGAGGAAATAAGATAATCAAAGCGTCCTTCTGCACCGGATAAACGGCTTAAAATGGTTAAAACTTTTTCTTTATCCTGCTCCAGCAACATTGCAGCAGCAAACACAGCCAGCAGATTATAAGCATTAAAACTTCCCACCAGCTTAAACCAAACTTCCTGATGATCGATGTTCAGCAGCAATCCACTAAACTGGTTTTCGATAACCCTGGCTTTAAAATCAGCCATGCTTTTTAAAGCATAGGTTTTTTGATGTGCTTTCGTGTTTTGCAGCATCACGCTTCCGTTCTTATCATCCAGATTTGTTAGTGCAAAAGCAGTAGTTGGCAGTTCATCAAAAAATGTTTTTTTGGCTTTTATATATTGATCAAAAGTTTTATGAAAATCGAGATGATCATGGGTGATATTGGAAAATATCCCGCCGGTAAATTCTAATCCGGTAATCCTGTGCTGCACAATGGCATGTGAACTGACTTCCATAAAAGCATAATCACAACCAAGCACAACCATTTCATGCAGTAATTGGTTAAGCGCAACCGGATCAGGAGTGGTATGCGTTGCAGGAATAACTTCCACGTTGATGCGGTTTTCTACAGTGGAAAGCATGCCGCATTTATAACCCAGATCGCGAAAAAGGTTAAATAAAAGTGTTACAATAGTGGTTTTTCCGTTTGTACCGGTTACACCAACCAATTTTAATTTAGCAGAAGGATGATCGTAAAAAGCAGCCGCGGCAAAACCTAAAGCGGCCGCAGCATCAGCTACTTTGATATAAGTGATTTTTTGTTGCTGATCTTGAGGAACTTCTTCGCAAATGACAGCAACAGCACCCAAAGCAATCGCCTGGTCAATAAAACGATGTCCGTCAACTACTGTTCCCCGGACTGCAAAAAACAAACATCCCGGAACAACCTTTCTTGAATCAAAAACAAGCGCAGTAATTTCTTGTTCCGGTGCTTTTAACAAAGCCGGATCAACAATTCCATTGCATATATCTTTTAAATTCTTCATTCCAGTTCGAGTACAATTTTAGAACCTTTTGGGATTACACTTCCTGCACCAACAGATTGGCGGACAACTGTTCCGCTTCCTATTACTGCAATTTTATAACCTGCGTTTCCCATGATAAACAAAGCATCACGCAAGCCCATTCCTATGGCAGAAGGAACCGCACCTTTTTTAGAAGATACTTCTTTTAAGGCAGAAAAACCTTCACTGCTGTCGCTATCAGCTTCTGTGTTTTTTGTGTAAAGCGGTTTCAATCCAAGTTTAGCATAAACTTCCTGCGCGGCTTTTTGCTGTCCGGTTTTTGCTTTTGGAGCTTGTGCATTGTTGACCAAACGAATAGGTGAAACCTGGTTCAAATCCATATCGCTTGAGTACACACGGTCGGCTATTTCTCTAAAAACCGGGCCCGAAACCAGGGCACCGTAATAAGCACCTTTGGGATCATTGATAACAACGATCATTGAATATTTAGGCTTTTCGGCTGGAAAATATCCCACAAAAGAAGCCTGATACTGACGTTTGCCTTTATAGCCTCTGTTGGCATCGGCAACCTGTGCTGTACCTGTTTTACCGGCAATATTGTACAAGGGATTATAAACGATTTGCTTTCCGCTGCCTTCTGTAACTACACCTGCAAGCATTTTTTTTATCTTACCCAATGTTACATCCGAACAGATTTTATCCTTAATTACCCTCGCTTCAAACTGCTCAATCGGGTTACCCAGCCTTCTGATCTCTTTTACAAAAATTGGCGCAATGTATTTACCATTATTAGCTACGGCATTGTAAAACGATAGCATTTTTAATGGCGTTAACTGCATTTCATATCCGTAAGCCATTTGTGGCAATGTCATGTTTTTGTTCCAGCTTCTGTTGGAAGGGTTTTTGATAACCGGCTGTGCTTCGCCCGGAATTTGTAAACCCATTTTTTCATTCAAATGCCAATCGTACAAATGGTCGGTAAATTGCGATTGATTTTCATGATAAGCATTGTTGACCAAAAAGGCAACGGCAGCATTGGATGATTCTTCGAACGCCCTTTTTACCGTAACCACGCCAATGCTACCGTGGGAATCTTTGATCGTGTGGCCGGGAATTTTATAGTAACCGGTGTTTACCATTGTGCTGGTATCTACTTTTTTATCTTCCAGCAAAGCCATATATGATGCTAATTTGAAGGTTGAACCGGGATCCTGGTTGCCGGCAATGGCATAATTAAATTTTTCCTGGTAAACACCTGTAGCTACTTTTGTGAAGTTGGCGACCGCACGAACTTCTCCGGTTGCAACTTCCATCAAAATAACTGCACCATGATCTGCATCACTTTTGATCAATTGTTTTTCTAATGCACTTTGTGCCACATCCTGAAAATTTACATCCAGCGTGGAGATAATATCTGCACCTTCTTTTGGCGCAATTTCGTAATCCTCGTTAACCGGTTTCCATACGCCACCGGCGATGCGCTGCATTAATCTTTTACCTGATTCGCCGTTGATATAAGAAGCATAAGCACCTTCTAAACCAACTGCATTTTTTACATTCTCGTTTTTGTAACCGATAGTCCTGGCCGCCAAAGAACGGTAGGGCAAGATCCTTTTGTTTTTTTGAAGGACAATTAATCCGCCACCATACTTGCCCAGGTTAAAAATTGGAAATTTCCTGATCTGTTTTAAATCCTGGAAAGAAACCTTGCGTTTGATCAACAGGTAACGCGAACTGTCGCGCCGCCCATCACGCAGATAACGGGAATAATCACGGGCCGGTTTATCTCCAAAATAAGAAGAAAGTTTCATGGCCAGCGAATCTACTTTGGCGTAAAACACTTTATCTTCTGCAATTGCCCCATCCACTATGTCCATCCGCAATTCATATTCCGGAACAGAAGTAGCGAGCATATTGCCGTCCGAAGCAAAAATATTTCCGCGGGCTGCTTCAACATTTACGTAACGAATGGAAAGGCTGTCTTGCATAGCAGTCCATTTTTTGCCTTGTAAAAACTGCACCCGGCACAACTGTACCATTACTGCCGCAGCAAACAGTACAATCAAGCCGAAGGCGAGATAAACGCGGAGCAATATGTTGGTCCTAATGCTCATCTTCTTCTGTTACTGTCAATTTCTGCGGAGGTTCCACAGAGGTTTTTAATCCTAAAGTATCTGTCTTTTTTTCTACTTCTGTCAACGTACTTTTGTAAGAAAGCTCTGCTTTTGTTGTTTTATAATCCCAGGTTAGTTCTTTTACCTGTTTAGATAATTTGTCTATGTCGCGGATGTTGTTCTCTGCCATGTGGCGATTAGCGATGTAGATCATCCCCAGAAAAGCCACAAAAAACAAAAACGGAAGCATCCGGGTAGCGGCTTCGGTAGAAACCACACCTTTTTGAAACAGTAAAGTGAAAAAATTGTCGGGGATTTTGCCGACAGGCGGTTTTTCCTCTACAATCAGTTCCTTTTCCAGCTCCTCTTCTTCCAGGATTTCTGCCCTTAAACGATTTGTCATCTTTTTACAGCTATCCTTAATTTGGCGCTTCGTGCGCGGTTATTGTTTTTTATCTCTTCTTCTGATGCCGTAACCGCACCTCGGCTTACCGCATCAAAAGGCTTTTGGTCGTTGCCATAAAAATCTTTTTCTACCTCGCCCCTAAATTTTCCTTTCGCAATGAAATTCTTCACCAAACGGTCTTCCAAGGAGTGATAAGACATTACTACCAAACGGCCTCCAGAGATCAGCACTTCGGCAGATTGCGTTAAAAATTCCTGCAAAGCTTCCAGTTCCTGGTTCACTTCGATCCGCAGTGCCTGGAAAACCTGCGCTAAATATTTATTTTCTTTTCCTTTCGGGATCAGGTTTTGAATGGCTTGTTTTAATTCTGCAATTGTTCCAATTGGTTGGTTCAACCGCGCAGTAACTACTGTTTTTGCCAGTGTTTTTGCGTTGTGCAGTTCGCCGTACATTCCTAAAATGCGGTGCAAATCTTCTTCGCTATAAGTATTGATGATCTTTTTGGCCGTCAGTTCGCTGCCTTTGTTCATGCGCATATCCAAATCTGCATCAAAACGGACAGAAAAACCGCGTTCGGCCTGATCAAACTGATGTGAGGAAACGCCCAGGTCGGCCAAAATCCCGTTTACCGGAATGGCGTCGTACAAGCGACAGTAATTCTTTAAGTACCTGAAATTTTGTTCGATAAAAGTAAAGCGGCCGTCATCCGGAACGTTCCGTCTGGCATCTTCATCCTGATCAAAAGCCAGCAAACGGCCGTTTTTGCCTAATTCCTTCAAAATCTCTTTAGAATGTCCGCCGCCGCCGAAAGTTACATCCACGTAAGTGCCTTCCGGCCTGATGGCCAGTGCAGCTATACATTCCTGCAGCATTACGGGTGTATGATAATTATCCATTTGTCTTGTTTCCTGAATTGCCCATAACTTCTTCCGCCAGCTTGGCAAAGTTTTCCGGTTCGTTGTCCAATTGCCGGTCGTAATCGTTTTTTGCCCACACTTCGATTTTATTCAAGTTCCCGGACAAAACAACGTCCGTTCCGATGCTTGCATAATCCAGCAGCGGTTTCGGAAAAAGTATCCTTCCGGCGGCATCAGGTATTATTTCTGTTGCCCCTCTGGTAAAATAGCGCACAAAATCGCGGTTCTTTTTTTCATATTGATTGAGCTTGCCCAGGTCATCCAGTATCAAATCCCACTCTTTGCGCGGATAGATTACCAAGTGCTTTTCAAAGCCGCGGTTGATGACAAGCCCTTCCCGTTCAGCTTCGGGAAGCTGTTTCTTGAGGCTTACCGGGATCATCATCCTCCCTTTGGCATCAAGCTTACAATCAAATTCACCTAAAAAATGTGGCATAACCCAGGTTGGGTAATATTTAATGAGTAAAAGTATAAATTTTACCACCTTTTACCACAATTGCCCACTAAAAGTTTTCAACATTAATTTTACAAGGTTTTTTTGATAGGATATATGGAAGGAATGCTGTTTTTATGGCATAAAAAAAGTCCGCCTATTGCGGACCCTTTTAATATTCACAGTAGTGGTGGTTAGACCAATTATGGATACAAACACAATTTCTATGTGCTAAAAGAAGCATCAAAAATACACTGACGCAGTTTTAACAAATTACTGTTTAATTCAATACACCTCTTAAACAATCCATTTCTTTCCTTTCGCCCCACAATCTTTCGCCGTTTAATTGGTTCATGTAGGAAATGATTTCTGCGCAGATTTCATCATTCATCTGGCTTTTATAAGTCCTGATTGCCTGCTCCTTGTCTATTTTGCAATTTTGCAGGCCATCAATTTGGCTTATCAGCTTTACATTTAATTTTCCTTCTAAATCTTTTAGATGTCTGTCTATTTCCTCCTGGCCAACCCGGGCAGTATAAGGCAGGTCTTCATAAAAAAGCACATTTTTCTTTTGATATAACTGCAGCACTGCTTCCCTGCATATAGTATGGTCAATATGATTGCCCAAAGCAAGCGGACAAAGTATCAACCCGTCCGCATTTGTTTCCAGGAAGCTTTTGATTTCTTGGATCAAATCCAATTCAATTGTGTTAAAAGAATTAAATTGATGGATATAACCATTTCTCAATGGCGCGTCCAGCAGCTTTAGGTTGATGATGTTGATGGAAGAATTGAACAGCTTGTTAAATTCCACATCTTCCTTTCCCCGCAAAAGGCTCACGTCATCTTTGCCTTTTACACCACAATCAATAGTGGTAAAAGCAGAAATTGTGAAACAATTAATTAGGGTTATCGGCAAATTACCGGTAACAAACTTGGAAATATGAAGTGCAAGGCAAAAGGCCGCATCATCAATATGCGGCGACAAAATATATATTTTCAAACTTGGTAGCTTTTGAATTTATATTAGAAAAACAAGGACGCTTCTTTTATCAATGTTTTTTTGCATCCACAAAAAATATAGGATTTAAGGTGATAAAAGAAGCATCCAAAATAAAATTTAAACAAGTTATTATACCTTATAACTTGAAAGTTACAATGGATTGGTAACCTTAGTTTTCTTTGAAATAATAAACGGCGGAACAATTAGGTGATGGATTGGATGTTTTGCAAAGCAATTCAATGCATCCGTCAAAGTTTCCACCATCGTCTCATTTTTGCCGTTAAAAGAAGTATTGGCAATAATACCCACGCCTGTTTTTTCTTTGAAATTGGTAATCAGGTCGTAAATAAAAGCATTATCTTCCTTACTAACAGTTTGAATACGGGCACTGTAATCAATATGCTCGATTGTTGGGAACTGATGTTTGTATTCGTCCCGTAAAAAAGCGGTAAAAAGCATAAAAGGTGCCCTTCCTTTAAAGTGGAAGTATTTGTCCACATCTTCCTGCAACACAAATGGCGCGATGGGCCGAAACCATTCCCTGCCTTTGATAAAAGTATTGATCCAGAATTTATTTACCGCATATCTGGTATCGGCAACAATGCTACGGTTGCCTAATGCCCTGGGCCCGAATTCGCTATGGCTTTGAAACACACAAAGTATTTCCCCCTTAAAAATATGACCGGAACATTCTTCGATTAAATTTTCCGGTTGATGGATACTTAACTCAGGATAATTTTCAATCAGCTTGGTTACTTCGTTCAGATCTACGTCCGGGCCTAAATAATCAAATTTCCAATCAAACTCATTCTTCAATTTAAAGCATTCCATCGCGCCATAAATGGCACAACCAACAGAAGTACCGCCATCATGCGGGGCAGGCGGGATGAATAAATTGTATCCCTGCTCTAAAACTTTGGTATTGGCCACACAATTTAAAGCGCAGCCACCGGCATAAGCAATATTTTTTGTCCCGGTAACTTTACTAAGCCAGGCTGCAATTTCGATCAAAGCTTTTTCAAAAACTTCCTGTCCTTTTGCTGCAAAATCCGCTTTTTCCTGAAAAGTCTTTTGCTCGTTGTTGTAGAAGTAGTCGGTAGATTTGAATATTTCTTTCCATTCCTGCGGGATCGTTACGGCCCCTTCCTTCACGATCAGATCTGGTAAATTTAATTTGTTCGGATCACCGTATCCTGCCAGTCCCATTACTTTTCCTTCGCTGCCTTCCCCCTCAAATAAACAATTGGTCAGCTTATAATAAAAATTGCCTAAACCATGCGGTGCTTCCGGGTTCCTGTCATGCAGTTGCTTTTGGATACATTTGATTTCGCCCTGATGGCAATAATAATAGGAAGCCACTTCAAACAGGTTTGCTTTGCCTTCTTTTCCCGGATAACCGTATTTGATCTGCTCCACCGGGCTGCCTACAGAATCAATGATCATCACGGCACAAGTATCAAAACCAGATGGCGGAAACGCACTGTATAAATGGGCCAAATGATGCGAAATGTCAATAATGCGCGCACCGTTGTTCAATTGCAGTTCCCTTTTCAGTTCCTCGTGGTACTGTTCCTTTTTTTCAATTTCGTCATCGGCCGACCAGCATTCCACAACCAAGTCATAAGGCCGGTCAACTGCCGGGATATGTTCTTTATATAATTTGATGTCGCCCACCCTTCCCCAATGGTGCTTGCGTTTTGTCAAGCGTTCTTTGTGTATGGACATGACATGTTTTCCGCCGTCGAAAATTGAAATTGTGCCATCTTGTGTCCTGTTGATCCCTAAGATAGAAGGTGTTTGCATAGATGTAGAAATATTAGGTTTTTAGAAAGTGGTAATACTGCAAAGAGTATAAATGTTTGAATCCAAAATTATATTATTAATTGACAAAGCCGACAGCGGAGTTTTATGATCATGAATAAACGAAGAAGCCGTAAAGGTTCCTATCCGAAAAAACAATGCTTCTTTTATCCCTATAAAATCAGTGTTTGCTTTTTGCAGCTATAGAAAGCCATTGGTTTTTAGGTGATAAAAGAAGCATGAAAATATGCTTAAATTTTAGGTGGGTTTTGTTTTGGCAAGAAGTGTATTTTCCAAAACCCGGCAAGGCTCCTCACATCACCCTGACTTTTAAAAAACTTGGCTGCACAGCAGAAGTATAAACTTTTTGTGTTGCTTTTTGAAAATCAGCAGGCGTAGCTTTCATGATGTTCATAAATTTCTGCGGGTTACGGTCAATCAGCGGAAACCAGGTGCTTTGAACTTGTACCATCAAACGGTGGCCTTTTTTAAACGTGTGCAGCACTTCCTGCAACTCAAAATTGACAGGCGTGATTTTGCCTGGCACAAAAGGTTCAGGTTTAGAAAAACTGTTCCGGTATTTGCCGCGCATGGCTTCGCCCCTCACCATTTGCTCGTAGTGCGAAAGCTGAACATTTATGCCGGTAAAAGAAGTATTTTTAGTTGAATCGGGATAAACATCAATCACTTTTACAATCCAGTCGGCATCGGTTCCGGTGGTTGATACTTTTAAGTTTGCCCAGATGTTTCCGGCCAAAGTTAAATCTTCATTTAAAACATCGGTTTGATAAGTTAAAACATCGGGCCGGGTTGCTGCAAAACGCTGGTCGGCCGTCATGTATTCGCGGTCCATATCCATCGAAGTACCGTTGATAAAAGGAACAGGTTTGTTCGGATCAGAAATATAGCTGTCAAAAGAAGCATTGGTTTTTGGCGGATCAAAAGAAAGTTTTCCGTTGGGAAGGAAATACAAATTCTTCTCCTGCGCTTCTTTCGGCGGCCAGGTTTTATAGGTTTTCCATTGATTAACACCGGTTTCAAAAACAGAAACCGGTTGTAAGTTCAGATCAGTTCCTTTTAAGTAATGACTAAAAAACTTAAACTCAATATTTTCCCGGTAAAAAGCAGCCGTTGCCCCGCCAAAACCCACATCGCCTAAATGATCTCCGTTTCCCCGCGCCCAGCCGCCATGTACCCAAGGCCCCATTGCAAAGTAAATTGGTGTTGCAGGATTATTTTTGACAATGGTTTTATAAGTATTGATGGCACCGTACAAATCTTCTGCATCGTACCAGCCGCCGGTTACCAGCGTTGCTGTTTTTATATCAGTTAGATGCGGAAGCACGTTACGGTCTTTCCAATGCTGATCGTAATCCGGGTGGTCCAGCATTTCGTTCCACAACCGGATCGTATCTTTATAATACAGATCGTTGGAGCTTTTCATCGTGCCCATCTTCATAAAAAAATCATAACCGTCTTCTGTCCCGGCATTAAACTCAGTTGCCAAGCGTTGCGTTGGTTTATCATCCTGTCGATTGGTAAAGCCAGGGTAAAAGCCAAAGTTGGCCACCAGCATAAAAGCACCGTTATGGAAAGCATCATCCCGGTACAGATCAGCAATTGGTGCCTGCGGCGAAGCAGCAACAAGCGCCGGATGACGGCTCAACAAAGCGGTTGTGGTATAAAAACCGGGATAAGAAATCCCCCAAACGCCAACCTTTCCATTGTTGTTCGGGATATTTTTGAGGAGCCAATCAATTGTATCATACGTATCTGTTCCTTCATCAACGTCGTTTTTTGTAGGATGCGTGTCTTTTTCGGGCGTCATTTCCTCATAAATCCCTTCACTCATCCAACGTCCGCGAACATCCTGGTAAACGAAAATATAACCATCTTGCAAAAACAAAGGCGACGGGCCTAAAGATCTTTTATACAAATCAGCCCCATAAGGCGCAACGCTATAAGGCGTGCGGTCCATCATCAACGGATACTTTTTCGTCTGGTCTTTCGGCATGTAAACAGAAGTGAACAGCTTTTTACCGTCGCGCATTGGTATTTGGTACTCAAATTTCTGGTAATTGGCTTTTACATAAGCAGAATCAACATTAATTTGGGCGGAAACCTGCCTAAAAAACAGGCATAAAAGAAGCACGGCGGTAATTTTTTTCATGAAGCGAATTTAGTGTATAAGCTACGTTTTTACAGATTTTGTTCTTATGGAAATAAAGGTGTTACCAAACGCAATAAAAATGTCCTTAGCGGATTTTGTTATCCTTTTACTGCATCAAAAAGTTCAATGCCATCAATAAATTTATAATCCTTTAGATTATATGTGAATAATGGGAATTGGGTATATAAGGAGGTAGCAGCGATAAAAGAATCGGCCATAGCTAAATTGTGACTGAGCTTATAAGTCTCCACTAAGTTTAATGCAGTTAATGTTATTTCATTGTTGACTAACAATAATTCGATTCCGTTTATATTTGCCTTGATCAAATTCAAGTTCTGCTTGCTAACCGCACCAGCCAACAATTCCATTTTTGTTATTGCCGAGATGACGATATTTTTTAAGCCGATCTGATGATCAAGTATTAATCCTGTTTCGGTGTTACGAGGATTACTTTGATCGAAATAATCTATAATTACATCAGTATCGCATATTATTTTTTCGTTCTCCACAGCTGCTCCCTCAAAGTTTTTGCATCTAAATTTTTACCTGTGAAAGCTTGAAAAAGTTGAGTTATATCAGCTTCTTTATCTGCCGGAACTGTGATAGCATCAACCGCCTTTTGTCGTGATACGTCTTCCAGCTCAGAAATTACTATCTCAAAAGCTAGTGGTTCTGCTAATACCTCCAAAACTTTTAAAGTTTCAGGTTTTTCGTATGAAATGATGACTTCTGGCATGATTAGAGTGTTTATATAAAGATAAGCAAAATTAGGATTTGAAAAAAAGCCTTCACCAAACGGCAAAGGATTTCGATACTCTTTTTATACCGATAAAAACAGCATCAATCATTTATCGCTTTTACGCCCGGCAATTCCTTGCCTTCCATGTATTCCAGCAATGCACCGCCGCCGGTAGAAACGTAACTAACTTGCGAAGTTAAATTGAATTTGGAAATGGCTGCTGCCGAATCGCCGCCGCCGATCAAAGAGAAAGCACCGTTTTCAGTTGCTTTTACAATCGCTTCGGCAACTGACTTGGTGCCTTTTTCAAATTTGTCCATTTCAAAAACACCCATCGGACCGTTCCATAAGATGGTTTTTGACCCTTCGATCACTTTGGAAAATGCTTCAATAGCTTCCGGCCCAATATCTAATCCCATCCAACCTTCTTTAATATGATCATTTTTGGCGATTTCCGTATTGGCATCATTGGAGAAATTATCGGCGATCACAGAATCTACCGGCAAGATCAGGTTCACACCTTTGTCTTTTGCTTTTTGGATCAGGCTTTTCGCCAAATCTAATTTATCTTCTTCCACTAAAGATTTCCCAATTTGTCCGCCCTCGGCTTTAAAAAAAGTGTAAGTCATGCCGCCGCCGATGATCAAATTGTCCACTTTGTCCAACAAACGCTCGATCAATTCGATTTTATCGGAAACCTTGGCGCCGCCCATAATCGCTGTAAATGGTTTTGCCGGATTGTTCAGCACTTTTTCTGCATTTTCCAGTTCGGAAGCCATCAGGTAACCGAAATATTTGGCATCCGGGAAAAACTGTGCGATCACAGAGGTAGAAGCATGTGCACGGTGCGCCGTACCGAAAGCATCGTTTACATAAATATTTCCGAGTGCAGCCAATTTTTTCGCAAATCCCACATCGCCTTTTTCTTCTTCTTTGTAAAAACGCAGGTTTTCCAGCAGCAAAACTTCGCCTGGTTGGAGTGCTTTTGCTTTGTCAATCGCTTCCTGGCCAATGCAGTCATTTGCAAATTCAACTTGCTGACCTAATAAATCAGATAAATGCGGAACGATGTGTTTCAAAGAATATTTATCCGTCGGGCCATCTTTCGGCCTGCCAAGGTGCGACATCAGAATGACCGCGCCGCCATCCTGCAAAATCTTTTTGATAGTGGGCAAAGCAGCCGTAATGCGGTTATCGTCCGTAATCTTAAAATCTTTATCCAACGGAACATTAAAATCTACGCGGATCAAAACTTTTTTGCCGGAAAAGTTGGCTTGGTCTATTGTTTTCATGTTGATAGTTTAAAGGCGGAAATGTACAAAATTGCTGTTGATCTTTTTTAAGGTTGACGGATTAACAACGCCTTTTAGCTGATGCTGTTTTTATAGGGTAAAAATTGGTGCGCTTACCGGATTTTAAGGTACATGACGTGGTGCGGGCCAATCCCGGGAACATCAAACTCCTCGGAAATAATTTCAAAGCCGATATTAGCATAAAAGTTAAGTGCTTTTTTACGCGCGTTGCACCACAAATAGTCAACGTGCTGCCCGCGCAGGTAAATAATGGCAAAGTTTAGCAACTGGTTGCCTTTTCCTTTTCCTTGAAAACCAGGAACGGTGGCCATGCCGCGCAGTTGATAACCTTTTCCGATATGCCCTTCTACATTTTGTGGATGAAAGGATGCGATGGAAACGGGATGATCTTCCTCAAAATTCCCCACATGGAAAGTACCTTTATTTAGATCTGATGGAAAACGGCATTCATCCAAACTTAATTTTCCTTCCCGAAGCACCTCGTTTCGTATGGCTAATATTTCTTCTACCGCAACAAATCCAATCATCCTGCTTATTTTATTTCTGTGGGATTTCTGTTCCAACTAACGCTGTTTCTGTATGAAATACTGTTTTTATACTTGAAAAAACCAAATATACTTCATCAGTTTTATTTCCTGATAAGAAACATAGATGATTTTAAAAATTGGGTTAAGCCCAATTTTTACCTGGTAAAAGAAGCATCGCCTCAACCTTTTGCGGCTGCTTTCTGCTGCTGGCATTTTTATTGAATAAGTGCTACCAGAACAATAAATATCAGAAATCATGTTTTTTACGCCAACTCCGCTCCGCCACAAAATAATCAAACTGATCTGGAACAACCCGATCCCGCACCGCACTACGGATATCATCAACCCTTATTTTATATTAAGTATTACCTTGTTTTTCAGCCGGTTCAAATCCACCTTGCTGGATGAGCTTTACAACAAAGGGTTGATTGAACTACACGGTGATGTTGATCTTTTTATCAACGCAAAAAAAGCTTCTGATACCAAGTATTTAAATATCGGCGCATCACTTACACAAAAAGGGATAGCTTATTACAGAATGCACATTCAAAAAGAAGTAGCGGAAACTCAAACTTCCAACGTAGGATTACAGCCAAAAACAGTTTCAAAATCAGCTCAAAAATCAACTTTAAGTATTGTACGATAAAAACCAATTCTAAACCAAAACCATAACAAGCAGTTCTTTTTTTTGTAGTGATCCCAGACGAGCGGTTAATTCCGCTTTTCTGGTTTTATGCGAATTTTTCTATGGCTTAATATACTTCTTTTAACAGGGAAATTTTTTCTACCAAGTCTGACAGGCGGCTGGAGTAGCCCATTTCATTATCGTACCAGCCCACTACTTTTACCAAATTGCCCACCACGGAAGTCAGTTGTGCATCAAAAATACAACTGTGCGGATTATCCAGGATATCAACGGAAACGATAGGGTCTTCTGTGTATTCCATCACATTTTTGAGGAAACCCTGGGCAGCGATAAAAAATGCAGCGTTGATTTCTTTTACTGTTGCCGGGTTTTTGAGTGTACAGGTAAAATCCGTCAGCGAACCATTCAGCACCGGAACGCGGATGCCTGCGCCGCCCAGCCGGCCTTCTAAATGAGGAAAAACATTGGTGATGGCCTTGGCCGCGCCGGTGGTAGTTGGAATAATGGAACTGGAAGCAGCCCTTGCCCGGCGTAAATCTTTGTGCGGCGCGTCGTGCAGGTTCTGGTCGCTCGTCATAGAGTGGACTGTGGTGATGTAGCCATCCTGGATTCCCCAATTGTCATCCAGAATCTTGACCAACGGTGCCACGTTGTTTGTCGTGCAGGAAGCGTTGGACAAAATGGGCGAACTGAGATCGACCGTTTGATCGTTGATGCCCAACACCACGGAAGGAATATTTTTATCCGGCGAAGGGGCAGAAATGATTACTTGTTTGGCACCAGCCTGCAAATGAAAAGCTGCTTTAGCTTCAGTAGTGAATTTTCCTGTGGATTCAATTACCAAATCGATCTCTAATTCTTTCCAGGGTAATTGCCGCGGATCGGCTTCTTTAAAAACACGAATGGGTTTTTGGTTGATGATCAGATGGCTTTCATCCAAACTGACTTCTCCTTTAAAACCACGGTGAACAGAATCATATTTGAATAAATGGGCAAGTGTTTTGGTATCGGTTAGATCATTTATAGCTACAACTTCTATATCCGGCCGCAGCAAAATGTTTCTTAAAAAGATACGGCCGATGCGGCCAAACCCGTTTATGGCAATTTTCATGTTCTTTGTAATTATCATACAAAGTTACCAAACCTGCCCTGAAAACTGTTAACTAATCAGACTGCTGACCGGATAAGCTGATTTTGCTTTTGAATTAAGCAACTGATTGACCAAACTGTTCAGCATCAATAACATAGCTATAAAAATCATTAACAAAAATGGCGTTTCAGCCTGCCGGAACACAAACGCCAGCCCGATAAACAACAGGTTTACAACAGCCAGGATAGAAGTAGTTTGCAAATGAGATAAGCCCAGGCGCAGCATCCGGTGATGGATGTGATTTCTATCTGGTTTAAAAGGTGATTTTTTGTTGGAAATGCGGGTGACGATCACACTGAAAGTATCAAAAACAGGAATGATAAGCACTGCCACAGCAAAAGCCGACGCATCTTGCAGTTTAACAACAGCCGATGCTTCGTTTATCGATATAAATTTGATGGCAAAAACAGCGCAGGCCAATCCCAGGAACAAAGAGCCGCCATCACCCATAAATATTTTGGAAGGGGAATAATTATAGGCTAAAAAAGCAATCAGCGAACCTGCTAAAGACAAGGCCAAAGCGGTTAATACAAGTTCTCCCGTCAACAAAAAATAACAGCTAAAAGTACAGCAGGCTATTACTGCAAGCGTACCTGCCAAGCCGTCGATGCCATCAATCAGGTTGAACGAATTGATGACGAACATCATCAGCAATATCGAAACCAAGGCACTGGACACAAAATTTAGTTGATAAATACCAAATATGCCCTGCAAGTTAGTGATCCTGATATCGCCCGGAACAGCAATGATAAAAGCAGCAACTGCCTGAACAATTAACTTGGTGTGGATATGCACGCCCGACAAATCATCTTTGATGCCTACGCCAAATAAAATAATACTTGCCGCATAAAAATTATACATGGGCAAATCGGTCCCGTTTTTTATAATAAATAACGAGGTGAGGATGAAGCTTAGAAAAAAAGCGATGCCGCCTAACCGCGGTATGCCATAGCCATGTTCTTTGCGGGAAAGTGAATGATCGTCAAATAAATTATTCTGTTTGGCAATATGCAGTACGGAAGGCATAATGATCAGCACCAGCAAAAGAGACACAATTGTAATCAGTAAAAAGTAAAAACCAGGAAGCATATATCTTATTTAAATATTATTTAAAGATATAAATTTAACTTTAAATTAAAAATAATTAAAAATATTGTATTAATTTTTGTAACGGCTTTAAAAAAACAGCGATAAAAGGAGCACGCAACTGGTGCTTTTTCATGGCTTTAAAGTCGTTCCTGTTTCCTGTTACGTGGTTTAAAATACTTTTGTTACTGATTCCTCCGGTTAACATTTTGATAAAAACCTGATCAACATGCCAGGTTTTTATCCGGTAACGATAAAAAAATCTAAGTATAAGTTCATAATCTGCTGCTGTGGAGAAATCCAGGCGATAATTTCCGTATTGAAGAAAAATTTTTTTCCTGATATATAATGTTGGGTGCGGCGGCATCCAGCCCAGTTCCAGAAGCAGGCGATTGGAAGGCAAGGATATCCAACTTCGTACCACTTTGCCTTCAGCATTACAAAAAATCAGGTTCCCATATACGGCATCTGCTTCTTTTTCCTGCATAACTTGTGCAACTTTGCTGATTACATGGTTGGAATAAAAGCGGTCATTGGCATGGAGCAAGCCAATTACTTCGCCGGTTGCCTGTGCAATCCCTTTATTGATAGCATCATAAATTCCTTGGTCCGGTCCTGAAATAAAAAAGTAGATATGCGGTAAATAGCGTTTGATGATGTCGATTGTACCGTCAGAAGAGCCGCCATCTATAACAATGTATTCCAAATTTTCGTAATCCTGGCTTAGCAATGAAAGAATAGAGGCTTCGATGGTGGAAACTGCGTTGTAACAAACCGTGATTACAGAAACTTTCATGCACTAATGTATACGGACAAAAAGAATATTATCTGAAAAACTTGACATTATAAAATTTAACTAATAGTTTAACCCGCTGTTTATGAAAAAAATATTTAAATATTATTTTTGCCCAATGCTTCTTTTAGCAGTGTTTTTTATGTGTTCCTGCTCCTACAAACAGCAGCACGCTTTATTTAAAACAAATGTGCCGGTACAAGCGCCGGTTCCGGTTTACCTCAATTCCAGTTATAAAATCAGCCCGGACGATATGCTGCAAATCCGGAACCTGCAAAATATAAATTACATTGCTACCGAGCAACCTGTTTCGTCCGCAGCAGCACAAATACCGGCGTATCAGATAGAAGAAGATGGCACGGTGGCCTTGCCGGTGATTGGCCGGGTGCTGGTTTCCGGTTTGACTAAAATTGAGGCAGCACGAAAAATCGAAGATCTATACAAAAAAAACCTGCTGAAAGATCCGATAATTGACCTTAAAATTATTAATCTAAAGGTAACCGTATTAGGTGAAATACGTACACAAGGAAATTACTTGTTGTTAAAAGATAAAACTACTTTGGTGGATATAATTGGGGAAGCAGGCGGGCTAACAGATAAAGCAAACGAAAAAACTATCCAGATCATTCGCGGCGATAAAACGCATCCGCAGGTTATTGTGGCTGATCTGAACAATATCCGTACGCTGGCCAGCCCGGAACTGAACTTGCAAAACAACGATATTATCTATATTTCGCAAAATAAACGCACGGTACGAAATGATTCGATGCAAAATGTTTCGGGCATTATTCAATCAGCTTTGGTATTCTTGAACACGGCATTGATTATTTACACGCTTACCAAAAAATAAATGCCGGAAACCGATACTTTTAATTTGCAAAAACCGAACGACCAATTGAATTATGTGCGGTTGCTTCGTGTGGTGCTGAGCAGGTGGTATCTGGTTGCAATTTCGGTGCTGCTTTGTTTTTTACTGGCGAAGTTGTATCTGTGGTACACGCCAAAGGTTTATGCCACCAGTGCGATCATGAAATTTGATGAGAAAAAATCCGAGATTTCTGAATTGGTCAGCGTGATCAACAATGCAGACCGCGCGACGGCAAAAGTACAAAGCGAAAGTTTTGTGATCAAAAGCCGCAGCCTGATTATAAACGCAGTGAAAGACCTGGATTACAAGATCAGTTTTTTTATCGCAGGCCGTGTCCGCACTTATGAGACTTATCCGGCCAAGCCTTTGAACATTGAGATTTTGCAGGAAGACAGTGCCAGGCTTTATAAAGACCTGATCACTTTTCAGGCGATTGATCCAACCAAATTCAACCTAACTTATAAAATCAATAATCAGGAAATAAAAAAAACCTGCGCCTATAACCAGCAGATCAGCATTGGCCATACTGTTTTTATCATCCGTTTTTCTGATGTCCGGTTTGCGTTGAACTCCTTTTATCAGTTTAAATTTAATTCGCCGGAAGATTTTTATCCGCGTGTTTCTTCCGGATTAAATACCAGCGAGGCAATCAAAAATTCCAACGTTATCAACATTGAACAAACAGATTCCAACCCGCAGTTTGCTGCGGATATTTTGAATGCTTTGATGAAAGAATATTTGGATTTTGACAAGAACCGCAAAATGCAGTCTGCTTCCCAAATGATTACTTTTATTGACAACCAGTTGGATTATCTTTCCAAACAGGTAAAATCCTCTGAAAAATCTTTAGAATCTTATAAAAAGAACGCCAAAGTTTTTGATGTAAGCACTTCGGCAACGCTAATGCTCGGCAAAGTGCAGGAAGTAGAAGCGCAAAAATCCTTGCTCAACATCCAGTTAATTGCCATTAACCAACTCAAACAGCAAATCGGCAATGAAAAAAATGCCGTCAGCCTCAATTTTAACATGCAGGGGACTGTTGATCCGCTGTTAAATGGTTTATTACTGCGTTACAATACATTGCTCACCGAAAAATCAGGCTTATTAAAAACTTTTATTGCTGATTCCCAGCCGGTCAATGAGATCAACAAACAATTAGTCCAGGTACGCAATGCTGCATTGGCCAACATTGATGCTTCTGTAAAACACATTGCTGCCACGGTGGATTATTTGAACGGGCAACTGCAAATGTCCAACCAGCAAGTAGCAGCTTTGCCAACTGCCGAACGCGATATGGTGAGCTTAAAACGGGATTTTGAGATCAATGAAAAGGTGTATTCCTTTTTGTCGGAAAAAAAACTGGAAGCACAAATCAGCCGCTCTTCTATTTTGGCAGGAGCGACTATAATTGAGCAGGCACAGGCCAATTTTAACCCGGTTTCACCGGATGCAAACGGCATTTATCAGAAATCAATTTTCGTAGGCTTGCTGATCGGTTCCGGTTTAATTTTGCTGCTGCGGATGCTCAACCCTTATATTTACGATAAAGAAACGATAGAAAGTCTGACCAACATCCCGGTAATTGGCATGATCAGGAAATTTCCGTACAGGCTTGACGAGAACAACACGCAGATTTTAGCACAGGCCAAACCGAAATCTATTTTTGCAGAATCTGTGCGTTCGGTGCGTACCAACCTCAGTTTTATGGCTGCCGATAAGCAAAGTAAAGTGATCTGCATCACGTCGGAAGTGGCGGGCGAAGGGAAATCTTTTATCGCTGTAAACCTGGCCAGTACGCTGGCTTTGATCGATAAAAAAGTAATCCTGATTGCTGCCGATTTGCGCCGCTCCAGGCTGCACCATGTTTTTCAGCAGGACAATAAAGTGGGCTTGAGCAGTTTTCTGGCCAACCAAGTACACATGGAGCAAGTCCTGTTCAAAACAGAACACCAAAATATCGATTTTATACCTTCCGGTCCCATTCCGCCCAATCCGTCCGAACTGCTGCAGCACCCGAATATGGATTTGCTGATCAAACAGTTGCAAACCAGGTACGACATCATCATGATCGACACCGCTCCTGTTGGTTTGGTTTCTGATTCGATTCCGGTCATCCGCCGCAGCGACATTAATATTTTTGTGATCCGCGCAGGGAAATCTTCTTTTCATTCTGCAGAAATCCCGCAGCAACTTTCCGGCAAATACGGCCTCAGCAATACGGTGATCATCCTGAATGCTTATTCGGAAGAAAATTTTCATTCCCGGATTTATACTTCTGGTAATAAAAATCAGGCGGACAGTGGTTATTATTACACGGATTATAATGGTTATGCAGGTTCGGGCTATTATACAGATGACAAAGCACCAAAATGGTGGAAGATGAACCGGCGGACCAATTAAAAATCCATGCTGAAAAAACTATGCTAAAAGAAGTATCACCAAAATGGTACCCGGTTTATACACGGTCAAGGGCTGAAAAACAAGCTTTTGAACTGCTGCAAAAAAAAGGGATAGACGTTTATTTACCTTTAAGGAAAACACTTAAACAATGGAGCGACCGCAAAAAATGGGTGACCGAGCCACTTTTTCAGTCTTATTTATTTGTCCGCATCATGCAAAAACAACAAACCGAAGTTTTGATGACGAAAGGGATTGTCCGCTTTCTGTACCATTCGGGCAAAATCGCAAATATGCCCGACCAGCAGATTGACGAAATACAGTTGCTTTTGGCCAACGACATAGAGCTTGAAGTAACGGCAGAACACATTTCCCCGGGAGAAAAAATCATCATCAAAGCCGGCCCGCTGATTGGTTTGACTGGCGAAATGGTAAGTTATAAATCTCAAAAACAACTGATTATTAGGTTGGAAAATCTGGGACAATCTATTTTAATTAATGCTGCCGCTGCTTTGGTAGATAGGTTATAAAAAAATTATTAACACTTAAAATGAAGCAGTTACAAGTTAAAATGTAACTGACGGAGCGAAGCTGTATCAACTCATCAGCTATTTAACATGTGCAGGATTGCAGGTCAGGTTTCTTTAAATACCAATGCTGATGAAAAACGCAATTTAATCAGCAACATGTGTTTTGCCATGAAACATGGTGGCCCGGATGGCGAAGGACTTTTTTTATCTGATAAAAACAGCATTTGTTTTGGCCACCGGCGTTTGGCTTTGATTGATCTTTCCGCGGATGCCGCGCAACCAATGACTGATATAAACGGTAATTATACAATTACTTTTAATGGAGAGATTTACAATTACCAACCCATCAGGAATGAATTGCAAACTTTAGGTTATCAATTTAAAAACCACTCAGATACGGAAGTTATGCTGACAGCTTATGCACATTGGGGAACTGCTGCTTTCCATCGTTTCAACGGCATGTTTGCTTTTGCTTTGTTTGATAAGCGTTTGCAAAAAGTGTTTTTAGTACGGGATGGCAGCGGCATGAAACCGCTTTATTACCACATCAAAAACAAGGAACTGCTTTTTGCTTCGGAGATCAGGGCTTTCCGGAAAGTTGGAATCAACCAACATCATCCTGATTGGAAAATACTGTTTTTAGCATTTGGTTTTATCCCGGAGCCAATAACAATTTTACACCAGGTTTTGATGCTGCCAAAAGGAAGTTATCTGGAGTGGAACATTGTTGCGGAAACCTATCATATCCAAACTTACGCTCAACCCAAAACTTCAACACCGATTATTGATTTGGAAGAAGCCAGGCAACTCATCCGGCAAAAACTACACGGTGCGGTAAACCGGCATTTAATTGCAGATGCACCGGTTGGCGTTTTTTTAAGCGGAGGGATTGATTCGGGCATTATTGCGTTGGAAGCATCAAAAGTAAAAGGTGCTGGTTTGCATACTTTGTCGTTAACTTTTGATGAAGCGGATTATGACGAATCCAAGTTCCAGCACCTATTGGCAAAAAAGATGAGTAGCCAGCATCATGAATTGCATTTGACAAAAAGTGATTTCGACGAGCAAGTGTGCAGCATTTTACAAGCTATGGACCAGCCTTCTACCGATGGGGTCAACACTTGGTTTGTATCCGAACTGGCTAAAAAACATGGGCTAAAAGCAGTATTGTCAGGTTTAGGCGGAGATGAATTATTTGGCGGTTACCCGTCATTTAAAAGAATTGATCTTTTAAAAAAAATAAATAATTTATTACCGGAAATCGTATTAAAGCAATTCCAAAGTTCGCCAATAGAAGTTTATCAAAAGTTGGCTTACTTGTCGCTCCATTCTGCTATTGGTTATTACCTGGCTTTGCGCGGATACTTTGTACCGCAGCAAATTTCAGCCATCTTAGATATACCGGTAAAAGAAGTATGGGGGAAAATAAGTCAGTTTAATTATCCATCCGTTCCGGAAAAAGACAACAGCCTGTTTACTGTTTATTTAGAACAGGATTTATACATGAAGAACCAGTTGCTGCGCGATACCGATGCCATGAGTATGCAGCATGGGATCGAAATCAGGATACCTTTTTTAGATACCGAATTTTTAAATGTGATGAATAATATCCACCCGAAAATTCGATTTGATCAAAAGCTGGCAAAAGGTTTATTGATTAAAAGTTATCAGGATTTACTACCGGTAGAAATTTGGAACCGTAAAAAAATGGGTTTTTCATTTCCATTACAAAAATGGTTGAAACAGCATCCGATTACTTCTCAACTTGCATCCAATTCAAACCCAATGATTGCTTCTTTTACACATGGTTTTTTGGAAGATAAAATGCACTGGTCAAAGTTAATTGCTTTGCATTTTGTTGCAAATTAATTATTACAAACAATGCTTCGTTTACCAGCATAAAAATAAGTAATATACAAACCAAGTTTGAATAACTTACCAATCAAAATAGACATAATAATTTTAAGTTATGCTAAAACTGCATACCTTAAAACCTTAACGGAGCAAACAATTAAAACACTTTTAGCGTCAGAGGATACTGCAAAAATCAAGTTTGAAGTTTTGGTAATTGAATCCGAAAAAAGCTTGTACCCTTTTCAGTTTGAAAACAGTAAAACAATTTATCCAAAAGAAAAGTTCGGTTTCAATAAATATCTTAATATTGGCATCACCAGTACAAATAACAGTTTTATATGTTTATGCAACAATGATTTAATCTTTCATAAGCATTGGGCTTCCGAAATTGTAGCTGCAATGAAAGATGATGAGGAAATATTAAGCGCAACGCCTTATTGCCAAAACCATCATCGCCTTAAAGGGTTTCCAGCTTTTGCACCACCGCATGAAGGTTACTTAGGTGTTTTTACCGGTTGGTGTATTTTTGTAAAAAGAACAATTTTTAATACAATTGGCAAGTTGGATGAAAACTTGGTTTTCTGGTATTGCGATAACGATTATGTGCAATTGCTTTTGAAGCATCAGGTAAAAAACATGCTTATTTCTACTTCTTTTATTACACATTTGGGAAGTGAATCTTTAAAAGACACAGATAAAAAAACGTATCGAAAGCTCACGCTGTTGCCACAAATTTATTACAACTATAAGTGGAACCATCATTCAATTTTAAGATACAACGCCGAAAAGTTATTTTTTATACTGAAGTTGTTGCTACAATAGTTTCTACTTTTTGAAAACAAGTTTTACAACTGATTATTCGGTTATCACTTTTGCAACAGGCAAAATCAGGTACGTGAAGTTTGCTTTAAATTGTGCAAGTTCTGTTTTACAATTTAATAAAATCAGATTTTACATTGTGTCTGATTTAAAGTTTAAAATTCCGATTGAACTCAAAAAATACGTTTCCATTATTGATGCGCTGCCGGAACATCTTGGCCAGGGAACCGGTATCAAGTTACATATTAACAAATATCTACAAACGCAATACACCCTGTTTATAGATTCAGATTGCTTATGTTATGACTCTTTGCAATCAACTTTTGATTTATTCGCAAGTAAAAATGTTTCTGTGGTTGGTAATATAGTTAATGCCGCAAGTTGGTGCGGGGAAAAAGAGGCAAAAACAATTTATGAAGCTTTTGGAATAACAAGATTGCCCCGCTTTAATGGAGGCATTTATTATGTTTCAAAATCAGAACAAACAAAAAAAATATTTGATAAGGCCAGGGAAATTGCTTTGGATTACGATCAGTTAGGCTTTCAGCGGATACATAACAAATGGATTAATGAAGAAATTGCCATTGCCATTGCAATGGCAATATATAACGAGTTTCCGGTTGCAGATAATGGTTTTTTAATGACTGATTTATATACAGATCAGCATACATCCAATTTAAATGTGCTTACCGGCTTTCGTGAAATCAACAATCCAAGTGTGAGTTCAATCTGGCACAGGCCTTGGTATCCCGAAGGAAAAGTGAAACCCATAATTGTACATTTTGGCAGCGCCGGTTTGTATCGGTACCCTTACTTTTCCCAGCATTTTTTACTTCAACTAAAATCCAGGAATATACTCATTTTTTTTGCTTCGGTTTTAACTATATTGTTTGTTCATATCCCGTTCAAACTTAAATATTGGCTTTCTGTAAAATTCCAATAATGATCATACTTCTTTTATCAACCTTTTTTTTGCGCAATGACTTGTAATCTTTCTTACATCATTGCAACACGCAACCGTTTACCTTTTTTAAAAATTATTTTAGAAAAACTGATACAAGCACTTTTGCCAGATGAAGAAATTATTGTGATTGATGGCAAAAGTACAGACGGAAGCCTGGAATATTTAGAACAGTTGTATCATCATAAAAAGATACAATATTATACAAGTGAGGCAGACCGAAACCAGGCTCATGCTTGGAACAAAGGTTTTATGCTTGCTCGCGGAAAGATTATTAAAAAAATAATAGACGATGATGTTTTCTGTTTTACTTCAATCCGAAAATGTAAAGGCTGGATGCTTGCTCATCCGGAAATCGACATCTGTATTACCAATACTTTGCAAACAGAATTGATTAATTTTATTAAGATCAATAAAACCGGACGCTTAGATCAGTTCCTCAATTGGAAAAAAAAGGAAACAACTTGCTTTACTTTTAGTGATGTTTATATGTTGATCAGGAAAGATACTTTGAATTTTACAGGTTTATACGACACGCAATTCCGGATGATTGATTGGGAATTTTCTCTTCGCTGTTCTTTTTTGGGTGCAAAAATAGCTTATTATACTGGTTACAATTCGCTTACCGTGGATACGCCAAATAATATTACCAGTTTATCAACTCACAATGTTTTAAAGCACGAAGCACAAATTGCAAAAGTAAAGTATGCTTATCCGGGCGACCAGTCTGAAATTTCTTTATGGTCTAAATTTAAAATTCTTATCGGCAGCAAACTTCACAAGTACAACCGTAATACTTCTTTTATCAACACAAAAAACATTTACAAATTACCAAAAGAAAACGAACTGATTTTGATTTACAGCCAGTTATACAAAACTTTGGAGAGAGAAAACCAGCAAGGCAGCTTTAATTTTATATGCTAAAAACAGTAAAAATAAAGTTTCAGAACGGACTGGATTTTAAAACAGCCAAAGCAGAAATTTTAAATGAGTTGGATGATATTTTTGATTTTAGGGAAAGTAACGAACCTGATTTCATTGTTTTTGGCCCTTATGGAAATGATATTCCTGAAAAAGGAAATTATACGCGGGTTGGTTACTTCTGTGAAAACGTAAAACCCGATTTTAGTTGCTGCAAATGGGCTTTTGGCATTTCGCGGGAAGAAACAATTAAACGTACAAATTATAAACGCATTCAATGGCATGGCTTTGATCCTGAAACTCTTGTAAAACCGGCAGTTATAAATGCAGAAAGTATTTTAAACAGCAAGACTAAATTTTGCAATTTTCTGTATTCTAACCAAGTTCCATACCGGGAAGCATTTTTTAAGGCATTAAACAAATATAAAAAAGTAGATGCGCCCGGCAAATCGATGAACAATATGCCAGGGATTGATCAGTTAAACCAAACTGATAAATGGACTGCTAAAAGAAGCTTTTTGCAGCAATACAAGTTTACCATTGCTTTTGAAAACGACCTTTTCCCCGGATATCAAACAGAGAAATTGTATGATGCCATGCTTGCCGGAACCCTGCCAATTTATCTGGGCGATCCAACGATTGGTGAGATTTTTAATACAAAAAGTTTTATCCATGGCAGAGATTATTTACAGACCAATCAAAACTCAATTGTAACTTGGGTTGAAAAATATTGTCAGCAGGATTTTGAAGATATTCGCCCGCAGTTTTTTTATTCACCAGTTCAACGCCTCAAAAGACATTTAAAAATGCGTGGCCGAAACTTAAAAATGAAGCTGCAATTTAATAAAGCTAATTTTTCTGATCTAGTTGACAAGATCATTGAACTGGACAAAAACCCGGATTTGTACCTGCAATATATAAAGCAGCCCTGGCTGAATCAAAATATAGTTTTGAAAAATGCCTCAACCAAAAATCAATGGATAAAAATCTTTAATTCGAGATGAAGCCATTGGTTTCGATCATCATCCCGGTTTATAATGCAGAAAAATATATCGCTCAGACTATTCAATCTGCATTAGACCAAACATGGCCAAAAAAAGAAATTTTGATTGTTGATGATGGTTCCGATGATGCTTCTTTTAGCATTATAAAGTCTTTCGAAAGCGAAGATGTAAAAGTTTTTTGGCAGAAAAACCAAGGTGCAAGTGTTGCAAGAAATTTAGGCATAAAAGAAGCAAAGGGTAATTTTATCCAGTATTTAGATGCAGATGATTTGCTAAAAAACAACAAGCTTGAATTGCAGTTAAAAGCAACTAATTTTGCTAAAGATCAGCTTGCAATTTGTCCTGTTGTTCATTTCTTAGATGGAAATTCTGTTGAAAAGCTTTTGCCTTTAGCTGAGGAAAAAGTTTTTTATCAAAGTAATGTTGACCCTTTCGATTTTTTGATGAAACTTTATGGTGCACCTAATCATCCATCGGGAATGATCGCTTTACATTCCTGGCTCACACCAATTGAACTAATTAAAAAAGCAGGTTTTTGGAACGGTAATTTAACAGTAAACGATGACGGCGAATATTTTTGCCGTGTTGTTTTAGCTTCCGAAAGTATTATTTGCACTGATGAAACCACTTGCTATTACCGCAAATACAAAACCTGGCATTCTTTATCAGCACAAAAAAATTTTAAATCCTGGGAAAGCCGTTTTAATGCAGCAATTTTAATCCACCAGCATTTACAGCAATACCGTAATCTTCCAAACAATAACAACTTAACGTCTGCTATTTTAAAACAACTTTTGGTAGAAATTTATCCTGATAAAAGTATGATATCAAAAACTATTGAGCAAAAAATAAAAGAACTTGGCGGCACAGATTATGTACCAATTTTAGGTGGTAAAGTAATTGAAGCCGTCAAATTTATATTCGGTTGGAAAGTAGTGCGGCATTTGCAACGGATGTATTACAATAAGTAATTATTAATACTATCCCTACAAATGATAAACAAAGCCTGACTTTTTATGCTACAAATATTACAACGTTTTATTCCCTCATCATTCAAAAACAAACTAAAAGAAAAGCTCGGCGTTCCAGATCAGGAATACACCTTTAAACGTTTAAAAAAATTAGGTTATCAACCTAAATTAGTATTAGATATTGGTGCTTATGAAGGCAATTGGGCAAATCTATTTTCAACTATTTTCCCTAAAGCAAAAATACTGATGATTGAAGGCCAGGAAGATAAAAGAAGCATCTTACAACAAAAAACTGTTTCAAATAACCAACTCGATTTCCGGATCGCTCTTTTAGGTTCAGCAGAACAAAAAGTAGAATTTAATATTTATGAAACTGCAAGTTCTGTTTTAAAAGAGAATAACGAAACCGGTGCCAAAACAGAAATAAGAACACTTACCACGCTCAATCAATTAACTATAAATACCCCTTTTGCACAACCTGATTTTATAAAAATTGATACGCAAGGCTATGAACTGGAAATTTTAAAAGGTGCCGAAAATACTATGCAACATGCCCAGTTTATACTGCTGGAAGTTTCACTAATAGATATTTACAAAAACTGCCCTTTGGTTGCCGACATTATTTCTTTTATGCAAACCAAAAATTTTGTTTTATATGATATTTGCTCGCTTATGCGCCGACCGTATGATAAAGCTTTGTACCAATCTGATTTTCTATTTGTAAAAGAAAGTTCAATTTTTCGTGCTGAAAAATGTTGGAGTTAGCCACATACAAACCCTTGTGAAAATATTATTAATTGCTGATCCCGGCATTCCTGTCCCTCCAAAATTATACGGCGGCCATGAACGTTTGGTATATCTTTTTGCTGAAGAATATCACCGTTTAGGGCATGAAGTTTCACTATTGGCCGGGCCGGATTCTACCGTCAGCGGAAAGGTTTATACTTTCGGAAGGAATAATTTAAAGCGTTCCCGGTTTCAAAAAGCACGGGAATTACTCTATGCCTGGTACTTTTTAAGGTTGAAAAAGAAGCAGTTTGATGCGATCCACAACTTTGGGCGTTTATTGTATTTGCTGCCGTTGCTAAAAAATCCAGTCAAAAAAATCATGGCTTATGGTCGGGAAGTTTCACCGTTTGGAATTAAAAAGATCGTAAGTTTTAACCCAAAAAACCTGATTTTTACCGCTTGCAGCAACTCTTGTGTTTCCACCGGAAACGTTGCCGGCAATTGGGCAACTGTTTATAATGCGATTGATTTTTCCAAATATCAGCTACAAAATCAGGCACTAAAAGAAGCACCATTGATGTTTCTGGGCAGGTTGGATAAAATTAAAGGTGCGCATACAGCCATCCGTGTTGCTAAAGCCACCAACCATATTTTATTGATTGGTGGCAACCTACCAAATACACCTGATAACTATCAATACTACAAACAACAAATCGAACCGCGGATTGATGGCAAACAGATCATTTATCTCGGTGCTTTGAATGATGAACAAAAAAATTACTACCTCGGCAAAGCCAAAGCCTTAATTTTCCCAATTGAATGGAATGAACCTTTTGGCATGGTGATGATTGAAGCGATGGCTTGCGGTACACCGGTTATCGGTTTTAAAAAAGGGGCTGTGCCGGAGGTTATTGATCAGGAATTAACTGGCTTCTCAGTAAACAATGAACAGGAAATGATCGATGCATTGCAAAATATCAATAAAATAAACAGAACAATTTGTCGGCAGACGGCTGAAAAAAGATTTGATGTCCGCCTGGTTGCTGCGCAGTACCTTTCTTTATTTGATGAAAAATAAAATTGTACTTATCACTTCCGGGCAGCCCGCGCTCAATCCACGCTTAGTTAAAGAAGCCGATGCTTTAACCGCAACCGGTTATCAGGTAACCGTAATTTACCAGTATTGGAACGATTGGGGAACGGAAATGGACAGACAACTGCTTCCTTCCAGAAAATGGAAAGCTGTTCACGTTGGCGGCTCTCCAAAGGGAAAAAAAGCTTTATACCTTGCAACCAGGATTCAGCATAAAACGGCAAAAACATTGGTTAAATGGTTTGGGCTTAAACATAAACTTGCCGAAAGAGCGGCTGGCCGTTGCGTTTTTTTATTGCTAAAAGAAGCATTGCGACAACCGGCAGACCTTTACATCGCCCACAATCTTGCCGCTTTGCCTGTTGCTGTTTTAGCCGCTAAAAAAACCAAGTCTCAATGCGGTTTTGATGCGGAAGATTTCCATCGGAACGAAATTTCTGATGATCCAAATGATTTTGATGTGCGGCTGAAAACGTTTTTAGAAGAAAAGTATTTTCCAAAAGCTAACTACTTAACAGCCAGTAGTTTTCCTATTACAGAACTTTACCAAAAACTATTTTCTTTCAAAAAAATCACAACTATTCTTAACGTTTTTCCTATCGCAAAAGAAGTACAATTGTCAGTTACTAAAGCAAATGAGCCGTTAAAATTATTTTGGTTTTCGCAAACAATTGGTTTTAACCGTGGCCTGCAGGATGTTTTATCAGCCATAAAAATTTTGGAAAATGAGCAAATTGAACTGCATTTATTAGGTTTTTTATCTAAAGAAACCAATAGTGGCATTCAGGATTTTATCACTGGGTTAAGGTTCGGCAAAAAGCCTGCTGTTATATTTTATTCGCCTGTCAGCTCTGAAAATTTACCCATTTTTGCTGCACAATTTGATGTTGGCCTGGCGCTGGAACCTGGTTTTTGCAAAAATAACGATGCTGCCCTCAGCAATAAAATCTTTACTTATCTACAGGCCGGACTGGCAGTTGCAGCAAGTGACACGGTGGCGCAAAAGCAGTTTCTAAATGAAAACCCGGATTTAGGTTTTTGTTATGAAAAAGGGAACGGACAGCAATTAGCCAACATCTTGAAACGGTTTATTGAGGAACCGGATTTATTGCAAAAAACAAAATTGGCTGCTTATCAAGCTGCACGAAGTCATTATAACTGGGAAACAGAAAGCGTTAAATTTTTAAAAGTAGTAGAAGAAACTTTGGCCGGTTGAAACGCATACTTATCATTTCTCCTTATTTTCCTCCTTCAAATACTGCTGATAGCCAACGTATTAGAATGAGTTTATCTTATTTTAAAGATTTTGGCTGGGAAGCAGAAGTAGTTTGCGTAGATGAAAAGCATTCGGAAATGCCAAAAGATAATTTGCTACTGCTAAGTATTCCTGCGGATACGATCATACACAAAGTTGAAGCTCTTTCAAAAAAATGGACTTCCAAGTTTGGCTTGGGAAGCTTGGCTTTGCGCTCAATTGTGTTCTACCGAAAAAAAGTGATGCTTCTTTTACAGGTAAAAAAATATGATCTGGTTTATTTTTCGACCACAGAATTTTCGGTTTGTATTTTAGGCAGTTATTGGAAAAAACGCTTCGGCATTCCTTACGTGATAGATATGCAGGATGCCTGGCATTCAAACTATTATCAGGACAAACCAAAGCATGAACGGCCGCCAAAATATTGGTTCTCCTATCGTTTGCACAAACATCTTGAACCAATTGCGATGAAGAATTGCGATGGTTTGATCAGCGTTTCTGCGGATTACATCACGACTTTGCAGCAGCGTTATCCTCAGCTTAAAAACAAACCGGCGGCAGTAATTCCTTTTGGCACTTTTGAAAAGGATTTTGAAATCGCCAAAAAGAACTATTTAAAATGCCCGCCTGCAATTCAGTTCTCTCCCGAAAAATTCAATGTGGTTTACATCGGCCGTGGCGGTGCCGATATGCAGCCTGCTTTGGAACTAATTTTTAGTGTCCTAAAAGAAGCATTGGAGGATAATGATAAACTTTTCGGCAAATTCCATTTCTATTTTATCGGGACAAGTTACGCGCCGGAGAATTTAGCAAAGCCAACGGTCCTTCCCGTTGCGAAACAATTTGGCATAGAAAAACAAGTTACAGAAATAACCGGCCGCATCGGGTTTTACAGCACGATCAACACGCTGCTGGCCGCTGATGCTTTGTTTATTCCCGGCTCGCAGGACCCGCAATACACCGCTTCAAAAGTTTATCCTTACTTGTTGACAGAAAAACCTTTGCTGGCTATTTTTCATCAGCAAAGTTCTGCAGTTGAAATTCTTCGGGTTTGCTCTCCGCAAAGCACTGTCATCACTTTTCCTATTGAAAAACAAGAAGCTAACACCCAAATTAGAAAAACTTTAAACCTTTGGGCAAATTTTTCTACAACTAAAAATTTGCTTGACCGTAAGCTGTTTAAAGAATTTACGGCAAAGGAAATGACACGTAAGCAAGCGGCAATTTTTGAAGCAATAGTGAAAAGATGAATAAACTGGCTATCATCACCTCTCATCCGATTCAATATTATGCACCTGTTTTTAAGTTGATACATCAACATAAAAAACTAGAAATCATGATTTTTTATACTTTGGGGGAAGCCGGTTTACACGCTTATGATCCTGGTTTTGGCAGAAGCATCAGTTGGGATGTTCCATTGCTGGAAGGTTATAATTTTCAGTTTGAAAAAAACACAGCTAAAAAACCAGGTTCTCATGGTTTTTGGGGGATTAAAAATCCCGACCTCATTAAAAATATTAAAGACTGGCAAGCCGATGCTTTGCTGGTTTTTGGCTGGGCTTACCAAAGTCATTTGCAGGTTTTAATTTATTTCAAAAATAAAATCCCGGTTTTTTTTCGCGGGGATTCTACGCTGCTTGGCAGAAAAAACAGCCTTAAAAACAGTATCAAAATCCTTTTACTTCGTTGGGTTTACAGCCGTGTTGACCATGCCTTTTATGTTGGCACCAATAACAAGGCATATTTTAAATATTACGGATTGCAGGAAAAGCAATTAACTTTTGCACCTCATGCAATTGATAACGAGAGATTTGCAAAAGGCCGGCCAGCAGAAGCGACAGCATTGCGAAAAAAACTGGACATTAAACCAGAAGAAATCCTAATACTTTTTGCCGGAAAACTGGAACCAAAAAAAAATCCGGGATTGTTATCAGATGCTTTTGAAAACCTGGATCAGCAAAACGCACACTTACTTTTTGTGGGAAACGGGCCATTGAAAAAAGAACTGAAAGCAAAAAAAGAGGTGCTAAAAACAGCATCCAGAATCCATTTTCTGGATTTTCAAAACCAGTTGCAAATGCCGGTCATTTACCAGGCTTGTGATCTGTTTTGTTTACCATCCTGCGGGCCGGGCGAAACCTGGGGATTGGCAATTAACGAAGCGATGGCTTGTGGAAAAGCTGTTTTAGTTTCTGATAAAGTGGGTTGTGCCGAAGACTTAATCTTGAAAGGAAAAAACGGAGTTATCTTTCCATCCGAAGATGTAGCAGCTCTGGTCTGGAAACTTCGTCTGTTAACTCAGGATAAATCACTTTTAGAAAAATACGGATCTACTTCTGCCGAAATCATTCAAAGCTGGAATTTCGATATTACTGTCCAAGCCATACAGGAAAAAATATTGGACTATGTTTAGCCATATCCGCCCGGAAAGGTTTTTTGTGCTCTATCTTCCCTGGCTATTTTCCTGGCTGTTAAGTTCTTTTCCGCAAAGTTCCTATTTGATGGCTTGGCTTGGCTCGTTCTTCATCTTTTATATCACCATGGGCGGCTGGGTAAAACCGATACCAAAAGACCGTGCTTTGAGCGAACAATTAATGCGGCCAATATTTTTAACGCAACTGGTTTTTGCCGGCTATATGTGCTGCTCTACCATTTTTTATTACCTGGATGCTTTGGGTTATTACAATTTCCATGTCCTCAACCACCTCCAAAAACCTGATCCGCAAAAGTTAATGATAATTGCACAATGCCAGCGTTACTACTGCCTTGGCCATGCGGCTTTCGTTTCCGGGATGCTGCTTTTCATGAACTATCCGGTCAAAAAAAAGTATCTTTTGCAAACCGAAAACCTGGCCAACCTGCTCCTTTACATGGCCGTTATCGCTGTCCCGCTGTCCGTTTTTTTTGCTGTTGTTCCCGGTTTAAGCCAGTTTGCCGGCCAGTTTAATACTTTGAGTTTTATTGCCGCAACTCTGGCCCTCGCTTTTGCTATTTCGCTGCATAAGTTTTCCAATATCTTAATTACCAGTACCTTATTTCTATTCGATTTTTACAAATCGATTTTATCAGGTTATAAAGAACCAATCATTGTAGGGCTGCTCGTACTTGCTATTTTTCTTTTTCCGCTATACAAACGCGCCGTAACGCTGATTTTTGTCCCGTTGTTGCTGGCTACTTTTATGGTCTTGCCTGCCTATAACAAGGTGTTCCGGCAAAATGCCTGGTCGGGAAACCTTTCTGCCGAAGATGCTTCAAAAGTAGCATTGGATGCCGCTTTAAATAATCCGCAGGAATTAGAAGACAGCAACTGGAACTTTCTGGTTTTTAGGTTGAGTGAAATCGATATGTTTAGCAAATACATCCAAACCACGCCCAAGTATGTTGGCTTTTATGGGATGCAATTGGTAAAACAATCTTTTCAATCGCTGATACCACGTATTTTTTGGCCTGGCAAACCCAACACGGAAGACATGATCATGGAACGCGTTTTTAACGCTGGCATTACGGCCAGGGGGATCAATGTTTCTGCCAAACCTGCCCTGATTGCCGATGCTTATTTGTTTCAAGGCGAAACCGGAATTTTTCTAATTTTGCTACTGTACGGTGCTGCTGCCCAACTAATTGCCTTAAAAGCCGAAAGTTTATTTGGCGGATATATTTTAGGTACGGCTTTAATTTATTCAGGTTTGTTCCAGATATTTTGGCGTGGCTTAAGTTTTGAATTTCTGGCTAATTCTGTTTTTTGGAGTTATATCAGCCTATTGCTCATCGCCCGTTTGATGTATGGTTTACGGATTTTGAAAAGAGCCGATTGAAAGTTATCCAGGTTAGCGCTTCCTACAAACCAGCCGTCATTTATGGCGGCCCAACCATGTCGGTATCCAAGTTGAGTGAAGAACTTTGGAAAAAAGGAATTGACATAACAGTTTTCACAACGCTGGCCAATGGTAAAACTGAACTTTCTTTTCCTGCGGGAAAAGTTACTTGGATCGATCAGGTTCCGGTCTGGTTTTTCAACCGGCTAACTAAAGATCATTCTCATTTCTCTCCAGCCTTACTCAAACATCTTTTTCTAAAAATCAAAAAAACTGACAAGCCTTTAATTATCCATATCCATGCCTGGTGGAACTTGGTTTCGATACTTTCCTGTCTCATTGCCCGGCTTAAAAAAATCCCGGTTGTTTTATCGCCGCGAGGAACATTGAGCGGTTATTCTTTCAGTAATAAACATACTTTTATCAAAAGTTGGATACATCTTTTAGCAGGTAAAAAATTACTTACAAGCTGTTTTTTCCATGTTACAAGTGAGCAGGAAAAGCAGGATATCCTACAACTTTTACATCCAAAGTTGATTGAGGTGATCCCGAACTTCATCAGGCTTCCCACATCATTTACACCAACATTAAATAACAATTCCACCGTTTTGAAATTGTTGTTTTTTTCAAGGGTTGAAGCTAAAAAAGGATTGGAAATTTTGCTCGAAGCATTGGATGGGATTGAGCTTTCGTATTCGCTGACTATTGCCGGAACGGGTGAATTGGATTACATCGAATCCATTAAAAAAACAGTGCATAAAAGAAGCATGGAACCCTTTGTAACTTGGATTGGTTTTCAACAAAACGAAACCAAGTTTGAGGTTTTACAAGCGCATGATTTGTTGGTGCTTCCCTCCTGCAATGAAAATTTTGGTAACGTTGTAATTGAATCTTTGGCGGTTGGAACGGCAGTTTTGATCAGCAATCAGGTTGGTTTGGCAGATTATGTCAATACAAAAAGTTTAGGCTGGACTTTTGAAAATCAGCCTGAAAAGCTTCGGGAACAGTTAATCAAAATCAACCAAAACCGGCAGCGGCTGGACGAAATCCGATTACAATCACCCCAAATAATTAAACGAGATTTTGCTGAAAGTCTGTTAGTTAAACAATATGTTGATTTTTATAAGAAAGTAATTGCACATGGTTGATTACCAGGATTATGGGTTTCCGGATACAAGTTTAAGCCATGCGCATCAATACTTATTGCCTGCGTTATTGCCGATACTGAACCCACAACACAAAATTTTGGATTTGGGTTGCGGAAACGGTGCGCTGACGGTGCATTTGATTAAACTTGGATTTAATATTTACGGGATTGATGCTTCTGAGGAAGGAATTGAAATCGCTAAAAAAAGTTATCCTGAAAGGTTTTTCCTGCAAGACTTATCTTCCGGCCGGCTTCCAAAAGAATTGGCCGATACTGTTTTTAGCACTATAATTTCTACAGAAGTGATCGAGCATTTATACGATCCGAAAGCGTTTATCCAATTCTGCAGGGAAATTTTATCCAAATCAAACGGGGCAGAATTAATTATTTCCACACCTTATCATGGATATTTAAAAAACCTGACGCTCACTTTATTCAACAAATGGGACGCTCACTTGGATCCGTTGTGGAGCGGCGGCCATATCAAATTCTGGTCGCGTAAAACGTTGGGCATGTTACTTGTAAACCAAGGTTTTGAGTTGATACAATTTCAAGGATGCGGCCGTTTCCCTTATTTCTGGAAATCCATGCTGATCAAAGCCCGCTTGAGATGAAGCCGTTTTCTTTCATCATCCTTACTTTTAATGAAGAAATCCATTTGCCGCGACTACTGCAATCTATCCAAACTTTGTACGCGCCAACTTTTGTTTTGGATTCCGGCAGCACCGACGGAACTTTGGACATCTGCGAAAAACATGAAGTAAAAACAGCTTATCATCCTTTTGAAAACCATCCGAAACAATGGGATTTTGCATTGAAAACTTTCGACATCAAAACACCCTGGGTAGTTTGTTTGGATGCCGATCAGCAGGTTTCGCCGGAGCTTCTTTTACGGTTAAAAAATTTTGAGGAGCAGGATTTTGCCGAAGTAAACGGAATTTACTTCAACCGAAAAAACTATTTTAAAGGCAAATGGATCAAACATGGCGGTTACTTTCCGTTTTATTTGCTGAAAATGTTTCGATTTGGGATTGGTTTTTCTGATTTGAACGAGAATATGGACCACCGCTTTATCGTTCCCGGCAAAACGATTATTTGGAAAGATGGCTTTCTCCGCGAAGAAAACCTCAAGGAAAACCAGATCGGTTTTTGGATCGAAAAACACAACCGTTACAGTGATTTGGTAGCCCGGGAAGAAGTAGAACGCTTGCAAAAACTCCGGCAGCAAACTTTAAAACCAAAGTTTGGGGGAACGCCTGATGAGCGTACAGCCTGGATGAAAAACATCTGGTGGAAACTGCCAAAATACTGGCGGCCAAGTATATACTTCTTTTACCGCCTCATTTTTCAATTAGGGTTTTTAGATGGTAAAACCGGCATCATCTTTCATTTTTTACAGGGGTTTTGGTTCAGGCTGCTGGTAGATATAAAAATAGATGAACTGATGAAAGCAATTAATCCTGTTCAAAAGCCCGATCAAACTTCAACCCAAAAACCTGAACTGCGCTTTGCCGTTCGTTTTTTAATCTTGTTTGCAGCTTTGTATTTCTTCAATATATTTTACAACGGGTTGATGCAGCCCGGCGGAAATTACAATGGGTTTTTGGCGCAGCATTTTAATTATATCCAAGGGTTGCGCCGGTTTTTACTTCACAGCAGTTCGGCCGGACTGCAATTGCTGGGTTATCCAACTAAAATAAACCAGCAATCGCTGCTGGCCGTGGGTTACGGAAAAATCAACCTGGCTTATGATTGTTTGGGATTGGGCGTGATGAGTTTTTTAATTGCATTTACGGCTACTTATCCGGCTGAAACCAAATCAAAAATTAAATTACTATTTAGTGCCATAATTGGTTTTCAGCTACTTAATATTTTGCGTTTTATGCTGCTTGCTTTGTTTTGGAAAGGCGAAGGAGATAACGCGGTCAATCATCATACTATTTTTAACAGCATAATTTATGTATTGATTGCGGTTACACTTTACCTTTGGATCAAAAAAAGTACGGTAAAAGAAGCATTGAATTGATGACCGGCAAAACCGACTTAGCACAATACAACAATCATGGTTATCAGCCCGGCGCAGGCTGGCTAAAACGGGTTTTGTGGTTTTATACAAGTGCTTTGTTTTTCAAAACTTCATTTTTCCCTTCTTCTGCTTTCAAAGTTTTTTTACTGCGGGGATTTGGGGCAAAAATCGGAAAAAAGGTTGTGGTCCGGCATCGGCTCAACATTAAATATCCATGGTTTTTAAGTGTTGGCGATGGTAGCTGGATTGGTGAAGAAGTTTGGATAGACAATCTTGTTCCGGTGAAAATTGGCGCAAATGTTTGCCTTTCACAAGGCGCGATGCTGCTTACCGGAAACCATGATTATTCCAAATCATCTTTTGATCTGATGACCGGCGGAATTGTTTTGTCAGACGGCGTTTGGATTGGTGCCAAAGCAATAATTTGCCTGAATGTGGTTGCAGCCAGACATTCGGTTTTAACTGCGGGAAGTATTGTGGCCAAAAGTATGGAAGCATACTTCGTTTACCAGGGAAACCCTGCGGTGAAAGTGCGTGAACGAAAAATTACGGATTAAGGTTTTTATATGATAAAAACAGTATCAGGCGTTAATCGCTTTCCAAAGCAAGTCCTTCAGTTCCACTAACCCTCTTTGCTGAACAGAAGAGATAAAAATGGCAGGAATATTTTTTGGCAACTGGTTTTTCATTTCCTGCTGTAGTTCTTCATCCAGCAGATCGGATTTTGTAACAGCCAATATGCGGGGCTTTTGCATCAGTTCCGGGTTGTATTCCTGCAGCTCGTGCAGCAAGATTTCGTATTCTTTGGTCAATGTCCGGTTGGTGTCCGCAGGGATCATAAAAAGCAAAACCGAGTTGCGTTCGATATGCCGCAGGAAACGAATCCCCAAACCTTTTCCGGCAGAAGCACCTTCGATAATCCCCGGAATATCGGCCATCACAAAAGATTTATTATCGCGATAAGCCACGATGCCGAGATTAGGCACCAAAGTAGTAAAAGCGTAATCTGCAATCTCCGGTTTGGCAGCACTTACCACCGATAATAAAGTTGATTTTCCGGCATTTGGGAAACCTACCAAACCTACATCAGCCAGCACTTTCAGTTCCAACACGTTCCATTCTTCCTGACCGGGTTCGCCAGGTTGTGCAAAACGCGGTGTTTGCTGCGTTGCCGATTTAAAGTGCCAGTTGCCTAATCCGCCGCGGCCGCCTGGCGTTAATATTTTGGTTTCGCCGTCTTTAGTGATCTCGAACAAAACCTCGCCTGTTTCTGCATTTTTGGCAATGGTGCCCAACGGAACTTCCAGGATTTCATCTTTCCCCGTTTTGCCGGTACTGGTAGAACTTCCGCCTGAATCTCCGTTCTCCGCAATTACATGTTTGCGGAATTTAAGGTGAAGCATGGTCCACAATTGTGCGTTCCCTTTTACAATTACGTGTCCGCCGCGGCCGCCATCGCCGCCATCCGGTCCGCCGGTAGCCGTATGTTTATCACGGTGCAAATGTGCAGAACCTGCCCCGCCATGACCGGAACGGCAGCAGATTTTTACGTAATCAACAAAATTGGAACCTTGGGACATGGGAGGTAAGGGTTGAAAGGAAAAGGTTAATAGTTCATTGCTGATTGTTCATGGGCTGGTTGCTGACGGCTAACTGCTGAAAGCTTTCCTACAATCTATCAATTACCTCACATAGGTCAGCAAAAATGTGGTCAATTTCGCCAATGCCATTTACTTTATCTAATTTACCTTGCGCTGCGTAGTAAGGCAGTACCAGGATAGTTTTGGTAAAATATTCGCCAATCCGTTTGGCTAATTTGTCTGCATCGTCGTCCGGGCGGTTGCTTAGCTTCCTGCGTTCGGCAATACGGTATGTTAATTCTTCTTGGGTAACATCTAAAGCAATCACAGCCGCTATCGCTTCATTTTTTCCTGCTAAAAAAGCATCTAAAGCTTCTGCCTGTGGTACGGTACGCGGAAACCCATCAAAAATAAAACCTTTTGCTTGCGGGTTTTGCTTCACTTCTTCCTCCAGCATGGCAATCGTAATTGTATCCGGAACTAATTTTCCATCGGCTATTAACTGATTTACTTCTCGGCCTAATGCGGTTTGATTTTTGATATGGCCGCGAAAAATATCACCTGTAGAAATATGCACCAACTGGTAATGATCAATCAGTTTTTGGGATTGCGTACCTTTTCCGGCACCCGGAGGGCCAAACAATACTAAATTAAGCATGGCTGTTTTTCATTTAAAAAGCCTTTACGGTTGTCACCGGAAAGGCTTTATGATGGTGCACTTGTAGGGATTCGAACCCCAAACCTCCTGATCCGTAGTCAGGTGCTCTATCCAATTGAGCTACAAGTGCTTTTTCTAACGGACTGCAAAAATAGAATATCTTTTTAATCCGCTATAATTTTTTTTTAATTACTTGATCAGCGCATCAATAGCAGCAAAATCAGGCAAATCTTTGGCAGATTCCAACACTTCTGCATAACTGATATTTTGGTTTTCATCTACTACAAAAGCAGCTCTTTTAGACACACCTTTCAATCCTAACATAAACTCTTCGTAAATGGCATTGTACAATTTGGAGGCTTCTTTATTAAAATCCGAAAGCAGCGGAAACTGGTAATGTTGTTCTTCCTTAAATTTGCCGAGTGCAAACGGGGAATCAACTGAAATGCCCAATACTTCTGCATTCATTCCTTCATAAAAGCTAAAATTATCGCGCATGGTACACAATTGTGTGGTGCAAGTACCGGTAAAAGCAAACGGAAAAAAATGGACAATTACTTTTTTACCGGCAAAATCTGATAGGGAAACTTCTTTTAGATCAGAAGAAAACAAGGTGAACTGAGGCGCAGGTTGCCCGATTTGAATAGCCATAATAGGATAGTTTTTGTTGAAAGGCCAAAAGTAACAGAATAAAATTATGCAGCAATAAAGCAGCATGAATTCAACTTTTGCCTGATAAAAGAAGCATGGGTTATTTTCAAAATTATTTCAATTACTGTAACATTAAAGCGATAAATTCTTTATATCAGCATTGCAATTATAGCTTGTAAAATGTAGATTTGCAGTCCAAAAAAGCTTACTAAAGCTCATATCAATTAAAAACATATATGCCAAACATTGGAAAAATAGCACAGATTATCGGCCCCGTAGTTGACGTAAGTTTTGCAGATGACGCACATTTGCCAAAAATATTTGATGCCCTGGAAATCATGAAAGACAACGGACAAAAAGTTGTATTAGAAGTGCAGCAGCATTTGGGCGAGGACCGTGTAAGAACAATAGCAATGGATTCTACGGATGGGTTGCTGCGTGGAATGCCGGTGAACGATACGAGTTCTCCGATCAGGATGCCGGTTGGGGACCAGATCAAAGGACGGTTGTTTAATGTAGTTGGCGAAGCGATTGACGGTATTGGCGCAATTGATAATTCACAGGGTTACCCGATCCACAACGCACCTCCGAAGTTTGAAGAATTATCTACAGAAACAGAAGTGCTTTTTACAGGTATCAAAGTAATCGATCTGTTGGCACCATATACCAAAGGCGGCAAAATCGGTTTGTTTGGTGGTGCCGGCGTTGGTAAAACGGTGTTGATCATGGAATTGGTGAACAACATTGCAAAAGCTTATGCAGGTTTATCTGTGTTTGCAGGTGTTGGTGAACGTACACGTGAAGGAAATGATCTACTACGTGAATTTATCGAATCAGGTGTAATTAATTACGGTGATGAATTCCTGCATTCAATGGAAAAAGGCAACTGGGACTTGCCATCGGTAGATAAAGAAAAATTAAAAGAATCTAAAGCAACGTTGGTTTTTGGCCAGATGAACGAGCCTCCAGGCGCACGTGCACGCGTGGCTTTATCAGGTTTAACGGTTGCAGAATATTTCCGCGATGGCGAAGGCGAAGGACAGGGAAAAGATATTCTATTTTTTGTGGACAATATTTTCCGCTTTACGCAAGCTGGTGCAGAATTATCTGCTTTGTTGGGGCGCATGCCTTCAGCAGTAGGTTATCAGCCCACTTTGGCAACAGAAATGGGTTTGATGCAGGAGCGGATCACTTCAACTAAACGCGGCTCCATCACTTCTGTACAAGCCGTTTATGTTCCTGCGGATGATTTAACCGATCCGGCACCGGCTACAACTTTTGCCCACTTGGATGCTACCACTTCCCTGTCACGTAAAATTGCGGAGTTGGGAATTTATCCTGCGGTTGACCCTCTGGATTCAACTTCACGTATTTTAAGTGCGGCAGTTTTGGGCAATGAACATTACAATACAGCCCAACGCGTTAAGGAAACTTTGCAACGTTATAAAGAATTACAGGATATCATCGCGATTTTAGGAATGGACGAGCTGTCTGAAGAAGATAAACTGATTGTATCCCGCGCCCGCCGTGTACAGCGTTTTTTATCGCAGCCGTTCCATGTGGCAGAACAATTTACCGGCCTAAAAGGAGTATTAGTTGACATCAAAGAAACGATCAAAGGCTTTAATATGATTATGGACGGCGAAGTGGACCAATATCCCGAAGGTTCTTTTAACTTGGTTGGTAGTATTGAAGAAGCTATCGAAAAAGGTAAAAAACTTTTGGCAGAAGCAAACGATTAAGGAAGTATCAAGTAATTAGTATCAAGTAGCAAGACTGATACGCATGACTTGATACTAAATACTCGATACTATATACTTTCTAAAAAAATGACATTAGAAATCATCACACCAGATAAAAAGTTTTTTGACGGAGAAATCACTTCCGTAACTGTTCCCGGTGCCATGGGTTCATTTGAAGTGTTGAATAACCATGCGCCTATTATTTCTACTTTGGACCATGGCAAAATTATTGTTCGTACCAATGCTAAAACGCAAACATTTTTTATTAAAGGCGGCGTAGTAGAAGTGTTAAACAATAAAGTAATGTTGCTGGCCGAAGGCGTGGAAATACACTGATGCTTCTTTTATCGGTAAAAAAACCTGGCTGATCAGTCAGGTTTTTTTTTGCTCTTTTTTATAAATTTTACTAATCAAACTCAACTTTTAAGCAGAAAAATGCCTTTACAAGCAAAATAGCAAAAGCTTATACCAAATACCAAATTCAACTTTGGTATAGCAGCCTCCAAATAATATAATTGCATCAGTATAAAAAATCGATATTAAATTCCTAATTTTTTTAAATAAAACAATATAATTTTTTTTAATTTACTATTGATATAAATTTGCGAATTATCTACCTTACAATTAGTCAATAAAAATACCTGAACGATACTTTTTTGGTTAAAATTTTTAAGAAGTAAGCAGGTTTAGATTATTTGCGGAAATCAATTCAATAGAAAAAGAAAAAATACAGTTATCATCCGGCTAAATGGAAAACACAGAAATATTAGAAGCAGTAGAATTAAACCGGTATAGCAAAACTTTTACACAAGATCCAACGCAACCTGCTGCACAAGCCATGTTATATGGCATCGGCTTAACAGACGACGACATGCAAAAAGCGCAAGTTGGAGTAGTTAGCATGGGTTACGATGGCAATACCTGCAACATGCACCTGAACGATTTGGCCAAATTGGTTAAAAAAGGTGTTTGGGAAGAAGACTTGGTTGGATTGATCTTCAACACGATTGGTGTAAGTGATGGCATGAGCAACGGCACCGACGGCATGCGTTACTCTTTGGTCAGCCGCGATATCATTGCAGATTCTATTGAAGCGGTTTGCGGCGCACAATATTATGATGCTGTAATTGCGCTTCCGGGCTGCGATAAAAATATGCCTGGCTCAATCATGGCAATGGGACGCTTAAACCGTCCTTCTATCATGGTTTATGGAGGAACAATTAAACCAGGACACTATAAAGGAGAAGATTTAAACATTGTTTCGGCTTTTGAAGCTTTGGGTAAAAAGATTGCCGGACAAATAGATGATTTCGATTTTAAAGAAGTAATTAAAAATGCTTGTCCGGGCGCAGGCGCTTGCGGCGGCATTTATACAGCAAATACGATGGCTGCTGCTATTGAAGCTTTGGGCATGAGTTTACCTTATTCTTCCTCCAATCCAGCCATTAGTCCGGAAAAAGATGCCGAATGTTTGGCCGCCGGAAAAGCGATTAAACTTTTGTTGGAGAAAGACATCAAGCCCAGCGATATCATGACGAGGAAAGCATTTGAAAATGCAATTACTGTAATCATGGTTCTGGGCGGATCAACCAACGCTGTTTTGCATTTAATTGCAATAGCTAAAAGCGTTGATGTACCGTTAACACAAGATGATTTTCAAACCATCAGCAATAAAATTCCGGTTCTGGCAGATATGAAACCCAGCGGAAAATTTATGATGGAAGACCTGCATAAAGTTGGTGGTGTACCTGCTGTCATGAAATATTTGCTTAAAAAAGGCTGGCTTCATGGGGAATGTTTAACCGTTACCGGAAAAACTATTGCCGAAAATTTGAAAGATGTTCCTGAATTAAGTTTTGATACTCAAAAAATCATCCTTCCGGCAGAAAATCCCATCAAAGCAACAGGGCACTTACAAATCCTATATGGAAACCTGGCAGAAGGCGGAAGTGTTGCCAAGATCACAGGAAAAGAAGGCGAACGTTTTGAAGGTCCGGCACGTGTTTTTGATGGTGAGTTTGAAGTGATCAACGGCATCCAAAGCGGTCGGGTCAAAGCCGGGGACGTGGTGGTGATCAGAAATGTAGGGCCAAAAGGAGCACCGGGAATGCCGGAAATGTTGAAACCGACTTCCGCTATTTTTGGCGTTGGTTTAGGCAGCAGCATTGCTTTGATCACTGATGGCCGTTTCAGTGGCGGAACACATGGTTTTGTAGTTGGACATATTACCCCTGAGTCTTTTGACGGTGGTTTGATCGCCTTGGTAAAAAACGAGGACAGGATTGAAATTGATGCCGTAAGCCGCCGTATCCAACTCATGGTTTCTGATGAGGAAATTGCTAACCGACGCGCGCAGTGGCAGCAACCGGCTTTAAAAGTAACCAAAGGTGTTTTATACAAATACGCTAAACAAGTATCGACCGCAGCCGAAGGTTGTGTTACAGATTTATAAGAATTATACCGATAAAAGAAGCATTTAAAATTCTACATAAGTTTTATTTTATGGAAGTTTTACAAGAAGAAATTTTAATCATCCCAGAGCAAAAGGAAACTACGGAAGTTTCAGGTTCGGTAGCACTGTTGGAAGGGTTGATCGCCGAAGGTGTGGATACGATTTTTGGTTATCCCGGCGGAGCCATCATGCCCATTTATGATGCCCTGTATGATTACAAAGAAAAGCTGAACCATATCTTGGTTCGCCATGAGCAAGGCGGTATTCATGCCGGACAGGGTTATGCGCGTTCATCCGGGAAAGTCGGTGTTGTGTTTGCCACCAGCGGCCCGGGCGCAACTAACCTCATCACCGGTTTGGCAGATGCACAAATAGATAGTACACCTTTAGTTTGCATCACCGGTCAGGTTTTTGCACATTTATTAGGGACCGATGCTTTCCAGGAAACTGATGTCATCAACATTACCACACCGGTTACCAAATGGAATTACCAAGTAACAGATGCCAACGAAATTCCCGAAGTGATGGCGAAAGCTTTTCACATTGCACGAAGCGGCCGTCCGGGACCAGTTTTAATCGATATTACCAAGAATGCCCAAATCCAGAAGTTCGATTTTGAAGGATATGTAAAGTGTAATCATGTCCGCAGTTATCGGCCAAAACCTATTGTTCGGAATGAATATGTTGAGCAGGCTGCCGAACTGATTAATCAGGCAAAAAAACCTTTTGTAATTTGGGGACAAGGTGTGATTTTAGGAAAAGCGGAAAAAGAATTTCAGGCTTTCATCGAAAAAACAAATATTCCTGCAGCCTGGACGATTTTGGGCGTTAGTGCTATCCCGACAGATCATGAACTGAATGTAGGAATGCTGGGCATGCACGGAAATTACGGCCCGAACGTTTTAACTAATGAATGCGATGTTTTGATTGCGATCGGAATGCGTTTCGATGACCGCGTAACCGGCCGATTGGATAAATATGCCAAACAGGCAAAAATCATTCACTTAGATATTGATCCGGCAGAAATCGACAAAAACGTACAATCAACCGTGCCGGTTTGGGGCGATTGTAAAGAAACGCTTCCTTTATTGACTAAATTATGTGATCAAAAGAAGCATACCGAATGGCTGCAATTGTTCAGGGATTATCAGCAAAAAGAAGTGGAAGCTGTGATTGATGCAGAACTAAATCCCAAATCAGGAGAATTAACGATGGGCGAAGTGATCCATCAGCTTAATATTTTAACCAATGGTGAAGCCATAATTGTGAGCGATGTTGGTCAACACCAGATGGTAGCCTGTCGTTATGCTAAGTTCAACAAAACGCGCAGCAATATAACCAGCGGTGGTTTGGGCACGATGGGATTTGCTTTGCCGGCTGCAATCGGAGCCAAATTTGGTGCTTTGGACCGTACTGTAGTTTCCATATCAGGAGATGGCGGCTTCCAAATGACGATCCAGGAATTGGGAACGATCATGCAAAGCGGTATTGATGTTAAAATGATCATTTTAAACAATCGTTTTCTGGGAATGGTGCGCCAGTGGCAGGATATGTTCAACGAAAAGCGCTATTCTTTTGTGGATATCCAAAGCCCTGATTTTGTCAAAGTTGGAGCTGCTTATGGCATTGATGGAAAATGTATTTCTGAAAGGGAAGAACTGCAAAATTCACTAAAAGAAATGCTGGAACACAAAGGCTCTTTCCTGCTGGAAGTAATGGTAACCAAAGAAAACAACGTTTTCCCGATGGTGCCGCAAGGTTGCAGCGTAAGTGAAATTAGGTTGAAATAAAAGGAAAAAGGGTGAAAGGATAAAGGCAAGTACCAAAACAGAACGATATTCATGAGCAATTTAGAAACACCTGGAAAGCAGGAATACAACATCACCGTTTACACCGAAAATCAGATTGGTTTATTAAATCGCATCGCGATCATTTTTACGCGCCGTAAAATCAATATTGATAGTTTAAATACTTCGCCTTCGGAAATAGACAGCATTCACCGTTTCGATATTGTGCTGACCGAAACGGAAGATGTAGTACGCAAACTGTCGCGCCAGATCGAGAAACAGGTAGAAGTTTTAAAAGTTTATTTCCATACCAACGAAGAAATCATCTGGCAGGAAATGGCTTTGTACAAAGTACCGACCGATACGATTGCCGAAAAAGTTTTGGTAGAACGCTTGCTGCGTGAACAAGGCGCACGTGCGGTGGTGATCCGAAAAGATTATACCGTTTTTGAAACGACCGGACATCGCACAGAAACCGATAAATTACTTTATGCGCTTCAGCCTTATGGTTTGATTGAGTTTGTGCGCAGCGCACGGATTGCCATCATTAAAAACAGTGAAGGCTTTAACCGAAAAATCAGGGAGTTTGAACAAGCAGAACCTGGGCAGGATGTGATCGAAAACGAGTTTTTAAGCAAGCGCGACAAAGTTTTTACCATGTAAAAGAAGCATGATGAAAGTGCAAAGTGTTATCCCGATCCTGAGAATTTTTGATTACGCCAAAGCAATAGAATTTTATGTTGACTGGCTTGGTTTTAAAATTGATTGGGAACATCGGTTTGAAGAAAATTTGCCTTTATACATGCAGGTTTCTGCGGAAGGAATGACACTTCATTTAAGCGAACATCATGGCGATGGAACTCCCGGAACGAAAATATATATCAACTGTACCGGATTGAAGGAATATCAGCAATCCTTGATCAGCAAAAATTACAAATACGGGCGGCCGGGTTTAAAAGAAAGTTTTTATGAAACCTGGAGCATGACGGTACATGATCCATTTGGCAACCAGCTCATATTTGACGAAAAGAAGGCGTAAGATTTCAGGTAAGCTTTGAGGTATCAGTATTAAAAATATAATCATGCTTCTTTTATCAACCTAAAATTAGTATGGTAAAAGAAGCATCAACCATAAAAATCAGTGTAATCATATCAATATAAACAAACAAAAAAATGGCAAAATTAAATTTCGGCGGAACTGAAGAAAACGTCGTGACCCGCGAAGAATTTCCGTTAGCTAAAGCACAGGAAGTATTAAAAAATGAAACTGTAGCGGTAATTGGTTACGGTGTTCAAGGTCCTGGCCAGGCGCTAAATCAAAAAGATAATGGTATCAACGTAATTGTTGGTCAGCGTAAAAATTCAAAATCGTGGGATAAAGCTGTACGCGATGGTTTTGTTGAGGGCAAAACACTTTTTGAAATTGAAGAAGCTTTAGAAAAAGGGACAATCATTTGCTATTTATTAAGCGATGCGGCTCAAATAAAATTGTGGCCAACCGTTCAAAAACATTTAACGCCAGGCAAAGCTTTGTATTTTTCGCATGGTTTTGGCATTACTTTTAAAGAGCAAACCGGCATCATCCCGCCAAAAGATGTTGACGTATTTTTAGTTGCGCCAAAAGGTTCAGGAACTTCTTTACGCCGCATGTTTTTGCAAGGCCGCGGATTGAATTCCAGCTACGCTATTTTTCAGGATGCAACCGGTAATGCCTTTGAGCGTGTAATTGCATTAGGAATTGCTGTTGGAAGCGGATATTTGTTTGAAACCAACTTTAAAAAAGAAGTTTACAGCGATTTAACCGGCGAACGCGGCACTTTAATGGGTTGCATCCAGGGGATTTTTGCGGCACAATACGATGTTTTACGCAGCAAAAGCCACTCTCCTTCCGAAGCCTTTAACGAAACCGTTGAAGAGTTAACGCAATCCTTAATGCCTTTAGTTGCCGAAAATGGGATGGACTGGATGTACGCCAATTGCTCAACCACAGCACAACGTGGCGCTTTGGATTGGTGGAAGAAATTCCGTGACGCTACTAAACCGGTTTTTGAAGAATTATACGAAAGTGTAGCAGCCGGAAAAGAATCCCAGCATTCCATAGATTCCAACAGTCAGCCGGATTACCGTGAAAAATTAGACGCCGAATTGGCAGAACTCCGCGACAGCGAAATCTGGCAGGCCGGTAAAACAGTAAGAAGCCTTAGGCCTGAAAATCAGGAAGTGGAAGCGTAAGGAAGAAAGTAGCAAGTATTTAGTATCAGGTATCAAGATGAATATCCCCACGCTAATTACTTGCGACTTGATACTAAATACTTGATACTTATAAAAATGGAAATAGAAAACAATAACAGCCGAAATGCCTCCCTCCCTTTTGGGGAGGGTTGGGGTGGGGCTACATTATTTGATAAAATTTGGAATGTACATGTAGTCAATCATTCAGAAGGTTTCCCGGATGTTTTGTATATCGATACACATTTTATCCACGAAGTAACCAGTCCGCAAGCTTTTGATGGATTGCGCCAGCGTGGTATTCCGGTTTTCCGTACCAAACAAACTGTTGCAACGGCAGATCATAATGTGCCGACCATTCATCAGGACCAACCGATCCGCGAAGAACTTTCGCGCAAACAAGTGGATATGCTGACCAAAAATTGTGCAGAATTTGGTGTGGAATTGTATGGACTCGGCCATCCTTATCAGGGAATTGTACACGTGATCGGTCCGGAATTAGGGATTACCGTTCCCGGAAAAACCATTGTTTGCGGTGATAGCCATACTTCTACACATGGCGCGTTTGGAACGATTGCTTTTGGCATCGGCACTTCTCAGGTAGAACAGGTTTTGGCCACGCAATGCCTGCTTCAATCCAAACCGAAACAAATGAAGATCGAAGTGAACGGAGAATTACCGTTTGGCGTGGGCGCAAAAGATATTATCCTCTACATAATTTCCAAGATTTCTGCTGCCGGCGGCACGGGTTATTTTGTAGAATATGCAGGCGATACGATCAGAAGTTTGAGCATGGAAGGACGCATGACCATCTGCAATATGAGTATTGAAATGGGCGCACGCGGCGGCATGATTGCGCCGGACCAAACTACTTTTGATTATGTAAAAGGTAAAGAATTTGCACCAAAAGGTGAAGCCTGGGAAACTGCATTGTCTTGGTGGGAAACTTTGGATTCTGATGAAGATGCTGTTTTTGACGAAGTTTTATACTTTGATGCAGCAGATATCGAACCGATGATCACTTACGGAACCAATCCGGGTATGGGCATCGGCATCACCCAAAATATACCTGCAAAAGAAGCATTCGAGCAGCACGAGCAAAACTCGTATCAGAAAGCGTTGGATTACATGGATTTGCAGGACAACACCGAAATCTTGGGGAAGCCGATTGATTATGTTTTCATCGGAAGTTGTACCAATTCGCGCATTGAAGATTTAAGGCAAGTTGCGGAGTTTGTAAAAGGCCGCCGCAAAGCACCTCTTGTAACGGCCTGGATTGTGCCCGGATCAAAACAAGTGCAATTACAAGCCATTGCCGAAGGTTTGGACAAAGTTTTTGAATCAGCAGGATTTTTCCTGCGCGAACCTGGTTGCAGTGCTTGCTTAGGGATGAATGAAGATAAAATCCCGGCAGGGAAATACTGTGTATCCACTTCCAACCGAAACTTTGAAGGAAGGCAAGGCCCAAATGCACGTACTTTTTTAGCGAGTCCATTGACTGCGGCGGCGGCAGCTGTTACGGGGAAAGTTACGGATGTGCGGGAATTATTGCACGAAACAGAGTTAGTTTAAAGATTATATTTATGCGCCTAAAATATTCAAAGGCGTATATTTGTATAAATACTTAAATAATGACTACGAAACTTAATCTTACGATAAATGAAAACACTGCTAAAGCAATTAAAGCTTACGCAGAAAAGAAAAAAGTATCTGTCTCAAAATTAGCCGAAGAATATTTTAGAAAATTAGCTGCTAATGAAGATGATGATAAAATTCAACAAAAATCATTTGTAGAAAAATATGCGGGAATTGCAACGAATGGGTTGCCAATTAATATAGAAGCTGAAAAAGATGAATATCTAAAGGAAAAATATGGCTCATAAAATTTTTCTGGACATTAATATCTTGGTTGACTTTTTAGATAGAGACAGGGAAGAGCATACACCCGCAAAACAACTTTTTAAAGCGATAGAAAATAAGAAAATCAAAGCTTACTTTTCCGAGAGTGTAATTAATACAACAGCTTACATCATCAGAAAAAGGATCAATGTTGATACGTTTAAACAATTAATGTCTGATTTACTATTATTGATTAAAGTGTTGCCTTGTACAAATCCGATTGTTCGGGAAGCATATAAAAATGCAAAAAATGATCTCGAAGATGCCGTGCTATATCAAATCGCACTTAACAATAAGATGGATTACTTTATTACAAGCGATAACAAGGACTTTGAAAAGTTAGCTGATAAATCACTGCCCATTTTTTCTGCAAAGAAATTATTGGAATTAATTTAAATACAATGAGCACAAAAATTTTCAAACACATACAATCAACTGTAGTACCGCTTCAGGTTGAAAATATCGATACCGATCAAATCATCCCCGCAAGGTTTTTAAAAGCAACTACACGGGAAGGTTTTGGCCAGAACCTGTTTTGTGATTGGCGCTTTGATATTAACGGAAACCCAAAACAAGATTTTATTTTAAACAACCCGCTTTATGCTGGCAAAATTTTGGTGGCCGGTAAAAACTTCGGTTGCGGCAGCAGTCGCGAACATGCAGCCTGGGCTTTGGCCGATTATGGTTTCGATGTCGTGTTAAGCAGTTTTTTTGCAGATATTTTTAAAGGAAACGCTTTGAACAATGGTTTGCTGCCAGTGCAGGTGAGCGATTCTTTTTTAGACCGCATTTTTACAAAAGTAGCCAAAGACCGCCATACAGAAGTAGAAGTGGACCTCGAACAGCAATCCATTAAAATTTGCAGCACCGGCGAGCAGGAAAACTTCGAGATCAATCCTTATAAAAAGGCGTGTTTGTTAAATGGCTACGATGATATTGATTATGTGCTGAACAACAAGGATTGGATTGAAACTTATGAAAGAAGCAAGGTGATCTAAAGATTGCGCTGTCATTTCGACCGAAGGGAGAAATCTTAATCAAAGGAGCAATGACAAAATGCTTCTTTTACCGGATAAAAACTGTTGAAAGAAGATTTCTCCCTTTGGTCGAAATGACAAACAGGACAACAAGACGAACAAAAGACAATGGCGACTAAAAAGCACATATTAATCATTCCAGGTGATGGCATCGGCCCTGAAGTTACAACCTGGGGAAAAGCTGTTTTAGAACAAATTGCTGCGCAGTACGGCCACGAGTTTACTTTTGATGCCGCGCTAATGGGCCATGCAGCAATTGAAGCAACCGGAAATCCATTACCAGACGAAACGCTGGAAAAAGCAAAAAACTGTGACGCCATTCTGTTTGGTGCCGTTGGCCATGCTAAATATGATAATGATCCATCCTTAAAGGTTCGTCCGGAGCAAGGCTTGCTAAAGATTCGAAAAGATCTGGGTTTATATGCCAACCTTCGTCCTATTTTATTATTTGATGAACTGTTGGACGCATCGAGCTTAAAACCAGAAATTCTAAAAGGAACAAATATTTTGTTCTTCCGCGAACTAACAGGAGACGTTTATTTCGGTGAGAAAAAACGCAGCGAAGATAGAAATACGGCTTCCGATCTGATGATCTATCACCGTTACGAAATAGAACGGATCGCCCGTAAAGCTTATGAAGCTGCACGTTTGTGTCGGCATAAATTGTGTTCGGTTGATAAAGCAAATGTGTTGGAATCGTCGAGGTTATGGCGCGAAACAGTTCAGGAAATCGCGAAAGAATATCCAGATGTAGAAACAGAGCACATGTTTATCGATAATGCAGCAATGCAATTGGTTAAAAACCCAAAGAAATTTGACGTGGTTTTAACGGCCAACCTTTTCGGTGATATTTTAACGGATGAAGCTTCGCAGATTGCTGGTTCAATGGGTATGCTCGCTTCGGCTTCTGTGGGCGATGGAACCGGTTTTTTTGAACCGATCCATGGTTCGGCACATGATATTGCAGGCAGAAATATTGCTAATCCGCTGGCCTCTATCCTATCCGTTGCCTTAATGCTAAAGATTGGGTTCGGTTTAAAAGAAGAAGCAAAAAGAGTAACCCAGGCGGTGGAACAAACCTTGAAAAATGGTTATCGCACAGCCGATATTGCCAACACAAAAGACGACGTAACCAAAGTTTTGGGAACTGAACAAATGGGACAAAAAATACTGGAAGAATTGCAGCAACCCGCTACAATATGAAATGGAACGCCGAACTTTACGACCAAAAACACGGTTTCGTATTTAAATACGGAGAGAACTTTTTGCAGGTGTTGGAACCGAAAGCGGGAGAACGCATCTTGGATTTAGGTTGCGGATCAGGCTATTTAACCAATGCTATCCGCGAGGAAGGCGCTGAAGTTTTGGGCGTAGATAGTTCAGCAGAAATGATCGCAAAAGCGAAACAGAACTATCCGCAAACAGAATTTGAAGTGGTTGATGCCACTGATTTGGGTTTCGATGCTTCTTTTAATGCCATATTTTCTAACGCGGTTTTGCATTGGGTCAAAGCAAAAGACCAGCCTAAAATGATGGATGCTGTTTTTATGGCACTAAAACCAGGCGGACGGTTTGTTGCAGAAATGGGCGGCAAAGGAAACGTTGGGCTGATGATTTCTACGTTAAGAAAAACTTTAGCCAAATACGGCTATCAGCAACAATCCAAAATGGAATATCTGTTTTTTCCTTCCATCGGAGAATATACTCCGATGCTGGAAAAAGCTGGTTTTAAAGTGATTTATGCTGCGCTTTTTGATCGCGAAACTTTACTGCAGGATCAGGCGGATGGCGTAAAAAAATGGATCACGATGTTTGCTTCCGACTTTTTTATAGGGGTAAAAGAAGCACATCAGCAAGAAATTTTACAAGAACTACCGCAACAGTTAGAACCTTATTACCAGCGGGACGGCGAGTGGTATGCTGATTATAAAAGACTTCGTTTTATAGCGATAAAAGAAGCATCGAGTATTTAGTAGCAAGTATTTAGTATCAAGACCAAATTTACTTGTTACCAGCACTACTCTTCTTATTTACTACTTGATATTTTTACTTGCTACTTGATACTAACTACTTTATACTAAAAAAGAAATGTTACACGATCCTAATCATATTTATATATTCGATACCACTTTGCGCGATGGCGAGCAGGTTCCCGGTTGTCAATTAACAACCTCCGAAAAAATTGAAATAGCCAAAGAACTGGAATTATTAGGCGTGGATGTAATTGAAGCAGGTTTCCCTATTTCGAGTCCGGGCGATTTTCAAAGTGTGGTCGAATTATCTAAAGCGGTTAAAGAACCCATTATTTGCGCTTTAACACGGGCCAATAAAGGTGATATTGATTCGGCTGCGGCTTCTTTACAATATGCCAAACGTCCGCGCATCCATACCGGGATTGGTGCTTCGGATATGCACATTCAACATAAATTCAACAGCACGCGCGATGAAATTTTAGCACGCGGCGTTGATGCGGTAAAATACGCCAAAACGTTTGTGGAAGACGTGGAATTTTATGCAGAAGATGCCGGCCGCGCCGATCTCGCTTATTTGGCGTGTATGATTGAAGCAGTAATTGCTGCCGGAGCAACGGTAGTCAACATCCCGGATACAAATGGTTATTGTTTGCCTAATGAATATGGTGCGCGCATCAAATACCTTAAAGAAAACGTTAAAAATATCGGGCAGGCTATTATTTCTGTCCATTGCCATAATGATTTAGGCTTGGCAACGGCAAATTCTATTTCCGGCGTACAAAATGGTGCGCGCCAGATTGAATGTACCATTAACGGAATTGGCGAACGTGCCGGAAATACTTCGTTGGAAGAAGTTGCGATGATCCTTAAAGTGCATCAAACACTTAATCTGCACTGCAATATCAACAGTAAACATTTTTACCAGTTAAGCAATAAAGTTAGCCGGATGATGAATATGCCGGTGCAGCCAAACAAAGCCATTGTGGGCAAAAATGCTTTTGCGCATAGTTCCGGAATTCACCAGGATGGGTTTTTGAAGCATCGGGAGAACTACGAAATAATCAACCCGGAAGATGTGGGCATTCCTTCCGCAGAAATTGTTTTAACTGCCAGAAGCGGCCGCCATGCTTTAAAACATCATTTGGAAAGATTAGGTTATTTGATAGAAAAAGTAAACCTGGATGAAGTTTACCATCGTTTTCTAACCCTGGCCGATCAGAAAAAAGAAATAACCGACAACGATTTATTGTTTTTGATGGGCGATGGCACGGAAGGCAACTACAATGCCAGCAGCATCAAAATGAAATCGTTGAATGTGGTGATGGGCGAAAATACAACGCCGGAAGCAACCGTAATATTAGAAATCAGCAGTAAAGAAAAAAGTGCTACGGCAACCGGAAACGGGCCGGTTAATGCAACCATTAAAGCCATTGAAAGTATCATCGGCAAAAAACCTAATTTAAAAGAATTTAATATCCAGGCTATGCACGGCGGCAGTGATGATATCAGCCGTGTGGATATGATGCTTCTTTTAGATGGCAAAAGTTACGATGGCTATGGCTTTAGTACCGATATTGTACGTGCTTCGGCCAATGCTTATTTAGATGCTGTCAACAAATTTTTATCCTGATGATGTTATTAGAAAAAGAGTTGAAAATTGATTCGGCCGCCGCGCTGGAACGTTTGAAAAGCGTGGTCAAAAGAACACCGCTGGAGTACAACGACCGTTTGTCCGAAAAATACCAATGCGAAATCTACCTCAAAAGAGAAGACTTGCAGATCGTGCGTTCTTATAAGCTTCGGGGAGCTTACAACATGATCAGCCAGTTGAACCAGGAACAGTTGAACCGCGGCGTGGTATGCGCAAGTGCAGGCAATCATGCGCAGGGCGTTGCTTATTCTTGCAACAGATTGGGCACAAAAGGCATTATTTTTATGCCGGAAATCACCCCAAAACAAAAAGTAAATCAAACGAAGATGTTTGGGAACGGACAGGTGGAAATCCTTTTGACCGGGGATAATTTTGATGATTGTTTGCGGGAAGCACTTCTCTACACAGAAAAACACGGGATGACGTGTGTTCCGCCTTTCGACCATCCCTTAGTTATAGAAGGACAAGGAACCGTTGGCGTAGAAATTTTGCAGGATTTGCCGGATGTGGAAGTGATGATCTTACCGGTTGGCGGCGGCGGTTTAGCAGCTGGCATCGGTTATTACTTCCGGCAAGCCAAACCCGATGTGCTGCTGATTGGGACAGAACCCGAAGGCGCACCTTCTATGTTTGAAGCATTCAGAAACCATCATCCGGTTACTTTAAACAGCATAAATAAATTTGTGGACGGCGCTTCTGTCAAACGTGTCGGTTCGTTAACTTATCAAATGTGCAGCAAAGTGCTGGACGAAATGCTGCTGATCCCCGAAGGAAAAGTTTGCACTACCATTTTAAAATTGTACAATGATGATGCAATTGTTGCCGAACCTGCAGGTGCTTTATCGGTTTCTGCATTGGATTTTTGCAAGGATAAGATCATCGGCAAAAAAGTGGTTTGTGTATTGAGCGGCGGCAATAATGACATTGACCGTTTACAGGAAATTAAAGAGCGGTCACTATTGTACGAAGGGCTGAAGCATTATTTCATCGTCCGTTTTCCGCAACGACCGGGTGCCTTGCGTTTGTTCGCCAACAAGGTTTTGGGGCCGAACGATGACATTACCCGTTTTGAATTTGTGAAGAAAACCGAACGCGAAAGCGGCCCGGCTTTGGTTTGTATCGAGCTGAAAGACAAGGAAGACTATACTTCGCTGATTGGCCGGATGAAGGAACACCGTTTTGATTATAAGGAGATCAATAACGATAACAATCTGTTTGAATATTTTATTTAAGCAAGCTCTTCCTCAAAGGTTAAAAACTTGTTTACTTTAACAGATACCTGATCACCTACGCGAAAACTTCCAACTTGCAGGTTGATCATTTTAAATTTAACTAAACCGTTGTCTAAGATCAGTTCTTCATAAAACCCTTTAAACAAAACCACTTCAATTGTACATAGATTTTCGATACTGTTTTTATCGGTATAAAATCCCTCTGCATAAACCATGACTGTTTTTTTATCGGTAACAATTCCTAACGATGCTGCTTTTATGCCGGTAAAAACAGTACCGTTGGCCAGCAATGTTGCGGTATATAATCTTTTGGGCTGCTGATATAATTGCTGCGGGTTTCCGGTTTCCACAATTTCGCCATCTTTTAAAACCACCAATTCGTCGGCCAGTGATAAAACTTCCTGCGGATCATGCGAAACCAAGATCACGGTCAACCCGGTCTGCTGCACAATCTGCCGTATGTCTTGCTGTAAATTGTCCCTGAAAGAAGCATCCACCTGGTTAAAAGGTTCGTCCAGCAACAACACTTTTGGATTGGAAACCAAAGCACGTGCAATAGAAACCCGCTGACGTTCACCGCCGCTTAGATCGGCCACGCGGCGATCTTTCAAAGATAGCAGGCGCAGTTGCTGCAATACTTCGGTAGTTTTGGTTGATTTATAATCCAGATTAGTATTCGGCAGCAACGAAGCCACATTATCCCAAACTTTAGCGTAATGATTCAAATGATCGGATTGCTGCGTAACCATTTTCATCTGCTCGTGGCCGGGGATTAGTTTCACGTCAGGTCCCCAAACGCGATGTCCTTCCAAATAAACCGTTCCTTCATCCGCAGAAATTAAACCGTAAATCAAACCCAATAAAGTTGATTTGCCACTGCCGCTACTACCAATTATGGCAGTAATTTTTCCGGGTTTAATTTCCAGCGATACTTCTTTTATGCCCGAAAAAACTTCACCGGTATAAGATTTGGTTATATTTTTTATCTGCAAAAAAGGTATCAGTTCTGTCATGCCGCAAAGATACACAAAACAGGATTTCAAGTTCGTTGGATCTCCAGCTAAACAATTCTATGTTAAAACTCTGTCCCAACATCTGCTATAAAAATTCCTTTCTTAATTTGATTGATCATCCGTACCATTTGATCCAACTGAAATTTCTTAAATGTACCTTCTGAAACAGTTATCTTATTGCGCTTATCATTTTGAAATTTCAATTGCCAACCGAATTTTGCACTGCTAATTTTTACATGTTTATAACTGCCTTCTGCTGTCAAAATATCAATTACAATAGCTTTTTCTTCTCCCCAGCAATTTATGTAGTAATATTGAAAAGTTTTCTCTTCTACAGAAATTACAACTTTGATTTCGACTTTGAAGAAAAGGAATCCGATGAACCAAAATATTTCGACAAAACAAAATATAGAAAGTGGATTTTTGGATAGAAAGGATATTAACAAGTTAAAAACAGAAAATATCAAAAAAGGAAGCCACATACTAATTAAAGTAGGTGGCTTTGATCTTGGAATGAAGGTAATCGGTTCAAGCACAATTAAAAACTTTTAAAACCCAAACGTCAAACCAAAATTCAAACTTTTCAAGCCATTCTGATCCGGACTATTTTCAAACATATTATTGCCGTAATATTTCACAAATAAGCCTAAACTTTTGTATCCGGCACGGGCATAATAACCGTAACGGAACTGGCTGAAATGATAGTTATCGTAGAACTTCTTTTTGCCGAAATCATCGCTGATCTGTTTTACTTTTCCATTCAGCAAAAATCCAATTTCAGGCCCAATGGCAATATGGAACTTGTTGCCGCGTTTATCATCTTTCGTCCTAAAATCAAATGCTAAAGGAATGCGCAGATAACTGGCCGAAAAACGGTTTTTGCTGTAATTAACATTATCGTTTGCATAAGTTAAAGTAGAGGCATTTTCCTGGATCGTAATATTCTGGCGTAAGCGGATCAGCGTCCAATCAAAACCACCGGCCAGGTAAATTTTAAAGTACGAATTGAAACGGTAACCCATTTGCAAAACATCAAAACCAACATAAGAAGTTTTGCCGCCTTTATAATCCAGGAACTGGTTTTTAGAGGATAAAGTAAAACTGCCGTTATCAATCAAACGGGAAAAACCCAGGTCAAAGCGCGAAAAAGTAAGGCCAAAGTTAAAATGCGATGCTGGTTTTATCACTTTAGGTTTAACCGTATCGGTTGCAGTTTTAGTTTTAAAACTAATCAACAGTTTGTAACCGTGTTTTTTAGTCCGGGAAGTATCTGTTTGCGTGATAGCAGAATCGATTTTTGTTTGTGCGAAAACCGGAACCAGCAAACTGCAAAAAACTATGTTAATAAGTAAACGTTTCATATATAATTACAATTTTTAAATCATTTTTCTTTCTTCAAGCTGATAATACCCAAATTAATACCGGTAACAATGGATTCGTCGCCATCGTCGCTATCCGTAAATTCAATGAGTTTATCCTGCCTTTTATCCACTTTTGCCATGACCAGATTGACAAGATCGCCCATATTTCTGATGCCTTTTCGCTTGGCGATCCATGTTGGTTTGCTTGTTTTAGCGACTAATACTGATGGTTTCACAGCAATTGCTCCCGGTGTTTTATCTTCCGTCTGCACTTTTAATTTGGTTGCAGCATCAGGCACAACAACTATCTTGGATGTTACAATCTGATCGGTTGTTGGATCAGGATTGTGATCGGTTTTCGTTTTTACCTGAGCCAAAGTTTGAGTTGGATCCTGCTCCAAACTTAGATTGATCATCGGTTTTGAAACTGTCCTTCTGTTGCTTTTCTTAAATGTCTGTGCTTCTTTTATACCCTTATTTTTAGTGGCTGAAAGAAGGGTTTTTTTCTCCGCTAAAATTTCATTTTGATTAATCACAGGTTGCTCCTGCTTCAATTTCAGCTTAACTACTTTTTGAGGAAGCGGTTTCTTTACAAGCTTATCATTTGGGCGTAGCAACAGCAATCCAACCGAAAGCACCATTAACACGCTGGCAGCAATGCGCAATGCGGGAAAAATACTTTTCTTTTTAGGTTTTCCGTTCAGTTGTGCCAATATATTGTTCCAAACGACTGCATCAGGTTCTGTTTCCTGGTTATTTAATTTTGAATGAAACAAATCATCTAATTCTTTATCCGATGTTTTCATACCTAATTCCTTCCGTTTTGTTGACCATTTCTTTTAAAATTGCCCGCGCCCTGGACAATTGCGATTTTGATGCGCCTTCGCTGATCTTTAAAATTTCACCGATTTCTTTGTGCGAATAACCTTCTATGGCATATAAGTTAAAAACCAACCGGTAACCCGGCGACAACGTTTGGATCAATGCCAGCAGATCTTTTGCTTCCAAGTTTGAGGCCGCAGCAGGATTTACAGCTAACTCGGCACCGGGCGCGTCCATTTCCACCAATTGCATTATTTTATGGTGTTTGCGATAATATTCTATCGAACTGTGTACCATGATCCGCCTTACCCAGCCTTCAAAAGCACCTTCTCCCCGATAATCATTTATCTTGCCAAATACTTTTATAAACCCGTTTTGCAGCATATCTTCTGCCTCCATTTTATCTGTTGCATAACGCAGGCAAACACCCAGCATTTTGGCAGCAAAAAGCTTGTACAGCAATTCCTGCGCTTTCCGTTTGCCGCATTGGCATCCTTCAATTAATTCTGTCAGGTTGTGTTCCAAAAGCATCATTTACAAACAAGATGGTTTATATTTTGATTTGGTTGCACGGCCTATCAACTATTTTTGCAGATGCTGTTTTTATCCGGTAAAATCATATAACAACAAATCCGCACAAACGTTATGGCACTAATCTTTTTAAAGCATATATTCACACAAAGTAAATTTATAAACACCTGGAGCCTTTTTAAATTAATATCAGAAAATTTGCAATACTTCTTTTATGCCTGTAAATTTCTGTTTGTTTAATTATTACAACCACAAACCGTAAGGTTTTTCCAATTTTTATATGATAAAAGAAGCATGCAAAACTTATCAAACTAAATTTAAACAGGCCCTTAGCTATTAAACTTAAAATGCCGCATTGGTTAAAAAATATTTTTAAAACACTTGCTGTTTTGGCAGCGCTGTTTCTGGTTGCTATAATTGCGGTTACTGTTTACATCAGCCTGCACAAAAAATCCATCCTGGCAGACCTTACCAAGGAGTTGAACAAAAACCTGCACGGCGGGAGTTTGGCTATTGCAAGTATGGAACCTACTTTTTTCAGTGATTTTCCGGGCATTTCCTTGTCGCTGAAAGATGTGGTGCTAAAAGATAGTTTGTGGAAAACACATCAGCATACCTTGCTGGAAGCGAAAAATTTTAACATTTCTGTCAATACATTTGCACTTTTCAGGGGCGCCATTGAGATTAATAAAATTGGTATCGACCAGGCCAGTGTTTATTTATATACCGATAGCAGCGGCTACACCAACACTTCTGTTTTTAAGAAGCAGGACAAGGCGAAAGCGACAGATAAAAGCGGCCCGTCATCTACAGAAATACGCCGGTTTTCTTTAAATAATGTCAGGTTTGTGCTCGATGATCAAAAAGCCCATAAGTTGTTTCATTTTGATGTGGACAATTTAAAAGGTAAAATAGATTATCCAAGTGAAGGCTGGAAGGCTAAACTCCAATTAAAAGTTTTGGCAAAAGATATGGCTTTCAATAGTTTAAATGGAAGTTTTATCCAAAATAAACTCTTGGAAGGAACCATTGCGGGCAATTACAACGCAGCAAACGGCATCATCAACGTAACACCAAATACGCTGAACATTGGCGGTGAACCTTTTACCGTCAGTGCAAAGTTCGACCTGGTTAAACATCCGGGCGATTTCACCATCAACCTGGAAGACCAAAGTATTTTATGGGGCCACGCTTCTGGATTGTTGGCGCAAAATATTACAAATTCACTCAAAAGATATAACATTAAAGATCCAATTGCGGTAAAAGCTTCCATCGCCGGTAGTTTTAATAATGGCGGAAACCCTTTTATAAATGTAAATTGTATTGTTAAAAACAATACGATAACTGTGCCCGGGCTCACAATAGATAGTTGTAGTTTTCGGGGTGCTTTTACCAATAATTACATCAACGGAAAAGGACAAACGGACGAAAATTCTGCCATCAAAATATACAATTTAACAGGTAATTATGAGCAGGTCCCGTTTCGGGTAGATACCGGCATTATCAGTAATTTAAATAAGCCCATTGCCGCCGGCACCTTTAAATCGGAATTTGGGGTAGCCCGGTTGAACCATTTGTTCGGAGAAACTGTAAAACTTGGAAAAGGCACGGCAAATTTGAATTTAAATTATACTGCGGATATTGTTGATTTTAAATTAGTCAAACCGGTTATCCAAGGTACGGTCAATATCAAGAATGCCGATGTAAATTATATTCCGCGCAAGTTGAATTTCAAAAACACTTCTATTTCAATTAATTTTTCGGGCAATGACCTTTTCCTTAAAAATATCCATTTGCAAAGTGGCAGAAGCAATGTTTACATGGAAGGCACAGTGCGCAATTTTTTGAACTTGTATTATTCTGCACCGGAAAAAATCCTGATCGACTGGCAGATCCGCAGTCCGCAATTGTATCTGGGCGAGTTCCTTGGATTCTTATCTGCAAAAACTACGGCACCTGTCAAAAAGAAAAACAGTAGTAATTTTGCCGACCAGCTTAATACGGTTTTAGAAAAAGGCAAAGCTGATATGCACTTGCATGTTGACAAAGCTTATTACTTTAAGTTTTTGGCTACAGATGTAAATGCTAATCTGCTGCTTTCTGAAGCTGGTATCGAATTAAAAAACATCAGTGCAAAAAGTTCCGGAGGCACAGTTCAATTAAATGGCAGTGTGGCACAAAATGGAAACAACAATCATTTTGCAGTTAATGCAACCGTCAACAATGTAAACATCAGCAACTTCTTCTACTCGTTTGATAATTTTGGGATACAAGATTTCAGTTACAAAAACCTGAAAGGCTTTCTTTTTTTAAAGTCAAGTATCTCCGGTAACATTTCTAATTTAGGCAAACTTGTTCCGAAATCTATCAATGGAAACATAAATTTAAATTTGAAAAACGGTGCCTTGGTTAATTTTGCCCCAATCAAAAACGTTGGAAAATTTGCTTTTCCTTTTCGTGACTTGGATAATATCACCATTGACAACTTGAATGGAAAGTTTGATATCCGCGGCGATAAAATCACCATCAACCCGATGATGATCAATTCCAGTGTACTAAACATGAATGTTGCCGGTGTTTACTCGCTTTCAACAGGGACAAATATTGCATTGGATATTCCGCTCCGCAACCCGAAAAAAGACGAAGGCATTACCAATCAGCAAGAGAAAAAGGAAAGAAGGATGAACGGAATTGTGCTGCACATCCTGGCCAAAGACGGCGATGACGGTAAAATTAAGTTAGGCTGGAACAGGAACCACGATTAGGTTTGAGGTTTGAGGTTTGAGGTTTGAGGTTTGAGGTTTGAGGTTTGAGATGAATATCGACCTGAAATTTTTGTTTGATAAAAGAAGCATTTTATTGGTTCGCTTCTATCCAAATCAATTTATCTTTTTTACTGATGCTGTTTTTATCGCCTAAAAACTATATTTAGGGATATGAAAAAGTTCGGTTTGGTATCTGGGGTTTTACTGCTTGTATTTACTTCCGCCTATTCTCAAAAACTTACTTTATTAAAACCCGACCGGGTTTTTGACGGGCAAAATATGCACGAGAACTGGTGGGTTTTGATAAAAGATAACCATATTGAAGCTGTAGGCGAATCCGGGAATTTTAAAGTTTTGCCCAATGCAGAAGTGCTTGATTTAAAAGGTATGACGCTGATGCCCGGCATGATCGAAGGGCATTCTCATTTATTGAAATAGGCGTTTGTTAAATACTAAAAAAAATAGTAAGTTAGTGGCATGGAAGAGCGATTCAAGAGCCTGTCATTATTTGAATTTCAGGTGAGATTTCCCGATGAGGATAGGTGTATTGG
>JAABVA010000031.1_pt1 | contig 176474 bp, 181 predicted proteins | sample 5560331 | NCBI WGS metagenome assembly JAABVA01 (sample SAMN12812661, study PRJNA571458) | rock metagenome | isolation source: Antarctica rocks | place: Antarctica: Victoria Land, Mt New Zealand sud | collected 2016-01-07 | reverse complement strand
CAAGGGTACAAGGAGAAAAAAGGGGGAAGGAGGAGACAGCAATGCGGTGTTGAGGTTGTGGAGATATCGGCCAGGTTATCGACTGTGAGGGAAATAAGGGAGGAACCATCAACTAGAGAGAATTGGGAACCCTCGACGAGAGAGATCTCGAGCTGTAGATTTATGCCTGCCTGCCTGCCCAGTTCACAGGAGATATCCCGCAGTTTGCAAATCCAGGAAAAGAAGGCAAATCCCCAAAATGGAATTTTGAGAAAGTAGTAGGCGTAGATTTCAAACGCAAAAAAACTTATTAGGAATTCTCGCACTGGCTGGCGAGTCGACTATGTAGCTCGTCGTGTTTTTGGTTTGGAAAGGGTTACGGGGATGTTTAGAGAAGGGTGTGTGTTCCCCGTCTTCTATGTACACGATGTTACGCAGGTAGCGTTTTGGCAGGTGTGTGTTTTGGCCTTGGAGGGGATTTGGCTTTGTGGGATGTTCCATTTGGGAGATGGAGATTTAGAGTCAGATTTTTGAGAGGGATGGGGGTTTTGGTTATTGCCTGGGTCGGAAACATGCGGGAATGATTCAGTGGGTTTGAGGTGATGGGCTTATAGAAATGGAGAATTGGCGAACTCATGGAGAAGTGGAAAAGCGGTTCTTCAAAGCATAGAATTACAAATAGCGAGGACTAGAATCACAACCGACCAAGTCTTCAATCCCCCATTGCGAGATCTTGCCCCCATCCCCCTTTCTCCGCTCAAGCAACCGTCTCCGAGCAGCGCAGACTTATCCCACACGCTTTCTCGACATCCTTGACCTCCGCAAGAACCAGCCATTCGCCAGGAGATTCAAAAGTGACGGACTGGAGCTTCGGAAGACGCGACTCTTTTAGCCCGGGCAGGCCGTCGAAAAGCTTCGTGGCGTTCCAAGTCGTCAGGTCGCCTACAATCACAAGCGTTTCGATAGCGATCGGAAGCACTTTCGCCAGCGGCTCCGGTGGGTCTGTCGTCGGATCTTCTGCGTATGAAAAGTCGTTTTCCGGTCCCCCGCTGCCATCGAAGAACCACGTTCGAGCGACTTTATGGAAGAAGAGTGCGGAATCGACCCGGACGTGCTTCAAGCTTGTGAAACGACGTAAAGAGCCCATGAATTCCTCGTGGTGGAAGTCGATGGTCCTGAATTGGCGGTCGTGAAGGGTGAGATCCAGTTCTATGAGGGTGTCGGTTGCGTACCTCAGCAGAAGGGCGACGATCACATCGGGCTCCCAGAAAGCGAAATCAAGCCCCGTTTCCGGTGTGATCGCTTCGTACTTGACCTTTTGGAGAGCGGTTGATTCGCTGAATAATTCGGCAAAGCTCGCAGCGGCAACCGAGCTCTGCTCAAGCACGATCTCGGTCACACCCAAATGTCGTGGTTCAAAGTCCCGCGGGCATGAACGTATCGCAGAGAACTCTCCTTCGATATTTTTTCCGTACAGAGTACGCATCGACGGCAGTTGAGCAAAGAACTCGAGCAAAACAAAGTTGTCCCACTCTCTGCTGGAGTTGAGGATACGTACCCCTGAGAGCTTGCTCAGAGCGGGCAGCTTCGCTGGCGGGGCCTCAATACTCGCTCTGGAAATACCGCCCAGCATCTCTATCATCTCATCGTCTTGTCCCGAGAAGTTGGCCATAGTGATCGACCGCAGGTTAGGGAGGAGACTAATAGCCAAAGCAGCGCATGCCCGTCCATCGCCAGACGCAATCACTTTGATCCATCTGTCAACGGTATCTTCGTCCTTCAGATACGGTGATTTAGACACTAATGCTACGATTTGGTTTCCAACTTCTTGTATGGCAGCGAGCGTTTCTGTCTTCACCTGGGGATCCGCTTCGTCGTACATGTGTGGCCCACAACTTCCAATTCTGATCTCTTTAGGATAATGGACGTAGTGATCATCTTCCAAGATTGCCCGTAGAATCGTAACAGGATGTTGACTACTATGGAGAATAGTAAGACTCTCATCACTGGTACCGCAGAATATTGTAGAGTGTCTGGTCTTCATGCTTTGGTGGTTTTGCAGTGCTCTGGCACTGATTCCTTCGAGCTCTTTGCAACACCTGCAGAAATTCTCAAGGTCTGATGGGAGTACTTTCTTGATAATTTGCAACAGAATTTCTGTCGGAAGTCTCAATAGTGGTGACATCGTGGGACGTTCTTTGCGGTAGCGTGACTCTGTAAATGGGCTGGTGAGCTATGCCTTTCTATTTTCAGGATATGACGCTGATCGTCACATACCTTCCTGTGACTCCTAGAGTAAGTTGATAGGAAGTTCAAGCTGTTGCGCCTCTGACATTCAACAGAGAGTGATTTGCGATGATTAGCACATGGAAGTGGTATGTTATTCAGTACCAGAGTCCGAAGTGCGGACGGTGAAAGAACCTGGTATGCAACATAACAGAAGAGAATCTTTTATGTGTGGTGGCAGGTGTTGCTGCCCCAGGCTAACGCCTTTCGGCGATAGAAATCGTGAAGCATATAACACGAAAGGACTATGCCCCGCAACTCAGAGATAGAGACTTGTCTTTCAATCATGGTACATCTTGACGAGTCGGGCTTCTTAGCAAGTGGTATACTCTCTCATGGGAGTCCTTAACATTCGTTGAGCGATGTATCCCCCAAAGTTCAAGGTACAAAGTTTTAGATGACACTATGACAATGCAACAACAACAACAAGGGAATTCAAGGCCTAGTGAACAAGAACCTGTCTAGAGTCATGATAAATTGATGTACACTAACGAAAGATGTCTCGGTGTCGCCGTGAATTTAGTGTAGCTTATTGAGTACGAATCGAGGTAGCAGATGTAAGTCTCTGAACAAACGACTCATGTATAATCTCATACCAAACTAAGCATATTATCTGATGATTAAAAGGTACAAACTAGCATCTCTAGATACGAACATTGTATGCTATAGTATTGTACGCTGAAGGGTCCAAGACTGGTGATCAGGGAGACATTACCGTGCGCCTTAGAGTAATTCCGAGCTCATCACAAATTGTTCGCATGTCCTTGTAATCAAGATCATTCGCGCTGGGGGTGGCTGCTTCGAGTGAGATTTCCGAGAGTTTAGGAAGCTGCTCCCCTTTAAGCGTTGACATTCCTGAGAACAAAAGTGTTGCTTCGCCCTTTGTAAAGAACCCCACCAACGTCAGTTTCTCGGTAGAAGCTGGGAGGATATCCAAAAATGGAAGTAGCTGATGGTCGTTCGTTGAGGTATCGTCGCTATCATCGCCACCATCGCTAATAGTGCAGTAGTGTTCAATGCCATCGATGTCTTGCCAGTTGTATCTCACAGGGCCCACATAGATTCCCTGCTCCTTCTGTTTTTCTAGACCCTCATCGCAGAACATAGCCACATTCACCCGGATGCGTTTGAGATTGTTGAAGGAGCGCAGCGAGCCCATCAGTGCCGAGTCAGCCAGCGAGATGTCCGAGTACCATGGATTGACGAAAGTGAGATCTAGCTCTTCCAGGCTATCCTTTGTGTTCCCGAGTAAGCTTGCAATGATGTCACGAGGCTGCCAAAATGAAAAATCAAAGTAAGCATCAGTCCGTTGATATTTGAAACGTTGCAAAGCCTTGATGCCCTTCAAGAATTCACCAAAGCTTGATGCACTGATCGCGCTGTCTTCAAATGCTACCTCCTTTATTTCAGATAATTGAGCCTCAAACGTCCAGTGAAAATCTTCGCCCAATATTTGCGTTCCAGAGATACTACGCATTGACGGCAGTACAGTGAAGAGGGCACACATGGCGAAATCTTCGAAGAAGTCGTCATTTGTGCCAAGTATACGCACCTGCGATAGCTTAGATAGAGCAGCGGGAGACGCAGGTACAGACTCGACATTCGCTCGGACTATCTTCTCTACCATCTTTGCCAAGACAGGACCCCGAGCTCCGGAGTAATCAGTTATTGTCAGCGCCCTTACGTTTGGGAGCATGGTAAGTGCTAAGGCAATGCAAAAGCCTCCATCATCATCCAACCACTTATAATACCATTCCGAGAATTCGTCGGTGCCTTTTAGATACGGACATTCCTCGAGTAACTCAAACATTCCATCATCAAGATCCATCAGAATGGCATCGACTTCGGATAAGACTTGATCATCATGTTCATCTTCATAGCCTTCATCGGTTTGAAAAAGGCAACTGTCTACTCTGATCGTTTGAGGGTAGAACCTATAGAGGCTATCTTCAAGGATCGCATGTAAGATCATAACCGGGTGTTGAGCAACCTTGAAAAGCCCTCCCGACATTGAACCGCATGAAATCGTTGAACAGTTCTTCTTCATCTCTCTGTGTTGCTCCAGCGCCTTATCAGCCAGTCCCCTTATTGCTTTACAGCATGAAGTAAAATTATCGAGGTCGTCCAGGTACACCATGTCGATAATCCGGAGAACTAATTCTGGTGGGAGATCCAGTATTTCAGCCATACTGCAGACATGCGGCTCTTAACCCAAGCTGTTATCACAACATCTTCACTTTGGACGTTCTGTTGTCTGTGAGGCTTTCCATAATTGCGCTTGTCAGTTGTAGACGAGGTAACGGCAAGTTCGCGTTTGTTGACGCGTAGTACGTCACGTGTGCGGGTATTTACCTTACCGACTATCGGGCATCGACTCCGTTTGAACTATAAATATATATTATATATGTTTGGGCAAACCCGACAGCCCCTGGCGGTTTCTAGGGCTAAATTTTGCCCCGGAAGCCGCCCTGAGGTGTCAAGCACTCCCTCTGTCTAAGCGACTGAGTCTATGGAGTGGGTGGGTGGGTCGAAAGCGCGTTTCTGCTGAATCTGAGAAACAGGAAGGGATGAAGGGGCATACAGAAGGGGGAACCGCCTATTTATTCCCCTGTTCCCCGCTTCATCTCCTTATTCCCTAGCTGCCGAGTTATGTTGGTAGCCGGGGTGGCAACCCCGGCTACCACTTTCCATGACCCCCTTCGCTTGCCGATAGCCTCCAGTCAAGCTGGCCCTTTTTTTGCAGGATTTAATGACGACGAAACTCTTGAGTGCAAAAATGTCTCCCATTACAACATGTTTCCACATCGCAGGTAGTCTTCTGGCACAATTGCTTTCATTGAGGAGCAATTTTTGCGTAGGCTGGCTCGGTGAAATGATGGTGTGAATACCCAGTCTGCAATGTTGCAGCCTAGGACGAGAGCCCCTGGAGTGCCATGGTCAATTTAGGAGTGTACGGGAGCTACATGTACGCGAGTTTGGAGCTGTTCAACATCAGATCCAGCAACACAGCAAAGGAAAAAGGGTCCCCAACTCTATGCATCCTTCCCTCCGATGAATTGGAGAGTTAGCCCGTCATCAGCGAGCATGTGGCTCAAACAGTAAGGTTGAGTCTTGAGCCAGAAACGGTCATATTGCTGAACGTTGGAGCAGATTCACAGGCGTTTGTGATCACTGCATCGTCTTTAGGGCTTGCTATAGGCCGTACACGAAGATCGTCCCAGGTCTTGAATCCGTACTGCGGTGTAGAGGAATCGCAAATATATTCATCCTCAAAGCAGCGTCTCGGTATAACTACTGCTCTGCACAGCATTTTGTTCACCGCAGTGGCGCAGAACCAACCCGTAGGCGAGTTGTTTAAGGACCTAAATTAAGTCTTCCGAGCCAAAATAATTTGTCCATTCTTTGAGTATTTGCTGCAAGGGTGCATTGACCTCTTTGTTGAGCAAAAAGGCGGCGCCAGCTTTGGTCCCTATTGCCCAATTGACGACAGTGCTGAAAAGAAGACTTATTATTATAAGATGTGGCGCAGTGTACTCCGGCGCTGTCATCATGGCGGCGTCGAACAATGTGAGCAATGCGTAAAAATCCCTGACCTGAGGTCTCCCATGCGGATCTTTGGTAAACGGTATTACAAGCGGTACTTGCTCGAGCATCTGGTTTGCAAGCATATGAAATTCGGCATTACACTCGACCAAAGCTTGGGACTCCAATATTATAGGATGAAGCGGTTTCGAGTACGACATGTGCTTTTGCAGAGCCGCGGGTTTTTTGTTGGAGGATTGACTCTTCCCAGACAGCTGATTGAGAAGTCTTTTAATGTCAAATCTAGCAAAATCCATGTTCAGAAATTGTTTCACCTTGCCGGCCAAGTATACCACTCCTCCACCTCCATCGACGACCTCACGGTTAGCGCAGCATTCGCCATCGCGTTTGGAGGCTTCTTACGCATGGATGAGTTCATGTACTTTAACACGAGCTCTGACAAACACATCTCGCAAACTAGACTTACGAGAAATGACGCCTGCTTCGCTAAGGACTTCTCTTACCTCACCTTGCGCCCCAAAACCACCAAGACGTCGACCACTGCCGTCACCGTTACTATTGCAGCTACAGGCGATCGCAATTGCCCCGTGGCCCTCCTCCGCAAACTCTACCTCGCAGATCCGTAGCCAGGTCACGCCCCGATGTTTCGTACCGCCTCCTCTGGCCGCTTCACAGGAACCTTCGCAACGAAAGCCCTCCACCAACATCTCGCCAAGTCCGGCATTGACTCCCCTGAGTTCACCGGTCACTCCTTTCGACGTGGCGCCGCGCAGAGCGCCTCGTATAATGGGTTTGCTAAGGAGGATACACAATTACTCGGGCCCGCGAGGACACTTTGCGTTAAGTTTTCAAGCTCAACGCGGGCACCCTCCGCCTTCCACGTAGTGGCCCATATCTCCTATCTTTCCCATACTACGTTACATATCTTGGTGTCCGATTGAATCGGACGCCTTCTGCACTTTGTCTTCGGACCTCTCTCCAACGCCTCTCACTGGCCACCTGCGCTCGTTGACGCCTTCTTCTCACTCTCTTGGCTCTGGGAATACTGTCTGGGCTAGGTGTGACTGTTGGTGACCCTAGCTGAGGCGGCAGCAAGCTTCAAAGCCAGATCTAGAGATCTTCGCCACCAGCTGGGGGTTTTAGCCTATGTCCAATTTGTACTCGTTGTTACCTGTGCGGTATATCTGCAACGTGTCTGCGACGAGGAACAAATGAACAAAACGTGCATTCAATGGTTTCAAATTGCGGTCTAGATCTCCGGATATCCTTAGGATCAACGGACCCATCTATAATCATCTTCTAAGTTTCTGTCACTCGGATTGCTGATCCAGATCCCTCGGTTGCACTGCCCCACAGATCACCCACGCAAAGACATCTCTATTCCAAGAGCTCTAGGATCTTCTGTTGAACAATCTCACTGCTGACGCCCCACCTTCGTCACTCTAAAAGATGCATGCCAAAAATGAGAAGACTATCCCGCTCGCGCCATTCTCCAGCAAGGAAAACAGCTTTCCCAGTCCATTCATAAACACCACTTTTCGTCATTCCAGTCTTATCCATTACTCGCTGGCTCGCTGGATTACCTTCATTCACAATTGCTCTGATGTAAAGCTTCGAGAAAGGTGTCCAAAAAGATCGCGCCCTCTTGCAGGATTCAAACGCTGCCTGCACCGACTCGGTTGCGTATCCTTTACCCCATCCGATGGGTAAGAACAAATATGCGATTTCGACAGTCAGTGTCGTAGTCGCGGCCGCAACCGGTATCGTGAGATCATCCGGCAACGCAAGGCTGCCAGCATCCAATGATTTCAGAGTCACGAGACCGATGAATTCTGTTGATTTTTCCCCTTGCTCTGCGGGTTGCGGTTCGCCTTCAACAGAACCGCTCGATTCAAGGACCTTGTGCACAGCATAGGCGACTCTGTATGGGTTTTCTTCTCCTTCATTGGTCGGCAGATTACCTTTCATGACCTTCTCCGTGTCCTCGATGGACTTCGCCCGGCCCTGGATGCTTCACAAAGTCAATCGCGAAATCAACTCAAAGAACGAAACTCCACATGAACAAAACGGAGTAACGAAGAGAACGTCTTACCTCCACCACGTAGCCTTTTCGTTGCTGAACAGTTCATGAAACCACTTGAGCTCCGGACTTCCTCTTTCCGCTTTCGTGACGAGAGTCAATTTCAGCCGTGGTGTGAAGATAACCGGGTCCATCGGGTCGCTCCGCTGCTGCGCTTCGTCACTTTTGAGGTGATTGGCGCTGTCGACTGGTGCGTGTTTCTAGTTCCCCTCGGCCTTGCGAAAGCGTGTGTTGCTTCCATTTTGTGCCAAGAACAATGTGGTGGTGTGTGCGCTTAAGCGAACTCTCGGATGACATGGAGGGCCCTTTACAGTACTTTTGGTGAGCCGCTGCCCCGCCACGATGGTACGTCTCTCGACCACAGTTCTTGCAAAAAATCTATCACGAAAGGAAGAAGGCAAGCATAGTCTTGAGAGCTAGTCAAATGAGTCGTGCTTCGCTTGGAGTGTCGTCTGGACTCTTTTCGTCGTCTCAATCGTCCAGATTACTTGCTGTAATCACAAGTCATTTAAAAGCTACTCGAGAAAAGTGAGTAATAGTCTTTAAAGATAATGAAAAGCCTAAGGGGGACCAATCTTTTTCAGCGGAGATTTGATTTCTCTCCAGGTAGAGACATCAAAAGCCAGCTATAACCCATCGGGAACTTGGCCGCGTATCACCGAAGTTGTTCAAAGTTGCGCTTAGCGGTAACCGACCTGCGTGGCGGATTTGCCTTTTACACCACATACATTGTTGCCGATGGCTGAGAAGCATTATATGAAGTATTGCATGCTCTGAATAACTTGAATTTTGCTATAAAATAGCGATAAGATGAGGATGACGACGTTGTTCTTGGAAAGTTTTGGTCGCGGCATCAGGGCACAGTGCGCGAATCAAGTGACAAGACAACCATACTTGTGTAATTTTTAGGTGGGAAGTATCTCGAATATTAAGGACTCGCTACAGAGCACAACGATCGTAGCACCAGAAAGATATCAGCGTGTGCGCAGACTCTGGGTTGCTCAAAAGTCAAAGTACCTTCGACTTCTTCCGGCACACGGGGTGTTTCGTTACACCGGGGGGATTCATTACGACTTGAAGTATTTTTTGCTATCATTCATTGAACTGTCTCAATCGAGTTATTGAGCGTTAGCATGATGAATTGCGGCCAAAGCTCAGTCTGCCCTAGTGAATCGGTCTGAATGATATTTCGAAGCCAGTGCTGTTGGAGTGAGAGAGACTGGTAGAGATCACCAAATTTCCATAGCGATTGAAGGAGTTTGTTCATGCCGAACGCCCCTCGCTCAGGCTCAATAAGCATAAAGATTATGTTCAGATAATTATGGTCAGACATCTGCGGCCATAGAGCTTATGCGGCCGAAGAATCTACTTAACCGCATCACGTAGCGATAACCTGTTAGTGCTATTGTCCTTTGATCGTACCGGTTCTTCGACCGCATATGTTCTTTGACCGCAATTGCTTTAGCCAATACAATGTCAGCTAGCAAAAATTTCTTCGGCCACACAAGTTCTCTGGCCACATGAATTCTCTATACTAAGTTTTATGTGAAGCCCGAACACGGCTGATTCCCTGGCTACAATATTCTCTGGCCGCATAAAGTTCTCTGGCCGCATAAAGTTCTCTGGCCGCATAAATTTTTGGGATGAGCGCCAAAAGAGTCGCGGCTAGAGGGTCAGTATGAAGAACACTTGCGGCTAGAGAAACTAACGATATAAACCACAAGAGCGTTGCAGCTGAAGAATATGAGGGGCCAGTACGAAAGTGAGCGGCTAAGTCGGAAAAATACCGGCCTTCTTTGCCATGACCACATAGATTCTTTGGCTCGAGGGGGTGGGTGCTCTTCAGGTAAAACCCACCTCTTGGGGTGGATTGGGTTGGGTTGATGACAGCGAGCTCACGTTAACTGCGTTTGCAGCATTTAAACTCTCTTCAGCTTAATTGAATGACATTTGTCGAGAAGAGAGAATGTATAATCAAGACTTTTAAAGATCTACAGAAACGCTGTTTTCGAGCTTAATTCAGTCAGTAATAAATTTTTGAATCGCTTCTGATGAAAAGTGTGTTAGGTTGATCTGAAAGGGGCGATGATCAGCTATGTAATGATGATGATGATGATGATGATAGTGAGAGATTTGCAAAACAGCACAACTAGATAGGAAACTGAATTGCAAGGGGCGAAGAGACGGAACGAGACTGCCTTGTCGTCGTGGTTGCCAGTATTCGTAAATAAATCAAGAAGTTCTCATACCTTTGGGTGGGCTTGTCCATAGCACCTCAAGTTCTCTAACTCATGAGACCAACTAAAGCTTTTCCAGAAGCAGCAACGTTAGGAACAGACATACCGCAACAGAATAGACTGTTTGCATGAAATAACGAACGTGCTTGAATACAGATTCGTAAATCATAAAGGCCGAAAATCCAATCCAAATTTGCACAAAAATCCAAAAACATAGAGCAGTAATTTCCAAGCCAGATCTCAATCTCCAACTTGCTTGATGAGCCACACGGGGGATCCGCTCATCTATGGCTTGGCCATACCCCCTCTTACCATGCCCCATGAGCCCTCAAACTCGATCTTCTATTTGCCACGTGTACTGTTCGTATCTCGACTCCATGCTGCTTGTATCAACATACATATCCTTAGTTTGCGTGATACTCTCCCCTTTGCGCACTTCCTTGAGGGCATAACTGTTATCGCTGTTCGCCTTTGGTATCTTCCTAGATCCGCGCTTTTGCAGGCAGGCGAGACGGTTGTAGAGGGGATGCAAGGTCGGTAAGCAGCCAACGATAATGCTGAGTGGTAACTCGACCCTGTGTGAGCGTCAGCCAGTATGGGTGTGTAGGTCGTGTTGGTCTACTTGCGTTTTCCATTGCACGAAGGGCATGATGGCGTCTAATGAGATGTTGTAAGACTCAGGGCCGTTCAAAAGCAGTCGGGAGATGCTTACAAGTAGGATCCTTGGCCACTGTGGTCGTGTAAGTATAGACTGTTCTGATAATACCCGCCACGGTTGTACTATGCCATTTTCAGTTGGACGGCTTTCCACGGCGCCGAGTGAACACTTACAAAGCCCCTAGCGCAAGTAAGCCACATAGTAATAGCTTCTTGTAGAAACGGATCTGCAGGTTTTTCAACAAAAAGGTCGGTGTTGTGGCGAGGAGAACATCGTAGATACATGCAGAGACTGGAGGTTTATTAGAGGGCATCCATTACACGTAGAAACGTCGAGACGCTCAGGAAGACTCACCGCCCTGAATGTAGATGATTACGGTCCTTGCCTCCGCATTGCAGTCCCCTTTTATCGTAGGGTCCCACAAAGCCTTGGTAGGTTTGCACGAAAAGAGAATGGCACAAAAACACATGATCGTCGTTATTAAACCAAAGACAATGAGAGTGTAGAAGAACGCTTTCCATTTCTTGTTCGTTGTGACATGGATAAGCATCAAAGAGATGGATATCTTCGCGGTAACTTCGGCAGAAGGCGTGACTTCGAATGCAATCCAGAGCCATTTGATGGCAGCTGCTGACTCTTCGGGGGTCACATTACGTCTGCCTAGACCGTAATGGACGGATGTAGACATAAGGCTCAATGCTAACAGTGTTAAAGCCTAGAAGGTACGACGTTTCGACGTTAGCCTAAAATTGTCCGCTCCAAGTGATCAAGTCCTAGTTGAAAAGTTCAAACTTTACCAAAGAAGTAGCCACTACCCAGTCATCCAGGGCCACTTTCCGAATGATCTTAGCCCTAACCCACAATCTCAAGCATACAAAAACCATTGCGACCAGAGTACCCGTAGCAAATACCGCGAGGAACTCCGGGGCCTTATTGTTGTCACTTTCGGCAGCCATTCTGTAGCTATAATTAAGCAGTGGTTCCAAAGTTTAGTGGACATAAGATGCCGATTGAGAAGGTGATACTCGAGTGCCATCTCTCAGCAAATCCAACTGGCCTGTGACATTTCTGACTCGAAGTATAACAATTCATTTGCGTTTCACTTGCTTCACTCGTTGATGAATTGATGTTACAGACTTAATTGTTCTCTCAGAAGTCCAAGCCCCATCCAGCGATGATTTTATCTGCTGGTGAAGCAGAGAGTGATTGCTGATTATCCGCCATGATACACTGGCTCGACATGAGTCCAGCCAAGGCATACAAGGACATAATACGTAAAAGTTCCCTGGCAGAGAATCCCCGTATACGGTTGTAATTCGCTGAAAGTTAGAGATAGTGATGTCGACCTTAAAGTATGAGCCGATGTCAGGTTTTGTAGCTTTGTAGTGAGTAGATTCTATCTATTCAGGGAACGCCATTAGGATAGGTCCTGAGTATATGTGTTCCTACAGGAAGCTCATAGTTTGCTGATCCGAGAAATAAGCTACTCGAGATGTCTGACTTTCAGTAGTATTATGGCGTGATAGATGATCTATTGACTTAGAAGCGTATATCTGTGAAGGGCCAATCATTGGTTGCTACTCCGTACTGCAGTCTGCAAGTATCAATATCCAATTGCCTCAGTTCTCAGACGTATTTCCGTGGCTAAGCCCCTTCGGGTTAGCCTCTTCCCCTAAGCCCCTTCGGGTTAGGGACCCTCTGGATGACTACGCAGCCTACGGTGCCGCCCGTATGCTGCGAAGTCAGCAGGGCGCTAACCCGAAGGGGCTTAGCGACGTTGGCACGTCTGAGAACTGAGGCAAATATCCAAGGCTGGAATGATAAGGCTAAGTCAGCCAATATTACCCCTCACCCTCAAATGGCCAGTGCCTCTCTTTATTCTCTTTAGTATCTTCATGTTATCTGTTTCTAACCACCCTCATTGTGAAGATGCCAAATCAATTGTGTCATGTCTGTCGTCGAATTCCTCCGGAATTCTTTTCCAAGAAATTCGACGACATATGGTCTTTCCAGGGCCTAGCGATATGCCTTCAACCAGTCAACAGCATACATCGAGCTGCTTCTTCAGGATGCTCACTTTGCGCTGTTCTCATCGCTCGCAGCAAGACGGACTTCTTGCCTCCGGACGTCCTAGAGCGGGTCCCAGTCAGCTTGAGACGAGCTGTCCTAGATACTCATCAAGCAATTGGCCTTTGGATCGGAATTGATGACATCTCTCACACTTCTTTCTTTCGCGTGCCTCCATCATGGAGTAAGCAAAAGGCTCCATCAGTCTGGCTTCAAGATCGAATTGACGAATCCATTGACAACTTCGGAATCATCGAACATTGGATCAGAGATTGCGTGCGTAATCACAAAAAGTGTAGAATGAGCAGGCAGAACCTCTGGATTGGCTCGATATGCATCATCTAGGATGATGAGCAAGATGGGGCAAGAGAAGTAGCGGCCATGGCCAAAGTTTATGGTGCTTCACTATGCACCCTTAGTGCTCTCAGTTTGAAAGACAGCACTGAGGGCCGTCGTATTAATGCCAACGTTAAATCATCCCTCTCCCGATATCGACTTTGATCTTGGTCCTTGTCGACTTCGAAGTTTCGATGACGAGCCCACAGACCGACACTCGGAGTATGGTGATGATCCCTATAGACAAGGAGAATACGGAAACAATTCTTTGAGGAAAATGGCCTGGACTCTGCAAGAAAAAGGGCTATCTATAAGAAACATCCACTTCTCACGAAACATGCTTCTATGAGAGTGCAAGGAAAAGAAGGCCTCAAACCAACTTCCCTGGCATGAGATGAAGCCTGAAGATGTTTTTCAACCACGGCCAATACGAAACGATCCCAGCGAGAGTCCCGCGCCCAATGGGCCCGTTTCACTCAGACATCGGTAGTATGAACTGATGGAGAATTACTCTGATCGATCCTTAACGGAAGAAAAGGACAAACTGCTAGTGCTCTCCGGTTTGGCCCCTAAATTCAAAGCTACTTCCCTACAGGGTAATATCTGGCTGGGCTATGGAGTAATCATCTGCCATCGGCTCTTGTTTGGAAGACAATGCACCGCCCGCCTCTGGTCAAAGTTTACATTGACAAAACGCCTCAGCCTCGACGGCCGACATTGTACATAGCGTCAAGCTGGTCGTGGGCATCCATTGAGGGTGGCATCACGTATGAAAGCCAGAGGCTAGACAATACTAGCAATGATATACATCAGAGGCCGGAAGAGAGTGTAGCTGACTATGACTTTGGATGACTCATTGTAGACAGCACTCATATACAGCCAAAGGGTGCCGACCCATTCGGTGAGGTATTGAAAGCGTCTTTGGTGTTGCGGGCGCGCGTCATACCTGTCGATCCAATGCTTGAGACGATAAAGTACGAGAACAATTACAACGGGTCGAGGGCGACTACAACCAACGACGGTGCCAGTGCCAATGCCGCTGTTTTCTACCCCAACATCATTAGTGAGTTGCAAGACGCAGATCAAATATTCTGCGTAAGTATAAGATCAGAGCCTTTCTAGTCAGACATCTCACCCCCGCATGAACTTTATGGGAAGGGTTTTTCGACTCCAGAAGAAACGTTCGGAAATGAAATGATCATAGGCCTTACCCTCGTGCAAGGTCCGACAAACAACGATGTGTACCGGCGTGTAGGTCTCATGCGGTGGGTCAAGAAATCCCTATTCACGGGTGTCGAGCCGTTAGTGATAACGCTTGTTTAACGATCTTTACAAGTTGCTTCGGAAAGACCTAAATATACAGTCAGATAAAAGACGTGGATGCCGCAGGACGCTAATTGCGTACAAGAGACACTCGGATTGAAGAAGTTCAAAGTCAGGCCGCATAGCTGAGCGGTCGATCCAGCCACCCATATGAAAAGCACCGCATAGAGCCCACCTAGGATAAAGCCAATTCCCCGGCCACGAACTAATCGTTGTACAGCAGCTCTCATAGCCATGTCTTAAGTAGAGCAAGATGAGAGTTAGTCAACTCCTGCATGCACAAGATGCTACCTTTGAAAACCTCTGTCTCAACCACTGAGCCAGTATCCAAGAGACCAAATATCAAGCCCACTCCGAAATAGCATTGCTGAGGGGACAGAAAGCAGGCCTTGGCGCGCTTTGCGGAAGCTGTTTGAAAGCAATGGTAATGCATTGATTTCATGTACATGCTAAACTCGTCAAAATATAGTCGAAATAATTGAGGCAATTACACATATTGGTATCATTGTGTATACCCAAAGTCTCCAGCTCGACAGATGCGTTGACGGGGGCGAACAATGCAAGATGTGCTAAATGCCAAATTCAGACTCACCAAATCTCTCATTATATCGTTCTTGTCCTTTCAAGTGGAATAAGGAATGTTCTGTTCTGTTCATCAAGTCGCCTGTACGCCTTTTACACCTAGGGTTCCCATCTCGGAGCAACTCCGTGAATCTCGCAGAACAGGAGAAGTTTGCCAGAACATGAGCCGTCTTTGAAAGCGAAGTAACAAATCATCTGTACTGGACTCTTGCGAGCATCTTGCGAGCAGTGATAGAACCTCATATCTAAGCACTCCTTCAAAGGGCAGAGCGCAACCATCAGCACGAGTTGTTATGTCTTCGACGTTCGATGTGCGGTTGCTAGAAGTTTCTGTTCTACACAAAAGGCTCACGACAGATTTTTGATTCTTCGACGAACCTACTTCGGCTTTGGTGTAATTCCCTCAGCAGCAGGCGCTGGGGAGAGCTGGGAGCGGGTTTGCTGGGGGGTCTGAAAGATCCGACTTTTGCGCACAAAACGTCGCTTCTGTCATCGTTCTACGATATATAAGACAGGACATCCACCCGTTAAAAGAAAAACTATCGCTTGCTTCGGCCCGCACTTCGCTTGCCCATAGAGTGGTGCAAGCTAGCCCTATCTACTCTAGGCTTAACCTAAATGCAGGGATTCACGAAGCGCGTCAATCTGACGCGTCTCCCGAATCCCAATGCTCGAACATCAACCGCATAGTTTCGTCCAACTTCCCAGCAACAGCACCATTATGGCGACAGTAACCCAGCAGCCACTGCGTGGAAGACCAGCGCGTAAGAGGAGACCAAACGCCGCTTCTTCGTGGCGATAGCTAAATCCTCCATAGATCCATCTGGCCCAACCTTCCTAACCTATACTCCGAACGGCAATCGACTGATTACAGCAGGGTCGAATAATGTCGTAAGAGTCTACACTACCGGCTCTGATGGCGAGCCTACAAACATTGACGACTGTCAAGAGAGCAATACTGCGGTTGCTGCGTCGGTGGGTGTCAATAAATTCAGGCTTCGATCAAGGCTAATTGAAGGGTAGAATGGCTTCTTCATCACCGGATCTGAAGATGGCACGGTTTGCATGTACTCGCTCGAGACATACAGTTTCGATAAGATGCTCACGAGATGCACATTACCAATTCGAGATATCGTATTGTCGCCAGACGGAAATTGGGCGGCAATTGCCAGCGAGTCAGTGCGGATCACCCTTGGAGTAAACATAGCCACTGACTCATGATAGTGAGACTACAGTAAAAGTCGTCGATACAGGGGATATGACAAGGGTGCTTTATCTCCGCGACCTACCAAAACCTGCCAAGCACCTGTCCTTCCATCCAAGTGGCGCTTATCTGGCGGTCTCATGCACGGATGGTGTAGTCTACATATACAGTCTGAGCGCTGAAGTGCCGGAACTGGTCAGAAAGGTGGATGGTGTGATTCGGAGCCTTGAAGCAGATGTTGAAATTAGTGCTCGAGCTATTTGGCACCCTGACGGACGCGCCTTTGCAGCGCCAACAGCTACAAGAGAGATCCAGGTAATATCTAGGAATGATGGAGAGCGACAGAGGAGCTTCTCTGGGGGGCACATGGGGGATATCACAGCGCTTGCATGGTCAGCCAATGGCGCATTGCTCGCCAGTGCTGGGACCGACAGGAAAATCCTGCTATGGGAAACGAAGTCACAGAAGATCCTTGCTAGGTAAAATCTTCGTATTGGCCCTGATTCGCGAAGCAATGCTAATAAAAGAGTTAGGTATGACCACCCTAATGTCATCAATCTAGCATGGCATTCCCATGAGAATATCATCTCATTTACCACTTCCGATGGCGAGCTCTTTATTTACCCAAATTTTGTACCCACTGAACATGCCCCTTTGCTCGAGCATACGCTACAGCCGGCTCCGTTCATCCATGACCCACTTGCGGAAACCTCAGGCAATGCTCGTAAGCCACTCACAAATGGGTCAAAATATGTCTCAGACAACCGCGGTAGACGGAGAGGCACCCCAGATTCACTTGATGATATCCTAGGTCCTGATTTGATCAGGGACGAAGATGACTTTGTCGAAGATGATGACGGTGCTGGCTATCTGGACAATGTCAACGGGTACGGGAAACGGGACAATACTCACCTTGACGCCATTGATGGATATGGCACTAAACGGAGAGCAACGTATCAGGCCTGGCAGCCTAGGCTACACGCTCCCTTCCAACCTGGAAGTACACCTTGGCGAGGAAATCGAAGATATCTATGTAAGTAAGAGCTAAGACGAATGAACAAAGCTTACGTCTTCAAGGTCTTAACCTCATAGGGTTTGCGTGGACTGTTGATCAGGACACTCATCATACTGTGACGGTAGAATTTTATGATCGAGAGTTCCACCGAGATTTTCATTTCACGGATCCTTATCTATACGACAAGGCTTGCCTTAGTAGGCGCTTCCCTGAAATGGTAGCTCTAGAAAAGTATTGACGACTACAGACGAAAGTGGCACCCTTTTTTCTTGCCCACCGGCGAACGGAAACCCGGCGATGATCTTCTACCGGCCACACGAGACCTGGACCTCAAGAGCAGATTGGCGCACTCAATTGCCGGCTGGAGAGGACGTCATATGTTAGTATAGTGAACACATGAAGTCGAAGAAAAATAGCTGACCAATCAAAGCGATATCACTTAGTGATTCCTACATTATAGTCACAACGTCCGCAGATTACGTTCGGATCTTCACCTTATACGGCACGCCATTTCGTGTATATCGGCAAAAATCTTCCCCAACAGTAACCTGTGCATCATGGCGGGACTATGTGCTGACAATGGGTAATGGGCCTGTTGGTGGTGACGGTTCTACGAAACTTATCTACACCATTGAGAACGTAAAGCGGGATGAGATATGCCAAAGTGACGACATTGTTGCTCTTACGGAAGGTGCCGAAATCAAAAACGTCTTTTTTTCGGATACCGGCGACCCTTGCATCTACGACTCAACTGGTGTTCTTTTAATCCTCCAGCACTGGCGAACACTGGGTCAGGCTCGATGGGTTCCTGTTCTTGATACGAAGCTCTTGGAGCGTCTCGCCAGCGGGCGAAAAGAAGAGACCTACTGGCCTGTGGCAGTTGCACAGGATAAGTTCCATTGCATCATTCTAAAAGGAGGAGACCAGTATCCCTATTTCCCCAAGCCATTGCTCACCGAGTTCGACTTCAAGATTCCCTGTTCGACTTTAGCACCGCGCGAAGATTCAGAAGAGGCGCCCGCAAATGACGGCACTAGGCTTGAGGAATCGTTTGTCCGTAGCTCCTTGATGCTAAGTCTCGTAGAAGATCTTGTCTCAGCAACATCCGCCACGCATAGCCAACGTGCCGAGCTGAGCCGGCGAGAAGTCGAAGTCGACAAGGCGCTATTGCAGCTCCTCAACGTCGAGTGCAGGGAGGGCGAAGAGAGGGGCATGAAAGCCTTGGAGATTGTGGGCTTGATGAAGGATCGGAGTGGAAAGATGGTTGAGGCGGCTGGTAAGGTTGCTGGCAGATATGGGAGGACAGTATTGCAGGAGAAGATTAGCGAGTTGGCTGAGAAGCGGCTGATGGGGATGGAGGACGAAGAGACATGAATACGGGTATTGGGCTATTGATGATAATGTAAGGGAATTGAATCTACCAGCTACGACTGGCTGAAGGATGGTATGAACGGGATTTCCGAGACGTTCTTGTACCGATATTCGATTCTGGAGCCGGGAATGCGCCGTCATGGCGAGACAACCACGAAAGTACTGCCACCCGCCCCGATATTCTCGCAACTCTGGCATGTCTACAAGAACAACCACGTTCCCAACCCTCTTCTCAAAGCTTTCCTCTGTTCTCTTTGCTAGCGAAAAATCACCTCTCGGCGCTCATTGGTCGCCCCGAATCCTCAGCCTCGTCTGTCGACGCAGTCTTCTGCACGCCCTTTCCTAGCGCAAATCTTACCCAAGCGCCCTTCTCTGCACGCCCTTTTCTGCGCGCCCTAGTCTCAGGACATCGCAATGGACCACACTGGGACCAATTCTGCTCGCAGCCTGCAGCCACATGCATATCTTATGCATGACGCTGCAGCTGAGCGCAGGTAAAGTTTTTTTTTTGACCCTGAGCTGACATACCGCCAGTCATCTCAAGATCCTCTATATTTGCCTTCACAGGGGTTGCGAAGTCACCTGCGCTAGTGAAACGCTTCTTGACGAGCACGTCGCAACCCACCTTCAGACATGTCGGGATGCCCCTTCTGCGTCTCATTACAACCATGCTATCAATATTGGCCAAGAACATGCCACCACCATCTATGTCCCGAACGCCAATATCAGCGCTACAGCACCCAGCCAAATTGATATTGCCGCCACTTACAACCGCATCCTCTCTCCTTACGAGGCAGTGACTGCTACAAATGGAATAGCACGCGCAAACTCTAGCTCCATGAACAGCTCTCACACGGCTATCTCAACCTCTCCCGTCTTCTCCATGGAATTTAAGCCCAAGACTCCCTGCCCTCAGTGCGCCAAGACCTTCGTCCGCGCCAGCGATCTTGAGCGACACGCCAAAAGTCATGCAAAGGGCATGCCGGAGTTTGAATGTCCAGCTCCAGGATGTGCGAGAAAAGGCATGAAGGGGTTTTGGAGAAAGGATAAGATGATGGATCATTATAGGTGCCGACATGGGCGTAGAGGGTGAATGGAGGTGTAGGGATGAAAGAGGCATGGCTGAAGAGAAGTGAGGGTAGGGGTGATGTTTGGGTGGATGAACGATTGATTAGGAAAGGAGAGAAGGAGGAAGGGATCAAGAGATTCGTTAAGACTCTTTTCTTTCCCTTTGGCAGATCTTTCCCGCTGTTTCTAGACTCCTTAACGAAGCCTTTGTTGATCAAACTCCTTTTTCCGATCTGCAATCCGTGATCCTAAGCCATCACAGGTCCCCAACAAGAATAGTTCGCTATCAGCAATGGTCACCAAAACCCCACACCATAATGTCCCAATTCTAGTGTAAAAGTCCCATGACACTCTGGTGATGTATTTCAACTTTATGGTCGGACAACCTGATCCTCAATGGTGGCTGGAAAACTCCCTTCTAGCATACTGTCCTCGTAGCACCAGCAGTGAAAGGCTCCCATGGATTATGACGCAAATTTGATTTATGTCGTGATACTGTGCAGCCTCCGGCAACCCATCACGGAAAGACGAAGAAGAGCGTGAGGAATACATTATACAGTCAAAGCAAGATCTTTAGGGTTTCGAAGCGCTAGCCGTTTAAGAATAAGGTTGGGAGTTCTGGTTCTGATCGGATCGGCCTAGTTCAATAGGCCCATCTTCCAATTGCACTGGTAGCATATCCTCTAGAAGTTGGCTCAATTTGACAATCATAATCGTTTCAGACTTCGACAATTAGATTGTTCATTTGAACATGTTAGCATAAGGTTTATTGCTGTAATCGAAGATGTAGACACAAACGCTTTCTTTGGCTCAGGTACTTTACCAAAAAAGTCTCTTAGTTAAGGTACAGAAGTGTAACCTGGCATCTGATATTTTGAGGAGCTATCAGAAGCGCTTAACGCGTCTGAACAGGCGCGATCAAATATCAATCTGAAAGCTTGAATGCTTAAACATTTAGCGGATTCTTCCCTGAGTCTCCATTCCTTTCATGACTTATCAGCTCCTCCGGGTCTTAAAAATATCTGCAAAACAGACTACTAATTAGTGATTACCACGCCTTCAGCATGATGCTCTCCTCCCTCCCCCCACTCTTCCCCCACGACGTAACCTTCCCTCCTTAACCCCACCCTCGATTCTCCACCAAACTAAAATCTACCAGGCACACTCCCTCTACTACCCCTCACCATCTACCCATCAACCAGCTCCCCCGTCTCAGAACTCACAGAACCCCAATAATATCCTCTCACGCACCCCAGCTGTCAATCAATACCATCGTATCGATACACCAATCCCTGTCCGTACCGCCCTTAGCATACTACGCGCGGATGAAAATACGGTAGCGATCAGAAAAGCGAATATTCGAAGGTTTGGGGCGGGATGGCTAAGGCCGCTAGGGGTGGGGAAGACGCTGCAAGGGATGGCGGACGAGAGGGCGGAGAGGGAGGAGCAGGAGGGGGTTGCGCAGAGGTGGGTTCTCGTTGCATCATCCGTCCTTTGAATTGAACGTGCAATGGCCCGAACTTGGTGCCTTAATAGCGGCTGTCTGTCGACGTGATTGACCACAGATAGCAATTAGCTAACCCGTACCTTCCTACACTCAGGGAGCTCGCCCTCGCCGATGCGCAAGCCGCCGCCGAAGCCGAAGCCTTCGCCAACGGCGAAACACCAGAGGGGCTCGACCCTGAAGACGAGCTAGGGCATGATCTCGACAACGACGTCCCCGACGCAGAAGAAGGCGGCTGGGTCGACGACGATGAAATTGACGAGGACGACGAAGACAACATTGACGAACAAACACTCGCCGAGATGAATGATGAAGGCGAGGGCGATTACGCCGAACAACCGGACTTAGACGATGACGTGCCAGAAGCGGGGAGTTATCAGCATACGGACACGGAGGTGGAGGATAGTAGTAGCCTGGACGAGCCGTTGGGTGCAAGGGCAGGCGATAGGAGAACAACGTTTGACATGACGCAGGAAGCGGTGGAGAGGAGTATGAGACTGGGCACTGGGGGAGGGGGAAGTGGGGTGCTGGGCAGCTCCGTGTTTGGGAGTAGTCCGGTTTTGCAGATGAGCTATCAGGGCCGGAGGGCCAGTGGAGGGGGGAGGGGGAGGGGGAGAGGCAGGGAGAACTGAGGGTTCAACGGGGAGGAACACCGGCTATGAGAGTGTGGGGAAGCGGCTGTGGCGAGGAGCGCGGCTTGATGGTTTCTAAAGCGATCCCGCTCATAGGAAAGGCTTTGTATTTCAGTGAGTTGGCGTGAGTGACTTGAAGTTTTGATACCCAGATTTCATTCATAGCTTTCTATTCGTTTATACCAATAAACCCGTCCACAATAGGTACAAGAACGTCCTTGAGCCCTAGGGCAGTATTTTCATGTTATACAGACCTTCGCAGCCTAAATCTGTCCATCACAACGTACTGTAATGGTTCCTACCACAAACGCCAACGCTATGCTGCACTTTTTCATTCCATGCGTCCAAAACGAACCGGTCGAATAGATCTCTCGTCTACCCTCCTGCACCCCCCCGCCCACCTCCAGCTCCCCCCCAGCCCCACCCTTCCCCCCCTTAAAACAACCAAACCCACCAAAACACCACCCCAACCGCCGCGAAAAACCCCAGCCAAACCCTCCACCCCACCCCCGTCTTCTCGGCCATCCTCAGCATGCGGTTCATAGTCCCGCGCAGGCGCACCCGTGTGTTGTCGAAGGAGTCATTCATAGTATCGGTCAGTGCTGAGGAGTCACGGATTTCGTCGCCGATGGCTAGGGTGATCTGTTACGGTGCTGTCAGAAGCTAGTGGGGAGCAGGGGGAGGGGGGGAAAGGGGAGAGAGCATACGTCTTTGAGCATCTTAACCTTCGCGCTCATCCCTTCAAGCTGGACGTCGTTCTGGCCTTCCAGCTCCGAGAGTACGGCGTCGGAGTATTGTCCCCTTATCTCCCACAAACACCCCCTCAGCCTCTTTCATTTCACAATCTCCCACCCCCCCCCCAAAACCTCCTCAAACTCACCTCGAATTCGGCGTCGCAGGTCTAAACCCCCCATTCACGGCCCCGCTCCCACTCCCACTGGCCCCTGCGCCAGACCCGCCATAATTACCAGCGCCCGCATACCCATAACTCGCGCTGGCGCGGGCTGGCGATGCGCTGGCTGGGCGGTTGCGGTCGCCGGTGTAGTTTTCGAAAAGGGCGGAGCGGGGGTCGCGTTGGTGGAGGGTGGAGGTGGGGAATCTGCTGGGTTTGGACGAGGGGGGTTGGTGTTAGTGCGAGGTTATGGTGGGTTTGTATGGGGTTGGGGTGGGGGTGGTTACCTTTGTGCCATGATGTGGTGGGAGAGGATTTGGGGGGTGCGGGCGGCGAGTTTGGGGGGGGGTGTAGGTGGCCTTTTGCGGAGTGCGAGGCGAGAAGGGAGTTTTTAGGGTCGGATCTGTGTGGGGCAACGCAGGGGATGGTTATGTTATCTAGACTAAATGTTGGTGTTACGAGGAGTAGTACATGTCTGTTACAACGAGTTTAAACAGGAGAGCTGGGTTTTGCGCAAACGCAAGTTTCTTGTGTTGAGCGGAAAACAAAGAGCCACCAACGCCACTCAATAGCCAACCTATGATGTGGAAATGCATTCGTGAGCCAAGTGAGAATCGGAGTTGCGCAACCGAGTGTGAGTGCTAGTTGTACATTGCAGGATGCCTTTTCCACTCCATTGCGACACAGAGCCACCAAAGCAAAGAAGTATATCCATCTTAAGTCTTCGCGACATAATTCTCATAGTAACATGCTTTTGTATCTTTACTTCATCCTCCTGGCCCGTTCGTCTAAGCAATGTGATGACGATTTAGTAAGAGACGTTGAGTTCCACCGCCAGTCTGCCCCAGTGAATGCAAAGACCAAGAGACTATTCTTGCATCGCATCATCTTCCTTCTCCTCGAAATCATCGTCGTCTTCGTCGTCCTCATCGCCATCCTCAGGTAATTCCTCTGCTGCCTTTGCGAAGTCGATAGTCTTTCCGCGTGTGCGACGGCCGTCGTTGATGATGTTGTCGGTGTCGATTTCCTCCATGTTATCTTCATCTGGTTCCTCATCCACTGTAACGATACGAAAATTAGCAAAGGGAATCTATTGTCAGAGCGCATTGTTCGCAAACGTACTTCCTTCTGGCGCCTATACAGATGTCAATAAAGAGATGTCCAAGTAAATGCATCAGCTATCAAAGAACTATACATCTTCTTCAGCGCCCGTCTCCTCGTCTGAGCTATCATCGTCTTCATCCATGCTCATATTCTGCGTTACAGACTCAGCAGCCTTGCCTTTGCCTTTGGCTTCGGCAACAGCTTCGGCAGGGTTGACATTCTCTTCGCCAGCTGTGCGAGTGCGGTCGTTGTCGTCCATGATGCAGCCCAGGATTTTGTTGATAAATTGCTATGCTTGAAGGTGTTGATGTTTGGGGAGCGGAAGATCGCGAAGTCGAGATCTGAGCGCGACGTGAGACGCTAAGGTATCTAGTACTCGGTAGGGCTGCAGCTACCAAGCTTTGGACGTCCACTCACCAGCTCCAGCCTCCAGCAGATTGATGAGTTCTATCCATGACTTAATCTTTTCCCCCTTGCCCATGCTCTGCAATTCAGCCTAATGAATATATTGCTTTGAGATAATCTTGAGTCTGCTCATTCTATCAGATGCTTGGATGGGAATTAGGTACTATTTACTGACTTTTGGCTCTCCTTGGTGCAGGTCATTAGACAGACTAAGTGACGGTTGATGACTTTCGTATGTTCCTTTGCTCATTTCTTCTTATTGCCATGCTTTACATCTGTTCAATTCGAGTCAATGGTTACGCTATATTGAGAAAACGAGTTGATTTGTCTACCTCAATATGCTCTCGACGATGGTACGTTTATTTACTGGCTTTCGACTCTCTGTGGTGCAGGACCGGCCAACTATTAACCTAAGTGGCAGTTTGGCCCTGGAAAATCACGATTCGTTCAATTTTGTATGTTCCTTTGCCCAAGTCGTCTAATTGAATAATGTTTAAATTCGCCCCAAAGCAAAAATTCTGCCGCCTCAAGAACGCTATGAGGCTAGTTGTTTATTTGTTAAGATCGGTTTACTCTTTGCTGGATTTTGGCTACCATTATCGAAAGACAGGTCTGTCTCGACGCGCATGGGTCCTCGAGTGACTCAAGACACGCTTCCAATAATGGTGGTAGGCCTGAGGGCCTTGCTGATAGGTCATCCGAATATCTATACATAGCAACCATTGTGGATTTCTTCTGCCTAACTTCTTGGAAGTCTTCTGATACTTTACGGGGTACAAATTTGCCGATAGGAGGTACCGAAGCCCTTTTCTCCGGTTTTTATGCGTTTTCGAGTAGATTTATCGCAGGCAACTCTCCCGTGCATCCCCTCATAAACACCAATTTACGACCACTACTGAATAAACAAAACTTCAGACCTTCTCCTGGACCTTTTTGTCTCCCGATCCTTACACTAGCCTATGAACGCACAGCTTGTTCTGTGCGCCAATTCATCTCAACACCCGGGCCAAACTCAGGCTGTTTCCACTTCTCCTCTAATAAGATCTCCCGGGAGAAGTCAGCTCCCCAGTCCTCCACTCGTTCTGCTTTGTTGGGTCCCTCAGCCCGTCCGACATATAGAAGGTGCCCATAGGATGGCTCCCATGCACCGAGATCATTAATGTGATACTCGAGTTTCATGTCCCGCTGTCGGTCCTGTGTAGGCTCCACTACGCTGCAGAAGCCACACTAGACTGCCAGTTATTCTCAATCATATATAAACAAGTCAAAGTTGTAGAAAGCCCCTGTGGTTTTCTTACCGTAATCTTTCTTCCGCGCCGTACAACAATAAGATGCTGATATGCTTCGTCTTTCTCTCGACGTACAAACTCGAAATAGTCATAACTTAGTTCCAGGAACGCGTAAAGCGCATGAGGTTTCCACTTGTACAAGAGCGTAGCAACACCGTCTGCTGCCCGGAGGTTGGTGATATCGCTGCCTTCTTGGAATTCTTGGCTGATAACATGCGGATGACCCAGCGGCGCACATGCAGGGAGCCCAAGGTAGGAAGTATGATAGGCGAGGGGTTCCATGACCTCTTCGTTAGGTCGCAACGTGGTAAATACGGGACAGGGTAGTTCCTAACGATCCTTAAAGGCCAAAATTAATCCAACATAGAAGCAGCTTTATGAAAGCCAACGGAGCTGCTGCCCAATGCCTCTGTGCAAGAAAGCTATCGAAGCCTTCGTTCCTATCTGTTGAAGCTGCTGCAATTGTGAAGATTTTGTAAAGAAAGTCGGACAAGAATAAAGTAACAGTATGAGTAATTGAAAGCCAGATAGGACACTAAGTTCATGACAGGGCAGAGCCGACTATGGTGAAGGAAGAGCATGTCTTGCCTTAGACATAGTAGAACCATGAAAGACTTTGGTATATCTCCATGCCGTTTGATTAACACAATATGGAAACGTGAATTGAACAGCAAGCATCGTTGCATGATTACCAGAAATGTTGTCTCTTCTTAGTGGCTAGCCGTCTAGATATGACTCACTACCATACACCTGCTTGGTCCTTCTCTCAAGGATGTCAATGCTACTGTCATAACACTCCGATAATTCAACCTCAGGCAGGGCAATCGCTCTTTCTGCAGGGAATGAGAAATATAGTAATTCATCACTCATTGGTTGTAGTTGCTCGTGTCTTCGTGTAAGAAGTGAATATGTAAGGCATGCCTACCTATTCAGTAAAAAGGCTTGGGTAAGTCTGCAATAGCCGATGAAATGGAACCTTTCCCAATTTTCAGAAATTCCGTTTTTCAACTCAAAGCAGTCAATGAGAGAAGTGAAAAACAGGAGACAGCACAGTAGACATGTTGCATGCGTTATGGCACTCGACAACATCCGGATTTATAAATCGTAGAATAAAACGTGCCCACTTCAACTTTACGTACGACCTTGGTTAAGACAGGCAAGCTCATAAAAGATATTTCAGCAGCTTCTTGACGCGAAGGACATTGAATAGGATCTCCGTCACAAAAATGTAGTTGAGCATCCGTTGTGTCCTATTTCCAAAATGAGTCCTGTCTCTACGAACGCGTGAGATTGCGACCCCTCCACTGCCATTGACCGGTTTCATTCGACAGTATGGTAGAGCACTCGCTCCCAGATGATCTCATCCTCTCATTACAAAATTCAATCCCATGCAGGGAACTACAGATCCAACAGTTGTGTAGTCTTTTAGACGTAAGGTTCAATACCTACGCCCTACTGCTTAGACATTAACGTCCACCAAGCCCAGATTCGCTAGTCCGCCTGTGCTCCTAGTTCACGGTCTCGAAGCAACTGGCAAGAGCTTGACGATTAGACATGTTATCGAATCTCTTGGTGTGCCTTCAGCATTCGCTGGCTCAAAAGAATGCATTACCGCGCGGCACCTGTTAGAACGGACTCTGGCTGCTGCTATAGATACCCTGGACGGTACAAATAACAGTGAGACTATGACCAGTTCTGATGGCAGGTGTGACAGCATCAGTGCGTTTGTTGTGCAACTACAATATCTATTGGAGGGAAAGGGCAGATTTACCTTGGTTTTCGACGGAATAGATCGCCAAAGGGAAGCTCCCCCGACACTCCTGCCTGCTATCGCTCGGCTTGGAGAAATTGTAAGCTTAGGTATATGTTCTCTTATACCAAGGCTAAACCTGTGTAGATACCAAACCTTACCATTATTCTAATCGTCACATCGCCTCCTTCTGGTCTCCTTCAACTAAGAGGCGTACCCTGCATTCACTTTCCCACTTACACTCGAGCTCAGAGCCTTTCAATTGTTTCGAAGCCTCCTCTTCCAATATACAGGACGCCCAGCGATCAAACTACGTCAAGCCCAAACGAGCATTCTGCAAGTGGTGAGGATGATTCAGCTTGGCTATGGAAACGTTTCTGTACTGCAGTATGGGACTCTCTCGGGCAAGCTGCTGCGCGGGATGTCCTGAGTTTTCGGGATGTCTGCGAGAGACTTTGGAAACCATTTGTACAACCTATTGTAGATGGTAGCTATGGTACTCGAGAGTTCTCGAAATTAATGGTTAAAAACCGGGCCCTTTTCCAGGGTGAAGCTGCGATAAGGGAAAGCATCATATCCATGAGCTCAGCGCCGAACATTCAACTCGCAAAAAGTAGGTCGTGCCATTAGCATTGATTGTCAAAGGAGATTGCTCATATAACCCCCACAGGTCAACATACCCTTCCCTATTACACCAAGTACCTCCTTTCTGCGGCATACCTCGCCTCATATAACCCAGCCCGCCAAGATCTCATCTTTTTCACAAAAGCTAGTGAGAAGAAAAGACGCAAGAGAGGTGGTGGCACGGCTGTAAGTCATTTTCGACCATCCAAACACCGAAAGATTCAGCGAAGATTGCTTGGCCCGCAGGCATTCGTCCTTGAACGCTTAATTGCGATTTTTCACGCTATACTGCCCCACAGTGTTGCGAGTGGAAGTGCAGACATTATGACGCAGGTTGCCACATTAGTCAATCTCCGGTTACTAACAAAGACAGCTGGTGGAGGGGATATTCTGGACGCTGTGACCAAATGGAGGGTCAACGTAGGCTGGGAGTACATCCAGGAGTTAGCACGAAGCCTTCGGTTTGACATAGAGAACTATCTCGTTGAATAGGCAGATATTCGTCTCCGGTACAAGCAATGCCAAAGCAACGTCGCGATCTCCATTCCATTTCGATGGAATTACTGTGACGGGCAATCCGGGATCAATGGCCAAGGTCCATGGTTTGTCAGTGACAACATGTGGTAAAGTGGATTACTAGCGGGTGCAGGAAATCAGCGAACAATAATTGGTAGCCAGGTCAACTGTCGGACTAAGTGGCAGCTTGGATCTGAAAGGCAAGATTGACCAGCTTCATTAGGTCCTTTGCACAATTCTCCTTATCGCAGAGCGAAGGATTACAGTATGCTGAGAATGCAAGGAGTCTGTTCGTCCATTTGGGTATTTCTACAACTACACTAGTTGTCCGATGACTTTTGTACCCTCTAATATAACGATTCTTATCCAGGATCAGCGGTCGTCTGATTACCTTGCAGCATTATTAGCTAATCTTATGTATTGAGTATTATATACAAGCTTGGTGCACCATCTCCTTGATAGCCGTTACCATGTGTTTGTCCATTGACCAGTCTAGCCTCCGCCAGGCCTGCTTCCTTCCAGCTCACGAACCTTTGCCTGCTCAATACTGCCTTCCAGTTCGCTAGGTACCATCTGTCCATCAATCTCTGTCCTCTGGAATCCCTTGGCCTCATGAGCGGATTTCGCGGCTGTCACAGTATCCAACTCACTGGCCCGAGAAGTTTTCGTGCGATGCTGCGAGCCGGCTTGTTGCCGTCGTCTCCGCGAAAAAAGAAACCACAATGCTCCGCCGATGATGGCAATTGCGGCAATGCCGCCAACAACTCCGCCAACTATGGCCCCGGTGTTGCTATGGTGGATAGGAGTGGCCGACGAAGTGGCTGGGGAAGTCGCAGTCGCAGTTGCACTGCTGGTCGAAGTCGAAGTCGTCGCCGTTGCGTTGACAGGTATAGCTAGACCCTGGGCAATCCGGAATCCGTTCCCACAGCAAGTTGACTGAGTCACATTCACTCCACAACAATATATATCGCTTTCAGCGTTACACTGCGTGAGCTGCACGTCAAATGCTGCCATGGGACCATCAGAATCTATGCAGGAACACTCAATCAGCGACTTTCACCCACTCATTACATTTTACACTCTGCTCCGAACACCTCGTCTTACTTGATCCGTCGACACACAGCTTTATGCAGTTGGGACTCTGCCAACTACGGTCGGTACAGCTCTCACGCCAATATTGTCCGCTGGCATCTTTGCACAGGCCATTAGATTGACATGTATCTTGGCCATTGGGACCGGGGAGTCTGCAGCACATGCTGGCTGCCGATGAGTTCGCGGAGCATGATTGGTAAAGGTCGAACGACTGCCCGGCATTTCTATCGGTACCGATTTTGTTCCAGCAGTTGGCTGAAGTCGTGGGAAGCCAGCAATGTAGGAGAGAGAGTAGCACGAAGGCGGATCGAGCGTTGAACATCGTTGCTGGCTTGTGGACTAAATCGTCGTTGGCATACTGTGGTTTTTACGAGGTTGTTCATGATGGAAGTGAAGAAATGGACGGGAGTGTCAGCTTTAGCTTTGCTAAAACTTTCAAAGGATTATAGTTTCCAATTTGGATCCTTTTGAGTCGCGCAACTTCGACAGCCTGACCAATCATATCTCGCGTCACGCTGCCTATCTTTACTCGGCTAATCTCTCCACTGACCAAATAGGGCTAGCACACACTAATACCTTAAGTCGATACTTGAGCTATCAGCCTCAGCCTTGCGCACCCGAATCCGACCTTTTAGAGAGAGAGAATAGACCAGTGGGCAGCCTCTCTAGAGCTCAAATAAGCAACAACAAGAGGCATCCACAATAACTTCCCAGACACGAGATTCAAGTACTCGTATCAATTGCAGTTACAATCTCTGATCATGACAGACAGCTCAGCAGATTGCGGATAATGCTAATGTTCTGTGACTCGAGTTCTAGAGCTGCTATGCCGCAAGGCTGCCGAATCCTTCGATGCTGGGATATTGTCTGCCTTTCCTACCTATTTCTTAATAAGATGGCGCCCCCAAATCTCTTGCTCTTGGTGGTTTCAACCGACACTTCACACTAACGCTGCTTTCTCAGACCTGACTTCTGATTGCTTTCTATCTCGAGCTTAACTTGACTCCATGGGGTCAGAATGGAGGTACCCTCTGATGGATTGCTGCAGTCCCTGTGGAATCTGTGGGTCTTGACTCTTAGCGGTGGAAGGATTCCCAGAATTTGCTCAGAAGGAAACCGGGCTGTCAGGCGTTCTGGTGCCCATGCTGTCTCTTTGGCAAGACAAAAGCTCGCCGAACGGATCCGACTCTTTAACGCTTCTCTCAGTGCAACGGTAGCGTAAGATATCTTCTCTCAGCACTCTGCCGCGTGCTTCTCAACTTCACTAGCAACGGCCATCTACAACACCGAGGGCATGCTTGCTTGGAAAATCTAATCGCTGGCTGTTCTATTACATCTAGTGCATGACCTACTGTGTTACTCTGCCCTGCGGTCTTTGTTTCATCCCGCAAATGGTCGAACGTAGCAACATTCGATTCCAGCGCAAAATCGGCGGCTCCTGCTGCGGCGACTGCTTCCAGACCGCCTGTTGTCCATACTGCGTTCTAGTACAGGAAGAAAAGGAGGAACTGGAAAACTCAGCGCAAATTGGTCAGCCTGGCTACCAATCACAACAGCAGCCTATGGCGTACAGTCAACCACAACAACAAAGACCAGCAGCGAGGCATCACCTGTCAGAGACTTTGGCAAACGATTTTACAAAGATTGCGGTTGCTGGTATTAATAGTGGGAATTGATGATTTTTTGAATATTACAAAGGGACTAGAGCGATGGGGTTATAGCTGATTTTTAGACGATCTTTGCGGGAGCACATAAAGGGAGAACATGGTATGTACGTATCGGGCTTTGGAAGCATGGTTTTGATACTATACCTGACTTTGGCCATCGGGGCTATATCGTATATTGAGTGTATTGTAATAATTGATAGCTGGACATATATTCACACGGTGGACTTTTACAACAGATGTCCCAGGGTCTTTAACTTGTACTGCTCTATTCCGACATGGCGAAGTGACGACTCTGCCGCTTCTTCGGTCAATTCCTGGTATAAAACTCACTCGGTGGAGGGTCGAAAAGGTAGTCCCAAGCGATTAGGGTTAGGGTTATCTGCGGCGTGAACCAAATCCAAAGTTCTTACTCTCGATGCGCATGAGACATCTTCGTGCAAAACCGTGGAACATTATCCATAGGATAATTATGTGAAGCTCCCATGCATACGAATTCTTGGGGTCTCTCTTTCAGCCCTCATATCAGACAATGTCTCGAATTGAGGAACTTCCAGCAGACTTTGACGAGTCTCTCGACCTGAATGCACCACCCCACAAATCCGGTCTCCCTTCAGCTGCCCCTACATCTTCAACACCGTTCCCAATACTGGCCAAAGCAAGAGGTCAATATGACTCGACACCCATGCCGCCCCCGCACATGGAGTCCGTCCGCTCGCACACTGCCGATGAAATTATCAAGATGATGAACCAGACACCGCTGTTCATGACTTCGCTGGAGAATGCAGATCCTGAAGGTAAGTTCGCTAGCTAATTAGCACTACCATCAAGAACTTGTTCATCTGAGGCAGCAGATTAGACGGCGAAAACGTGGGCTTGGAGGCCATACGCGCGCTTCAGTACGAAGGTTCGCGGGCTGAGGTTGCCCGAGGCTTCAAGGAGAGAGGAAATGAGATGGTGAAGGAGAAGCGGTGGAAGGATGCCAAGGAATTCTATACACAAGGTCTCGGGGCGCTGTCACGGAAGGTCGATGCGTCCAAAAAGGCGACAGTAGACGAGAAAAAGGCAGATGCGAAGCCGGCTTCAGAAGAAGAAAAGGAGACCGAGCGGTCTGAAGAGAAAAAGGTTGAAGAGGCCTTATACGTAAATCGCGCGCTTTGCAACCTCGAGCTAAGTACGTCCATAACATCTAATCTACGAGGAACGTCCTGACCTCAGAACCTAACCGCTGACGCCCCTCCCTAGAAAACTACCGCTCCACAACCCTCGACTGCGCATCCACCCTCCGCCTTAACCCCCAGAACATCAAAGCCTACTACCGCTCCTCTCTCGCCCTTCTCGCCCTCGACAAGCTCCCCGAAGCCTTCGACACCTGCACCCGCGGCCTCACCATCGACCCCGAAAACACCGCTCTCGAATCCCTCTTCTTCGACAAGCTGCAGCCCCGAGAAGCAGAGCTCAGAGCGCGATCTCAGAAGCAAAACGCGCAGCTCGAACGCGCGCGGCAGGAAAACCTCGTTCTGGCCGCTGCGCTTCGCGCGAGAGGTATAAGAACGCGCACGACAGCCCAGCCCCCAGACATGGAAGACGCATCTATCCACCTCTCCCCGGACCCCATATCCCCCAAGAGCACACTCGTATTCCCCGTCATCCTGCTCTACCCCCTGCACGCCCAATCCGACTTCATCAAAGCCTTTCCCGAACAAGATACCATCCCCCAGCATCTCGAGTACATCTTCCCCTTGCCCTGGGATACGGCGCATGAATACACCATTGGAAACGTGGAGTTTTACATGGAGACGATTAGTGGTGGACTGATCAAGGTGGGGAGGAATATGAGCTTATTGGGGATACTGGGGGGTGGGAAGGTGGAGGTTGTGGATGGGGTTGTTAGGGTGAATGTGTTGCTGAAGGGGAAAGCGGGGAAGTGGATTGAGGAGGTTAAGGCGAGGAAGGGAAAATCACAAGGCCGATGACAAAACAAGCAATACTGCATATCTGTGGTATAAATCATCGACAAATTTTACCCCTTTAAACGGAACGCTTAACCACCTGTTTAAACTCCACCTCATTATTCTATAACCAAATACCCACAATGTTTTCCCGCCACCAACTCACCTCCCCACCATCCGTCCCATTTAAAATACTCGGAACCGTCCCAACCAAAATCCTAATCCTCCCACGCAACCCCATAGTATTAATCCCCCCCGTCCTCCTCCAGGAGCTCGTTTCTGGTATCGTTCCTGCCAAGTGTATAAAAATTTGACAACTCGCACTGCCTACTATTCTTGGAAGCCAGTATAAATCATGAGCGCCGCCGGAACGGAATTCGCCGATGTTGGGGAAGTCGGGGAGGAGGGTGAGGGCGTCGTCGCAGTCGCTTTCGAGGGGGCGGCGTTGGCGGAAAGTTAGGCAGCGGATGTTGCTGATTGGAGGCGATGTGAGGGTGGTGGTCTTTGCGCTGGGGTTTTGGGGGGGATGAGGGCTAAGGCATAAGTGGTGGGGAGGGATAGGGTGAGTATGAGAGGGATGAGGTATTTTGGTGTGAGCGTTGTGTTTTGTGTTGGAGAGCATGAGAGGGAAAGGGGAGACCGCGCAAGGTGTGTTTCGCGGTTGAAGGTTAGCGGATATCGGAAGAAATTTTGACTTGTTCCTTGCATCAGGTTATATTTAGCTCAGTACAGCAACAACAGACTGGCTCCTCCGCAGCCTCGAGACTCGGAAATTGAGAGAACATACTTTGATTTCGTTATCATGAATAATAATTGTTTTGAACGAGACGCTCTCTTCCCAAGGCATGATGTGTGGGGAAATTTTTCTTCAGTATGGTGTCGATTTGTACAAAACCTGCTAAGTGGTGCTGATGGCGTTCATGCTTCTAGGTTAAGATGACAGTATTGGAAATCTAGGCAGATAATGTGCAACACCCAGCATTCGACATTGTACTTAGTTCGAGGGCAGTCGATGTTCCAATGAAGTGTTTTTGGATTGCATGGAAGCAATACATAGGGACCGTGATTTTCCATTGACCATCAAAACTCCCAATCTTCTAGCCCCCAGCGACGCCACAATGCCATAGCGCTTCCCAAGATCCATGCATTCCAATGGAAGAACCGCCACCAGAGCCAATCTTTCCCATTCGTGTCCCAATCTTCCTCGAAACTTGCCAGCCACGCTTTGTATAAAGGCTGCCTCAGACTGAGATCCCACGTTACCATCAAGATTGGTACAGCGCTGAAAGCCCAAATCAAATTAGCTAATACTGCTTTTGTGGCGGCGTTGAAGCGGTCAGTCCTTATTCCGTCAACGATGATCATGACAGCGCCAACAGGGTGAAAGAAAACAAGAAAGGGACATGCCGCGATGATGGGCGGTATTCCGACAATGTAGCAAACCATGCCCGTGATAGCGAGAACGGTAAGATGTCTGTTTTCTTCCCGGCAAATGATAGCTACGAGGGTGATTGGGGCGATGGTGTTAGTTAAAAATATCAAAAGAACAGAGATGAGACCATGGATGCATGTCACACTAATGGTGTTAATCCTGGGCCGGCGCCGGCATGGTTCAGATGGACGTGGAGTATCTTAGACAAATTCAGTGTAAGTAACTCATGCCCAGATGCTGTTGCCGACTTACCAAGTTGAACGCGTAAGCTGTACGGCTTTTCCAAGCTTTCCCCTTCGAAAATCGAACAAGATTCCGATTTGTGAAAAGCCTCGTACTCGTTAAGCTCAGATCTGGGGATGTCGCCTAATCTTGGCACCTGCCAAACTCGCACAGGACAGTCATAATCGACACACGCGTAGGTTTTGAGAGCTGCCAGGGGTATTCCCGATATCTGATAATGGCTTGTGGTAGACGTAGTACCTTGCGACTGCTGCAAAGAGGTAGCGTGAAAGCATGCGCCTCGGGTCTTGGGACCCACTTCAAGCATTTCCATTGACGACCTTTCAGTATAGTCCTCCGAGTCTATAATGTCTGGTCGTTGTATGATTAGAATTGTTGCACAGTGTTCCTGAACAAAAGGATCGTCGCCAACCGAGCGAAACGTTTTGACGAAGTATGTCGTGCCTCGCTTCGTGTCTACTACAAAGCAATAGCGCGGCAGTGCTTGAAGGTTTAGCTGTATGAATACCGGAAGGTTATCCTCGGAATCATTCACCAAGCATAGTGCATCATCATCGTCTGCGAATCGCATTAGGGGATATGTGGTCAGTCGGCTTCCCCTCGGTTCGGTAGGTACCCAGCGCTCTCGATGTTTGTCTGTCGCTCTCAATCTAGGCCCGCAATTGTACATCAAAGAGAATGGAAGATAATCGGAACTCCATAGAATTGCTTTTAGCCTTTGATTGGGCGCAAGTCTCGTAATCGGACTCACAATGTAGTTCAGCAGGTTCGCAAGTATAGCATAACAATCCTCAGACTTCGTTGTAGAGCGTCGGATTAGGTCATTCCATACACACACAAACGCTTCGACATAGGCATCTGCCTGAAGGAGACCATTCTCATCAACGGGGTCCAATTCTGGCTGTCTCACTGAGAGCCTGGCTCTCATGGCCCGATTAATTCTCTCCTGCTCATCCTCGGGCTCGGAATTTTCGACCACAGAGGCATCACTGTACATGATGCTTGGAGGAGGCCAGGTTTCAAAAGCTCTCCAGTGACGTAGGAATAAGCGACAGTATAGGAAACCATATCGGAACACATACGACACGAGCGCGCGGTGTTTCTCTAGTAGTATTCCGCTGTAATCAACATCAAGAGCTAATGCCCCATCAGAGCATTGAACATAACAAGCCCTCCCAGCCGCCCCTTCTTGTAACGTCCAGCATCTTCCCATCCATGAGGAGTAGGCTAGCTGTGCTAATACCTGAGTGGGTGCAGTAGTTTTCAAGGACAATTGCTGCATCTCTGACTCTAGCACAAGCACTTTGCGGGCACGAGCATAGACGGCGTTCATCTTATTGATAGCCTTGACCCTGAGATGTGCGTACTGTTCATCGACCGGAATACACAGAGTATCCATCCAAACAAGACGACCGTTATAACTTTTGGAGGATGATGATCCATCTAGACTCATCCTAGTAATAAGGAATGACCCATGCTCGTAGTAAATACCACGATCGGGGCCGGTCGGTAGTTGGGAAACACACTTCGAGATATACTGCAACTGGCAGTGCAGCAACGCATTAGCCTGCACATTGCCCATTCCGTCAGACCAGACATGGGAGATTGCAGTATACTGACTCGACGCCGTTGCAGCCTCCACTCGAATTTCGAGCCTGCCATGTGGACCCTCTTCAACGGCTATTAGTGGGATACTACCTTCTTCGATAATTTTGACAATGTCTGCTGTGGACACGGCCACAAAGCTACACTGGCAACCTTGTCTAGTATGTGAGGTAATGTAGTCTTCTGGAGAGCTATTGTACGCCTGACAGTGCTTGGTTGAACATTGGCGGTGAATTTCACTGCGCGCGGCCTTTCGCTCAATGCGTGATAGATAATAAGCCATCGAGTAATCGTATGAAGTTGAGATCTGGTGTATATGAGAAGGACACCACCCGTGGACTAGCATGTAAGAGCTCAGTAGCTTAGCACATGGGGCTATAAACTGCGAGGTCGGTCCCAAGGGAAGGAGCCTGGGTCCACCGAGTGCGCCATTCCATGTCTCAACATGCTTTGCATTATATTTCTCTAACATTTTTATTGGGGGCAATTTCTTCCTCTTCCACTCCCGATTCTTTTGATAGTTGATCAGCTGGCATATCAAGATTTTGACCGATAGCATAACGATTGGCATTGGATGCTTTTCCGCAACGTGAAGGCTGCCAATCTTTTGGCTGTTGACGATGGCGAGCTGAATGCATTTTTTGAGCTTCTTTAGCGACGGCTCTCCGTATGGGCTCATCCAATGAGCCGTAAGGACTATGTCGAGACGCCGGGCGTCTGCGAAATGAGCGCGTATGGAATGTCGTTCAAAAAGCTCACCCCGCAGCTCTGCCAGTAATCCGTAGTGAAGCCATGATTGAAGAAAGGATGCGCATTCTTCGGCCGACTTGGTCTCAAGGTCTAGGATTCCATCCTTCATGAACCCATGACGAGAAGGAAAGTCTTCGAGTCCCCGAAAGTCATATTCGATATATAGCAGATCTGGTATATCAAATGCAATATCCTCAGCAGCCCATGGAATAGAGGCGTAGTCCATCGCTAGTCACTGCGGCCACGTCTGAGAAAGTCTTTGAAGATTACAATAGAGAAGCTTGATCATAGGTAAGGAACAGAGATATCGAACCGTGATGGAATTATTGCTCCGCCCTATGGTAAATTCCTAGTTAGCTATGTAGTATGCCTCTTGTTCTTTTATCTAGTAAATCAACTCAATACACTCATATGAGGACCCACTGCGTCAGTATTTCATCAAACCGTAAGGGTATTGTGAGATTATCTCGTGGCCTTATCAGAGCAGCTCCGCCTCCTGCGGTTTCAGCTGGTCCCGAGGCAGCCAATCGGCGTAAAGGACACCGGACTGTGATTGCACATTATCTTTAGCTGTTCGTCCACTTGCAGCGCTTTGCCTATCACTGACAATCCTTGTCCATTCGGTAGATCCAGATTTTGATTCCTATGAATAGACTCAGCCTGCGTCGTGCCTGAAGCTTGTTGTATCAATGATACATTACTAAAATGGAGCAAACTTGATTCCTCAAAGCGGGAACCCCAGCATGTATTCGCCAAATGTTCTAGGGTTGCGTAAAGGCTATATATCCCATTTCTTCAGATGAGCCCCTGTTTGCAACGCAAGCCGGGGTCTCGTCGGCTTGCTCTAGGTCGGCTCCCCCCTAGGGTCCAGGGATCGTGGAGCGGGGGCGGGGGCGGGGGAGGGGGGAGCGGGAGCGGGAGCGGGAGCGGAGGCGGGGGTTACGTCTCCTGGTGGCGGCGACATTGGCGCGGGCCTTTGCAGAGGGGTTAACCTTGCGGCGAGTAGCAGCGGCCATCCATGGCAGTGATGGCGGCGGTGGATAGCAGTGGGTAGCAGCGGGTAGTAAAGTGTAGGTAGTAAGTAGGTGGCAGAGTGGGTAGCAGAGTGAGCAGCAAAAGCGAAAGCGAGTTTCTGGCTTTATCCCCCTGTTCCCCGCCTAGCTGCCGAGGTCTATTGGTAAATCGGTGGCAACCTTGTACCACTTTCCGTCAAGCTGGCCCTTATCTACCTCAACAGTTTATATTGAGTTGAGATCTGGCGGGAGAAAAACTGTAGCTTAGAACCCACCGTAAGAATATCACTGATTCGGATAGCTTGCCTTACCAGTCTCAAACGAGAATGGAAAATCGTCAATCCAAAACTGCTCAATGCAAAACCATCCACTCGCATCATGGATACTTCGAGGCCGACTGTGCTGACCGCAAGAACGGTCCCCTCTACAGTGCCTGAAGAATTTCAGAAGAAAAGCCCATGCTTTCGGACTGCAAGAGTCAATGAATGTTTCCAGTGTTTGACAATGCTATCAAGGGATCTGCGGAATATGCCCCGACTTCCCTGGGGTTGAGATCAATAGAATATCTGGAATCGAGTTATGAAAATGACAATCTTCCCACTGTGCGCTTGAAGCCTAGACATACAGATTGTCCGATCTCTCAACATGAAGGCGAAGCACAGTCAGAAGCTTTGCGACACATGCATCTTTATTGATTCCTCACAATATTTTTGTCAAAGAACGAACAGCTGCATCGATGAAAGGGGTTTAGCTGGTGCCAATGACAGTTCTTCGAAATTAGATCAGGTTTAAGAACATATTCGAGCAGAGTTTGGACTGCCCTTTTTGTAGGCTCGTTATAAAGGGAATCTGTATGAAAAGATACCTTGGGACAACCAGAGCACCAGAGACTGTATTAGGGCAATACGTTCACACGGGATGCTGAATGTATAGCTATGTCTACGCCTGCAACAGTCCTTCTGAAACAAAGACAGAAACGACATACCGAATAGGTATTACGTCACAGGTCAGCGAAGGTGCCTCTGCTCCATTGAAGACCATATGGGCGACACTCAGCTCCTAACGCAGAAAGCAGTGTAACTTGACAGGCCTAGATTGTTTCGTGGCAGAGCTGTTAAAGCACCAAGAGTAAACATTCAATTACCTCGATCTTGGTTACGCCGTTGTGATCAAGAGCATGAACGATATTGTGAAAACAATGATTCAAGATGCTATTCACTGCACTGTCAATCTTGAAGAAAGGTATCTTTGAGTCGATGCTCTCTGCATCATTCAAGACAGCATGAGTCATAAGCGTATTCAAATCGCTCAGATGAACGGAATCTATGGGGCAGCAATTCTGACACTTATAGCGGCTTCTTCTGTTACAAGTGAAACATGTAGCGGTCTTCCCCGTTACCACGAAAATAGCGGAAACACCTGTCGGGACACTGAGCTGGTCCAAGGCCTGCATCTCGCGATGCCACTCAACGCAATCTAAGTTGCTACTATGTCCTCTCGGTGAGACTACCGTGCTCCGACGTATCAGGAGGACCTGTTGTTCAGGTGACTGCTATATTTCACTGATACAGTACATCGCGTTAAGCCTTCAGCTACGAAATCGCGAAATCACCGCCTCATATGCATGCGATCATGGAACCCGCAAATCAAGCTGGGGAACTTCAATATTTGAAGCTGGGGAACTCAACTACTTGATAGCATATGAGTTACAATTCCTCAATCAATATTTGGTATGCCAGCCCTTCGCTTTGATTACAGCTGCACAGCTGCGGAGCATACTGGAGATTAGCCCCTCTATTACCTCCTTCCGTACAGTACCCAAGTCTACTTTCAATGTTTCTGCAATGTTTTCTACGAGAATGAGGTGGGCGAGGAAAGTCTGCCTTCTGCATACATTACTTCGACGACAGATCTGTGGAATATGGGGGCATTACACTTCTCAGATACACGCAGATCCGAATCTGAGTCGCTTCATCTGAATCAGACAGCATATGAGAATCGAACAGAGGCTATTCATGACTATCAATGTTTCGTTATAGATTATACCGGACGCGAATTGTCTTGTTCTTCAGATGTTATGAATGCTTTCAATGCAATCCAGAACGTCCTGAAACGTACTATGAGAACCGACTTCTGGTACGATGTGCTTGAAGTAAATTTGGATAAAGCTCTGTTGTGGAGGTCCTCATAAGCGAAGGAGCTTATCCCTACCTCTCATCAAAATTGAGTTCAAAAACTTGCTGTTCCCAAGCTGAACGTGGGCGTGGCAAAGTGAAATATGGTTCGTATTTTGATATTACAGGACTTCGGTGAGAGATTAGCTGGTTCATCGTCAATCAAATGGATGTTGTTATTCCGATGAACAACATGCCCCCTGCGATGGAATTTGAACTCATCGAAAAAGACCACCAAGAAGTATGATCGCAGAACTTACCGCCTAAGGATTTCATATTGGCAGTGAAGCCTAGACGCGAAATTAGCGTGAACGGAGAAGACTGGGAATATTCAGAATATCTAGTTTGCTGGACAACCTTGGCAGTCTTTTGTGTGACAGGAGAGATTGCCTCACTTGGCGAACATGGCAGGAACTGGAGAACCGGTGTCAACCTGGCTATGTCTATTAGTAACGAAGACTGGGTGGGATCTATCATGATGAACCAGGTGTGGGTCGCGGAGCATCTCATGGAGACTCGGTGCCTCGAGTTCATACTTCTGTCGAGATCCAGAGGCATCAGACAGACAACAATTCAGCCGCATCCCACGTATCTTGATCAAGAAAAGTTCGACAACAAGCTATTGTGTATGCTGAATGTCATGCTGATTGAGTGGGAACGCGATTCCGCCACACGACTTGGTGTCGGGATAATAAATGAGGACGCTTGAATGAACCAGTCCTACGCCTACACTTTTGTTAAGTTGAGATGAATTATCTCCGCCAAGCAGAAGCAGACCAAATTCCTGAGAATTTTATTAGTAAGATAATTGCGTGACCTACAACGGATATGTTGCAAGCGACGGTGGAAGAAAGAGGAAAGCTACCCCTGAACCGTTGCACCAGCGCCACTACCAATCGAAGCTGTTCTTGATTACTGAACACACTTTATAAGCATATTGGCGCTGCCACATAAAAAGGAAAGCTAACATTGCGACATTGCGACCAGCGTCAATAGGACCCGAACCTATTCTTGATAACTAATCACTTTTTGCAGTGGTTGTATCTCACCCCTGAATGAAACCCCCTCATCCATTTCCCCAGAGATCAAAGTTTCGATCGGTGAAGACCACCAGCCATGCGTTCAATAGCTACCCAAATACCTCGCTATCAAATTTGTCCATCCCCCTTAACACCGCTCACGTCCTCATAAAAACAATGACAGCAACGAGACAAGCTACTATTGAAGTCAAATTCGATCAAAATGTATGAAGGTCCACGAAAAAACCTACGACAGCAACAACAAGAATATCCAATAGTTCATAGCCCTTTAAGTCGGCTAGCCCACCAATTACGACTATCCGGGCCACCCTCCCTGTTGTTTCTCTAGGGTGTGGTTACTGATCAATGGCAAACAGTTGTGTGAATTATAGTCTATTGATGGGAGGACGGAGGATTAAGAGTGATCACTAAACAGAAATACGATGATCGGCCTCCTTCACGTCGAGGCCTGGCTCAGTCATCGATGATCCGATTGGGTTTGAGATGAGTTTATGGAGTGGTTCTTCACATCCTCGTATCTTAATACGTTTCACACGTATGACATTCTATTAAGGAGGATCAAATCTATATGCAAGGATGTTAAAGCATTCAAAGCACAATTGACATGATCAAGCTTTCGCAGTGGCGTTGCCCTCACGCGGGAACTGCTGCAAACAACTCCACCACAGCACAAACTCCCCCGCTCTATCAGGATCCTCCCTCCTAACCCGATCGAACATATCCTCTGCGTCCTTGGCCTCTCCAACCAAGCGCCCCCACATCTCAATATACCGCTCGGTAGCATCCAGATTCCACGCCCCATCGACCGCGCTTGGCGTCTTGTGGCCCACAATCACAGTCTCGGGCCTGAAGGATCTAACCTTTTGGATGGCGTCAATCCACTGCTCCCGCAACGGCGCGGTCAGCGTCTCAGCCAGAAACGAGTACGCATTATTGTATACAATATCCCCCGCGACAGCGAGCTTAAGATCCGGCACCCACAGGAACGATGAGTCGTCCGTATCCGAGTGCCCCGCCGGCACAGCATGCAGCTTATGTCCCTCAAGCTCGAGCGTCAGATCGTGCGCGGGCAGCGCCTTCGCAGGCGGGGACGCCGGAAACACGATCTGCCCGCCGGGAAACAACGTCTCCCATACCGCCTGCCCCGCGGGCGAGATCTGCTGCTCCATGTGCTTGAGCACGCCCTCGGTCGCGACGGCCGTGGCGTTGGGGAAGCGCTGCCGCAGCGTCGAGAGCCCGAAGAAGTGGTCGCCGTGGCCGTGGGTGATGTAGATGTAGGTGAGGCGTTTGTTGGGGAATAGGGCATCGATGCAGTCGGCGAGGGCGGTGGCTTGCGTGGTGGTGAAGAGGGGGTCGACGAGGATGGCTTCGTGGTCGGAGGAGATGAGGGTGGCGGCTGTAGGGGTCCAGAGGGGGGGAATGGCGTGGGGGATAGGGAAGGGGGGGATGGCGGGAATGGAAGGGGCGAGGAAGACGTCGGCGCGGAGGGGGGGGGACATTGTTGGGCTTGAGGCGATGCTGCTGCTTGAATGATGGGAGGGAACAAGTCCGTGTTCGTGTGAGAAAAGAAGAGAGATTGCTTCTAATAATAATAAGGGAAGACCTTCAGGCTATACGAAACCCATCGTTCCCTTTCTTTCTCTCTTTTATACACATACCACGCCAAATCCTGCAGCCGCTGACACATTGCACATCCGTACAACCCAAAAGCCACCAAGATTATCAATCCACAGCCGCCTCCAAACCCCTTTCAGAAAAAAATCCCCACTAATCATTATTAACAAAAAAAAAAGCCCCTGGACACAGGTTACTGAACCCCCCCCCCCCCCCCTCCCCCCCTCCCATCCGGCCAGCAAGTGTCCAAAACGAACAAAACAACCACTCTCCCATACATAACAAGCTCGCTCATCATCCCCTTCCTCGCTTTCAACCTTTAAATAATTGATTGTAGTAATACCCGCGCATTTCTCGAAAAACTTATACGTAGTTCAAAGATAGCAAAAGTCGAGAGTTGTGTGGGTATGTAGCGTGAGGTACAGCAAGCAAGCAAGTAAGTAGGGTGGTGTGGGGGGGGGGTTTTACATACAGTAACTCATCACAGCACAAACAGCCGAGAAATTAAAATATATACTGTATACTGCGGGTGGGACACATGAGTTTCTTGATGGTTGATGATTGGATATTCTGAGTGTTGGGAGTCAGAAGTCCTTTTTGTGAGAGCAGAGGAGGTGAGGTGTGCGGAGGCTTTTTTGGAGGGGGGGGTTCGGGGTTCAAGCCCTACAGTACGTACAGTACGAAAGGAAAGAGCCAGCGATTCTTTCGATATGTAGATATTGCGGGAACATCTGTGGGCCTGTCTGTTCAAACTGACTTCGTCTTTGACATATATATAGTGTCGCTCGAGAGATATTCCATGCATGGTTCCTGGTTTCTAAAACAGTGCGGGATTTGTATACGCGTTGTTGGATATATTACAGAGAACATTGCATCGCCCTAACCCCCCAACCCCTGAGAAATTGAGAAATACCATAATCCAAATCCCCGCCCAGAGTGGTATCATCATCGCCTCGCAGCATATTTACAAACATCAACGCCGAACTTCAAAACTCCCTCCTCAACACGCCCTTCAATATCCCGCTCTCCCGCTCATACCCCTTCACCTTCTCCTGCCCGGCAAACAGCTTCTCCAGCAACCACTGCACTCTCCCCCTCACCATCTTCGGCTGCCCGGGCAGGCCGCCCAAGAGGCTAAGTTCCGCTTCATATTTTTCAATGCCTTTGGTCTCAATCGTAATCAGCTCGGCTAAGATGGCGAGATCCAGTTTCGCGCGCAAGGCGCGATCTTCGGTGAGCAGCTTGAACGCAGCGGTATAGACCGGTTTGCCCGGCTTGATGCTCTTGGGTCTGCCGTTGCTGCTGACGATGGAGATGAGCTCGGCTTGTTCGAGGGCTTGGAGGACGTTTTCGCCGTCGGACTTGTAGGTGTCGGAGAGGAGGAGCTCGTTATAGCGCAGGCAGTCGGTTTTAGCAAGGGATTTGACGAGCAACCAGGCTTGCTCGGGGGACCATGGGCGGGTCGGTGGGATGTCGAGGATGTACATTTTCAGGATTTCGGACGCGGATTGCTCGATTATTTGCTGTACTGCTTTCTTGGGCGTCTCGCCGGTTTTGATGCGGCGGGCGAGGAATTCGAGGTCGGTGAGACGGCCACCGAGGGTGGAGATGCATCCGTCGAGCTCGCCGAGATCGGTGCGGGTTTGTGAAGGTTTGGCAGCTTTTACGTCACCGTTGGAGTCTTCTTCGGCGTCGGCGTCGAGGTGGGTGATTACGAAGCGTTTTGCAACCTCGGGCGAGCAGTCGCCTAGGGCAATCTGGCGAAATACGCGGTTGGGGAGAGCTTTGCTAAGAGACTTCGAGAAGGAGACATCGTTGGTTAGAAAGATGACATGAGCAATATTGGAAGTAGCAAGGCCAGCAGCCCATTCGGCAATTTTGTCATATACGATACTGCTTTCTTGGCTTTTATGTAGAAAGTTATCAATGACAACGACAGAACGACGCTCAGGATGGGCCTCTAGATATTCGTCATCACCCAGATCTGCGTCTTTGTCGTGCTTGTTCCGTCCTTCTAGAGCTATCTGCTTGAGTGCAGTCGTTGTGTTTTGCCAGATCTTGGCTAGCTGAGAGTCCAAAGTCTCCGAGAATCCTGTCTTGGTTCCAATCGTACCTTGAGCTGCAAGGTCTAGCAAGCTGCTGATGTTGTTCATCCAAGAGAATACAGGTCTATATCCAACTTCGAGAGCAGCTTTACCGATGGTAGCACTGTCGCCTCTCGCCTCTTGTATTGGCTTGCAATCAATTACAAGTTTGTGCTTCCGGTCTTTCAATGCTTGATCTAGAACAAGTTCCTTTTTACCAGAGCCTCGAGGACCCTGCACAACGATAAAAGTCTCCGCAGTCTCCATAAGCCAAGTCTTGATTTGCTCAATGTCGTCTTTGCGGTCTTCCCAGATAGCTCTCAGGCCAGCATCCTCCTGTCTGTGGTTCCGGAACGACAGAATCTTATTTGCTCGTGTTACCTGTGACTTGATCCATTTGTAGGCTTTGTTGTCCGTGATGTGGAAGGAGTGCTCGACATGAGCTTTGATGAAGAATGTCCGGATACTGTAAAGAGGATTAGTAGAAGCTTGTGAACGCACGGGGAATTTGTCCTACGGATCGAATACTGCCACTGTAAACGTAGCAGCCAACGCAGCAAACAGGGGCAATACAATTCTTGGGTGATTGACTAGCCAGTCCCGGATCCAATGTGCTTTGATCTTCTGCTCATATGCCAGCTTCAAGACCGTCCCCGCTGATCCCCCACCCTGAGCAGGTGGGACGGTGTAGCCATGCATGCAATTCTTTGCCATCACGGCGTGTCTGACCCTCACAAAGTTGAGATATGCGTACTTGAAAGGATCTTTTGATTCGGCTGGCTGCGGCGTGATGTCCGCCAATTTTCCATACTTACGAAATAACGTGTACAGCGTTTCCTGAGAGAGATCTGCCGCTTGCTGCCCCGGTTCCGAAGGTAGGAACTGAACCTTTAGTCTGGAGCTGGGAAAGCGACTGAGGTCCTCGACCCAAGGCTTTCCATGCACCAAAAATGCCCGAACACGTCGAAGAGGATTGAACCATGGCTTCACAGGGTTTTCTTTTAGATAACGTTGCAAAGTCTTTTCAATTTCCGAAGCCTTTATTTGGGGGTCATGAGAGAATTTGATAAAGGCTCCACCCTCTTTCAATCGCGGCAATATTTCTTTCTGCTTTATGGGTAATGTCTTTGGCAACGCTCGTTCGGGAATTGTTATTAAGGTTGGAGCTGGTGCGTTTGGACTCTGGACGCGGTTGAGAAGTGGTGGAATGGTTTTGTCGGCGTTCCAAAAGCGGAAGCGTAAAAGCCAGTTGAGCTTGAGGGGAAATACATCTATATTGCATATTAGGCATCCCTTGCAAGACTATGAGCGGAGGAGGAGTGCCAACTGTCAAGAAACAAGATGCCCTCATTTGGTCCAGCGTTAATGTGACCCGACTTCTCGTCTCCGGCTTCTGTGGTCTTATGGCGTCTACTGTTAATTCTGCCTCTGCTCACAGCTTTTCTGCCACGATGACCGGTTACTATACAAAAGAGTCGTTTCTCCGCGCCGTTGCTGAGCGAGAAGGCCGCTGGCCCGCCAAATACTCTAGGGAGCCCTAACATTAGAAACGCTCTCTTCTTCTCATGGCCCGCGGCAATATTGTAGTTCCATTAGTCCAACTAGGTAGCGAGCTGGCCTGCATCAAATCTACCCATCAAGTCCACCATTATGATATCTGAACACAAAGTTACGTTTGAGCTTGTCAACAAATGCCTTGAAATTCCCGCGTGCCGGTGACGTCGGATCCCTGCTCAACGCGCTTCGCCGAACCCCTACATTTAGTATTCCGCGTCTTTACACTGGAGCCAGCGATGGGATGGCTATCAAGTTCTTCCCCTAGCCCCCAAGCTGCCGAGAAAGCCTCGCACCTATCCCAACCTCCCCTCTCTGAACCTCCGCCCTCAACCCCAGATATAGCGGACGCCCGCCCAACTCCCACACGCGATGACATCGCCAACGCCGAACTCCGCGCCTTTCTCGAATCACTCCAACCCGAACCCTCCCCACCTGCCTCCTCACCAAATGCCCAACCCCCCTCACAAAAGGCTTCCTCACTCTCCGCCGACTCCACCCTCCTGACCCCGACCCACCTCTACCCCTCCTCCATCTCCTGCCGCGCCGCCTTCGATACCGCCTTCTACTGCCAATCTTTGGGCGGCCAATTCAACAACCTCTACCGCTATGGCGGCATGCGCAGCTGTAGTGAGCAATGGTCGCAGTTCTGGTTTTGCATGCGCACGAACAGGGGCTATATGGGTGAGGAGGAGAGGGAAAGGAGGGTTAGGGAGCATTATCGGCAGAGGGAGACTAAATACAGGGTTGGGCCTAGTAGTGAAGATGTTTGGAGGCAGAGGGAGAGGAGGGTGGAGGGGGCGTTTGAGGGGGATATGGTGAAGGCGGAGGAGGCGGAGAGGAGGCGGAGAGAGAGGGAGGAGGGGGAGGGGAGGTGATGATGGGGAGAGGTATTGGTAGGCCGCTTAGAAGGATCGTCGCTCTATTCTCGTAAGTTTAAACGCACAGCATCGGACAGAAGAGTCAAGAAAGGGTTATGGTAATCTCATCAATCCTCCTCTCACTGCTCCAAAAGTTTACTCAGCTCAAACGCATTATAATGGCAAAAACATCTCAAGTACAGGGTATGAAGAGCGTGTCCGAGTCCCGATAGGATCAAAGAGAAGGGGCTATACCAGCAACTCAAGGCATACCCTTGCAAAGTCTCCTTGCAGTCTCCCAGCCGTTCATTTGCTCACCCGACCCCATAGATGAGTCTAAAGACGAAGCCCAGGACAAGGCATTCATGGGTCTCTGTGCAACCAAATGGAAGATATGAAGTAAAGCATCTGCACAAATGTCCTTTTCAATATCTACGATTCTCTTCCCGGTTCTTCTCTTGCGAGTTTTGATAGCATAATACCACCAAAACTGCACCGGCGAGTCATGCGGGCCATCTCGATGGGTCCAAACCTCCATGAAAAGAACAGCTTGTTGACATGGGAGATTGCGATTGATTTTATTCCCAAGCATCCAAACGCCAGGTTGTCAATTCTTCTATGGTGTCAGTGTATAGTAAACCCTGCTTTCATATCAGGTTGCCCATCTCTCGTCTCAATGTGCCATCCACCCTCCCCGATTCTCTAATCCCTGTTGTCAACCAATCAATACCTTCTCTATTATCTATATATAATTCCGAAACTGTCTTCCACATCCCAAGTTCCCACCTTAACCTCTCAGGTTCCTAGGCACAACTCACCACTACACTACATGTTAACAAGCACAGACATCTAGACCCCAAGCAAACTAAAGCGTCTCAGCATCCTCGAATCTCATCGACCCTATGATCTTACCTAATTTTCGCGTCTTTTTCACCCCCATAAGCACATCGTTTTAAAAAAAAAAAGCCGCACCTTCATCGATGATCGCTTCTACACACAAGCCTTCTTTTGCCAAAGCTCTCTCGATCCCAGTGCTTCGCTAACGACATTCCCAAAATACAATTCCAATAAAAAGCCAATTAGGTCCATCAAAAACGAGGAAAGAGTTCACCGCCAGAAAACACCGCGCAGATAGATGGCTTTGTAGCAGAACATCGAAACCTAAAGCCTAGCAACCAACCAACCAACAACCACGCCTCCCCTCCATCCAACTCCCCCGAACAGCCCCTTGCAGCAGAGACGATGACGGGCAAAACATAAAAACCCGGCAAAAAAGGTCCAGGAAATATCTATGTATGGGCTTTGTTGTGCAAGTAATCGACACCCGCTACATAAGCTGCGGGAGCGAAGAGTTTTGTGTGTTTATGGGGCAGACTGATGCTTTTTGCTGATGGGGGCATTGGCATTGGCATTGGCTGTTAGTTATGGATATGTGAAAAGAGAGTTGTTTAGGCCAAGCACGAGCCGATAGGGCGTAAGGTGTTCTGCGATGGTTTTTTCCATCTCTAAATCAAACATGAGCTGTGAGGGTTCTCATGCTCGGGCCAAGCATGGAGCTGTATCTTGCGAATATTCCGCGATGATCTTGTCACATACACTCAAATAGATGCTTGGGAACAATCTTTGAAGCTTATAGAAATTTTCTAATTCCATTAGCAAGCCTTTCAAATATGAGGCCTAGTCTACATCGTTCGTATCCTTCATGCATGCAAATCGCTCTTTTAATCCCTAGCGCCAGAGAACAAACAGGAAGCCACACCTCGAAGCAAGGCATCTAGTCAACCTCCTCCACAGTTGGTCCGTCATCGTGTCCGGCTCCGCCAGGTGCGCCACCCGCGCCGGGAAAGCCTCCTCCGGGCATGCCTCCGCCTGGCATACCGCCCATACCTCCTGGCATACCGCCTTCACCACCACCGTACATCTTGACCATCACAGGGTTTGCAACAGACTATTTTCGCAATTTAGTATGAGAAAATCTATTGGATGGGGTCAGGTTTGTCCTTACCTCTAGCTGCTTCTGTTGGCCTTCATACTCCTCCACAGTCGCGGTCTGGTTGTCGTCGAGCCAAGCGACAGTCTTGTCGATCTCAGCCTTAAGTTTCTCCTTGTCGCCAGCATCGAGCTTCTCTTCGACCTTGGGATCCGAAAGTGTGTTTCGTAGTGAGTAGGCATATGACTCTAGAGCGTTCTTGGCTGAGATACGGGCAGACTCCGCCTCGTCCTCCTCCTTGTACTTCTCGGCCTCGGACAACATACGCTCAATCTCCTCCTTAGATAGACGTCCCTTGTCGTTGGTAATGACGATCTTATTGGTCTTTCCAGTACCTTTTTCGAGGGCAGAAACGTTAATGATACCGTTGGCGTCAACATCAAAGGTAACCTCAATCTGGGGAACGCCACGAGGCGCCGGAGGAATTCCGGAAAGTTCGAATTTGCCGAGCAGGTTGTTGTCCTTGGTGCGGGCACGCTCACCCTCAAAGACTTGGATCAATACACCTGGCTGGTTGTCGGAGAAGGTAGAGAAAACCTCGGATTTCTTGGTGGGAATGGTAGTGTTTCGCTTGATGAGAGGAGTCATGACACCGCCAGCAGTCTCGATACCAATTGACAATGGAGCGACGTCGAGTAGTAGGATTTGGTCGGTCGTTTTTGATGATGTGTCACCAGAAAGGATGGCAGCCTGAACGGCAGCGCCGTAGGCCACAGCCTCATCAGGGTTGATGGACTTGTTGGGCTCCTTGCCGTTGAAGAAGTCGGAAACAAGCTTCTGAATCTTGGGAATACGGGTTGAGCCACCGACCAGAACAATTTCGTGAACACTGGACTTGTCGATCTTAGCGTCTCGGAGGACACGCTCGACAGGCTCCATGGTAGAGCGGAAGAGATCTTGACATAGCTCCTCGAAACGAGCACGAGTGATGGAGGTGTAAAAATCGATGCCTTCGTAGAGAGAGTCGATTTCGATTGAGGTCTGAGCTGATGATGAGAGAGTACGCTTGGCCCGCTCGCAGGCAGTACGTAGACGTCGGAGAGCACGTGCGTTGGTTGATAGATCCTTCTTGTGCTTGCGCTTGAATTCAGTAACGAAGTGGTTGACCAAACGGTTGTCGAAATCTTCACCTCCCAAGTGGGTGTCACCGGCGGTGGATTTGACTTCAAAGATACCCTCCTCAATGGTCAGGAGTGAGACATCAAAGGTACCACCTCCCAAGTCGAAAATGAGGACGTTACGCTCACCCTCGGACTTCTTGTCCAGACCGTAGGCGATGGCAGCCGCAGTCGGCTCGTTGATGATACGCAGGACGTTTAGACCAGCGATGAGACCGGCATCCTTGGTCGCTTGACGCTGGGAGTCGTTGAAGTAGGCTGGAACGGTGACGACAGCGTTGTTGACAGTGCCGCCAAGGTATGATTCGGCGGTCTCTCTCATCTTGGTCAAGACCATTGACGAGATCTCTTCTGGGGTGAAGGATTTCTGCTCGCCCTTGAACTCGACCTGGATGACTGGCTTGCCGCCCTTGTCGACGATCTTGAAGGGAAAGTGCTTCATGTCGGCTTGCACTTCCGCGTCCGCAAACTTCCGCCCAATCAGACGCTTTGCATCGAAGACCGTGTTCACAGGGTTCATGGCGACTTGGTTCTTGGCCGAGTCACCGATCAGACGCTCGGTATCGGTAAAAGCAACGAACGACGGCGTAGTTCGGTTGCCCTGGTCATTTGCAACTGGAAACTGTTAGCACCTGTGTGTACAGTAACTGATCATCAGTAGCCAACATACTGATTTCAATACGATCATCGCGGTAGATTCCTACGCAGGAGTAGGTGGTACCCAAATCGATTCCAATGGCTGGTGCCATGTTTGATCGTGTTCTCGATATGTGGGGGGATGTAGGGTGTGATTCAGTTGTTCTTTATGCAGTAGAACTTGGTCGATCGTAACTTCGTAAAGAGAAACGTAGATGTCAGTGCGAGTGAGTAATTGTAGGAAGAAGAGAGGAGTTTTCTGGAGTTCTGTGTTGTGCGGGTTTTAAGTAGCAGGCTATGAATTTTTCAGGAAGTTTCTAGCGTTTTCGACAGGCATCCATGAGCTTCCACAGCCGTCTTCTGTCCAATCACTTCGCAGTCACTACAACATTCCTGAAGCTGAAGATGCTAGAACTGACATGAAGTCCATAACCTCACTACGGTAATTCATCACCAGCGACTCAGGCGTTCACTTACTCCGTAGTAGTATTCTGTGGTTTTCAGCCTTGGAGGGGGGGCTGAGGGGTTATCGGACCAAACACCGAACACAAAAACACGTGACTTTGACGTCGATTCAAACTCGCTTACTCCGTAAAGTGGCTTGTGACGCTTGTCAACAATCGTTGGGTTGACTCACAAGAGTCACAAGTTAGATTTGAGATGGGGTTCAGTGGGTAGCAACAGGAGTATCGATTGGAACTGAAGTTCTACGGAACTAAATAGTAGTGGGAATTAACGAATTCTGTGTGCTAAGGTACGTACCTCCATACGTACACAGTACTCATCGTGTGGCCATCCAGATGGATGCCTTCCACTGCTGCATTAAGAAAAGTATGAACGAAACCTGGATGGACTCGGATTGGAAAGCACCACAAGGTACTTAGTTCTACGGTAACGCTTTGCATCCAACATGTTCAAAGCATGACTCGGCACAATATTCGATGCTAATAGAGATGAATATAATCGTATTGATTCCCGAGTCAAAGGATACTTGTGAACTCGGTGTTGTGGTGCAGTACAAAGACCGGCCAGGTCAACTACCTACCTAGTTGCAAACTGGGGCTGAAGCCACCGAAACAACAGATCAGTTCATCATTGGTACAGTGTGCACGCCTTGTTCTCTTGAGCCGAGCATGACGCTCCTCCGCCGCTGGCTCCACCAAACCAGTCTGATGGCCCAGTCGGAAAACCGCAAAGAAAGGCACTCTAGTGCATCATATGCTGAGAGATAATCACCCTCCAGAACCGAAACTTCTTGCCACATCATCACCCCCTTGTTCGGCGTCAAATCCTAAAGATCGTGATGTTTATTCGCAATGCAGTGGTCTACCTACAACGGGACTGTCAAGATCGCCTGCCGACAGCCATACTCTTCTCGTCCCATGGAGATTGGATTAGGTTGACTGCACTGACGCTACCATCTCAGAGATAATGTCATTTGCTTATTGTAGACGAATCGCGAACACCACTATCTCACAAGGGGAATTTTACTTCTTTCTTCCATATCAGGAAGAAGAGATATGGGTCCGACCATTGTTACCTGGATCGGAGGGTCGATCAAACCTTACCGCTAGGCTTTTGATTCTGAGAGGACCATGTGGGATACAGATCTGAAGATTCCCATCCTTGTCTATGCAGGAAATCTATTGTTGTGTTGTTTGTCTTCGGGCTCTTGATCCGATTATATTATTCTAGGTGCGGGGGGACCCCTGACCAACTGCGTCTCATTTGGGACTTGGTTTCCCGACCCTAACGAGCATCGCTGCCTACCATCAGCTGTCACAACTAATATGTTATGAACAAACCGTACGGAACGGCACGTCGTACCCATCTGCAACGAGGCTGGCATCTTTGCTTAGCATTGCTTGTATGAACCCCAAGTGTGAATAATGTCAAGTCTTTGCTATGGCAAATGTACCGGCGTGCCTACCAACTTGGCAAGGAGCGTTCAATCAAGCACTCACCTACAGGTATAGATTGTATACTCCTAATGAATAAGTAAGCTTCGTCCGCTACCTGGTTCATCCGCATTAGGACTTCACTTCACGCATCAGCTGTGTGAGAGCAAAGAGCCGCCAAGTGGAATACCTGGCCACTGAGCGGGCTACGCTATATCTTGGTTTGTTTAATATTCCCCAAGCATCACGCCGCCGCTACCGATACGTGGTTCCAATGATAGACAGCCCAGCCCTGATTCTCTTTTCTCTCCTAGTTTTTAATGTGGTCCCAACCACCTGGCGACCTGGTAACACGTCTTGTTGATCCAAATGCCTAGCACTCGCCACTTACGATGTGACCCCTGTCTACATCCTGCATTCGTTTCAGTCTAACTTTCTTTCCTTCATCTTTTGAACTATTTCGGCTCCTCTCATCTTCTGACACTTAAAATCGCCAATCAACCTAATCCAGCATAGCAAACCGCAACGCCATCATACCGATGCCGGTGCTCTACCCGGAAAGACATTCTCCGCGTATCATATTTCGTCTTTGTCGAAGATCCAGTTGCTTATTGGCTTGTTCCTGGGGTGAGTAGTGTCAGGGACTCGGAAAATCCGCTCCGAGATCAGCAACGCGCAGTTGAACAAGTGGAGTTCGACTCCTTTTGGTGTCAGTCCTTCAGCTTCACTAGTTTACGGCCTCCTCTACAATGACGCAGTATTGGGGGCCAAGTGGAGCATATAAGACCTTTGGTTCATCACCCAAAGATCTTATCCAGTTGCCTTTCGATCCGATTAAAACTTATTGCAATATCAAGTCTTGATATCAGTCTCTCTCAGCTGCGCGAGGATAACATACACTTCTCTCGTCTTCCCGGGACGTCCTTTAGTATCTTCGTTGTTCAACTCCTTAGTCTCCTCTTCAACCATTTGTGTTACGCCAATCCTGTATGTACTACCCTGAGCATAGCCCTTACGGCCACAGCCTCCAATGAGGTCTTTCCTATCCCCGTCGGCCTCAACTACAGCGACCCTGGAGCCATCTATGCCCTCGTTCAAACTGTCCTTGGTGATGCCAACACCGTCTACCCGCTCATTCCAACAACATATACTGGGACCATTGTTGCGCTGTTCTGCGAGCCCAGTCAAGATTGCGAACCGCAGAGATGTCGTTCAATATTTCGTGTCCGGTGTCACCGAGAACAAACTCTACTGGTCTGGCTTGGGCTACCCTACCGGCTACAACGGTGGTATGTACTCGACAATCGCGTATGCCTCCAGTCAAGGTTACCCGACATTTGTGATTGACCGGATTGGCGTGGGTGACACCAGACCGCTCCCGGATCCCATCTTGCAAGAGCAAGTCAACCTCGAAGAAGCCATCAATCACAAGCTTGTGACAATGCTGAAAGCAGGCACAGCAGTGCCAGGTAAGCCCCTACTTTGCTGATATTTTCAATGTACTACTACTTTTACAAAAGACAGGTCGAACCTTCAACCGCGTAGTCTACGTCGGCCACTGCTACGGCTCCGTCCTCGGCAACGCCCAAGCCACAAACTACCCCTCCGACATCGCCGCCTTCATCCTCCCGCCCTCTCTCGCCTCTAGCTCTCATCCCCCGCTAACAAAAAAAAGATACAAACAAGCAACAACATTCATCTCGCATGACATTTGCACAGTAAAAAACATCCAGCTTTTTTTTATATATTTTTCTTATATTTTTTCTTAAAGCTGAATATTGCAACCCTAATGTACCTTACCCAACTACGCATATTCAACCAACTTCTTTTTGAACTATCCATCCTCCTTCGGCCAAAACCTCTCCTCATCTTCTATTACCCCCTTCCCCCCCTCAACCACCTTCCGATTCCGATTCCGATTCCGATTCCGATTCCGATTCCGATTCCGATTCCGATTCCGATTCCGATTCCGATTTCCCCGCCCCGCATCCGCCCCGCCCCGCCCCGCCCCGCCCCGCCCCGCCCCGCCCCGCCCCATCCCATCCCATCACCCCATCCCCCTCTTCCCGCACTATCACCATCTTCAACACAAACGTTTATTAAAAAAGCATTTAAAAAACATCCCATACTCACCACACTAATCTACGTGGATAAGATTTTTTTTGAAAGGTATGGCGTTCTTTTTGGGGTCGTAGATGGTAGATGGTAGAGATGGTGAATTAGCAGATTTAGTAGATAGATAGCGCGGTTTGGGAAAGAGGAGGAGGAGGGGGGTGGGGATGGGTTTTTGGATGGGTTTGTATGGGTTGATGGGTGAGTGAGAGATGGTGTGGGTGAGTGAGTGGTGGTGGTGGTAGGAAGTAGTAGTAGTATAAAAAAATGATTGTGTACGAGGAGGAGAGGTTGTGAGATGAGATGAGATGAGAGGACGAAATGGTTGGAGGAGGGGAAAATGGGGGCGCGATGTTGGGTGGTTGTAAACGTTTGAATAAAATCACGGGTTGTTAGTAGGAGGCGTAAAACTTGCAAGGGGGTCGGTTGAAAGCTCAGTTCACAACATTCCCTCGTTGGTCACGCTTCCAATGCCATCTATCCCTTGGAAAGAGAGGTTCAGAGTAGATGATACGAATAAAAAAATGCACCTCGTGTAAGGAAGCGAAACAGTTTAGGTGAGGGAGGGGGCTGGTTGGATATACTGTAGATTTATTTGATAAAAACGGATGCACCTACAGTAGACCTATACACGCTCGGGGCCCCCAGAGAAATGATCAAAACCGCAGGAAGACTAATAGAACACCCAAAAGATCGGAATCTACCGCTTGACTAATGCCGCCAGTCAAACGGATGCGAGAAGAAAATATTATGTCGGGATATTGCTGATACCATCGAATCTTACGCCCAGAAAAGCCCACTAAAGCGAGCGCACGCGAGAGAGGGATGTTGCCGTATGTCTCGTTGTTTGCCTTCAGACTTTCTCTTGTCTCATTCCGCATCGTACAGAGAATTTTCCGTCATGCCCATTTGTTCCGTGTTTGCATATTTACCTGACCTTGAAATCATGTTAGATTGCCGTAAGACTACCGTAGAGATTGCCGTTGCGGGTTCAGGCGGCCGGAACAGCCTGCTGCCGCATGCGCTCGGGGTGGCCGACGATCTCGTAGGGAACTCGCTGGACAATGCCACCGGTCCTGGGGAGTTGGGTGCCGACTCCCATGAGGAAGACGTCGACATCGCGGGCTGCTGAGCGGCCTTCGTTGATACCCCTAGCAACTGTTAGTATACAAGCAGAGTGTGATAAGATCAGGGAGGGTCTTACCAAACGATGAGCGACTGTCCACGACGGCAGTCACCGGCAGCAAAGACACCGGACAGATTCGTATTGTAATGCCCAGGAGGCGTCTTGATATTCTTCCGGGCATCCTTCTCGACATCCGTCCCCAGCAATCGATCATCCGGACCCAAGAAACCCATAGAGAGCAAGACCAAGTCAGCCGGAAAGAATTGCTCGCTTCCCTCAACTTGCTTCATATCCCATCCACCAGACACGCTCTTCGTCCATTCAACTCGGTGAATGTTGATGCCAGTGACATGTCCGTCATCGTCGCCGACAAACTCCTTGGACATGACACAGTACTCGCGCGGATCCTTGCCCATGTGAGTCTTCACCTCGGTGTGGCCGTAGTCGACGCGGTAGATACGAGGCCATTGCGGCCATGGGTTGTCACGAGCACGCTCTGGCGGTGGCTGTGGGAGAAGCTCAAAGTTCGTAACAGACTTGGCCCCGTGGCGGACAGAAGTACCGATGCAATCATTACCAGTGTCACCTCCACCAATGACAATCACGTCCTTACCCTTGGCAGAGATGTATTCGCCATCCGCTAGTTCAGAGTCAAGCAGCGACTTGGTGTTGCGGTGCAAGAACTGCATGGCAAAATGAATACCATCTAGCTCTCGGTTAGGAATCTTCAAGTCCCGAGCCACAGTAGCTCCGGTAGCAATGACCACAGCATCGTATTCTTGACGAAGTGACTCAAGGCTGACATTCTCGTCTGGTCCAACAGAAGTACTTGTCGCGAATTTGATGCCTTCTTCGGCCATGAAATCGACCCGGCGTTGGACGATTGTCTTGTCAAGCTTCATGTTCGGAATGCCGTACATCAAAAGACCACCAACACGATCAGAACGCTCATAGACTGTAATCGTATGGCCAGCTTTGTTCAACTGATCTGCACAGGCAAGTCCCGAAGGACCGGAGCCGATGATGGCAACGGTCTTACCTGTACGGTGTGGCGGTGGCTTTGGTATCATCCAGCCCATATCGAAGCCGCGGTCAATGATGGCGCATTCGATCGACTTGATCCCAACAGGATCCTCATTGATTCCGAGCACACAAGCACCCTCGCAGGGCGCAGGGCACACACGTCCTGTAAACTCCGGGAAGTTGTTGGTCATGAGCAGACGGTTGAGCGCATCCTCCCATTGGTTCTGGAAAACTAGTTCATTCCATTTCGGTATGATGTTGGAGATGGGACATCCGGTATCAGACTGGCAGAACGGAACGCCACAGTCCATGCAGCGAGCTGCTTGGTACTTGAGTTCATCCTCGTTGAGGCGGGATGACAGCTCTTTCCAGTCTCGGGTTCTTGTCTCTGGCTTTCTGTACTTTTCACTACGGCGCTGGTACTTCATGAAGCCTTTGGTTTTGTCAAGGACTAGTGCAGATCTCTTCTTCTCGGCTTTGGCATCACCAACACTCTCTTCAATGTCGAGCATATCCTTCTTCTTCTGGTGTGCCTCTTTATCGTGTTCGGCTTTCTTTGCCTCTTCGTGGGCTTGCCGCACGGGGTTACCTGGCAAAAGAGGAAGAGGATACTCGGCCTTCTTCGCGGCCTCAGCCTTGGCGGCTTCTTCGGCCATGACGCGCTTGTAGTCTGTGGGTAAGACCTTGATAAATCTCGGTAAGGCCCGGTTGAAGTCCAAGAGTACGCGAGCAGCCAGCTCTGACCCAGTGTAGTGATGGTGATCTTCGATCAAACCTCGGACAAAGGCAATCTCAGTGGGATCCTCGAGACCAGAAATCTCCACCATCTCCATGTTGACCTTAGAGGTGAAGTCCTGGTTCATGTCGAGGACATAAGCGATACCACCAGACATACCAGCAGCAAAGTTACGTCCAGTACCACCAAGAACAAGGATTCGCCCACCAGTCATGTACTCGCAGCCATGGTCACCGACACCTTCGACGACTGCAGTTGCGCCGGAATTGCGCACCGCAAATCGCTCGGCAGCCATACCTCTGAAGTAGCAAGTTCCAGCTGTGGCGCCGTACAAGCAAACGTTTCCGATCAGGACGTTCTCTTCAGCCTTGAATACAGCAGATCGCGGTGGATAGATGATAAGGCGTCCACCTGAAAGACCTTTGCCGACGTAGTCGTTCGAATCGCCCTCAAGCTCGAGGGTAACACCAGGTGCTAAGAAAGCACCGAACGACTGACCGGCTGAACCTTTGATATTAGCGTGAATGGTGTCCTGTGGCAGACCTGCTTCGCCGAATCTTCTACTGATTTGATAGGAGAGCGTTGCGCCAAGTGCTCGGTCAGTATTGACGATATCACATTCAATGCGGCAAGGCAACCCTTTCTCAAGGGCCAGCTCGGACTCAGCGATGAGTTTATTGTCGAGTCTGACGTGTAATCGATGGTCTTGCTTTCGAACGTTATAAGTAGCGACTCCAGGACGTAGGTGATGTGCAGGTGTGAGTATGAGGCCGAGGTCGAGGTTCTCGGTCTTTGGTGTTCGAAGATCTTCCCGCATACGCAGTGCCTCGGAATGACCCACCATCTCGTTGATGGTACGGAAGCCAAGCTTGGCCATGATTGCGCGAAGCTCATTGGAGATATAATAGAAGAAGTTGATGACGTGTTCGGGCGTTCCTTGGAATTTCTTGCGCAGTTCAGGATCCTGGGAAGCAATGCCGACTGGGCAGGTGTTCTAATGAAATGCGGAAGTTAGTATACTCCTGTGACTTTGAAACAGAGAGTGGAAAGGTGCTTCGACGGGACAGAATCTGAAATGAAAACATAGAAGACGTGATGAATCGGACTACAAGTTTAATGACCGAGCCGGCGATTTGAGTAAATGGATGAAAAATCAAATTTCTGGAATGCTGTGGAGAGAAATCGAACGATAGGAGAAGATATCCAACTAGATAGTAAAAGAAAGACTGGACAACGGCGGAAATTTGAGGCTTAGATAGAGGTGTAGACAGCTGGAAAAGATGTGGACGATAGAAAGTGATATGGGCAACGGAAAAAATGTGTAGACCAACCAGCTATTACACGAATTAGTTTCTTCTTACATCAGGTGTTGGGGGGTTAGGGGCCGCGCACATGACATTTTCTCATCATAATACAGCCCATTGCGATCAGAGGAGTGGTGGCAAAGCCCCATTCCTCAGCACCAAGCAGACAGGCAACAGCCACATCGCGACCAGTTCGTAATTGACCATCAGTTTGCACAATGATACGTCCTCTTAGATCATTGAGCACTAGTGTTTGGTGGGTCTCGGCAAGACCGAGCTCCCATGGTAGACCGGCATACTTGATACCGGTCCATCGAGAAGCACCAGTTCCACCATCGTGTCCGGAAATAAGGATATGATCGGCCTTCGCCTTGGCGACACCTGATGCAACGATACCAACACCGGTTTCGGAAACGAGCTTCACTGATACACGTGCTCGAGGGTTCGAACACTTCAGGTCGTAGATCAGCTGCTTCAGGTCTTCAATGGAGTAGATGTCGTGATGCGGTGGAGGTGAAATGAGGCCAACACCTGGTGTGGAGTGCCTCGTGCGGGCAATGGGTCCGGAAACCTTGTGTCCTGGAAGCTCACCACCTTCCCCTGGCTTGGCGCCTTGTGCCATCTTGATCTGCAACTCGTCAGAGTCCGCCAGGTAGTTGGAAGTAACACCAAATCGTCCAGAAGCAACCTGCTTGATAGCAGATCTCATCGTATCCCCATTTTCCATTTTCAAGCTTCGCTCGGGATCTTCACCACCTTCGCCAGTGTTTGATTTGCCTCCCAGTCTGTTCATGGCAACAGCCAAGGTGGAGTGAGACTCCATAGAGATGGAACCGTACGACATGGCACCAGTGACGAATCGACGCACAATTTCGGTCCATGGCTCAACCTGGTCGATTGGAACCGGAGTCCTCTCATCGAAATTGAAGTCAAGCATTCCACGAAGTGTACAGTTCTTGATCTGCTCGTACGCTGACAAGGAGTATGCTTCGTATGACTTATCGTTTTTGGTTCGAACAGCATCTTGGATGTTGGCGATACTCACCGGATCGTTGATATGCGCTTCGCCCCCGTCTCTCCAGTGATATTCCCCAGATTCTGCAAGGCCGGGAATACTTACGACTTCTCGGCTTGGGAAACCTTTCTCGTGGAATGCAAAGGCGTCCTGAGCGATGAGCTCGAAAGTGATACCCTTTATCCGAGTGGCAGTCCCCGTAAAGCAGCGGTCGACAACACTATCGTCCACCCCAAGAGCCTCGAAGATCTGAGCTCCCTTGTAACTCTGGAGCGTTGAAATCCCCATCTTGCTCATGACCTTCAGGATACCACCATCGCAAGAGTATTTGTAGTTCTGGATAACCTTTTCGTTCGACAGCTGCTTTCTGATGAGTTTCTCTCGGTTCATCTTGAGAATGCATTCCATAGCCAGATATGGGCAGATAGCATCCACACCATAGCCTAGTAGAACACACATATGATGGACTTCACGAGCCTCGGCGGTCTCGACAACAAGCGCAGCTTGGGATCGCCACTTGTTTCGCACCATATGATGATGCACCATTCCTGTTGCAAGGAGCGTAGACACCGGGAGTCGGTCGGCACAGGTCGCCCGATCAGACAAGATGAGCACCCTGTCACTGTTCTCGATGCCTTCAGTGATCTCTTCACAGATGCGGTCAAGAGCGTTCATGTAGCCATCGATACCCTCCATTTTCGGGAAGGTGATGTCAATGATCTTGACGGTCCAATCGTGATGGAGGGTGGTAATGTTCCTAAGCGCATTGAAGTCCTCGATTGTCAAGATGGGTGAAGGCAACAAGAGACGATGGCATTGGGATGAACCCATCTCGAGCAGGTTTCCCTGAGGGCCCACGTAACATTCAAGCGACATCACAATTGCCTCTCGTATTGGGTCAATAGGAGGGTTGGTGACCTGAGCGAAGAGCTGACGGAAGTATTCATACAAAAGACGAGGCTGCTGAGCAAGACATGCAAGAGGGGCATCGTTACCCATGGAGCCCAGAGCCTCCTTCGAGTCCGCCGCCATGGGTCCTAGGAGCAAACTCACCTGTTCAAAGGAGTATCCAAAGGCTTTCAGCATGGGGTCTTGCTGCAAAACAAGGTCATTCAGCTTGTACGAAAGGTCAGTACCGCGCTCCTCCAACTGTTCAAGCAACGCAGGCAATGTCAAAAGCTCTTTCTGCAGCCATGATCTAAAATCTTGGCGGCAGGACACGCTATGCTTCAGCTCTGCATCATCTACGATGCGACCAGCTAGCGTATCAACCAACAGCATCTTGCCAGGCTGCAATCGGCCTTTCTGAACAATTTTCTCTGGCTCAATGCTAATAGTGCCCACTTCAGACGCACAAACGATACGATCGTCGTCCGTTACATAGTACCTGCAAGGACGCAGACCATTTCTGTCCAGGTTAGCTCCACAGTATCTACCATCTGCAAACGTGAAAAGCGCCGGCCCATCCCAAGGTTCCATCAGACATGCCGCCCATTCGTAAAATGCCGCCTTCGCAGGGTCCATTGCCGCGTTGTCTTGCCATGCTTCTGGTACCATGAGCATTATTGCCTCAGGTAGTGAAAGCACGCCATTGATAGTCAGAAGTTCGAGGACATTATCGAAAGCAGCAGAGTCAGAGCCGCCGTCTTCCACAATCGGGTATAGCAGATCGAGCTCGTCCTTGAAGAAGTCTGATTGCATGACACCCTCTCGGGCGCGCATCCAGTTTTTGTTCCCTCGAAGAGTGTTGATCTCACCTAATCCAGGTTAGCTGCTAAATAGTGTTTGGGAGAGAGTTGATGGCCTACCATTGTGAGCCGCCCACCGAAGTGGCTGAGCACGGTCCCAGCTAGGGAATGTGTTTGTGGAGAATCGCGAATGGACCAATGCAAAATGACCCTCGTAGTCCACCGACACCAGATCATGATAGTATTGATATACCTGAACAGGCGACAACTGGCCCTTGTACACCATGTTCTTGTTACTGAGCGAACAGAGATAGAACCAGTTGTGTAGACCGATGGTGTGGGTGGCGCGCTTCCGTAGAACATAAAGCTGGCGCTCGAATTGCTTTTCGTCGAAGTGTTCGTTGTCGGTGATCTTTGGCGCATTTCCATCGCCGTAGCATGATTTAAGAACCACGAACGGCTGAAGGATCAATGGCTCTCGCGACAAGGCCGCCGGCCCAAGCAAGCTGGAGTCCCTTGGCACTTCTCTCCATCCCAAGACCCTCAGACCTAGCGACTCTGCGATTTCCTCAAACGTTGTCGTAGACTCCTTAAGAATCTCGGTGTCAGGTTTGAAGAAGAGGTTCCCTGCAGCGTACTGACCCTGTGGGGGAAGCGTGTACCCGCTCTCTCGTTCGAAATTTTTAATGAAGAACCGATGCGGAATCGACGTCATCACACCCGCGCCGTCTCCGTCTCTCGCATCTGAGCCCACCGCCCCACGATGGGTCATGTTACAAAGTAGATTTCGTGCTGCACCGAGAGGGAATCAGTCAGTGAACAACGACACACACATGGGGGCTGAGAGACCTTACCATCGCTGATGATTTTGTGGCTTGCGACGCCCTTGATATGGCTGTCGAGAAGTCAGCTTCAGCAGTCACTGCGAAATCATGTTGCATTACTGACGCAGCAAAGCCGACACCGCATGCATCCTTCTCCAACTCAGGGTCGTAAAGACCCTGTTTCACGGGCAGAGCACCGGCCCATGACCGGTTCTCTGGCGTGTTTTCGTACTCGTAGACAGTGGTGACTTGGTCTTCCTTTATTTGTGGTCCATAGATTTCCTCCACGAAACCCATCCTACGGATGGAGGCCGTTGGAAAGTTACTAGGCAGAAGAGGGACAGTCGCAGTAGTAATGGTTTCGATATTGTTTATCTAATTGCCTTGGGGTGTGAGCTTGAATGTTCTGTCTTGTGCATGTGAAGAATCTAAGAAGGGAAAGATGAATGGGGGATGGGGAGGCTATAGGATGGTGAAGGGGAAAGCCGGAAACAAAAAAGCACCGACAAAAAGGTAAAACCCCACCGTGGCAAATTGGATGGTGACTGCACCTTGTGGGAAATTCCAGTCTAAGGTACCTTAGGGTAGGTACTCTAGGTTCAGCGAAAACTACTACAGTAGCGGACTAAGGGGGAGAGAGGCTAGAGAGGGCGGAATGATGTTGTGCAGTTTGTGGAGTTGAAAAGGAAGGGAACCGGACTCTCTTTGGTGTTTATTTCCTCTTGTGCAAAAAGGGAAATGTTTTTTGATAGAGATAAGCTTAATTGGACCAATAGAAAGCTGCCGTTGGAGATCCTAGCGGCCTGCTTTACTTTAGTCGATCATGTACCCCGAAAACTCTAAGGGAGAGAGTAGAATAGCGCTTTTAACAATGGAATCACCGTCGCTTTCTATCTGAACCCCCCCTCATCTTTCTCATGCGACGACGACGTGTCAGTCTCATGATGCACCAGCCAACGCTACTAACGAAGCAGTTCACCGAAGTACTACCTGACTATCCTTTACGCCTTCCGCTGTCAATGTTTGTCTCCTGCCCTCGTCCATTCAAGTCGCTTGCAGCTGTTACATTCCATTGGGTTGAAACGCAGGATGCGAACTCCTGATCCGTGCCTCGAACCATTCTGTGCCAGGCATCGAGTATGGTGCGCCTGCCAAAAATACCTCCAACAATCACAGCCTTGTTGGTGTACGAAGCGGTAGGATGCTGCTTCGGGTGTTTGCTGTGAGGTCTCCTTCCAAACACGTGTCCCATTCGTTCCAGCAGCTACCCAAGAAGAGGCTGGCCTCTCTTCACGCTGCTATGCTCGCTCCATTTCAACTCCTGGATCCTAGGCAGCAATATAGAAGCTGGACGTCGAATTTCGAGCTCACCGCATCATCACTAGATTGCGACGCAATCGATGTTATCATCTGGAAAAAGGAACAATTGGTAAAAAGGTGGTGAAATGGTTTGCCCGGCCATACTCCAGCCTAATCCAGCCCGATGTCGGTACTCATCAGGCTAGAGAGCTGTGACCGAGAGACCCTGGTGAAAATCGAATGGTTCGCTTCCGAAGACTGACACTCCACCATTTACGGATCATGCACCGTTGGCATGCACTGTTGACGCTCTGGACGCATCGATGCATGCGAGATCATGCTTGAATTCAAGCACGGGTGACAGGGGCAAGCTCACCTTATCCATGGAGCTAATCCAGGACTTTGAATTCGCACTTTGTTCCGAATTTCAGGTGATCCGTTATGTAAGCAAAGCAGAGCCGCAAGTGCCGCCGGGATTCGCCAATCTATTTAAGCTTAGGGTTAGGATCTAGACCGCTGCTGATTCCATCAGTCTCCACTTCATTTGCGGTCTGAATTTCCGGTCCCATGGCTCACCGCACTCCAATTCCATTTGGTTGAACATGAGCCAAAGGTGGCAGACGGCTTGGAGTACTCGAAACGAGGACCAACAAAGGGCCGGATTACCACGTAGGAGGCCTTTCTGAATCCCACTTACGAAGAGACTTTTCGCAATGATGCACTTCCAAACCCATATCCCTTAGGGCGCGCTTTGGTAGCCCTTGCCCACTATCACTTAGACAAACAAACCACACTCGCCAGATGACTGACTCTGTTCGGCCAGAAGATCCTTCTTGTACCTTCAATCATTATCCAGCAAAACACCCATCTTCTTCAGTAACCAATTCCATCACTCGAGTCTCTCACAGCTCCCCTCATATCCCAAACCTCCCCATCGCCATCACCCACCCACAACAGAAGTCCCAACATCCAGCCTCCCCAACACCACCTCACCATTCTTCCCAGCACCCCAGCTATTCCCATCATCCTGCCAAAAACCTCACCGGCCATGTACGCACCCGAACAACTTGAAACCCAGCACCAGCCCCATATCAGAAACATCAACCAAAACATCCTGATCGATTCTTAGAATCCACAGACGACCACAGTCTTGAAGCCATAGTCGTTCTACGCCGTGAATCTTCTTCAAGGCATGCATACATTCCTTTCCATAATCCAACATTTTTCTCGTTCTAGCAAAAACCACAACCCCATCCGCCTTCGCCTTCGACACCCACCATCCCACCCCCCGGCTCTTGCAACCCCCACCAAACACCTCCCCCAAACCCCCTTCCCCCACGATAAAAAAAAAAGGCAAAGAACAAGATAAACACCCCCACCCCTAGCATGCACACAACAACTGCAATCTCAACTCACACATACATATTCACGGAGCAAGAAACAAGATATCCACCAATAGACTAGAACTCTGCAATAGAAAAGCGTAGGTAGGTTTGGAGTGGCGTAATTGATCTATTCAAGGTGGTGAGGGAGGCAGGACCCGTTCTACCTACCTTACGCCATCTACATACCTCGGAAAAATGGACAATAGAAAAAAGCCTTGCTATGTGCGCACAGTGGTATCACAAACCCAACCGCCTACCATCAAATATGACCCATGTCCTTTTTTACTTCGTCGCGGTTCGTTCAATCAATGAGATCGTATAAACGTGGTTCCCTCAAACGCCCAGTGGGTATCACCTCATTACACCCGATCAGTTCCCTTTACAAAACCCCATCACCCCCTCCTCCTCCTCTTCCCCCTCCTCCCGCCCTCACTCCCGCCCTCACTCCCGCCCTCCTCCACAACCATATCCGCCGGACTTGCCACCTCACTACCATCCGTTGTATGCACAATATCGCTTCCACCCCCATCCTCGCCATCTGCTGCGTCGAAATCCTGCAACCCACCGTCATCACCCTGGGCTGCGGCCGAAGTGTCAAAGGTGAAATCCGGGATTTCGCTATCGTTGGTGGTGCCGAAGTCGAGATCGGCGCCATTGAGGGACTCGTTGAAGTAGTCGTTGCTGTTGAAGATTTGGTCGAGGTCGAGGAGGTCGGATGCGCCGGGGCCGTTGAAGTTTTGCGCGTCTGTGACGCCTGGGATGGAGCCGCTGGGGCTTAGGGGTGCGAGGAGGCCGTGGAGTTCGTTTACCCGTTCGGTTTGGGCTTGGATGGAGTTGTGGATTTGTTCTAATCTTTCTTTCGTGGCGTTGTAATTTACTAGGTCGGGTACAGCAGGGGGGCTAGGGAATGTTAATGCGTTATTGTTGCCGTTTTGGGCCGTATTGGCACTTCCGTTTGCCATGAGCTGAAGAACGTTGTTGCGCTGGTTGTGCGTCAAGGGTGTCTTGCCGTCAGCGTTTTCAAGATGGGAAAGTGCCTGAGGGAAATCCATCCTAATGCCTGGAAAATTGGTATTGTTCGCGTTGGTAGAATTGATCATCGACATGATGTCGGCCTCTGGTATTTGACCCTCTTGTTCATTATCTGCTTTGAGCTGTGGGCTTTCCGATGCACGTGCCGAAGGTGTCTGGTCGAAAATTTCCTGAAAACCGGGAGAGTGCCCAGCTGCTTCGTTGCGCATGTTGTAGGGTGGCACTTGGCCTTGCATGCCTGAGACCCGGGTTTGCGGTAGTTGCCCAGGACTTTCAGCGGAGGCGGCGGGCGAAATCGTTGATGCTCTCCCAGTCTGTGTCTCTGAGGTCTGCAGCGGGGCGCCCTTGATAAGTAAAGGTTGTCTTCGGAAGGGTCGCTGGGCTTGACCGTTGGCGTTGCTCGTTTTCTGATCTCCATAGTCTCCATCTCCCACATCCACCACATTCCCTTGACCCTTGGAATCCTGCGGTATTGCACCGGAGAACATGCTCGTAAAATTCTGCCCACCTTGGCCCTCCAGACTTCTGTTATAGACCGTGGCAAGGAATGTCAAGATCGCATTGATCGAACTCTCGTGCCTATCATGCAAGTTTTGAAATGCTGCAGCTTGTCCGTATAGCTGCTCGTGATCTCTTCGTACTTGAGCCAGCATGCTCTTAATGATGTCTTGTTGATGTCGTACTTCTTGTAATTCTTGCTGCAGGCCTGTAAAGTCTTGTTGTGGTAGTCCTGTAGCTCCATCGCCTATCAGGAGAGGCTGGCGGCCGTTTCGCATGTTCGTTCCATTCTCTATGGGAGCGTGGTTTGGCGGCGCTGAATTCTCCCGGTCAAATCCTTCCTCACCATCATCATCTAGATTTCCATCTTCTTGTTTAACCCTCGTCCCGCCTTTGCCGGGCCCTTTACCTAAGGGATTCTTTGGCTTTTGTATCAGCCAAAGTAAACTGGGCCGTCCGCGCTTGAAAAATGGATTGGAATATTCGCTGGGGCTTTTATTCTTCCTCTCACTCGCTCGCATTGAGTTATCGGATAACCCAACCTTCTTATGGAAGCCATACATATTGAGCTGCCGAACAAAGGAAGCGTAATTATTATGTTTGAACAATTCTGGGATCAACGTCTTCGCAAATTCGTCCTCATCGACAACGATGAAGGAGTCACCACTATCGGACCATCGTATCAAATCTGTATTTCTGGATTCATCGAGGAAACTAGATGTAGTATGGGTCAGCTTGAATTAGGGTGTAAAATTCGGGAAACTTACCTGCTCAATTTTTGCACAAAAGGGGGAATCTGCTTCCGCTTTGCTTGCGTTTCCCTTTTGGCGATCATTGCCCTTTGCTCAAGATCATCCCCATTATTCATCCATGCATCCTCGTTCGCCTGTTTTATGCCCTCATCTGCGGCCAACGGCCACGTATCATTCCCAGCGTTGTTGTGATTTGCTCTCGGAACTAGCTGTTGGCCTAATCCCCTTCGTGTAAGTTGGTTTGATCCTGGAACAGGCGCTGCGTGATGCTGAGTGCCACCATTGTAGAGATTCGAAGAGTAGCTGCCTATGTGATCAGGGTAGGTAGAGGCTGAGCTTGATACAGGCTGCTGGTCCCATGACATGTACTGATCTTGCATCGTCGCAGCCATCGCACCGTTGTGTTCGACGCCCGATCGCTGCTGATGCTGGACAATTGGTGATGCTCCTGGTGCTGCTCGTTTCCGGGAGCCTGCTAGCCCCATCCAAGCTGCAGTACTTGTTCCTTCGCTTCCGGCAATATCGACCAGGTCTTGAGTAGTAAAGTAGCACCTCTGAGAAGTCGCCGGCAAAGCCGAGTCTACCGGCTTTCTTCAAGTTGTGTCCAATACGCGCTTCCACAGGCAGTCAGAAACCGACGTAGATTTGAAGTTGTTTAGTCTAATTCCTTGCTTCGCGAATTCGGTAGCAAAGAGTAGGGTCTGTTCGTAAAAGATGGTAGTGGAGGGTCTGATGGACGGAAAGTCGTCCGTGATTGAAAAGAAATACGGTCGTCAAAAATAGGTGATGCTGGGTGTTCTGACCTAAGCTATTGTTCCAGACAAGTTTCTTTAGACCGAGAATACTTGAAAGAGCTATTATCTGTGCCCAAGGCGATAGTTCGGAAAGCTGCAGGAGGCAGGCGTCAACTGCTTCACAAGACGAAGGAAAAGTGATAAGACAAGCAGACTCTGATTTGCAGCGTCGCAGAGCATGAAAGGAGATGGTAGGTATCTAGGAACAAGAGAGATTTTCAAATCAATGACCAGAGAGCTGTTCTTATGTTCACAGAAGGCTCCGGCGATGATATCAGGCTACTGTGTTGTAAGAAAACCTTAACGTCTTTTGATTGGGCGGAATACCGAGACCATAAATCTGCAACTCACTTTAGTCAATAGGTAATATATATAATTCCTGACATGAATTCAAGCTCTCTACAAAGGTTCAATAATAAATCCAGATTATTGTCTACAAAACAGAAGGACTCCATCTATACATTGTTGACTATTTTCATTCTCCTACTCTTCGATCTGGCAGACGCCCCCTATCTCGGTCCTTATCCCAAGCCTTACTGCTCACCACCTTGCCCTTTGCCTGTCTCTTTGCTCTTTGCTCTTCAACAAGTTCTTTCGTCTTTTCTCGCGGATCAATCACCACAAGGTCTTCTTCGTTCTTTTTCTTCCAGTTCAGGTCCTTTCCAAGGCGGTCCTTGTTGAAACTGAGAGCATGCGACATCCAGCCTTTGTCTTCTTCATTTTCTGCTTCTGCATCGCCTATCAATTGCTTGTCCCAGGACTGACAAGATTGGCAGTTTGCAATGAAATGAAGGTCACAGAGTGCAGCCTCTTCGTCTTCTGCTGCTTCATCAATGCGAGCGCCATTGTCGGTCACTTGCTCTTCACGGAGCTCCTGTGGAAGCGTCGCGGATGGTTCTGCCTCTGGTGGGGCTTTCTCAAGCTTTGCGCGGAATGCAGCCAAAATATCCAGAGCTTGTGCGTCCTTCAACGCGTCTCCTTTACCACCAAATTTCCTTTTACGCCCGCGTACGGAATTTGCCGGAATCATCTGCTCCAGCGCTGACGTCTTGCGAGGCTCCGCGGCTGGCATATGGATGTTGCGCTTCATGGAAGCCTTTAGATCTGCAATCTGCGCATTTGTGCGGTCAAGTAGAGTGGAGACTTTCCGGACATCTGCTGGTTCCGGAGAGCTTGAGGCAGCACGAGATGGTTCTTCGTCATTAGGCAACGGAAGCTGGGTATTAGGATCCGGTCTTGTGATCAAAGGAGGAGATCTAGATCTAGAAGTCTTCCTTCGAATAGCTTTCGTAGAAGAAATGGGTTTTGCGTCCGTTGTAGGGCCACCATTACTCTCCTTCGTATTGTCAGAGCCACCCTTCTCTGTGACCAGCTTAGGATTAAGCTTTTGCTTTTTGATTGAAGATGCGCCATCCGCATCCACTCCTTCATCTGCCCCAAAGCTTAACAACTGCTTTCCTGCATTCTTCTTCACCCTCTTCTTCTCGCCCTTCTTTTCCATCGCTCCGCCACCAACCTTCCCTTTCTTCTCCCTTCTCAGCATATCCTTAAATGGATTTACCAAAATCTCCACCCCATTGATCTTTGTTGGGTACAAAGGTCTCTCATTTCCCTCCCCATCCATCAAGTCCGCCTCGCCCATCTTCATAAGATTGTAAATCGTTTCGCCATCTACTCTTCCGAACATGGTATTCTTCCCCTGCAATTCGGGGGTCGCCCCCAACGTCAAGAAGAATTGACTCCCATTATCATCCTTGCGCCCAGAGTTGGCCATCCCCAGCAGACCTCTTCTATTGAACTTCAATCGACTGTGAACCTCGTCTTCAAATAATCCTCCATCGTAGATAGCCTCACCGCCTTCGCCCGTCCCTGTTGGATCTCCCCCTTGAACGATGAAACCTGGAACGAGACGATGGAAGATTGTGCCGGTGTAGTAACCATCGAGGCATAGCTGAAGAAAATTGCGCGACGCAAGAGGCGTCTGCTTTGCAAACAGTTCAAGGAGTATGTCGCCAGATGTGGTTTCCAGGAGGACTTTGGCCGTCGGCTGTGGCTCAAGATTATAAAGAGAACTCATAACGGGCCAAAAACAAGGTCACAGTGGCCCCCAATGCGGCCTAGAATGAGTTCCACAGCACTTTGATACGCCGTTGGGATGGAAGAACCCTTGGTACTGGTCTCGCAGACATGAAGTTAGGTTGCTTGAACAACCGGCTTATGTAATTAAAGGGAAAGATCTACCGAGCCGAAGTTGTGCATTCTACGAGTAAAGAACAGTCACTTCACGTTTTCACGAGCAATACAACTCTTTCAAAAGCCAGACCGCAAGAGCTCGGGTTCCTAGCCCATTCGCTGAATATCCAATCTACAGACCATCAATTGCGAGTGGATTCATGACCCTAACCCTAATCTACTACAAACCCACCCCCAATCTACAGCAGGGGGTTTTAAGGATTTGCTCCAATCGGAAAAGTGGATTGAGTTGAGTGAGACCCCGAGGATCACATGACTGAAATCGACCCGTCGATCCTCAAGCTTGGAGGCGGCTTCATGCGTGGACCTCTGCATTGGGTTCTGTGGGTTCGGGATTCACAGACTCCTAGCCAGTCAAATTCAAAGAACGTTGTTGTTGGCGCACGCTAGGAACAACGTCCAACACTTGGACGAGTTGATAAGTTGATATCCATCGTCCCCGCTGCGCACGGTGACGGTACTTGGTCTCGAGGGTTTCTTGGCTTTGGCTCATCACCTGAGGTAGTCTGCATTACTGCCATAATGACATCTGCATATGGAATACTGCAAGTGAGTGCAGCGGCAAGGTCTTTCCGTTTCCATCGCTCCTATGCATCAAGCCTGTCAAAAGGAGGGGGTTGCAGCAGCGCAATAAGAGCATGACGGCCACGGCGAAGCTTCCCCCTTGCAATCGCCTGCAAGTCGCCACAACAACGAGGGTACTCCCAGCGGAAACGGAGGAGATATACAAACGGCGATCCAGTTGATAGCTTTGCCTTCAACATCTACAGAGTATATACACCAGACCTGCTGCAAATCGGCTTTCTTTCCAGAACAAATTAGCAGCATCTAGCAGTAAAAGGGGGTTCCTGCCGTTAGTCATATCCAAGGGTATCATCATACCATCGTCCAATTCGGCCCCTAATGGCAGCTCCCGTTATTTGGCATCTGCGCCAGTTAGGAAGTCATGAACATTTTATTCTCAAAATTCGCGAAACTTGATCCACCACTTATCTCCCTACGTCGTGTGTGAGAAGGGACTTAGGTACCTCTTTAGTGTACAGCGGCGCTCCAATCAAGCCAGGAAGACGCAGGTTTTAGGATCTGTATGGTCGAGTGAGCAGTGATTCGAAACTTTATAGAGATCAGATGCAAGTACGAGATCTTCCGAGACTAATACGTCGCAATGCGTATCTATGAAATCCAAAGCAAATGGCCCTCATGGATCTTTGAATAAATACAAGCCGTGATTATTCCCAGTCAAGCCGGATATCCCCTTTCTTTCCAATTTTCCACCAGAATTTTTAATTTTGTGATAGGTACACAGGCAGCGCTGTTACCGAGACGCTAAATCTCTTTAGTGCGCCTCGTGCGAATTTAACCTCAGACTCGAAGCTCTCCCTTCGTTGCTCACCTCCTTCCTACAGCACATTTCGCACGTCGCAGTCCGATCAAGACTGTTTCTTCCTGTATTCTGCACTTTGTACTACGTCCTGAAGCGCAAAACTGCCAACCTTGGGACGACTGGTTTTTGACATCTATTTACCTGGCCCTCAACTAATAGTGCCTGTGTCACAAGCTCGCACTTTATGAAGCTGCAGCTCAAGTCCCACTCTATTGGCGGATTTCGAACATCTACCAAATAGATCTACCACCAAGTCGCCATATCATAAGATCTTATGAGCTTCACACAATCTTTGTAAATCCAACGACTCCCACGGCTGAAACGACACGACGACCAACGAAACGACCAAAACGACTGACCGGCATAGATCGTCACCAAAAGTCAGCAAGTTCACCGTGAACTGTATATTCTACGCTAGAGTCTACTGCCTACGACTTATTACTTGAGAGTATTCGAACTGCAGCTCTGCAATATTGCCCGTTGAATTGATCTTTGGTCATTGTTTCCAGGCCAGCCAGGGAACTCCTAGAGCAGTTTTAAGTATACCATACATACTGCGACCGGCTTAGCAACCAAAAGGCGACATGAACAGCCATCTTCATCATCACGACATGTACTACGACCAACCTTCCTCGCGCTCTCCAGGCGCTCACCGACACCAACAGCAAACCCTCCATAGACAGCCCTCACGGCAGTTCGACGCGTATGGACAGATGCCAAACAACATGTATCCCGCTGAGGATCATACACTTCGATACGACGGCAATAGGTTCGATCGGATGAATGCGACTATGCAGGGCGGAGGATATGGCTATGAGATGCCAGGTGCTCAGACTTGGAACCCCAGTGCGTTCGGTGGTGGGAACAACTTTTCCAACTTTGGCGCCACCGGAAGGATGAAGTCAACCTCTCGGGGACGGAGTGCCCTCCCAACTGTAAGCCCATCCAGCGACATGTGATCTGAAGACATGTCGGAAATACTTGCTAATTGTAGGCTCACTAGACATGGCTTGATCAGCAGCAGCTACCTTCCGTGAATCCTTATGGTGGAATTGGCCCCTCTCCACTTGGGGGTTCCCAGCTACGCTCCGAACAATATACGACGGATCCTGACGAGGAGCTTATACCAACTGCAATTGTCATCAAGAATATACCATTCGCTGTGAAGAAGGAACAACTTGTGGATTTGATGACTCAAATGCACCTCCCGCTGCCATACGCTTTCAATTACCATTTTGACAACGGTGTATTTCGTGGACTTGCATTCGCAAATTTCACCTCGGCGGATGAGACCGCCACTGTCATTGACAACCTGAATCATTTCGAGCTACAAGGCCGCAAATTAAGGGTCGAATACAAGAAGATGCTGCCACTGCAAGAGAGGGAACGTATAGAACGAGAGAAGAGAGAGCGACGTGGGCAACTTGAGGAACAGCACAGGCCAATAGCCAACTCTCAGCTGCATAATCAACCCTCAATGTCTTCGATGTCCTCACATGTTCCAGCAGCGTCACCATCACCAATATCGTCCAGGAATGAGAAGCCAGGTAAGGGAAGCATGGTCGAGACTGTCAAATTGAGCTAACCTAATTTTGTCAAGACGTAGATCTTAACGATCCCCAGACCTTGGAATACTATTCCCAGCTTCTCCTCTTCAAAGACGATCACTCCCGAGAAGCTTTGATATTCCCTCCCAATCTATCTCCGATCCAAAGGCGTATTGTACATACATTAGCGCATCACATGCAGCTGGCTCACGTTTCGCGTGGGAGTGGAGAGCAACGACAAGTTCATGTATACCGGGCGTCTCAGGGCAACAACATAAGTCCCCCTATCCCGCAGGTATCTGCGCTACATGGAGGAGATTCTTCAAGAAGAGGGCTCAACCGAGCGGCAACTATCGATTTCAACGATGCCAGGAACTCCGACTCAGGGGCGTACAATACTCTCCGAGGTCAACAATCCTCGGGGTTTCTGGGCATCCCTGATTCCCCAGGACTCTTTGGCGTCCAGCAAAATCTCCGCCCAGCCAAGTCATTTGCGGACCTTCGATCTTATTCACCGTCGCCTGTGCCATCCTCGGCCAGCTTTCCTCCGAATCTCCAGTCAAATATGGCCAGATTCCAAGATTACGGACCTGGTAGCGCCGCTTCTATGACCCCGACCTTGACACCTACAGCTTCAGGCCAGTCGCTTGGTCAACATCTTGACGAAGGTCTCCTTGTTAATGGCCTTGGTGGGATGTCTATTGGAAGCAACCTAGGTCCGAATGGCGGTAGTCCGCGTCGACTCCGTGGGATGTTTTCCTGGGATCAAGATCACCAGCAACCAACCACCGCACCGATTGGTAGCAATAGATCGTTTAGCATGAACTATGATGATCAATCCAGGGAGAGAGGCCAGAGCTTACCTATGCGACAACCCCGTGGGCCTGGAGCTGAGCGTGGCACCGGCTTCTCTAGAGGACGACAAGGTGGGCACCAAGGCCGCGGGAGTGACGAGTTGAGGGCATCATCGAGTGTGGAAATCATCGTCGAGTAGGAGACGGTGGTGCGTCGGAGGCTTTTTAGGTTATCCCGAACACGACTTATGAACGGATGACGATACGAAGTAGAAAATCAACTATACGGGGCAACCCATTCATGCCGGACTCGAATCGATGCGTTGTTCCGACTTCCAGATCTTTCCGAAATTTTGTCAGACTTTTTGTTCACCATATCGATTTCTTACCGCATATTTCCCACGGCTTTATCATGTTCGACCGCAATTCTCCAGGCAAATTTACGCGTATACTGTTTGGTAGTTCAAGAAACACATGCACCGAACGCCCTCCTGCTTACGACTCAATACAGTTTACGCTTGACGACAGGATTATTATCCAGGACCGAGACATTGTACGCTATATCACCTGTTCATCCACCCGAGTACTATAGGGATGCAAAACTTTCGAGTCTTGGACCGGGAGACCGGAAGCACCAACCGTTCTTGCGTGCAGAAAGTAGCAAGTGGATGGGCCTTTGTCGCGATGAATTTACGGGATCTCATACACAGTCTTCAACTAATAATACGCACGCAGACAAATCCCATGTAATTACCAGTACCACCTTTTTGATTCTCTACCTTGTTCTCTTAACCCCTATATGAATTTAATACCAGATTGATCTTTGAGTGTGTGTTTACCGGTGCGCGTTCCAGAATAACCAAGACCACATCGCTCTACTGCAAGCCTTCCTTTGTCGTTATCACCCCATTTTGAAACTGACACCAGTCCCGTCCCCATCTCCCCAAACATCAACTCGTTCCCCCGGTTGCAAAAATCATGCAGGCAGCCGGATACTGGTACACATCCCTTTTCCTGCATCTACACCTCCTACTTTCTACCTAAAACACCCTCCCTACAACCGTAACGAAGGTTAGGTAATGACTTGTGTATAACCACATGAATCTTGCCGTACCATCTCGCCTACGATATGGAACACAAAACCAAACTACAAACGCAAATTTCGCAGCGCGCTTGAATCCTACTGTATCACCTTACCAATCACGCTTCATCCCTTTCAAACACAGACACCTCAACATCGCAAATAGGCCATCTGCGCGAAAGACGGGAGCTGACGGACTCATCTTAATGAAGATGGCGACCTCGTTAGCTTCCCAACCCTAGTTCTTATCCCAAGTCTATCCAAATTCTTTTTTACTCCCTTTTCATCTACAACTCTCTCTCCCTCTCTCTCTCCAAAACCTCACACAGCTCGCATCTCCCCAACTCGTCTAATCCCACCCATAACCCATACCCCCATATCTCTATCCCCAGCTACCACATAACTCAACCCACCCCCCCCTTTTCCCAAAAGTCCCAAAACGTGCGGGGGAACCGGGAGATAGAAGGGATAGCGCATTTTTTTTTGTTAGATGGCGGAAACGGGAGATGGAGAGCTGGGGGGTTTTTGGGGGGGGTGGAGATGGGGGAGGGTAGCATGACTACGGTATTGGGGTGGGGGGGGGGGGTTGGAAAGGGGAAGTGGGGGTTAGATGGGAGAGGGGAATGTGGATTTATATGAGGGGGAGGGGGGCGGGGCATGAGAGTGAGCGGGGAGGGTGGAGACGCGAGGAATTGAGATTTAGACGAATTGAAAGGGGAGGGGAATTGAAGGTTTTTGCACTCCTCAAAATCGAGCTGAATGGGAAATGGTTCGCTCTTTGTAGAACTACACAAAAAAGCTTTTATACTCTTCGTGCTTTTTTTTTTTTTTTTTTTGGCTTTGCCATTTCCCCTCTTTTCCTGTTCACTCACTCCCTTCACTGTTACTCTCTACTGCTTCTTCAACTTCTTATACGCGCATGTTTCACCCACACACACCCACACACACCCACACACACACACCCACACCAATAGATACAAAGATCGAGGGTCTGACTGGAAAGCGCCCGGATTTTGGCGTAAAACGGAATGTTTCCATATGCGAATGAATGCATGATGATTAATGACTGGGAAGTTTCGATGTTGGACAAGATTGCAATTGAGTGAATATAAAAACAGTTGACTTTCTATGATTACAGTCGCTAGCTACCTTAGGCTCTTGGTTTGCTTTTTAGGTCCACGGCCATCACTTTGAGTACTTAGCAAGCCGCACAATGCTAGCGCCTCTTGGAGTAATCTAGCAATCTAGCAATCGGCGACATAATGAGAGAGCTCCAAATTGATTTTCCTGACCAAGACAGGCTGAGCTGTTAATTTGACGAGCCAAATATTTGTTAAAGTCGCATTGTTCCCTAGCCACTCCCCTTACTGAGATACCAATACAACATTGCCGCTTTCTCCTCCATCTTAAACACCTCTTCGCACCCCTTATGCCTCACCCTTCCCCTTCTTCTTCTGTTCGACCTTGAGCAGCAATGCGCGATTGATATGCGGCAGCACCCCTCCGAACGCGATCGTGGCGCGGATTAGTGTGTCCAGTTCCTCATCACCGCGGATAGCGAGTTGTAAATGACGAGGCGTGATGCGCTTGACTTTTAGATCTTTGGCCGCGTTGCCGGCAAGTTCGAGAACTTCGGCAGTGAGATATTCGAGAACGGCGGTGACATAGACGGCGGCTGGTGGGATGGTTAGCTAAATTCTGGGAAAATCCGGGACGATGGGTGGTAAAGGAGGGGTAGGTTGGAAAGCGAAGTTGTGACAGGGTGGGATACGGGACTGAGTACTCACCCTTGACGCCGACGCGCATCTTATTCTGCGTGTTGTTCTTCAGGAAACGCTTGACACGTCCACAAGGAAACTAGAGGTTCAGGAAGTGTCAGCTTTGACCCAGGAAAATTAGGCTGCGATCGAGGTCGAGGTTGGTGTGCAAGGATCGCGCCTGAAGAAAGGTCGAAACAATGTTTAGAGCTCAAAGATATATCAATAGTCTTGCGAGCATTGCAGACGCGTTTGTCGGTCGTGGAGCCCGATTTCCGTTTCTCATTCATGACGCGAGGTCGGTGCAGCAGGTTGCGATCGATGGCGCATTTGATGCCATACCAACCATCCAAGCGAAGAATACTGACCTGTAAGCCAGCTTTCGCGCTGTGTGATTTCTGGCTCTTGCCTGCTACCTCCTTCGGACCAGCCTTTCCACCTGTAGATTTGCCTTTACCTCCAGCCATTTTGTTTTGTTAAGATTTGCTCGGTTGATGGTAATCTTTGCGGATACGCGACTACAACTGAATACTCGTGAGACTGGGCCGAGGTGGTGACAAGAAATGGCAAAGTGTTGAAGTTTTTCCGTGTTAATGATAACGTAGGTTGGAAGATGGCAAGGCGGTTCGATTGTTATGACCTGTCGGAAAACCCGCTAAGGGATGTCGCTCGCTAATATGCCCTAACCCGGATACGGGTTAGATTGGAAACAGATGGTCCACGTGACTGGAAGGCGCATTCAGGGTGAAGCATCGACCGAGACAGCTATGATGGCTCTATGGTCGTAGGAGTCTTCTTCAGGAGATCCAGGTCACTGGTCTGAAGTGAGCCAGAAAACATATTCACCTGGACCTCGGAGAGATCTTCCTTGAAAAGAAAGAGCCATGCCGAGGGAGCTACTCTACCACATAGCGGAGGTTGAGTGAGAACTTTCAATGGCAACGAAACTTCCCTGCTACAGGTCAGATTCACTCTGTACCTGTAAGCAGACAGTTAAAGTTGTGGCTTTTCGAGTAAGTTGATGAGTAGGATATGGTAAGGGAATTTGAGTATTGTGATGTCGCCAAGCTTTCATACGACATACCCTACCTTGGCTAACTTACCTTACGGTAAGACTGGCCGACGAATCACGTGAGATTTTCTAAAGTTGGTACTCTTGCAGCGCAAGGGTACAGTAAAAACCTTTTACATTTAATATGGTCCATCTGCAGAATATAATATGCAAGGAATAAAATTCGGAGCAAGACTAGATGACAAACACCAAGAGACTTATTGCTGCTACAGGCCAGCTACAACATTCACCTCTACGCGATGCTGGCTACGAATTTTCTACTTGTTACTCGTAGAAGAGCCAAGAGTACAACTAATCTACAAGATATATTATCTAGGTCTTGAGTCGACTGCTTGCAGCAGAATTTCCTTGAGCTCATCCGACTGAGTATGGAAAGTGAATTCAGGTTGCAACGATTACTAGAATAAACAACAATGTGATTTTTAAGCTCTCAGGGCCTGTTTCGCGCCGAGAGCTTTTTCATACTATATACATCGTCAAATACTACTCTATGTGCATGTACGTAGATAGATGGTATTGCTGTGCTTCATAGCCTTTGACTGTATAAGTACGTCAAAATGAAGGAGGGGAAAAAAATTGCTGCTACAGGCTGAGGTATCAAAATTCCAAGTGCTACCAACCATCATTATCTATGCGCCACTGCCATATACCAGTTTATTCCTAGCCGTCCTTAAAGTCACTGCTTCTAATAGAATTCAGTCGCCTACATGATAATGCAATCTTTCCGATCTTCATCCTCTGCGACTACTCCTGCCCCTTGGTATCCATTCCTTCGCTGGGACGGTCCAGGAGCTCCTTCAAATCCGCCCGATAGGCCCCCTCTAGTACTACTCCTCCTGCCATGGTTACCACGTATTGGTGATGACCCCACAAAATTTGCATTGTGTGTCGAAGGCGATCCTAAAAACGTAGTAGAACTCTGGCTGTAGGCACTGGACTGCCTTGGCCGTGTTCCTTGAGGTCTTGCTAAGCTGCTATTTCTTCCAGGAACTGCCAGGGGCTCATCTTCAGGAGGATGGTAGGCAGGGACTTTCGCTGCCTGCTCATAAGTTGGCGGCGGCGTATCTTCACCGGCGTTAGGCTGCTTCGCGGCCCTAGATTCTCGTGGAGGGACGATAGGGCGGACTTCTGATGCGCAAACCGGCCCGCGCCGGGCTGATGGCCCCTGTGACTCTAGGTAGGCTTGGGAAAGTTCGTCTTCCCGGCGGCGAGCTGCAGCATCACGGCGCTCACGATCCTCTTCTTCCTCTTGGAGTTGTAAAGCTAAGGCAAGATCATGGTCTTCTTGCTCGGTATTCGGAGACTTGGGCGGTCCGTTGGCTTCGCTCAGAGATAACGAAGATAGTTGCGGGAAATTGGTTGAAGGATCTGCTAGATTCCGCGGTTGTGTTCCATTCGAAGGCAACGACTGACGCGATCTATTATTGGTATTCCGTGATACCGTTGTCCAACCAGCATCATTCGAAATTGCAACATCATTCGACTGCGAGGATTGCTTTCCTGTATTGTGCCCTACAGATCGGAAATCTCCACTGAAAAACTCGCAGCCTTCCCCACTGATATCGACTAGACTCTCCCAAACCACTTCATCATGTCCAGCATATCCCATGTCAGTAACAAGAGTGAAAAGCTGACTAGACTTGGGATGTTTATACAGAGTACTGAAATGATCATTCCGAAAAAGTATAGTAATTGACCCTGGTGGAAGAGCATCCATCATAGTATCCAGGCCATACCCTGTGAGCTGTGTAGCAGAGGATGATAAGAAGTACTTGACGCTGGCGATATCTTCCAGCAAAAGTTGCTCCTGCTGGTCGAGTCCTTGACGTTGAAGCTTTTCCTCTAATTCTTCCTCCATGAACATGAGGTTTTGGGCATCTTCGTATGTCCTCGCCGAGCGTTGTAATGCTGCAAATGCCGCATGATTTCTGGGCGGTAGCCATCCATGAATTAGTGGTATAGCGAACGTACTATATAGTCTCATCTCTCTAGTATCTTCAAACCCCCCTGGTCTTCGGAGTTCGGGCTGTGTGATTGGCGATTCAGAAGCTGGAGCGTCCATCAAGTTGGGCATTCCAGCCTCCGAGGTGACAAAGCGTGGATTCACATTCATGCCAGTATGGAGCGTGACAAGAAACGCATAAAGATCGCTAACATCAGGAAGGTCCTGCGCTGTGTCCCCCATCCGACCAGACATAAGCTCATCAATAACAGCGTCGAGTAGTAGTCCTAAGCTAACTTGCTCACGAACTCGGAGAGTCTCTACGAGAGCCGTGTCAACGTCTGCCGGGGTTGACAGTACAAGGGCATTCACTAGAGCGAGTAGCGGACAGGGACCATTTGCATTTTGAACCATTATTGGTGACCGCCGAGGATTGGTAGAACATGAAGCATCGTACCAGTTCACGAGTCTAATCTGATATGTCTCGCTTCTCTGCTTTTTGGCCTTGTTCTGCTGCTTTACTGCTTCGGACAGTTGGTTGCCACCCTTGCCTGGACTTGTCTGGCCAAGCGGTAAAGGTTCTGACTGAGCACCGAAATCCATCACTTCAGGCCGTGGAGGCGTTGGTGGAAGGGTATCTGCGACTTCTTGGGGTGTTCGTGATGGTAAATTTGGTCCTTGGTCTTCATCGTTATAAGGGAACGTCGGAAGCCTCTTACCTGCATCACTAGGATGTTGGGATGTAATATTTGCTGCTCCGTCTAATGATTGTATATCTGATTCTTGTGCTTTAGGCACTTCATGGACTGCACCGTTTGATACTCGAGCACCGGTATAGAGCTCACCAGCGTGATAGCTTTCTGATCCATCTGTAGAAAATGGGTTGCCTACAACATTACGAGACATTGGTTCAGTTGTGCTAGACTGGGAAACTAGACTTGATGCGACAAGATCTTGTGCAGGGGACGAATTCAAGCCGACCCAGGGTTCAGCAAATGGCGACCTTTCGGAGAGTCCGCCGGATAAATCAGAAGCTTCAATGCCCAATGTTTGATCTAAGTTTTTGATCAGTCTCAAATGCTTGCTGTTTGTCTGTTGCTGCTAACTCGACCTACTAGAGTAATTTGCTTCGAGAGGGCGCGGTGACGAGCTTCCTGCGATATCAGCCCAAATATCTGCACTGCTTCCTTGTGGCTGTACACCATCGGTAGTCCTCTGGCGAGTATATGGGTTGTTTGGATTATGGTGTTGAACAGGAGAACCGAGTATGTTCTGGTTTGACTTACTAACTTGCTCTTTGTTTGCAAGCAGCCGCGCAGACGTATGGCTCTCGAACGAGGATCTCGGCGTATCGTCCATTGGCCCATATTGCGAAGAGGGCGGCAGAACACCTTGTCCATGAGCACCATCAATCAGCTGCCTTCCTTCTCCCACCCTCAACGCAGGCGGCAGCTCATGGCTTATTCCCCCCCGGAATGTATCATCATTTGCCCAGGCGCTCGTTGAATTTGCCATGTCAGATGTGGTAACTTGCGACGGTAGCCTTGCGTTTGGATTTCGGGACCTTTCGGGACCCGGAGGAAGCAACGGAGCTTCTACTACTACTTCTTTCGGTGAGATTGGAGTTACCGGATATGGTAGACCACTTGAAGTCCGGTGCACGCCAACATTGACCGGCTTCCGTTTGACCATTGGAAAGGTAGGCGGACGACTCAGTCCCAGAATGAGCGCCTTCTCAAGGACTTGTAGTTGTAGAATGAGAATATGAATTGTTAGGATAAGCCTCAGTTGTCATTGTTGAGTGAGGAAGAAAGAGGCGATTAAACACCAGTACCGCCTGTTCAACGCTTAGACCTACGTTTGACCTTGCATTTGGAAGAGGCGGTGCAATAAGCAGTGGCGGCAGGCAGAAGTCGAGAGCATTAGGGCGTTTCAACGATCACAGCAGGGAGCCAGTGCTTATGCAGGTCCCCCAAGGACTGCAATGAGTGTTAACAGATCAAGTTCGGAGTTGGAAGAAGAGATGTAAGTAGATTCGCGTCCTTACGATGTCCAATTGCTTGCCTTCGCAAGCAACAGCGGGCTAATCGATAAGCTACCCGCCGAGCCGCTAGTAACGTATCATTGCTTGAATTTGTATCAGAAGGAACCAGATTTGCTCCTTTCCCTTCGCCCAGTTGTTGTTCGCAAATTCCGGAGATGCTCCCAGACGCTGTGAGACCTAACGTTTACGTTGCGGTACGACTACCATCGGATACACTCTTAGTCCTTGAGGTCGTGCCAAACACGTATGTCATGTAGCATGAGTGAGCAGTCTCATCCTTCCCCTTCAACCTCGCGTTCACTGGCTGATAATCTACGAAGCACAATATCCCTTGGCAAGTATGGCAACTTCCAAGCCAACCATCTCATTGGTCGTCCTTACCACCTCACCTATGAGATCCTCGATAAAGATGAAGTTGCGATAGGCTCAGGCTTACGGGTAGTCCCTGCAGCAGAACTGTACGCAAATATTGGTGATGAAGCGAAAACCACACCACCGGCGACAAGTGAGGGAGAGACAAGTAGTGGGAAGAATGGAGTAGAATACGAAGTAGTTGGCGAAGGCGGCGAAGTGATAATACGGACGAATCGTGAGATTGTTGATGATGCTGGCACCCAACGCATGACTATGGAGGAAATAGAGCTTCTAAAGTTCGAAGGAGCGGGCTCTGGAAAAGACCTTATCGCAAAAATACTCAAGTCGCACTCGGCCCTGGACCAGAAGACTGCGTTCGCACTCGCCAAGTATACGCTGAGGAAGACAAAAAAGTATATGAGGAGGTTTACTGTACTACCTTTGGATGTACCCCTCTTGGCGAGATGGATGTTATTGGAGAAGGAACCGATGAAGATAATGGAGATCAGAGAGGAAATGCTGGCATTGATCGGAAGTTGGTCGAATGTACATTGTGCATTACCACATCAGATACAAGATATGGACCAGGCAGCAGGCAAAGCTGGAGAAGGAAGGTGGCTGATAATTGATGAAACTGGGGGTTTGCTCGTTGCTACTCTTAGTGAGAAACTGGGAGTCCTCGATCCCCACCAGGCACAAATTCTAGAGACAGAGAAAAGAGTATTCGTGGACAAGGGAGACGTGGAAGCTGCTACGAACGGCAATTCTATAAACCATCACAGTTCTACACCGCCGTATTCTGCAGCTAACCATGTATATTCGACACTCGCAGCCTCGAACACGATTACACTCATCCATGCAAATGCTCAGCCAAATCTTTCATTGCTAAGGTATTTTGGTTTTGATTCTGCAAACCCTGTCTCTTCACATCCACTGCAACGTCATCTAAAGACTATCTCGTGGCTCCAGCTATTAGCACCCACAGAAGACAACGCATACAGGGAACCAGATTTAGCCTCGGATGAGGTGCTCCACAGCTGGAAGAGCGGAAAGAGAGGTAACTACTATCGGAAGCGCAGACGGTGGGAACGTGTCAAGTCAATTGTAGACGAAACTCGTGCAGGTGGATTTGATGGCTTGATAGTCGCCTCAGTTATGAATCTTGCCAGTGTTCTACACCACACAGTTCCTCTCCTCCGAGGTGCAGCTCAAGTCGTCATCTACTCGCCACACATCGAGCCACTTGCAGAACTAGCAGATTACTACTCGACAGCGCGACGGACGGCGTTTGTGACAAACCCGCCAGAGCCAGACACGTTACCAACGGAAGATTTTCCGGTGGATCCTACGTTGTTACTCACGCCAACGATTCAAACGGCACGCTGTAAGCCTTGGCAGGTCCTCCCAGGTAGGACACATCCACTCATGACAGGTCGAGGAGGTGCAGAAGGATACTTATTTACGGCTACGAGAGTCCTACCAGCAGAAGGCAAAGTCGAAGCAAGAGGAAACTACAAGCGGCGAAAGCTTGGTGAAGATAGCACGAGGGCCTCTTCACAGCGGCAAGCTTCTGCGGAGACAGGGACCGAGCCAATCGCTGGAGTTCAAGCGGACTAGGAATAGTCCATGTCGATTGGAGCAAGGATGCACATATCTTTACACCCCTAGGTTACGATTAGGACTAATCTAGGCTCTCGCTCATAAAGATTTGCCCATGAATTTCCGCTTAGTAAAGCTTAACCACCACTAAAACGATATCAGCAACCAGTCCCAGTACTCAATCGAGAAAATTCCGCCATTACCTTTGAAGGCGTAGGTCCCCCAGCATACACTCGTGCCAGTAACCTCATTGCCAGCTCCTGCCTCACCTGTGACAAATACCTGTACACCGTAAGCCTAGAACTTCGTGTAAGTGACGCTTATGAAAAACATACTGTCGAAGTGTCTCAGCGTCCTGCCTGTCCTTCGGCGCCTCAAACGCCTGATTCAGCGGAAAACTCGCATCCCCCGGAATCGCAAATTGGTCCAGCGCCGTATTCAATAATGCCTAACCCATCCCCACAAAAGCACATATTAGCCCCATCTCTCCCACATCGCAAAACACCCCCATACAAGCACCTCCCTCCCCGGGTCCCTCTCTCACACACACACCCCCACTCATTGCGAACAGCACACCTTCCAAACGGAAAACACACATACCTTCTCCGCCTCCTTCCCCCCCATCCCCCCTTTAATCTTCCCCAAACACTCGCTCACAAACAAAATCCCATAAATCAGCAACCGGTCCGCCGGCCCCTTGATCTCGAAATTCCGGAAAAATGTATTGGCGCGAAACAGCGAGAGCACTTCGTCGAGCGGGTCGTACGATTCGCTGTCGGGATCGATGTCCAGGTCTGATGTTCCGGGGGCGAGGGCGGGGAGCGTGTAGGCGGGACCACGGGTGCGGGTACGGAGGGGGAGGAGGGCGAAGTTGCCTGGTGGGGCGGGGTTAGCTGGTTGAGGTGGGGGGCAATTGTTGTTGTTGTTGGGGGGGGGGTTACCGATTACGCGGACGTCTTGGTCTTGGAGGAATATGGAGTGGTAGGCCTGGGTGGGATTAGTGGATTGGGACTGAGAAGGGTTGGGGCTGGACTTACGGGCATGTTGAGAGGGGGAAATTTGGGATGTGGTGGTGCTTGGGGTTGAGGATGCTCTGTCTGTCACGATGCCTCATAGGGCTTAGAGAAGATAGATGATCTGCATTTTGACGCGCGCTGCGCGCTACCCCAAAGCTCGCGGCGTTTTATCCCTGATCTAGCTGTTCCTTTCCTTGTTTCTTAACGAGTAATGCTGTTAAAACCCCCGGAAAACGGTGTTGCGTCTTCATGAAAGAACAAGGACTTTAAAATTCCCGGGCGGTCTGATGGGTTTTTCTTAAGCATCATCGTGTACTGAAGCAAAATTAAGCCTGTACTCGTACCGTCCACTTCAAACCACGTGCCTCGAATTAGATAACACGTTTCGACGAGTCGCTTCGGTCTTTTTCTCTTAGTAGGTCTGTTCAGTGCTCTGTATGTGGTTTGTCCACTTATCGATGTGAAGTTTTAGACTCCACTGTATTACATACATGGAAACACTAGCGCGAATTCAAAATACACTACCAAAATTTGCAACCAACATCGTTCAAGCACCATAATCATTTCTCACCACGTCCACAATTCCATAAATTTGAGATGGCTCCTGTGACCCTTCACCTCCGATCCGAAACCAAGCCACTTGAGCACCGCAGCGCTCTCACACCAACAGTAGCGCGGAAATTACTCGACAAAGGTTTCAAGGTCAACGTTGAGCGCAGTCCTGAACGAATTCTTGACGATGAGGAATTCGCCTCCGTCGGGGCTACATTAGTGGAGGAAGGATCATGGCCAAACGCACCAGAAGACCACATCATCATTGGCTTAAAAGAGTTAGAGGACAAGGACCCTTTTCCTCTGAAGGCAAGCTTCAAAGGATAGTCATGGAAGCCAATATCTGACGAAACATTAGCATACCCACGTCGCCTTTAGCCATTGCTATGTTCGTAAACTTCCTCGCAAGCTTATCAATCCTGGTAGCTGATGATTGAATCTCTATCCAGAAAAACCAAGGTGGCTGGAAGGAGGTACTGGGGCGCTTTCCTCGTGGTGGAGGCACTCTCTACGATCTCGAATTCCTCGCCGATGAGAAGGGCAGGCGGTGGGTCAATCCGGCTTGCTCTCAAACAATGTCATCTGACAAAGCTAATACACTATATCTTCTCAGAGTGGCAGCCTTCGGATTTCATGCGGGCTATGCGGGTGCGGCTTTGGCTCTCCTGGATTGGGCATGGCAACTCGAACACGGTAACAAGGAAGCTTTACCTAGCAAGGGTCATTATCAGAGTCAAAGCGATCTAGACTCGGAGGTTAAGGGGCAGGTCTCTAAAGGTGTGCAAAAGAACAAAGGGAAACCACCGCGCGTGCTTGTTATCGGAGCGTTGGGCAGATGCGGAAAAGGGGTCAGTCGGCCTCATGTTATTCTGGGGAAATATACTGATTTCGAAATCACCTAGGCTCTCGAGTGCTGTCGACAAGCTGGCATCCCGGAAGAACAGATTTTGAAATGGGACATGGTCAGTGGAGTCCTGAGCACCTTTAACTCTACTCGATGATGTTCAAGAGCAAAAACCTCTGTTTCGGGAGCTCACAACAGCATAAACTCCCATGCTGACCCCGAAATTCACTTAGGACGAGACGGCTCAGCCTGGACCGTATAACGCAATTAAGGAGGCTGACGCCTTTATTAATTGTATCTACTTGAGCGAGCCTATTCCTCCTTTCATTTCTACGGACTTTTTAAAGCAAGGAACACGCAATCTTAGTGTTGTGTAGGTAACCTTTCATTCTATACAATTTGAGCAGCTCCCATCCCCTTGCCACGGACTGGCAGCGAATCACTCAGAGACCATGCTCTCTTACCGCCATCTTGGTCAGAATAGGCAGCTAACGCTCAGATTTCGTTTAGATGTGATGTTTCTTGCGACACTACCAATCCTCACAATCCTATCCCCTTTGCGAACCAGCCCACCTACTTCAACAAGCCGACTATCACCCTGCCGGACTTCTCGGACCCACCCCTTAGCTATATCACTATAGGTAAGCCCACCTCTGAGCAACACTGACCTCATTTCAGTAATTTCTAGACGAAGTTTTGTTTCAGAAATTTAGTGTGCATTTTTCATCTTTATGCTGACTCTGCAACGTCCACAGATCATCTCCCATCTCTACTCCCGCGAGAGGCATCCGAAGCGTTTAGTGAAGCACTTTTGCCCAGTCTCCTCCAGCTACCGGAGAAGGACACAGCGCCTGTATGGGTAGGGGCAGAGAAATTGTTCAAGGAGAAAGTGGCGCTTTTGCCTCAAGCTCTCAGACAGAGGTAGGCGCCCGTTACAAATGGGGAAGCTAAAGCATAACCATTTAATTGGGCTCTTGCAAAACTGTGGGCAATTTACGTTTTCAAACCATCGATCTCCATCGAGCGAGATCCCTGTCTACGGAGTTATAGCCGATCGCTGGGATCTGCTCCGGGAATGTCAGAACTGTGACAGATTGCCCCGATTTTCGAAGGGATAGATGAGACGACGTATAGCAACACGGTCAATGTCGGAACGCGCCTCCAGGCACTCGACCGTTTCTATATCGGAACGACGAAGCCAACATCTTCAGAGCTCGCTTCATCCCACGTCCAAATTACTTCACGCCAAACGCTCGGTCAGGCCCTTCACATCGGAGCCGCTCCCATTCGAATAGCTTTTCTGTATCAACGGGTTACTCTTCCGCGGTTGTAACATCAAACCAAACGAGCGCTATATAATACTGGCTAACAACAGATCTAAGTATCTTTGTGGAAATATTAGAGATTTCTAAGTTACAAACCAAAAGAGATGCGTTCCCAAGAGATGCGCTCCAAGCTCGCTGAAAACCTCTTTCCACGCCCCCGTCTCATTGCTACGGCATCCTCCCAGCGAGAAGCTTTGAAGCGTATCTCGGCTACGCCGTCGTAAGTTGAATAGACTAGCGGTGGCAACGCAAGCCCCTTCAAGGTGCAATGAATGCAGTATCATGTTCACTCCCTTTGCAAGATCATAGAGTGAGCCAGGCATCTGATACCACCTTGATAGTCGCGACATTCTAGTGCAACACCTGCTTGCTCTCATACCCCTTCCCAGTGCCCTCCCGCTCCAGCATCCTGGCAAGCCAGGCTTTGACGTGGGGATAGTTGTCCACGTCGTACTCCTCCTTCTTGGTCACCTTGGCGATGGTCATCTGCCACGAGAGGAAGGCAATGTCCGCGTACGAGCACCTGCCCCCCACGAGCCACGCCTCGCCGTCTTTCTGCTTGCCCAGGTGCTCCTCCAGCACGGCCGTGACGCGGTTCACCTCCTTGGCGTACCGGTCGATGGCCAGGGGCAGCTCCTCGGGCGCGAACAGCCGGAACCAACCGTACTGGCCGTAGTAAGGGCCCTGCCCGCTGGCCTGGAAGAAGAGCCACTGCTTGGCGTGGTAGGCCTCTGCCGTGCCGGGCTCGAAGCTCAGCTTGCGCTCCGTGTCGTAGCGCTCGATGAGGTACTCGACGATGGCGCCCGACTCCCAGAGGGTGATGCCGGTGTTGGGGTCGTGGATGGATGGGAGCCGGCCGTTGGGGTTGATGGCGAGGTACTCGGGCTTCTTGATGTCTGTCATCGGGACGGATTCGGCTTCGTAGGGGACCCCGAGCTCTTCGAGGATCATGGCGACCTTGGGCGGGTTGGGGCCGCCTTTACCCCAGACTTTGATCGGCTTGAGTTGGTTGGCCATGTTTGATTCTGATGCTTGGTGGTCTTGCTAGTATATTGGAAACGGACTGTTGTGATGAGAAATCATTGTTTCTTTAATAAAGGAAGCTATGGATATATCTAATGAACGTTGGTTGACAGGTAGTAGCAAATCCAGGGCTATTGACAGCTTCGTACCATGCGCTTTTGGCTCAAGCGCACGGCCCTATGTTCTGGGCAGGTTGGTCAGCAGGCAGATCCAGCTTATCAACCAACCGGGAAATGTGCGGCGAACCTCCTTCCCAAGGACGCGGAGCATTTTCTATGCCCGGACTACTCATCTTCTCCAAACCCCTATGTAGCTTGCAAATACGGGAGGTTGGTATGGAAAACCCCGAGTAAGAGTTGATTGGGCAAAAACTAATATCAAATTACTCTTATGACGGGTGTGTTGTTGTTGCGAGACCGTCGTGATGTTGGAATCAGGTTGGATGTCGAAGTGGAAGAAGCATTTCCCTTGTTGTCTGATGCAGATGTCGTGCGACCACTACCTACCTTAGGTACATATATAATAGAATAAAAAGTGAAGAATCTTCAATCCGATTGGTGCAATTGCAACGAGACTTCCCGTCCCGCGATCTCATGATCGAACATCAAAATCAGTTCTTTTATCTTTGTCTATTCTTTGCTCATATGATTATACTGAGTGAAAGCATATATGAAGCACTGGGTCGAACACTGGATCGAACACTAGATAGAACACTGGATAGAGCAAGTATAGAGCACTGAGTGGAGCATATATAGAGCACTGGATGGAACACTGGATGGAACACTTGGTGGAACATTGGATGAAGCACTGGATGAAGCACTGAATGGAAGATTAACAGTGTGGGGTAACACTACTGATATTGATTAGGTATTTTGAGGATTTCCACTCAATTTCGACGTGCATCTCAATAAATCTAGGTTCAGTACCTTAATTCAGGTACATTATAAAGATTCGATTACATAGGTAATCATTTACTACCTCATATGCTGAGGTGGTGTTCCTTTTGTAATATGTAACACTCTAGGCCAATATTCTGGACAACATATTCTGGGCAGCCATTTCGAATGGGTTTGAAAATTACCGTTCAGTACTGTTAGGTCGATTTCACATTTCAGACACTAGAAACGCCTAAAGAGACCATCTTAAATCAGACGCGTCCTCACCTGCACACAAAGTATTCGCGTCTCCCAAACTACCGCGGCGTTTCACTTCTACGTCCAACTTCAGAACACCTTTGCAGTCACAATCTCATTGTACGAAATCCAACATGTCAGACTATGAAGATGAAATGGACGTGGATGTCACCCCTGCCAAGCCGTCCGTCTTGTTCAGCTCCGACAATACTACTGCAAAACAAAAGAGAAGCGCCGCAAATCTGCCTGTAGAGGCAGAAGACAGTTTACCTTGGTGATTGGTATCACCTTCAATGGCTGCCTTAAACCGAGTCTGATCATTGCAGGGTAGAAAAGTACAGACCTGATACATTGGAAGATGTGTCAGGACACCAAGATATCCTAGCCACCATAAATAGATTCGTGGACACAAACGTTAGTCTTCGGGAGTATTGTTCTTCAGCACCAAGCTGAATACTTGTAGCGGTTACCTCATCTTCTACTGTACGGTCCACCAGGAACAGGCAAGACATCCACAGTCCTGGCACTAGCGCGGCGAATATATGGCATCAAGAATATACGGCAGATGGTGCTGGAGCTCAATGCCAGCGATGACAGAGGCATTGATGTGGTCCGTGAGCAGATCAAGACCTTTGCAAGTACGCACATCCCTCATTGTAATTACCATTACCCAACCCTATGCTTACGAACGCCCCAGGCACGAAGCAAATCTTCACGGCTGCCCCCACCTCCTCTTCCCACGCCTCTCTCGCCCACTTCAAACTAATCATCCTCGACGAAGCCGACGCCATGACCTCGACCGCGCAAATGGCCCTCCGCCGCATAATGGAAAAATACACCGCCAACACGCGTTTCTGCATCATCGCAAACTATACCCATAAACTCAGTCCTGCTCTGCTCTCCCGGTGTACGAGGTTTAGATTTAGTCCGCTAAAAGAAAAGGATATCAGGGTGCTGGTAGACCACGTCATCCAAGAGGAGGAAGTTAAAATCGAGCCCGACGCCGTCGAGAGTCTTGTCCGCCTAAGTAAAGGCGACATGCGGCGAGCTTTGAATGTCCTCCAAGCCTGTCACGCCAGCAGTACGCCTCGATCTCCCCCAGTTCAACCTTTTCCCCACCTTTTCATATCGCAACTAACCCTCCAAACAGGCACCCCCCTCCACCTCAAGGGCCAACCGCCCCCAGACCCCAAAACCATAATCCGCGACCCCATCACCAACGCAACAATCTACACCACCATCGCCTCCCCCCTCCCCTCCTCCATCGCCCTCATCCTCTCCACCCTCCTCTCTACCCCCGACATAACCTCCTGCCTCTCCACCATCAACTCCCTCAAATCCTCTCAAGGCCTCGCTCTAGCGGATATACTCAGCGCGCTGGCGGAGGAGCTGGGGAAGCTGGAGGTGCCGGCCCAGACGAGGGTGTGTTGGCTGCAGGGTCTGGCGGAGGTGGAGTGGAGGCTGGCGGGAGGGGGAGGCGAGGTGGTGCAGACTGGGGGTTTGGTGGGGGTTGTGAGAGAAGGGGTCGAACTAATGGGGAAGGGGCGGTGAGGGGGGGTAGCAGGTTTTATTGGGGGGCTTGGATCGTTTGTGATACTCGATCTTTGCTTCATAACGCTATTTGCTCTTTCAATCCAGCTGCTAGGGCCAAGCCCTGGGCACCCCCCTTCTCGGTCCTCCCATTCTCCCGTCTCCGCATCTCCTACCTCCCATCCCTCAACAACACTCCCATCCCATCGCGCCATCTCATTCTCCGTCCCCCACACCAACACTCCCGAAAACGCAGAAACTATAGCGTCCGAGCAACGAGAAGTGACCAACCAGCAGAGAGACGGGGTATATCGCCATTTCCACTTCCGAACCAGACACAACAACATTTTCCTGCCCCGAAAACCCCAAAACCGAAAGGAAGAAAAGAAAAAAATGGAACAGAGTTTTTGGGTTGTTGGCGATGTGGGACAAAGAAGGGGGGGGGGGGGAGGGGCACTACCGCAGTCCCCCCCTCGTAACATCTTAAACCAAAATGAAGAGAGATCTCTCTCCTCCGCCCCTAAAAAAAAAAAAAAAAAAAAAAGGGAGGCATGTACTGTATAATCTTAGCGTGTGTGTGTTTTCTTTCTTTCTTCCAACCAGGGGGAGCCTAGAACGCACGCACGCACACACGCACGCACGCACGCAGCAAATGAAGACCACCCTCGAGGGTTTTTTGCTATGGGGATTCGTGGTGTGCTCTGTGTTTGAGTGTGTGTGTGTGTGCATGTGTATCTAGGTGTTTTTCGCTCGCTTGCTGTGGCTGTTTATATACATACATATACATAGATATAGACACGAGCACGATGCTAAATAGGTACATGGGAAGAATTCTCGAATCCGAAGAAAGGAAAAAAGAAAAGATGAAAAGATGAAAAGAAGAAGGGGGGAATGAATGGAGATGGAAAAGGTTGTGATGGCGTTTACAGTATTTCATCATTTCGGCTTCTTTGTAAAAGAACGTTGAAGGTAAATCGCAGACTCGGTTTTTCGTCCAAGTGATGAGGTTTTTGACAGTTTGTTTCTCACACTCTCTGTAAAAAGTCGATGCATTTAGGCGCGCCTTTGCAGACACCACCACCCTCTAATACTTTGCTTGCTCCTGTCGCACCTCAGAACGCCTTGTGGAAAACCTCCAGCATCACTCCAAACGCCTCTGCACCTACCCACCCCCGCATCCTCACCTCCCCTCATATCTCCCCCTCTCCCCCCCATACCCGCCACCAATCCCACCATACTGCCCCTGCGGCGGCGTATAGGTACCGCCGCCGCCGCCCCTCCTCCCCATCTCGTCTCTCTGCACGTCTTCTCTCCTCCTCATCGCCTCTTCTCGCTCTCTTCTTATTGCTTCCATCTGGACGTTCCGGTCCGGCTGCGAGTTCCGCTCCTGTTGCATGCGTTCTTGTTGCAGGCGGTGGTCGTTTTGACGCTGTTGCTGTTGCTGTTGCTGTTGCTGCTGCTGCTGCTGTTGCTGCTGCTGCTGCTGCTGCTGCTGCTGTTGTTGTAGTTCATGCTGACGCATGGCTTCATTTTGGCGGTGGAATTGCTGGCGATGATGGTAACCTTGGCTGTGTTCTTGAGCTTGGGGTTGGGGTTGGGGTTGTGGAGGTCGTTGCTGCAGCGGCATTTGTTGGAGAGGTTGAGGTTGGGGCTCGCGTGGTGATGGTTGCAGATGATGGTGTTGGGCTTGTTGGGAGTGCAGAGATTGGTAAGGCGGATGTCCCTGGGAGTAAGGATTTGGCTTGATGGGAGGAGTTGGTTGTATCGACTGTTGAGGTGGAGGCGGTTGTAGTTGGGGTTGTTGGTGTTGAGAGGGCACGCTTGTGTGCGATGGGGCGCGTGAATGAGAGAATGGTGGCGGAGGCGTGTGGTTGCGTTGGATGGGTTGAAAGGCTGGGCGGGAAGAGAGCGGGGTGAATGATGTTTGGAGTTGGGGAGAGTTAGTGGTTTGGGACTGGAAGGACGAGCGTTGTTGTTCGAAAAGGGAGCGGGAGGGCGCCGTAGCCCAGCTGCTCGTGATCTCACGAGGTTGAGGCTGAGGTGGCTGCTGATGTTGCGGGTGTTGCTGGGGTGGCTGGCTGGGCGGTGGTGGGCGGTGGTGTTGCTGCAGGTGATGAGCTGGTTCGGTAGGTGTGGCACGCCTATGGATTTGTTGCAAAGTCTGACTTGGTTGTGGATACATCTGCGTTATGGTCGCTGGAGATTGAGGAGGCGGTGTGGGAGCAGCGGGGCGCTGACCGCTTAGTCTTTTCCGGGGATGAGGTTCGGCCGGCTCGGCGTTCAAAATATCCATAATACTTGACTTCTTCGGGGGTGCTGGAGGAGGACGCGGGGCTTGTTGCAATACTGCAGATGCTGGCACTGAGCTCGGGCGGGTAGAATCTTCTTGAGGGGAGACCGTAAAAGGTAATCTTGCGCTTGCTGGTGATTGTAGAGTAGCGGTTCGGCTCTGAAGTTGGCCATACGTGTCTATGCGCCGCACCAATGAAGGCGAATCGACCCGCTGCTGCTGTTGTGGTGGCTCATACTGTTGAGGCTGTTTTTGTGGCATTTGCTGTAAAAGCTGACCCGAAGTTCGTGGTCTAATCTCGGCTTCTACAGGCTGTGATGGTGCAATGCGAATTTGAGGCGAAGACGTTGAAGGCTGATGCTGACTCGATGTGGGTTGTTCTTGGATTTGCTGAGTACGCACCGTTAGTTGATGCCGCGATGTCGCTTGCTGGGACTGACGAGCCTCCTTTAGCCGGGCTTGACTTTGGATTCGCAACACGTCTTCGAAATCCTGCTGATTCAGAAGGATTTGATGTTGATGTTGCTGGTGCTGCGCTTCTGGTTGTGCTTGCAGTCGTACTTGATGCTGAAGCTGCTGCTGCTGCTGCTGCTGCTGCTGCGGCGGCGCCGGCTGAGCTTGAAGGATAGGTCTAGAGCGCTCTTCTGCGAAAAAGCCAACTCGAGGCCCTTGCAAATGCTGTGAAGTCCGTTGAGGTTGTCCGAGTGTGCGAGCCGTTGGAGTAATGACACTTTTAATAACACTTTTAGGAGATGCCTGCGACGAAGTGGGTAACGATATTGGCTCAGCCTGAGCCAGTGTGGGGAATTTCGCGGGGGGTTGACTATACTGCGGTGGAGAGTATTGGGTCGACTTTGTTGGTTGAAGTCGTGGAGACTCGCCCTCGATCTCCATACCATCAACACTGGGAGCCAACGGCCGTTGAGCGGCTATCTGTGGAGTGGTATCGTAGCGCCGTTTTGGAATGATAGTTGGCATAGGTGGAGGACCCATGTCTTCGCCGTTTCGAATTTTCTGGTCGGCAATCTGTGCAGCTTTCTCAACCGCTTTAGTATCATCGCGCTCAATAACGCGGTGGTAATAATTTTTGACCTAAGTGAGAAGTTATTAGCACTACGTCTGTACCACCTCGGACTTTAAGAGGAATATATATACCATAGTTGGTGTCTTAGATTTCATAGTATTGGCAATTGCCTGGAAATCTGTGCCAAAATGGTGGATAAGGTTCTGGAAATCTGTCTGCTCCGGAACAGACCAATAGCTTGAGGTTGTCGTGGCGGATCCCCTTGATAGTTGTGGTGGTTGCTGCGGTTGTTCCAGAATTGTCTGCTGCTGCGGCTGTTGCTGCTGCGGCTTCTGGCTTGGGATTGGCACACTCAAAATGGCTGGCTGGACTCCGAGCCACGTCTCATTTGACGCTGGCTGACCCATAGGCAAGTTCACCGTCTGACTACTATGGAGGCCAGCAAGTAATTGCGCTCCCTCAATCTCTTCAATTCGCTGTTCACTTTCAAGCTTTGGCTCTTTACTTTGACCCCTTGCAATTTCTTTATCCGCCTTTTGGGGGGAAGGGCCTGGAGCAGCAGCAAGTATTGGAACCCTCCCTCTTTTCGCCCCCTTTTCTTTTACAGGAGCAGTCCTGGTGCGCTTGTTGGTCGGTCTCTCGGAAGAGTCACCGTTGGGATCGCCCTTATTTCCGGTGATGTTACGGCGCGCAGGAGTTGCTGCGGGTGTTGATGGCTCAGGATCTGTGGCATCTCCAAAAGTTGGCGCCGCTGCACGTCTAGGCCGCCCGGTGTCTGTTACTGGGATTTGAGGAGTGTCATACTCGACAGTACCATCGTAAGGCATCAATGCATTCGATTTCGGACGGCCCTGGAGACCACGGCCGCCTTTCCGTCCCTTCTTGGCAATCCTTGCAAAAGCCTTTTCTCTCTCTTTATATAACGCTTCCGCCTTTGTATGATAATAATGTAGGACGCAATCTTGATAATCTCTTCCAGGAAGAGCCTCCGCGATAATTCCCCATTTCTTGGGGTTGGTCAGATAACTGTCCAGGAACGCTTCATGCTCTTCGGATGTAAAGTCATCCTGTTTCGGTATGAATACAAGGGTGTCAAGCACTAGCTCGCTATCAATAAGATGATTCGTATCATTGAACAAGCATGCTTTTCGTTCAAAGCGGTCGAGCATATCCGGAACATTGGCTTCTTTTTCGGGATTGAAGAGATCTTTTGCTTGTAAGTTCCGTTCACGGTTACGTCTCTCTTCGTCTTTTTCTGCAATCAGTGCAGACTCCTTTATAACGTTCGCGATATCCAAATCGGTTGCATTTTTCGCCGCTCGTCTGCCTCCGACGTTCGATGCAGACGTTGTCGAAGACACCGTGGCAAGCGTTGGCGAGTTTGGCTCAAGCATGGTGCTAGTGTTGGATTTGTCCTGGGCCTCTGTAGTTTCAACCTCTATTCTCCATCGTCGGTAATCTGCAGCATATTGGTCTATGATATAGTTGTTCTCAGTTTTGATGCGTTGCCGTTGATCCAAAAGATCCTCCACAATACGAGCTTTGATCAGCTCATGTTGGTCTATTTGTTCCTGTAAGTCTTCTAGTTCTGAGAAAGGGGTTGGCAATCCCGAAATTAAGAACGGAAGATTCTCAACAGGTGGCGTTGGGCGACGAGTCTTCGCTGGAAGCATGGGAAAGAGAGTCTCTTCTTCGAAACGCAACTTTTCAGGCTCCTCCAGTTTCGGCGAAGGGAGTCCCAGTGGCATAGGACCAAGGCTTGCATTTTCCTCTGGCGTGTCATTAGCCTGTTTGGCGATATCCTCGGCTGCACTGGCTAAGGCGTCACACTCCTCCAACAGTCGCAATAAGATTGGATGTCGCCGAGGCGTTGCTGGCCTTTTCGACTCCAGAGCCTGTATCTGCTGTTCGAACTTTTGCTCAGCTTCTAATATATCTGCTTCATCCAATTCCATTACACCCTCTTCCATGCCAACATCATCCGAGTCAGGGCTCTTTCTTATCTCGGGCGGTTGATTGTTTGCATTGGGCTGCTGAAAGCCATCATCGACGTCCATTTTCTCCTCGCCACAGTAGCGAGATCGCTCTTCTCGGGCATCCAAATCAGACATGGCTTGGTCCGTTTCGGGGGTTCGTCCGATCTTTCGATCACTTTGGCCAGCTTTTACGTGAAGTCTAACTCGCGGCCCTTCCGGAACCTCTGAAAACCGTGAGCCAGAGTCCGTGGGAGTCGCTCTCGATCTATCTTCGCTAACGAAGTCTCTCTTCGTTGGCACAGTATTCATAATCGAGGGACCACGCGGTGTATGTTGAGCAAGGCCTGGCCGTACCCATTTCCAATTGCTATTGCGAGGCTGCCGCGGTGGAACATTGGCAGGTTTAAGGGGAGATGCTCGGGCTGAAGGAGCGACTATCTGCCTACTTGGAGGCGCACTTCGTTCGGCCTTCGGTCCCGTCGGAATCTTCGCAGCAGGGGAAGCCTGAGTTGGAGTCTCGTGAATTGTTGGCTTAAAAGGGGTGGCAGAGCTGAGGCTTGACTTCACATTAATCTGACGGTCTTCAACCGTCTTATAACCAAAGGCGTGCGTCAATTGTATAGAGCCCGGGTTCCCCGCTGTTTGCGACTCCGGACTAGGTCGTGCCCTCATAGTAGCATGGACGTCGGGAGCCTCACGGTGTTGCCCGGAGGTTTGAAGTACAGGTGAATCATGTTCGGGTTGAGCCGCTGTAGTAGTGGGACTCATAACCATAAGATTTGCACTCCCATAATTGGCCCTATCGTCATTATACGTTCGACGACTTAATGCTGCGCTATCGGCTATTGGCGACGTCTCCACCTTTAGCCCTGCTTTTGGGCCTGTAGGCGCCTTGCTTAAGACTTCGGCTTTTGATCCAGAAGGCATGTCTCTGGTTGCATTCTGCGGTCCGGACCATGGCTGACCCCCAATTCTGTTGTGGTCCCGACTCGCTGTGGAGATTTGATCATTAGAGGGCGTCCGATAGGCTATCGAACCAAACGCGGGCACTTGCGGTGCTTGCGGTGGAGGTGATACAGTGCCAGGTCCCGGGCGGTCCCTGCCAGGGCGTGAAAGGGCTGGATCTGGTCGTTCTACGTCTCGCAGAGGATCTGAAGCCCCAAGCGCTTCCGATACTCGTCGGCCTGATTCTGCGCTAAAGGCCCGAGAATTGTGCGCGAAGCGCTCTGTATTTATCTGGTAAGACGACACCACCGAGATGGGATGAGGAGTCAAAGGGCTTATTTGGGTGCTTGTAGAATTCCTTGAGTCTGGACGGTAAGGTTGGTCCTTTCCGTAACGATCAGATTCACGATCTCGAGCGTCCCAATCCTTTCTTGTGTCATCATCGCGTCTGGTTGTTTCCTGATCTCGCTCTCGGTTCCAGTCCCGTGTACGGTCGTGTGAGCGGCTTCTAGGGCGAATGGCTTCTCGCTCCTCATGGAAGCCTCCTCTGCCTCTCCTGTTGTGATCCCAATCTCCTCTAGCTCGTCCGCGATACCCTCCCCGGCCACGATAAGTGGACGGTTGAATTTCTGAGATCGAAGACGATGCTGACAGTGGCCCATCTCTCGATCCTCTCCTGATCCGACTCTGTTCAGTATCTCTTGACGAAAAATCTCGTGGATCTCTATGGTCTCGAAGTGCAGGTGATCTGGAACGATTGCGGCCAGTTGGTGAAGGTCGTCGCTCTCTGTTCTCAAAAGTATCTCTTCCGCCCCAGTCGCGCTCCCTTCCTCTGCCCGAACCCGGTGCATCTCTGACGTCGCGATAGTCCCGGTCACCGCGACCTCCAAAACCCCGGCCCCTTGAATATGACCCACCTAGCCTTGGTCCATCTATCAGGGCCTTTGGGCCTCTTGGTGGTTCACGCGGAAGACCGCGACCGGGTCCCGAGTATCCGTGAGTATCTGAGGGTCGATAGCCCGGGTCAGAGATTCGTGGCGCCAAAGGCCCGCCACCATAAGGTGCTGAGGAGTGCCTGTCGAATCTTTGCTGTGATCGGTCTCTCGGCGTATACCGAGATTCATTTAAACTTGAAGGGGGAATACGTGAAGACATAGGACATTGTCAAACCCTGTGTGTGCGGCAATTCTTCACGAGATTTTTAGCGACCGTGGTCAAAGCCTGGCAAAGTTCAAATGGCGTTATCTTAGGATTATTCTTTTGAGTCAACGATGACCACCAACAGCATCCAACTATGGGGGTGTTGCAAGATGAAGATTCAGGTGCAGGTTGCTAACGATCAATATGTGATGCTGCCTCAAAGTTGCTAATGAAGAAAAATGGGTTCAAAGGCGTGCGATATGTTTGGATTTTACTGTGTTGTTTTCGTGGATGGATTGAGCGTCAAGTGAGGAGGGCTCAAGGTCAAGGTCTGGTTTCGTGGAACGATGGTCTGTTCAAAGCGGCTCCCGTCGAGCATGAGCAAAACCGTTTCATTGGATACCGATTTAGAGTTATGATGGCGCCAGCACCAATCGGTGACGTACAGGGGACCCATGTCAGTCAGGTACACATGGTTCGAAGCTAGGCTCTTTTGGAAATGGCGTATCGTGGTAGTGCGGAGGGTCCTTTCCAACAGGACAGTCCTCTCTCAAATATCCTATAGATTCTGTGAACAGTCTCAGTCTCTGAACCACGCATCACCTTCGCGGATTTAAATTTGAGTCATTGGCTATTTCAGGTTCGTTAAAGATTGCAACCAAGCGAGAAGCAGAGGCAGTGACTCAAATTACTCTTTGTGAAAGTTGTGGCAGATTTTCCCACTGTTTCCATATTGCCCGACCAACTTTTTCTTGTGTGATTCTGCTTAAGCACGTCAGTCAATGCGCAACGTTTAGCTTGTTCAAGGTTTTAGAGTCTGTTTTGTGCTGTGCACGCCACGTAGTAAGATTGTTGTGCGTTGTGTCGGCGGCCATAAGACCGGCTCAGATGGTTCAAGAAACCAACGGGGTTGGACCTCATACCGGAGCACCGAGTCATGCCACCGATGCCGTCCTCAAGCCTTCGGACCCAGTCCCAGATGGGGCGCAAGAGGTCAAAGGAATCGAGTTTGATAAATTCAGAGAACGAGACATTACCGTCTCGGAATTGGTTGCCGGAATGGCGACTATGGGCTTTCAAGCAAGTGCAGTGTCGAAAGCTGTTCAGATTGTCAATGATATGGTTGGAGATAACTCTGGTACTTTATTACTTTGAAACTGACTGAGCTAGAGGGCATGGAGAGACCCTGAAACGCAGAACACAACTACGATATTTTTGGGCTACACGTCAAATTTGATATCTTCGGGTCTTCGCGAAACTATACGCTACCTTGTCCAGCACGGGCATGTGTCTGCTATTGTCACTACGGCTGGTGGTGTTGAAGAGGATCTCATCAAATGCTTAGGACCGACATATCTCGGCTCGTTTTCTTCATTAGGGGCAGGCTTGCGTGAAAAAGGCATGAATCGCATTGGCAACCTAATCGTGCCTAACAGCAACTATTGCGCTTTTGAGGATTGGGTTGTCCCAATTTTGGACCAGATGCTTGCGGAACAAGAATGCTCAAAGCATGGCGAGGAACCATTAGTTTGGACGCCTAGTAAAGTCATTCACCGCCTGGGCAAAGAAATCAACAACGAAACATCAGTATGCTATTGGGCACACAAAAACAATATTCCGATCTTTTGTCCAGCATTGACGGATGGTAGCTTTGGCGACATGCTCTATTTCCACACATTTAAGTCTTCCCCCAAGGTACTCGATATCAGCATCACTCGAGATATCCGAAAACTCAACGACATCTCCATACATGCGAAAAGAGCGGGGATGATTATTCTCGGGGGTGGCCTTGTCAAGCACCATATCGCAAATGCTTGCTTGATGCGAAACGGAGCGGACAGCGCCGTATACATCAACACCGCACAAGAATTCGATGGCAGTGATGCCGGAGCTCGACCTGACGAGGCGGTGAGCTGGGGTAAGATCAAAGCTGAAGCGGATAGCGTCAAGGTATGCAGTGAATTGATTTGACTCTTCGTTCTCAAGCTAATAACTCAGGTGTATGCTGAAGCCACCATAGTATTCCCACTTATTGTTGCAGCAACTTTTGCCCAGTCGACTCTAAAATCCAAGTCACCCTAATAGGTATTAGGATCGGGAGAGACCAACGAACCACGGTCCTCTTGGCTGAAGGGCCGTGTGGAAGAGGAGTCACAACGATGTGTACTAGCAGCCCCAACCGAGAAAAGGCGAAGAATAAGGAAGATCAATCCAGCTGGCTCACATGGAGACCAAACACGAATTTGTAGTGCAGAGGTTACCTGAAAGGTTGTGAAGTCGAAGGCATCTTCTACGATTGATGGAACTGTGGGCTCAGGTTTCACGTGCACGCGAAGCGTTTGGGGACGATGCCGGTTGTAAACAGAAACATGGAAAGTCACTTGGAGATCGCTGGTAGTCAAGCACTCAAGGTTAATGGATGGGTGGCTCCATGGACAGAAGTGTCCTGTATGTCGCAAATCCAAATCAATAGAAGAGCGTAAGTTGGATCGATAAACAAGCATTAAGGTATCCCCTCCCCAAAGATGCTACCTCCTGTAGGTATGTAGGGAGGTACCTTACTACAGTACATAAAGGTCGTGCGCCTGTCGTTATCTTAGTGGGAGCCTACATATCAGCCTTATCTGTAAAGTACTGTAGTTGGCCCCGACTCACCCGAGCTCTCCTGCACTGATCCTTGCTAGAGGAGCTGCCTGCCACGCCCAGCTGCTTTCTCCTCCATCCAACATTATCTATTTTATTGGCGGTGAGCCTTACTGCCTCACTGCCTCACTTTCTTCCTTCCCATACTACTCTTGTACAAAGATGCGGAGAAGAATCAACCTTTCTCCCTTGGAAACTGTTCTCCACTCCACATAGACGAATGCTTTTCAGGACTTGGAAACTCATCGACCAGTCCCACGTACTGATTTCTCTCGCGTGCTGGCCAACAGCGTCATGCTACAAGGCTGGTTTTCTGACTCACTTCTTGCATGTGCTGCCTGCACCGAAGGACGAACTTAGCACATCTGGATAATTGGAAACGCAGTTCCAGGACTTCCTTGTCAATTACTCATCCTGATACCTGTGTCACATTTCATTCACTGCGCTCTCACTTATAACCCAACCCATTCAACCTTGATTTATACCCGACCCTTGGACCATGGACGTTGCCGTCACTTCGCCTATCGGAGGCTCCGAAACCCAGCATCACTCCTACAACGCCTTGCACCTAAGTACGGAGCAATCTTCTCCTCCCGTACAGCAGCGCAGGCATGTCCATTACTCAACGCCCGAAGCCTCCGCACCACTGTCTCCTCGCCTCGTATATGAGACAGCCACCAACCATACCTTACGCTCGTCACCAAACAACACCCGAAATACTTCCTCGATGAGCCAGAGCTCCTCCACGAGAGCCTTTACGTTCGAAACTTCTGCGGCACTACCGTTGCCAGTGCACAACGGGCAAAACCACGATAGAATGGAAACCGACATGGAGAGTGACGATTCTAGCTCAGAAGATGGAGAACAAGAGCCACCGAATGGTGCTGCTCATTCAGGCCTTATGGAGGTAGAGCCGCCAGAAGAAGGGGAGATTATGGACACAACGCCTGATGCTCCTTCGATAGCTGGTGAGTAGGCTTTGCCTTGTACTAGCTAGCTTGCTTGGGATCAGATCTCGTTGACGAATCGCAATAGTGGAAGGGATGGCAACCGTAAACGGGACCGCAGCCGTGGATGCTCCAACTCCCGGCAATCCAAACCTTGTCCGAATCTCCTCAACTGGCAGTAGCATTGACTCCAATGCCGACGACCTGACGCTACCTGATGTCGTTATTGCTCGTGTAGTCCATCCTTCCGCTGCGTTAGCTCCTACCTCTACTCCACCTCTTTTGCCCGCAAACGGCCTCGAATTCGCACATACATCGGTTCCACCTGCTGTTGATTCCGACGCAGACACACCAGCAGCCACGGTGAGGGCGAATGAGGATGACAGTCAAGAAGAGGACTCGGACGAAGAAGATGTGCCATACTGGGCAAACTTCAAAGAAGATCTTTCACAACCGGATGAGCAAGAGCTCAAAGCAATCGAAAAGAACTCGAATGAAGTCAATGCACTTGATCGTGCGTCACTCCCTCACCCCAAGCCTGAAACCGTGTTCTAGCCACTAATCTTTTAGCAGACGACCACTGGGAGCAAATAACGTACGAAGCACTTGACGATCCGGAATATATCCCCGGTGCATCAGGACGTATTACTTGGATCGTGAAAGGAGTGAATGGTACACCTGAAAAGCCCAACAGGGAGACACTCATGAGATCGCCGTCTGTCCTGATCGGGGGCTCCTATTGGAACATCAAGTATTTTCCACGGGGCGATGAAGGCACGCAGTATATGAGTGTGTTTATCGAGTGCTCGACCACGCCTCGCGCAGAGCCACTAACCGAGGAACTCGGGACCGAAATGCCAATCCAAGGGATAACCGGTAATCCAGAACCTTTGTCTGCACAGGCTACTGCAGAGCCTGCACCAAGCGCTAATCTTTCGGGCTCAGCTACGCTAATGGTAGGAGGAGGCGGTCTTCCAATTTCTGATGCTCCAGAGACATTGCTGCAACCAAGTTTGACCTCACCGGCAGGAGAGGTACCCGAAGAGGAGGTGCCAAAGATTGAAAAGAAGTGGGATGTAGCCGCTCAGGTCGGTTGCGTTGTTTACAATCCTGAGGAACCCCGAGTGCATGCAAGTCAGACAAGCAGTCATCATTTTTACAGCGACTATCCCGACTTTGGTTGGATTAGATTCCATGGACCGTGGGATGAGATACACAAGCGTCAACAGTTTCAGCGACAAGCCCTTCTTCGTAATGATACACTTGTGTTTACAGCCTATGTTCGTATCACTAAGGATGATACAAAGGCTCTATGGTGGCATGCGCCAAAGGACACGTATAAGTGGGATAGTCTAGCCAGGACCGGTCTTAGGCGATTCTCCACTGGAACCCTACATTCAAGTGCCATTATATCCGCTGTTTCGAGTTGGCTCAACTTAAGAACAATTGCCGATGTAATACTTAATATGCGTATTCCAGACCCATTTAAAGATTCAAAATCTCGACCACGCCCTTTGTTCCTCGCATTGCAAGATGTTGTGTCTGACTACTTTAATAAAAGAACTCCCCGTGACCCTGAAGCATCCTTGGATGGCGTAATAAAAGCCATGGAGTGGTATGGCGCCGAACTCGACTCAAAGATGGATGTTGTGGCGATTTGGGAAATGATTCGGCGAATACTCAGTTATGAAGCGTCCAACACTGTGAATATTGCAGGCGCGCCAGATCTATTCCCGAACCTTTTGATACTGAGACAACCAGACCCGTGGAGAGATGAGCAGCCCATACTCGATAGTTCTGCTTCTCACGGACCAAAGCAACCGCCTCATCATATCGAGCCGCACAGTGTTCAGGAAGCTTTCGACTTCGCTGTCACTGGAGAGCTGAGGACTTTCAGAGGCTGTGAAGGGATTGGGCAGGAGCAGCAAAATTGGTCCAATCCTCCGTCATTGTTACAAATAGAACTTCACCGTCAGAGTTATAACAAAGAGCTTCGGCAATGGAGAAAGCTGACACATCAAATCAAGATCAACGAGACACTCATCGTTAACCCACCAGGTTCACACCGAAAGCTCGAATATACGCTCAAAGGCATGATTGTCCACTCTGGCGATCTAGAATCTAAAAACTACTCTGCAATCGTTCGGCGGCCGCAGGCAGCAGGTGCAAGCTGGGTAGCATTTGCCGGAGAACAAGAAGAAAAGAGTGTCACCTATTTGACAAGGAAGCAGGCAGTTACGTTACATGAAGGTTCTAGCGATCATGCCACCGGGGATGCAGCGGTGGCTTATGTTGTCTTATACGAGCGCGCAGATTCTCTGTCGGGGATCCTTCTCACACCGCCAGTCGACCCTGAAGACACCGAACTTGTGAAAACCTCCGACACCCCTCTTGGAGAGTCATTGGAACCTGGATCGAGTCAGAAAGAGGCAGCCATTGAAACGGAAAGCCATGATAGGGCTCTATCAATACACGTATATCCGTCAACTTCGTATATAAATTACGCAGGCCGAGGGTTTCTGTACGCCGGGCGCTGGCCAGGATGGGGATCATTTGAGCTGGATATACCCGCCAGAACTACTGTTAGTGAGGTCTCAAAGTACATCTGCCAAGCAACAAGTGCAAACGGACCAGAAAAACCACGACAACCCAGATTGTGGGCCTTAGATTTTGGAGATCAGCAGTACCCAAGAGGGTCACCTGGGTTGCACATGCCAAGCAGCGAGCAGTGGGCGGACTTGAGTCTGGAGCAATTCGCACAAATCACGGGAGGATGCCATTTCTGGCTCCATGAATCACCCAAACAAGCGGAGGATGCTTCAATGGTCCACACCGGAACAGACACACAGTCCGCCAGCACGCCCAGTACGCATATTGGCGCAAGCTCTTTGGATGGGGCTCAAGCTGTCGAGAATCAAGTTCCTGAAGAGCCAGCCAGTACATCGCTGGTCGGTGACGGTGAACAGAATCTGCGTGCTTCCCCAGATACGAGTGGAGCCCCAGAAGATGAGGATATTATAATGGATGGAGTATCAGAGCCGGCAGTACAAAACCCCCTTGATGCGCCAGCGACCGCGCAGCCCGGTCCTCAAAACTCCGACGAGGAAGAGGACAAGGCTTACATTTTCCTAAAAACATTCAGTCACCAAGATCAGATACTGCTTGGGAAAGGAAGCTACACAATCCAAAGGCAGGAAAAAGTTAAGGATACGGTTCAGAAGTTACTTGGACCTGGTTATCCCGATGAAGTTGACGTTTACCGAGAGTCGTACCCGGCGCTCAGCGATGTTGATATTGTCAAAAGCAACCAGACTTTCTCAGAAATAGATGTCTGTGACGGTGACATTTTCATTGCACAGCACCGACCCTCAGCAGCTGAGTAAGTATTTTCCTTGTATGGTACGTGATAACGTTTCTCTACTAACGACAACTGCTTTTCCAGAATCACAACTCTTGAGACTTCCGGCAAATGTTCAACCCCAGTCTCCTACTTCAAGTTCCTCCGCCACTATGATAACCCTTCATACTCCCTTCCCCACCTCGTCTCATCCTATTTTTCTTCGCCCTACCTCTCCACTGCTCAGTCCTCAGGGCGCCCCCACGGCCCCGGCACCCACATTGCTCTCTCCGGTGACGCCTACGTTGGTAACTTTATCGGCGGTACCAAATCAGGCGACGGCACCATGGCGTTTTCGAACGGCGACACCTACACCGGCTCCTGGGCCGACAACGAACCTGACGGCCAAGGCAAAATGGTGTATGCCGGCACGGGGAATACCTATGTCGGCGGATTCAAGAAAAGGAAGAGATTCGGGAAGGGGACGATGACGTACGAGGTTGCAGATGAAGAATTGCAGCTGTGTCGGATTTGCTACGAGCAGGAGATGGACGCCCTATTTTATGATTGTGGGCATGTGACCGCTTGTGTGGAGTGTGCGAGGCAGGTTAGCGTGTGTCCTGTTTGCAGGAGGGGTGTTAGAGCTGTGGTGAAGATCTGGAAGACTTTTTGAGAGAAGGCGGGGGAAAGGGGCTTGGCATCGGGATGATGGAGGTTATATGAGATATGAGAGACGATGGTTTTCTTGATGACGCAAAGTGCCGCTGGGGGAGGCGTTTGTAGTGTGGCAACCTGTATAGCGAGTAATTTAGAATGATTCTGGGAATGCGAGGAGGGCGATTTGTTTCAAAGATATAGTATGCATTCTCAATTAATACAGTACACGACTACAAGGGGAAGAGGTAGTAAACGATTATCGTAATCGAATCTTTATGATTTACCTGAACATACCTAGATATTCTTGAGATGCACGTCGAAATCGAGTGGAAATCCCCACAATATCTAATCAATCTCAGTATTACCTCACACTGTAAATCTTTCATTCAGTGCTTAATATATGCCCCACCCAGTACTCCACATATACTCCATCATGATTCAGTGCCCCATATTCGCTTCATCCAGTTAGTGTTCCATTCAGTGTACCATATATGCTCCATTCAGTGCTTCACATTCACTTCATATATGCTGCTCGTAGAGTATGCTTCACTCAGCCTGTATAAACCATACAAGCAAAGAATAATAAGCAAAGATAAAAAAAAGCGAACTGAAATAACGCGTGCAGACGTGTACAAAGATCTGAAAATTTCTGCATGTTCGATGGCGGAATTGTAGAATAGAAAAATCTTGGTTACTTGAGATTTGCATCAATTGATTTTTTTTACTTTTTTGTTCTATTGTGATGAGTGATGGGTGATCAAAGCAGTAATAACGTGCTGTAGGACTGAAAATTTTAACGACTACACAATGATGTTAAAAATCCTATAAATCACGTTGAATGAAGCTCTGAAAACACGGCTTAAAGGAGCATAGTGATATCAATGTTAATGCCTTTCACGAGCGCTATCATGGTTGAAGATATCAAGTCAACTCTCGGTAAATTCTAGGATCGGCATAGGTTTTTGCACACGACGGTATATCGCTCTACATCTCGCCTTTTGCTTCTTTATTCTCATGCGCCCATCTCTCATCCTTGCTTATTGTTATCTATCGCTCACCCTGTGTCGACGGTTTTAGCTTCAGGAGATACGACAAAGGTGGTCAGGCTTAGGATGGAATACTCGGCAGATATACTATAAGCGAAGGGCTATCCTAAGAGATATTTCCAAGACTGGTATACGGTTGGGAGCGATTTGCTTCCTGGGAAACGTCTCCTGGGAGGCAAGCTAGTCCCAGGAAAGAGAGCTCTCCCAGAAGCACATCAGGTTCTGGGACATGATACCTGGAGAGCATTACTGCCCGGGACAATGAGGCTTCTAGGAAACATGGCGTGCGTCGGGGCAGCTTCATCAGGGCACTCGTGGGCCACAAACAGACAGTTCGTTGCGTAGCAATAAACGAGGACAAGGTGTTCTCGGCAAGCGACGACAAAACTGCCAAAATATGGAGTATTCCGCGGGCGAATGTGTGCATACGTTGATGGGTCATACCGGTGAAATCTACGCGCTCGCAGTGAATGTTCAGCAAGGGCTAGTGAGCACCGGATCGAAAGACACAACCATTCGAGTGTGGAAGGTAGATGATGAGTATGTTGCTTAACGCGTCGTCTAGGTCTCGCGCATCCGAAATGCTAGACATTACAGCGGCTGATTGGTGTGCCCCCGTAGCTCCTGTCTCGCTCAATTGCAAGGTCATACTTCCCTTGTAAACCAGCTCGAATTCCGTGGTGCAACACTGGTTTCCACGAGTTCGGACGGCAGTTGGTGCGAATGGGGCATGAACGATGTTACGCGTTTGCAGACCATAGCAGCACATGAAAAGTCGGTGACGGCTATGATAGTGAACAGTTCAAACATCGTCACAGGTGGGTCTGATGGACGAGTTCGTGTTTGGAACCCGGATTCTGGCTCGTTGGTACGATAGGCAAGATGCTTTTTATGGCTGCTTACAGAGATTCAACGGCTGTCATAGAAATGTGGGATACTGAATCTTTGTTACGGACATCAGTGATAGACGATGTAAGGGAAGAGACTCACCATTAAGCTAGTAACTATGAGTATCTATTAGAGTGGCTTAATGCAGCATCTCGAGGGTGACGCATGTCAAGGCGGCAATACTACTTTTCGAAAGGCGGCGGAGTACATCGAACACAATCTTGAAAAGATGGAACTGCGCTTGCTGACTTGGTGAGCCAGAAGAAAGCGAAGCGGCAATCGCTCGAGAGGTGCCATTGACTCAACGCCTGCATTTTGACGTCTTTTCCTTCTTTAAATTCGTAGCAGTTCTGACAAAAGTGAATATGCCAGGTTGAATGGACAAATGCAGTCGATATGGCATTATGCGTGCTCCATCTCAAATAAATCCATGTCTGTCACACTATATGTACAAGGGCATTTTACGAGCAAAGATCTTCGACAGATATATGTCCTTTTGTGTCTTCATTCGACCTTTCATGCTGCTAATGTATGACTCATGACTGAAGATGATTATCCTTTCTGCAGAACCAAAGCCACAATATAGGCAACGGCTTCTTGTGGAGTATCGAAGTCTGAAGACTCTTTCTTCAAAGTCTTAAGTTTTCTAGTTTGCCTCAACGAGTATTTGCTTAAACTGTTACAAGCGTCACGTTACTAACGTCTTGAATTATTGATTCGATGTGATTGTTAACTTCTTCATCAACAATCTCTAGGCACTCGACTGAGAGGTCAACGGCCAAACCAGAAGAGAACAAATGAAGTGTATTGGGCTCTGTAATAAAATGATGGTTTTTTCCTCTCATAGAGGCGCTTTCGAGCAACCTGGTAGCAGAATTTTTACGTGTCGTAGATTTCATTCGCTTTTTCTTTAATGCTGCCATAGAAGTGCATTAGGCCGCAGTATTTAGGCTGAAGGGGAAGCCATTGGCTTGTTCTGCACTGCGCGTAGATGGTAGTTTGTACACGTTCTCGAGTGCCCGAACGGTCGGTCTGCAGGATGATATACGTGATTGGAGTATCGAGTGTGGGGTAGCGGAGTCTGCATAAGTCAACGAGACGAAAACACGTGTTTACCTTACTCAGCACCACATTACCTTGGGCCTGCGTTTCCCTTTCGCTTGACCATGCCACAAGCTGGCTATCCAAGCTCGTCTTACACTGTCTCGAAAGATGGCATCCGCAGAGCTTACTTGTCGCGTCCGCGTGAAGAAGGTTGAAGACAATGATGGTGACAGTGAGCAGCCACAGGAAGCGACAATGCTCCCTCTTAGCGACTATCCTGACGTAAGAACCGAGATACGTACACGCTGGGCCAACAAGGTGATCAAGCACTTTGAGCAAAGCGGGGAACCCCACAACAGCATTCGGCCATGGGATTTTGTTGCTGGATTAGATGGATCTATCGAGTCTCTTCCGATGCCAGAATTGGAAGGTGACCTCGTTGAGGGCTATCCCGCTCGCTTTCAGATACCGTCAAGCGTTTTATATGGTTTGGATCACGAAGAAAAGGTCAGAAGAGCCGAAAGGTTCGCAATGGCTAGTCTGCTCTACGAGATCATGACCGGAAGGAAGCCGCTCGAAGGATTGACCGACAACGAGGTGCAACATCGCTTCATTAACGGGGATTTTCCTGATGACATCGCTGCTTTGCCTGATGTGCTACTATTCATCCTTTCGGGCTGGAGTGCAGAATTCTCGCAGGAGCTAGCGAGACGAGGTATACCTGATCCTAGACGTTTCGCGAGAGTTTCTGATTTTTCATAGTGAAACCACAAGACGTCACTCTTTTCCAAGCCACGACAAACTATGCCAAAGCTCATCCAGTGCTCACAGGTCTTCAAGTAGTGGGCGCTACTGTCTCTGTTCTATCGTTCTTCGCGGTGCCCGTACTCGGAGCTATCGGATTCACGGCTGCGGGGCCGGCGGCCAACTCTGCTGCTGCAGCTTGGCAAGCATCGATTGGGGTGGTCAAGGCTGGCAGTCTCTTTTCTTGGTGTCAGGGTGCGGCGATGGGCGGAGGGGCTTTGGGCGGTATCCAAGCTGCGGGTGTTGCTGGAGCGGCGCTTGCAAGAGCGGGCGAGCTTCCGGAATTGGTGGAGACATTCAGAAGGGGTTTCCGTGCACCAAACCGCCTAGACTGACTTTGTAATCGCTTCTGCGATGCCTCTAGTAGGCCTGACGAGATGCAAAATGTGTTACTCATTGGCCACAGTCGTGCTTCAACGTCTTCTAACATACGATATTGAACACCATCGAGAAACAGCTAGAGCACTGCGGCACATACTACGGGTTTGGGGCAGAGCAACATCTTGATCATTGCGTATGGTAATTGCGAGCAGATGAGGCCTCAAAGACCAACGAGTGGAAATTGCTTGCAAGTTTATGATAGTTGAAAGAGGGTGGGGGGAAATTTCCTTATCGTATCTTATCTAATCTGATCTTATCTGGCCTCGGCACCTAGTACGTGTGCTTGGGCTAAACGCCCCACCCATCAACCCAAGATGCTGAGAACAGGCCCCAAACCCACCTCTTGGACTGGGTGTATTGGGTGCCACCCCAATCCTCCGGGTAACACTCCGTTTCATCTTTCGCTATGCCCCCTAATTGATCAAGTGGACGAAACGTTCGTTTCTATGACGCCGAAAATCCCGAAGAAGAACTCGGCGGCCTCGTACTCACCAATGGCATCACGAACAACAACTTCTACTCCATATTAGACATTCTCCTGGCCTGTGATGAACCCTTCTCCTTGCGAGACGAGAATAAGATCCTAGTTGGGAAGGATAACTATGCGCTTCAGGCAGGGAAATACCATATCACTGGTGAGTCTATATTACTCTTTCTCTGCTATAGGTAGTTAATCAGTTATTAACAGGTTCCTTTACACTTACGGACGAGCCTTCGATTACTTGGGCAATTTCTATCAACACCGGAACTCGTCTCCAATCCTTTCGTGACAGCGTCCGTCTACGAGACCGGCGATGTGTGATCACAGGGGAAGAAGCTGTAGAGGCAGAATACGGCAATTGGCAAAGGTTCGAGGCCGCGCACATAGTTCCTTTAGCGTTCCAAGCGCGCTGGGATAAGCCCGACTTCTCTCCTTGGATTACTATTCAGAAAGCAGATCCCATCAACTCGGTGCAAAACGGGCTGTTGTTAAGAGCTGATGTACACGTACTTTTTGATGGTTATGAAATCTCAAATCGATCCTGATGCATGTATACCTCCTCCTCCTTCAAGTTATATGAACTCATTATTCCAGGACAACTAAAATATCGTTGTGTCCGAAGAAATTCAAAAGGCATTGCTGGAACACATCTTGATCAGCAGTTTCTCGATAAACCCGATCGACCAGTGGATCAGCTTCTGCGGTGGCACTTTCGGCAGGCTGTCTTGGCTAATATGAGAGGCGCTGGCGAGCCCATGTTCGAGCCCGATTTTCCGCCTGGTTCGGATATGGCGGGTGAAGTGCGTAATGGTCCCAAGGCGGCTGAAAGAATGGAATTTGAGCTCTTTAGCCGTCTGGCAATGCATGACCATGTTGGTTGACGAATCGGCCAAAATGTGAACGCACTTTGAAACATTTCTGTTCAGGTATGTATAGCATATTTTATCAGACCATAGCTCTCTCAAGTTGTAGCAGTCCGACGAATCAAGGAGTTCTACTATTAGATACGGTGAGAGGGGATATATATGCGTTCGTGGTGGACTATGAGGGGCGGTGAAGGGGGAGCGGATGGGATGAAGTGGGAGTGCATGAGGTTGGAGAGGTGGGAAGGGGATATGGGAAGGAGATATGTAGAGGTACTTTAAGGGCGACTAGGGGGTTTCCGCAATGATCTACAGTAACTTTTCCTTCAGAATTACGATGACTATTTTTTTTTTAAAGAAATGTATTGCTCTAAATCAAAGCTTTGCCTGAGAATATTCTTGCATCGCGTAATAACATCAAGAATAACGAGCTTCGCAGGCATATTTTCTGATCTCAGAATAATATTTCTCTGAACATATACATACTCTATATATACATGAACATTTAACAGTCACAGGAAAGAGCACCTCAGAAAATTAAGCCAGCTCTTTTTGCTATATAATGTAGTAAACACAGTTCTGACACATCCGCAAAACGTTGCAGAAAACATTGTTCAAGAAATTTTCGATTGATCCAGACAATTTTTTCCACGCGATGAACCTTGTCTTGAATGTTAGGGGTTTGTTGTTGTCATAGATAATACATACACAAGCAGAAATGAAGTCTCTCGGCTATGGCTCTGTATGCTGAAACAGTGGGGTTGCCCGGATATATAATTTTTTTCTGTTAGGATATTTCCATGTTTCAGGATGCTCCTGAGAGATCTTCGTTGTACTGTAAGATACTTTGCTCCACCAATGTTTAGGTAATCGTACCTGAAGCCTTTCTGTTACGGGGGATATCTCGAATGAAAGTATGCTAGTTGGCTGCCGGGGTCATTGCGAAAAACCCCCAGCCGCCCTTAAAGTAGGGGGTTGGTAGGTTTATGGGTTTAAAATGGTAGATGGCTTTGTACAATCCGCCGGGTTCGTAAATTGACTAGTCCTACTTCACCCTCGTCGTTGCTGCCTTTGTCTTTACCGCAGCACTTTTTACCGCCTTCTCCTTCCCCTCCACAGTTTCCTTTGTACTTTTCGAGATGTCCCCCATTTCGCCATTCGCGTGCCCACGATGCTCCTTCGTTGCCTTTATTTCTGCGACTCCATCGACCTCGCCATCTCCCCCTCCATTCCTACTTGCTATTGTTGGAGTGGTGCCATTGACTTTCTTCGCCTTCGGATCAACCCCCTTCCTCCTCAACCGGCTCCTCCGCGCGCGCTCGATGTACACCTCATCTCCCTCATCATCAAAGCCGCCGAAAATTTCTTCTTCCTCGTTTTCATTTTCAGGAACGGGCGTTTTGTCCACCATCACCCTATCCTCATTCCCCGCAATGCCGTCGACGCCCCCTGCTACAGTGGCACCGGGACTGGGCCCGGTTTTGCGGAACTTGGACACGAAGAAGCCGTCGACGTTGTAAGTATGGGGATAGTAGCGCCTCGTCATTTTCATGTGCGGCGAGAATTGCTTGCCCATGTAGCTTGCGAATCCGTCGACACCAAAAGTTAAGCCCGTCTCTACGAGTTTGACGTTCGGTCTCTTTAACAATGCATACTGCACTACCTGTTCGTTCTCCTCAACCGTAACACTGCACGTCGAGTAAACTATATAACCCCCCGTTTTACTGGTGTGATCGACAGAGTCGATGGCGCAGAGGAGAAGCTGTTTCTGCAGATGCGGGAGGAGCTGGAAGTCTTTTTCTGTTTTGTTAGTTTTGACGCTGGCATCTTTGGCTATGACGCCTGTGCCGGAGCAGGGAGCGTCGAGAAGGACGCGGTCGAAGCCGCCGATTACTTTGGGGAATTCGCGCGCGTCATAATTACAAACGATGGTGTTCTTGGCTCCCAGACGGTGGATATTCCCGATGAGACCTTTGGCACGGGATTTGTTGCTATCGTTTGCGAATATGCACCCAGTGTTTTTCATTAGGGCGGCAATGTATGTGGTTTTCCCACCCGGCGCGGCAGCCATGTCAAGAATGCGTTCGTGTTCTTGTGGGGCGAGCGCCATGACGGGGAGGAAGGAGGAGGCGGCCTGGAGAATGTAGTGACCGGCTAGGTATTCTGGGGTAGCGCCCAACGGGACCTGGGATTCAAAAATTTGCAAGCCCACTTTTGACCATTTGCCTACGGGTTCAAGAGTTACGCCACGGTTTATGAGTGCTTGAGCGAGATCGCGCCGGTGCGTACGAAGGGTGTTTGTGCGGATTACGACGGGACGGGGGGTTTCGTTGGCTTCGAAGAAGGCAAAGGCTTCTCGCGGAGGGAAGAGGTTGAAAAGCTTGTCGGCGAGGTAGGAGGAGTAGCCGTAGTAGAGGCATATGTCTTTTAGGAGCTGCGTGGTGTATTCTGCGCGGGAGCGGCCAGGCTCAGAGAGTTTGGAGAAGTCGTCGAGGACGCGGATGGTGTCTGTGATTCTCGAGCGGAGGAGTTGGAGATCGGGCGCCAGACGTAATTGTGCTGTCATTCCATCTTGATCGTCATCAGAGTCTTCCAACACTCTAGGTCTGTCGCCGTCAATATTGGTTTGGAGCGCTGCTTCTTCCAGCTCTAATTGTGCCTTCGCGGCCTCCTCTTCTTGTTGCTCGTCTAGCTCTCTGGATAGACCCTCTATATTTGCTGCAGTCAATCTCTCCTCCGCGTCCGAGTCATTATCTTCAGAAAACATTGCCCTTTCGTGCTGAGGATCCGAGTCGTAGACAGAGGATCCAGATCCAAGAAACTCGTCCGGCAGAATATCTGCGCTTTCCAATAGACCGTCCTGCGAACCCTCTGAGCCGCTATCTGCATCCTCCAACGCTTCCCCCAGAAATTCGACCGCATCTTCGTCTGAGCTGTCCGCCGTAGACACAGCTTCCTTTTTAGATACAGGCTTTACCGCTAGTTTTCTGCCTTTCTCGGCCTGCGTAGTCTTGCCATTGGCGAAATTCCTCTTTGGGGCTTGTGTCAATCCCGAGTTCTTGACCTCATAAGCTGGCTTCTTGACCGCGATAGGCGCTTTCACTTCTCCAGACGCTTTTCTCTTCTTTCCTCGCGCATTAGAGCTTTCCTCGACCACGGCAGCTTTTCGTTTCTTGAGAGAGGATGTTCGAGACTCGTCTAGGGGTGGGGGAGGGCCTTGCTTTTTCATACGACGTCCCACACCCATACTCTTGAACGGTCGTGCTTTACAGACGTGCAAGGATGATTTGCTGATTTTGGATTTCTCTACGATCAAAAAGTTCGTGCCCGTTACGTTATCACGTACGGAATACTCGGACTAGTGTATGAAATATCACGGATCACTACTTTAGTTTGGACTGTAAAGAATATTACTACGCAAAGAAAAGCCGTACCGCGAAACCCAATTGCACCGAAAAGGGATACATTGTAGTAGCCAGTCTTCTACTCTTCTATTCTATGATTTTCAAGGTTCAGATCCAGACCTTCAAGATAACGTGGTTCGTAGGTACTCCGTAGATGCAGTAGTAAAGTTACCTTAGTGCGGATTCGGTTCTCTTACCCGCGCGCTACGGTACATTAAGGCCATTGAACATTCCACACATGCGACTAAGGTAAACCTTCATACATTTAACAAGCGATTATGGACACTTCATCGACGCAAACCCAAGCAGCTTCTGTTCCAGAGGTTCAAGAGGTTCCAGAGGCTCCGTCGACTTCATCCCAAGCTTCAACTTCTGTTCCAGAGGTTCCCGAGGCTTCATCGACTCCATCCCAAGCTTCAGCTCCAGTTCCAGAGGTTCCAAAGGCTTCATCGACTCCTAGATCGCGTATTACACACGATGATCGCATTAGAATCACCACGCTTCGCTCTATTGGCTGGACTTACCAAGCAATTGCAGCCTACGTTGGTTGCAGTCAACGTCAGGTGCAGTACACCGTTCAGGAGCCCAAGCAAACTCCCAAAAACACGCTGGTAGGTCTCTCGTCTTCTGTCCATCACCTTATCCACATAACGCTTGACTCATGTCCAGTCGGAGACTCCAAGGGAAAAGCTCAAAGAGCAACACCGGGGCCAAAGAAGGGTTGAATTCAAGTATTGGGTGCCTACTAGCGGCACTAGTCAACATGCTCCGCGGACTGGATCTCCCTAATTCTTCGGACAAACCCCACACGAGCAAGGGAGGTAATGGAAGCGACAATGAGCGTGAGGCCTATAAAAACGATCCGTCTATGCCTATTCCGCTCTTCGAGCTCATGCTCATCGTTTCTTTACAGTTTCTCGGGTCTTTTTGATTACATATATTGTTTCACTCCCCCCTACATTGATTTAGACCCTCTCTGTCACCTGTCATACACACCCTTGTGCAGAGCGCGAAGTGTACTCCAAATGCGATGCTCGCAGAGATACACATCTCAGATGGTGTTTGGACGCCCAGAAGATATTGTATGCCTCCATTACGACTAAGTTGCCGGGAATACCCAGAATCACCCTATTCAAAATGGCTCAAGATCCCCCAAAAATCCCCCCACGATCTGACAGCATCAGTATGCGCGAGAAACGGACGGCGGATCTACTTTTACCGCGATAACCTTCCTACTTTCTTGTCCAGTTTGGCAACAAGCCCGTTAGATTTGACATTTCCTGCAAGACAACGCTTTGTAATTGCGGCATGGGAACAGGTCTCGAGACCGCAGAACGGGTAGCTCAGTGAAGGTATTGACTCGGCCTCGTCGTTGGTTTTGGGAGAGGTACCTCTTCACTGACATCTTGGACTACTTCCGAGTAGCCTACTTGCCGCTGTCATTGAAAACGACGAGGCCTGCTTCAATATGTGCATCTGTCCCAAGACTAATTTCCCCTTGCGTTCAAAAGTCAAAATGGGCGGCTTAGTCTTAAAGAGTGGTACGATATGCTTTTCGACAATATCCACGGGATTGGTATCTGCTACGATGATGCGCTTACTAGTGACATATCCTGCGCTGCCGGAACAGACACGAATCCCGGGTAAATGATTGTACACGTCAGCTGTCAAGGGAAAACCGTCGCCAAAGAAGGTAGCCTAGCGCACCGCTGCAAAGTGCAAGAGGGAGGAGGCCCTCGATAATGGATACGGCGTGCTAGATTTAGTCGCCACGAGAGATCAAATGTAGCAGCAACAAATTACGGGGCCGCTCATTTGATTATGGCGTGGACCTTGCAAGGCTTGTTTCTTCGAACCTTGGCGTGCAATTGACATGGAGACCATGCGGACACGATAGGCGTGGTGCAGGTTCCGTTGCGAACTTTATTGCGGTCGGCTGCGAAAGAATCCCATCGTTGGACCAGTTTTGTGGGTTCTTTTGCCACTGCTCAGAGCGGAGTATGTACTTTGGGTGCAGTTGCATGTCATATGTTCCATATGCAGAGCGACCTCATTCAGAAGCCAGAGAATCTTATGCATGCTAGTGACGCGAGTTGATTACCGCCAATGCACTCCCTACCGCGACGTAGAGGAGTACAGTATTGTGATTTACCATGCGCCTACGGTTATGCTCGTCACTTCAGTGCACAGTGTCGGTGTCTCGCTGAACTTTTGCGGCACATTCTTCTATACCGTCATCTTCCACTTGAAACCCCCTCCACTTCTCGCTGTTCTTGTGGGCAGTCACCAACAAGACAACTGTTTCTGCGGCTTTCAAAGAGCTTTGATACCCCTTAGAACCTTCAAACAGTACTACTCTGGAACACCTGAAGGCTTTCATGGTCAATTCGAAAGCTTTCCTAAAGCTCAAAGACGAAGTCCGGGAATTTGCATTTCCACGTCCACAAATGAATCTCGACCATACTAAAGCTACGAGCCAATTGCCGGTCATCGCTTCAGATACTTAGCAAGCGTTATTGACCTTAGAAAGCGTACTGTTCATGCTTTATTCCTTATTCATAAATTCCGTGGTCGCCGGTTTGTACGAGCATCCACTATGCATCGGTTTCGACCGAGTGCGATGGACATGCGTGAGTACTCTCCATCCCACTATGTGCCAATAACCTGATCAAAACCAGACCTGTGGCCGAGGATTTTACCAAGACTTTGTTAATACATCTTCGGATGCACGGAGACTTTTTGGATTACTCACTGTATCAAGTTATCAGGCAAACATAGACAAGCTACAAGCTCAAGATAACAACAGCATTCAGTCCTCATCTGCCGCTCCGCCTGAAGATAGTGCGAGTAACGACCATGCTAGCTCCTCTCATCAGCGTTCATTAGTCTGTGCAACCCAATCGTCAGATCAGCCGTCCGCTCAGGACACAGAAGATGATGTGACTAAAGCAACGCCGAGTACTCCACGTGACGAATTCAAGCTTAGATGACTGCTTCTTTGCTTTGATTTCTACAAGTACGCAGGGAAGACCATTCACGTGAATGTACAAAAGCCCTGCAATGATGTTGAAATGTTTCGTTTATTCCGGCAGGAATACCTCCGATCTCGAGAAATGCTAGAACAGCTATTTTCGTGGAAAAAGGTTAAGAAGATCTCGTTTGTGCAGATGCTCTTTCTTCATAACATTGAATCTGTCATAATATCAGAAGTATACTGACTTAATGCAGTTGACTGACGTAGAACATCAGAACTAATGACAGCGTACCGCTGATTACTGAGGAATGAAAGCCTTCACGAGAATGAGTACAATATCATCAATGGGATCCACGATCGCCAGAAACTTCATCAGATATAACGAACGACTGGTTATTACATCACTGAGAACATTCTCATGATGCGCTAGCCTTTCGATTGAATTGTAAAGCTAAGATTACATCTGAGCACATCTGTCGAAGCTTGCACCGCGCGATCAAAGGAGCGTCAAACGATCTTCGAGAAGCTGCAGCGAACGCTATCGTAAGGTACAGAGCCTTTCGCGGGTTCGAATTAGATCAGCTGCCGACCAATAGTACGAAATCTAAGATCCCTCCCATGAGCGAGATAGCTACGGCTTCCTCCACCCTGATAAATGGCCGCCTTCGGGAGAACCCAAACTTGATCTTCAAAGCTTGCCCGAAGAAAACCATCGAGCCATTGTTAGCACATCCCAAGGACCCACCATACGGATGGGGTCTGTATCTAAAGGAAGGCTTCGCAGTTCCCGATCTCATCAGAAATATCGCACTTTTCCTGGTGTTCGATCTTGTAGTCGGAGTTCTGGCTTACTGCATCAAACCGTTTGCTATCGTGAGATTTAGCGTTTTCGGCCTTTGGAGTGCCACGCTTGCCATGTTCATATCCAAGTACGCGGAGGCGAAGAAGTAATGATATTCTTCTCAATGTCGATGACATGGAGAAGTAAAGGGTTCAGGTCCTGTGTTAGACGTAGTAGATAGATGTATTGGTGATGTACATACCTAGGCGCGTGGGCGAGACCCTAAGTGGTAGGTGAGCACGCTAGTTCACCTGTAAAGGGCCGGTCAGAAGAGGTCAATGTGGATTAAAGAGACGTTGGCTTGATGGGTGTAGAAGTGGACGTTTTTCCAATTCGAGAAGACCTTTGAGTTTTGTAATTCGATCCAGAGCGCCATTTAGATCTGAGTGTAAAGTCTTTGTTCTCACTCCGCCGCGCCGCCCCTGCAGCTCCTCTGCCCCTCCTCACTACTAAGTACCAAACTTAATCTCGTTGGCACATCGTCCACATTCAAAGTTGTCCCGCCCTGCGTAAGAACGCGCACATACCTATTCTTCCACCTTGAGTCTCAACTCATCCCCCGACTCCACCCTCACAAGCGGCCCTTTCGCCATGTCTCCCTCATCAACCTCCAAGTACCCCTTTCCCCCGAGCAATTCCTTCTGTGTCCTATACGTCCACCACACGTCCACAGGTTCTAAGCTAATCTTATACTCGTGTCCCATCTCCAACATCCCCAAGGGCACCCAGAAATCCTCCATTACCCCATAGGTAACGTACTCCTTGTCCGGCTGCAGGGTCAACAAGTCGTACGCACTTAGCGTGCCGCCTGGATTACCGCACTCTCGTTCCTCAGCGGGGTAAGTAAATGGTTGGTCGGTGGTTAGGTCGTAGAAAGAGAAATGCTGGAAAGAGAAGGAGGCATTGGTGAGGACGGTACCGTTTTGGAGGGGGCCGCGGGTGTCGAGGGTGATGGGGTGGGGGCTGTGGAGGGTTGTGCTGACGGTTAGAGTGGGTAGCTGCAATTCGAGGGATGAAAATCTGCGGAATATCGGGGTAGAGAGGGAGAGACGGATTCTTAGGGTGGGGGAGGGGCCGGTGGCCATTGCGTGAGGGTGTTTCTTTTTACTTGAAGTAGTGCGCTTTTGTCTTCGCTGATAATTTGGGTATGCCAATGAAAGTAGGAAAACCTGTCGAGCCTTTTGCTAGACAATTGGGTGTTGGGGGGAGGAGGGGGTGGTTGAGAAATTGAGACGGATAAGAACAGCTCTTGAGATGAAGTCTGGACTGGTTTTTAGAAAGAGGTCGAGAATAATATTAGAGACCTCTGAGTTTGTACAAAGAATCGGAGTGGTGAAAAGTATGATGTAGATCAGACCTGTATACTTTTAACACGTTATCGACCTGTCTACGTCTGGCACCAGCAAGATGAAGTTCTCCTCCTGGTGGCTACCTGCCAATCAAAGCTTCCAAGGCCAATCTTTCCACTCGTCTGAGAAACAACTGGTTCTATTAGAAATTAACTCAAACTAGGTGGCAATTGTGTAGAACACTCATTTGCCATGTTTGGTGTTTTTAGTGCACCTAATGGTCCAGTAACATAGGTTTCGAGTTGCATCTGTCACAGAGACTCAGCAACGATGCACAATCCAACACAATTTTGACCCTCGACGTCAAAAGTAAAACAGCGCCTTTAAACCCTAGCGCAATCAGATAACCAGCCCTACCGCTCAAGGCCCAAACCAACTTTAACAACCCTTGATATCCCCCAAACCCTCCGCTCCAACCCACCTCAGCCCTCAACACCCATCCCCCAAAACACCCCCCCAAAAAACCGCAAAAATGACCGAACTCTCCTTCGCCAAATCCTTCCTCTCCACCCTCGACGCCCGCCCCCTCAAACTCCCCGCCGACCACATCTCCGACCCCAAAACCTTCACCCCAAAGGGCCCCTACACCCTCCCCCGCATGTCCAAACCCATGACCCGCGCCTCCCAAAAACCCGCCCCCGGCGCTCAAAAAACCGTCTCCATAACGCTGAAGTCGATGAGGAATCCCCCGCTGGAGATGAAGCTGCAGGAGCAGAGTTTGGATACTAGTATCTTGGACTTGAAAAATGCGGTGGCGCGGGAGGTGGGGTTGGAGGGGGTGGGCAAGGTGAGGGTGCTGTGGCAGAAGAAGCCGTGTGCGGATAGTAAGAGCGTCAAGGATGTTGTTGGGGACTTGGAGGTTGGGGGCGAGGGCGTGGAGTTTAGCGTTATGATTATTGGTGGTGTCGGCGGCGCGGATGATTCTAAGAAGTCGGAACCCACAACGGAGATGGAGGTTGATACACCGCCGGTGGCGCAGGGGCCGAGTGGGGAGGAGGTGCTGGGGACGGAGGAGTTTTGGGGGGATTTGAGGGGATTTTTGGTGCAGAGGTTGCGGGATGAGGGGAAGGCGGGGGAGGTATTCGAGGCGTTTAGGGGGGCCTGGAGGGAAAGGGGGGCTGGATAGGCGTGGGAGGTTGGTGGTGGGAGTGGACTTGAAGTTTGAGCAGTAGCGTACACATTCTGAGATGGTCCAGTATTAAAAATCACCAAAGGGTCGCTTTCATTTATGGCCACCCACCGGGACATCTCGATTTCTCGTAATGTTTTCTCTTTTATGAAAAAGGCATCACGACTTTCGCAACTGGCTGATGCATTTCGAGAACGTTTAAGTTCACAGGGTCAGAGCCAGCAACGGTGCCACTCGAAAACTTGCGTGTCGAAATTTTTCCGAGATTGATGATAAAGAACTCGAGTCTATGTAGCACATTCCACCCGACCAATCCTACTCGTAGTTCGCCAGGTCAAGACTTCAAGAACTGTGTGCTCAGAGGGCGGACCTCATCCCGAACGAAAGCCAGCACTCAAACTTCATCTCAGCGCTTTCCTTTAGTTATATCCTTTAGGATAGTTTCGTACTCGATTTCGTCGTCTCGGTTGGCTTGTACTTCAGCGGCGATGCCGACAAGTGCCGTCTTCAGGGCTTCTTTCGACGAGGCATATGTCATACGAGGCTATATTATTGCATATTCAGCCGATCTCCTTGAAATATATATTAGGGAAACGGAACGCATACACCAATGAGCGTGCCTTCATCTGGTGACCATGAGATAAATACGATCTTGTTCCTACAGCTGTGTCAGCGCTATCGGATATGAATAGTACGACCTCCGCTAACCTCGTCCCTTCCCCACCAGGAAGCTCATATTCAAAGTCATAGACCGCATATCGAGGCCCTTTACCTTCCTTGCCTTTGTGGCTGGCTTTGGCGTTGAGGAGCTTGTTCTGGAATGATTCCCAGTTCCCATCTGTCGATTTGTCTTCTACAACGATTTGTTTGTAGTCATCTGAGAGCTTGTATATAATGTATTTGGTTTTCTTGCCGAGTTTGAGCTCCTCGTACTCCGTGACGCACTCGGGCGCAACGGCGGCTCTGTGGGATGGCGATACATTAGCCTAGTCCTCTGGTGTACTGAAAACTGACCACAGCGACCGATGTTAAAGCTCGGTGTGTAGGTAGGAAAATTTCGTACCCAGTTTTACTACTCTTCGAGGGATGTCAGCAGAGGCACGTGCGAGCGGCCAATGAGATAGGCATGAGAAAAGGCGGTGCCTACCATGACCGCGGGAAAGCAACCCGATAGAAGAGAAGGAGAAAAGTGTCAAAGGAACTGCTCTTCCCAAGAAATGTCAGCGTGATAGGTGATCGGTAAACGATGTGGGCAGCCTAGCGCAGTGACAAGGATGGAAAGCTTGAGGACTCGGTGTCCCTAGGGCGGAAGACGAAGTCAAAAACCGTACCAGACGATGCGAGTTGACAAGGAGATACTGTTAGGGGTGACCAGATAGTTCGCTTAGGATTCTTTGTTGATGCGAGTCAGAAGAGGAAGTGGTACGAAGGTTTGATGCGTCGCTTGGTGGGGGAAGCTTGTTTATTTAGCGTCGCAACGATAGTGATTGTAACCCCACCACAGAAGGAAGAATCAATTTCACTCAAGTCGCAGAGCATGCTGTTTGCGCTTGATCGCCAATTTGTATTGTATTATTCCTAGGTATCTGGTTTGTACAAGTGTGTTGTTACAAGGTAGGTAGTCGCTTTTGAAAATGCTATAAGAAAATCAAGACACAAAGGGATCTGAGCGACTTGAGTGGAGAGATATGAAGGGACGAGAGGACAAGTGCTCGTGAATGGGTGGAAAAATATGTAAGCGCTGGAAGGAGAATGGTATCAGGCTTAGAACATTCCGCCACCACCCATCCCGCCCATGCCTCCCATACCACCACCCATTCCACCTGCTGCTGGCGGGCCTTTCTCCTCAGGAGCCTCAGCAATGACAACTTCAGTAGTACCGAGTAGTGACGCGACACCGCTGGCATCGACAAGGGCAGTACGAACAACCTTGAAGGGATCGACGATACCAGAGGCGATCATGTCGACGTAATCGCCCTTGGCGCTGTCGAATCCTTTGTTAAAGTCTGATCCAAAATCGTCCATGAGCTTGCCAACCACAACACTTCCTTCGGTCCCAGCGTTCTCGATAATGGTTCTAGCAGGCTTGGTAATTGCGCTCTTGATTATGCTTACACCGAGCTGTTGATCGAAATTTGATGGCTTGACGGTGCCTAGTGCATTTGCTGCAGCCTTCAGCAAAGCGGTACCACCGCCAGGCAGAATACCTTCCTCGACGGCGGCGCGTGTTGCGTTCAAAGCGTCAACCACACGGTCCTTTTTCTCGCCGACCTCAATTTCTGATGCCCCTCCAACCTTGATTACAGCGACGCCCCCAGACAATTTTGCTAGACGCTCTTGGAGCTTTTCCTTCTCGTAGTCTGATGTTGATGGGTCGTTCATTACACCGCGGATCTGTTCGCATCTCTGGGCGATGGCATCCTTACTACCCTCTCCGTTGAGTATTATGGTATCCTCTTTAGTGATTGTGATGGATCCAGTCGAGCCAAGCATTTCTGGAGTAGCTTTCTCAAGCTTAATGTCGAGCTCGTCAGTGAAGACGGTTGCGTTGGTGAGTATACCAAGATCGCCAAGGATGGATTTACGGTTGTCCCCAAAGCCAGGAGCCTTGACTGCTGCGACCTGAAGTTGACCGCGTAGCTTGTTGAGGATGCAGACCGCTAGTGCCTCCCCATCGATGTCCTCGGCAATGATGACGAGTGGGCGACGCATTTGCGTAGAGGCTTCGAGCGCTGGTATAATATCCTGAACAGCAGATATCTTCTTCTCTGATAGAAGGATCAAGGGCTTTTCAAATTCGACCTTCTGCGCCTTGGTATCCGTGATGAAGTATGCTGAAGTGAACCCACGATCAAATCTCATTCCCTCCGTAACTTCCAACTCATCCTCGATCGTTTTGCCCTCCTTCACGGTAATTACACCCTCCTTTCCAACTTTCTCCATTGCGTTCGATATGAGCTTGCCGACATGTGTATCGCCATTTGCGCTAATTGTAGCTACTTGTGCAATCTCTTCACCCGTTGTGATATCCCGCTTGTTCTTCTTAAGGTATTCTACTACCGCATCCACCGCAGCTTGTGTACCTCTTCTCAGGTCCATAGGATTGCATCCAGCAGCAACATTTTTGACGGTTTCTGAAAAGATAGAGCGGGCGAGCACTGTAGCGGTTGTCGTTCCGTCACCGGCAACTTCGTTTGTCTTTGAGGCAACATCTTGGAGGAGACGAGCACCTAGATTTTCGAATTTATCTTGCAGAGTAATGGCTTTGGCTACAGTGACACCATCTGGAACGGCATTTTAGCATTTGTGCGCTATATCTGGCGCGCTCCCAAAAGAACAAACCTTTGGTTATTTTGGGTGAACCATAGCTTGATTCAATCAAAACATTTCGGCCTTTCGGTCCCAGAGTTGTCGCTACAGCTTTCGAAAGAGTGTCGACACCTTTGAGTAATGAAGCCCTAGCTTCTACGCCGAATTTAAGATCCTATGTTCAATTGTCAGAGCAGGACCGGAATACAACGAGCTCGCTTCGCGTATAAGCTCCAACGAGGAGCAAGAGAAGGCTCAATTCCCTGTAACAATGGAGCTTACCTTGTGTGCGAATCTCTGCTGCTGTATACTAGTTGCGGTCACTGTGGCAGGTCGTAGCCTTGACAAAGACCCAGAGTATGTGGATGTTGAGGGCAGAAGTGAGGCCCGAGTCCTCGATGCTAAAGCCCGCTGCATGTTTGCGTAGATTGGACGATACGTTTGATGTACAGCACGATGTCAGAAGTCTGAGAAAAGAGGTGCTGTAATATGTATGGTAACAGAGAAAATATCGTGGAGTATCTAAAATATCAACGCTAGGAAAATTCGAGAATCTCTGGTCGAAAGTAATTCCGCTCGATCTATTAGCGCCGGCAGTTTCCGGACAACCGTCTCCAGCTCTTCCTCAACCTCAACTCATCTTCGCTCCACACAGTCATCGTCTATAAACCATCGTTAGAGCCTGCTACTACATACCAGGGGGAAACGGGAAGTGGTTGTAACGCAACTTCAAACACATCTGACGATGAGATGGTACTGACTCACAACCTTTCCTATAGACCATCTGAAGGTGATATTTCATGCCACATTGAATCCCCAGTCTTGCGTCATAATCTATTCGCTTTGAATTCACGATCGACGTAGGGTCTCTAACACTATGGTAGTGAAGACCTGCAGCTTCTGCTTCACGTTCTTGAGTCAGAGAAAGTATATCACAGTTAGGCAGACAAATATGAAGCAAAGATAATCTGTCAGCCCGCTCGCTCAGGATCAGATCAGTGTCTATCAGTTGAACTGTAGTATCGTTTGGAATGAAGCTCTGCATCGCCAAGCGTCCTTCAAAAGTCAGATATACTATGGAAAAGTAACCCCAGTATAAGCTGGCTGGGTCCCACCACTCCTGGAATCTCACGCAGAACATGAACAAGGTAACGTGAGCTTTACCCCACAAGTTTGTATATTGCACTTCAACAGTCCAATGCATCTCTCGCTAGGCTCTTAGGGCTCCTGCCTCGCTTCGAGAAATCTGTTCAGGGCTCATGAGAACCAACCACGTCTTTCCGAAAGCTCGCACGTGCGTAAGAGATGATACTATGTTCAAACACGTAAGCAAATGCTTTTAAGCTCTTGAAGCGTCCAATACCCCACGTTTACATATGAGGCAGCACATCATCGTCGCGGCGTTCGCTAGTGTGAGATTACCTCTTTAGCACCATCGTCGTTTACTTCCACCCCAATGTCAATGTTCTTCCCTTCCTTCTCTTCAGACCCTCCATCACAAATAGCCTTGGAGCGACTGACCCAAGGATCTGGTGCTTGAGAGGTATTGCTTGAGAGGTACTGCTGTTCTCAAAAGCTCAGAATCAGGTTGGTGTCCTTAACAATCATGGACAGGACTTCACACTTGAATGACAGCAACGACCGCAAAATCAAAGTTCAGACAAGGTAAGTACTGAAATATATAACCCGACCTTATATAGTCTTACGCAGCTGATGCGAAAGACCCGAAGCGGCTGAGTGTGACGTATAGCTGCAACTGCATGAGCCGACCACCTTCGAGGCAACGAGCTTGGTCACTGCATTGATATGGATTGCGTGGTAAGCAACTAAGTCTGAACCAGAACAGCATGTCCGAAGCCAATCGTTGAGAAACATGCTTGAATTTCAGTCTATCTAAGTGAGGCTCCCCACAAGTAAAACCCTACCGAAGGTGGCTGTCGAGTTTGGGATAGCTCTATGCCATCCGAAAGCTCCAACAGAGAGGAGCGGACGAGCTTACGTGTTGAATGCTCGAAAAGGAATATGGTGTATTGCACAACGTGATTGGAAAAAAGGTGTGCTCTGAAGCTTGCTTAGAACATGCCATGAATCGAAAGATACAGTGGTGGCGCAAGACAGGGCTATGGTGGTACCGCAAACACTGAATGTGAGATCCCTGCTACCGAACCACCATAAGAGCAATAAGAGAGAATTGAAAGGTACGTAAGAACTATGACGAAACTTTGGAAAGACCTTCATGAGCAAGAGAATAAGTTCTTTGCGTTGAAGGAGTCTCCAAAAGCCCCTGTCCAGATTCACGTCCACGAAAATTGTCGGATCCATTGTCCCCTTAGACCAATAAGAAGCTCGTACCATATAGGTAAAACCAATGGTGGCTCTAGACTTGAAGGCGTTGATAGTACCTCAATGCACAAGACCGTCCTGAACCACGAATGTTGAAAGATCAATTTGGCAATGCAGACTTCGGACCGTATGGGGTCGTTCACGCATTCCGATGATCTTCATAAGCTCCGTCCCACTCTCTATCAAGAGCATCAAGGTCCATTGGATTCGTTAGCGGATCATCAAGCTCTGCGCCAAAGAACGGCCCACCGAAATCAAGAGCCGGCATGGCATTTGCGTCGCCCGCTGGGACAACAGTTGGGGTTGGGTTGTTGTTCGAGGAGGTGGCTGAGAACGGTTCACTGGAGACGCTTGGCTGATTCGCTTGCCGAGTAACCACCGAAGGCCGCGGAGGCGCTGAGAAGGAAGGATTAGCCGGAGTGAATCGTATATCCTTGTTGTTGTCGGTGCTATATTGTCCAAGTCCCTGGTTGTCTTCAAAAACGGGAAAATTATAGCTGGAAGCCGTTTCTGAAGTACCGAATCCTGGAATTCCGAATGACGAAGTTCTCAACCCTAAAGTATCGAATGATTGAGTTGCGATTGATGAAGGGCTGAAGGCGTTCAGGGGAGTTTCAGGAAGAATGCTTCGCTCCTGATTGCCATACATGTAGTTACCACTGCCTGTGTCGACATATTGAGACGTTGATGCTGATGCGTTCTTTGAGCCAGCAGTCCAATCTTGGCCGCCAAACGGATAGGTAAAATCAGTGGAGCCTAAACCTTGATTCAGGGTGTAATCCGGGTCTACATTGTGGTGGAAAAAAGATGCGTCGATCAGGTTCGTATCGGCAGTCGCATCCATGCCAAAGAGACCGAACATGCCAGAGCCGCTGTTGTTGTTGTTGTTGTTGTAGGTCAGCCCGGGTGCCGTTTCCAAGGCTTCTTCATCGAACGACGCATTAATGATTGGAAGACCTGAGATGACATTGTGGTTCGATCCCGCGTCCGACTTGATATCGGGCTCAACTACATCTTCAGTCATACCAGATCCTGTTTCGAGACTGACACTATAATCTGGAGTATCGGGGTGATTCTCAGTATGCTGTTGGGGCCCTGGCAATGGAAGCACAACAATCTTACTTGGAGTCTTCAAGTCCTGCTTCACCTTTCCGGTGTCGGAATCTGTCTCGAAGCACAGAAAAGAAGCACCCGAGGCAACATGCTGCACCCCATCGAACTCCTGCCCGCTGTCCTCACTCTGGCTATTGTCCTGATAATCATTGCCAGAAACGTCTTTCTCCTCATTGTAGTCGATGATTGACTTAGCACGGTCCCCTGAAATGGTCTGAGCAGCAATCATATCTGCCATAAGACCTTTATCTTTCTGCTTCCCAGCTGTGTTCTTTTTCCCCTTTTCCGCTTTAAAAGCTGAGCTCTTATCCTTTCGCTTATCCCCAGCCCTACTAGGTGTATCGAAGTCTTCATCTGTCCCCTTTGTCTTGATTACTGTATTACGCTTGGAGCGCTTAGAGCGAGCTTGCCGAAATTCTTCCTCCGGGTCCGAAGCCTCGTCAACATCGTATTCAACCTCCTCATCATCATCATCATTAGCAGTGTTAGATCGGCCTTTCTTCGGTGTTGACTTAGCAGTCTTCGATGGCGCTGACTTGCTTCGACCACTACCTCCACCGCTAAAGGCGGTCGAAACGATTACACCAGCCCCACGTCGAAGAGGAGGAGGCACCTCCAGCTTTTGTGCGACCATTCTCTGACGAAGCTTAGCCAAATGCTGGATAACGGCGCCATCGCTGATATGTTCTCCCATGATTGCGGCAACTTTGTCCCAAGGAATCTTGACATTCTCAGAATTACAGACAGATTGAATAGTGAGCAGAAGTTTTTTGTCCAAATCATCTAAATCGGAGTCAGCAGATTGTTCTTATTGCATGATGTCGCCAAAGTGCAGAGGCTTGTTCGCATAGCGACGATGAGACTATAATGGTCGTGAAAGGGTATGAGAAATGAGGAAGTAGCACGATGCATTGAGAAGGCAGGGCTATCAAGTCCAGTACCATATGGAAGAGGATATCATGGTCAAGGGTGAGTACATGGATGGAGACGGCCTTGAAGAACATACATACGGAGAATGCAAGGGGGACGTCATTACAAAAGCAAGGAAAGAAGACTTACCATTCCAGCGGACCAAGTGGCGCTTGGCCGGACGCGGAGTCTTTTGACCAGCCATGACGACTGGAGATGCGAGTGTGGTGCTAACTATTTGGTTCTGCATAAGTCAGCATGGTTCCAAAGCCAATAGCAGCAGACGTCAAGACCGGATTGGGCAAGATTGCCCGATATTTCTTCGTCATTTCTAGCGAACGAGCAAGCGGTGTAGAGTGCTGGGGTTGAGATCGCAAAACTGCAGGATTACGGTACGCCGAAACAAGAGACGCCACTAGCGACCACTCTATCAATCAAGCTATACTTGGGATGTTGCTATGCCTTCCACCCCTAGGCAACGAAAGTGAATGCAAAACGAGGGAAATTTCTGGAGACAAGTCCAGTCACTAGGGTTTCGAGTACGTACCTTTTGTATTTCAAGCGTTTACAGCTCTTCGGTTGCAGCTATCGACGTACAGTAGCTCTACCAGTAACAGTAGCTGTTTTTCAAGCTGCGAAGGCGATTGAAGAAGTCATCTAGCACCGTCCGGACGAAAGCAATTGATGTAGTTGCGAAAGGAAGATAGTCTTGGCTACGTAAGGAGTCGAGTTACACAGGGGTTTTGTAGACAGCCCTGGGCGATCAACGGGTTTGTTCATTCACCTTGATATGCCGATCGAGCTTCTAGGCGTGAAGTCACCAGCTTGAAGAGCATTACCAAATCGTTATCAACCAAGCATTCACAAATAACCGAAGCGTCTAGGCTCAATGAATGTTTTGACCATTATCTGATACATGCAGGGCGCACACCGGCGATCAACATGGTTTATTCACATGTAGGTGGTTGAAATCTGGTTGATCCTGAGTCTGGAGTATTCACAAATTTCGAGGTAAGATTGAACCCTCGATACTCTCACTATTTAGGTATACCTCGAGGTGTAGGTGAGGCGAAACCCCTACATTTCTCGAATTGAAGAAATACCTGGAGCTGCCAGTGGATAAGCCCCCTATGTCGCCGCTGCAGCTTCTTGGCTCATTTTTATGGCATAAAGAGTATTCCAGAAGCCGCAAGCAATCTAGAAAACAACTGACAACCTTGCAGCCAATGCAACAACCTACGATCGATCAACTGTGCTGGCAGTCAAGGATCATCATTGGGAGCATCCACGGCACACTCGAATCTAGCTCATCTAGGTATTCATAAATCCAGCAACCACCATAGCTGCCTGGTCCCAATTCTAGGATCACCAAATTTTTTCGAAGAGTTCATGCGCGCGGCAATCCTGCCACGCCTGGCCGATTGAGCACATGCGAACGTGCAGAAGGGTAGATTACACTTGGCATATCACAGAGTCTGTCTCTGGTAGTTGGGAACCTGGACAATAGATGGGCGGGCATACTGTATATTTCCGGCTTACCGCATATATTGGGAATCATTATAGGGGATAGGGGACTTTCGTCCATGATAGATCCAATATCTCCAGGTTTCCGTGACATTCAAAAGTAATCTGGTGTGCATTGTAGTCAGACAATAGCACGGCTCATTGGCTTTGAGTACTTCCAGACCTAGTATCGAATCTTAGAAGGCATGCATGATATCGACAATAGAACTCTCAATACCCATGAGCTATCTCCATTGTACTCAATATCACACAAATAGCCAGCAGCGCATATGACCTAGTTGATGGACGCCAGCACGAACACCGGACGTACGTTTCAGCGCTATTGAATCCCATCCCCTGCTTCCACTGTTCCAACTCCAAGCTCTTCCAACCAACATCGCACCACTCTATCCCTTCCAAAGACATCTCAACAGATGCTAGAAAATCTCGTCATAGAAGCACGGCAAAATATCTCTCTCAGACAATCACTGGACTATTTCCCACTCACAGTACCCTAATCTCGGAACCCACAGACCCCCCTGAATTTCTCCAAATGTCTGATTTCCAAAGATCACCGACTCTAATCCGAAGGTGGGGGAGTTTAGGGGAAGGTTTTTCAGCTGGGCAATCGTACCATGTGGTCCAAGACTCAGCCTAGATCAAAGTACAACCTCCAGAAGTTTTACTTTGTACAGACGCAGAAGAGACAGTAGTTATAGAACAACGGCATCGGATTTTAGCGGGCAACAAACTGGAAAGGCAGGGAAACCATGGACTCGCAGTATCTTACGGGTTTGAGAGATATCTCAATTCACCGATATCCATAATTAGCTAAAACCCTCCCGTACAGTCACCTCAAGAGCCAATGAAACTAATGGGAGAAAAGAGATATCCATCGATCTATATCGCCAAACTTGCGCTTCTGCGGATTCTCCTTGGCACCGAGACAATGCTTCGAAATAATCCGGTCAGAGTTAGGTCGACGGTTGCGCGAGACCGAGGAGGATCTTCGCTCCCAGAGGCAATTTCGCCAAACTTGGCGGATGGCGTAGCCGGAGGGGAGGAGCGAAATGGGCGATTGCACATTGATAGTGGGGCTAGCTGGAGAAGAAGACGGTTAGTTAATCTGGTCTTTTTGGGGGAGAGGACCCCATGGAAGTAGGTAGTGCCAGGGGCTAAGAACGCCCTTAGCCTTTAGCCTCGTCATATTAAAGCCATGTATATATGTGGTGGTTTGAAGGCAGCAACGGTGAGGTGGTTCAGCAGGTTGGTATAAGATGGCTAAGGGAGATGTTTGACTGTTACGGGAGGTCAATGCTACCTTAGTCACTGCCGGCGCTTCATTGCCGCCGGGCGTTTAATTGGGAATATGTTCTTCCGGTCCGGGGTTCACAAACTCCCTCTCACCCTGCCACTCATCTAGCGAATTTTGTGCTATGGGTACTTTACTTTGTAGATATAGCTCACGACCATGAATGTGCTACTTGAGATGGATATCATGAATGATTCTGTTACCGCAGGGTATGATTGAACTGATTGTCCCCTGGCTATGTAACAAGAAAAGTGCTTCCTCCCCTTTGATAATACCACCGATAGATTCCGCGACGACGCCATAGACACGTAAGTCTCCGGAGAAAGTATAATGATTAGTTACAAAAATACTATACCCCATAGGCTCTTTGCGACTAGTTCAATTGCAGAGATGTCTTCTTCATGCCCATTTATGGAACCAGGGTTTTGCTCAATCAGTGATGAGGATGCTCTCCTGCACAGCTCCTCGTCTGAGTCCTCGCTTCTGATCGGTTTCCTCCGTGTTCCAAAGTTGCTCTTGTGGTTCTTCAAGTTGGAAAGCCCCAGCTTGAAGGAAGTCTTGAAACATCGTGCTCTCATCGAGCACCGGGGCTTGTAAGGTTGACAGTTGTCCCTTTGAATCAAAGATAAAACCCTCATTCTCCGCTGCGGTAGGCTCGTCTTTTATGGCAAGGCCCGCTGGCTCAGGTTTGACTTCTGGTACAGTCGCTGGTTCAGGCTTGATTTGTGGTACACCTGCTGGCTCGGGCTTGACCAATGGCACAATACCATGGTTGTTTTCCATGGCAATGTTGGTATCGTCCGAGCTGGGGTCTAACTTGCGTTTCTTGGACGGGGAGGACATAGATGCTTTGGCACGAGAAGGGATAGGAGTGTCGCGAATGCTGGCTTGAGTTTGATGAATTCCATGTGCTTTCATCATGCGTTCGTATCTTTTCGCACTAAAGTGTATCCTAGTCAGTCCGCGCAAGATAATGGTATAGTGTTTTAAGGAGCGATGTCATTAATCAAAGGTGTAACCTGAAGGGTAGCTTACGCTGCGCCTTTGCTGACGATGGAGCATTCACGAGCCACTTCGGTGAAGTCAACCTAGGTAGAGGTAAGCTATGGAGGTCTAGGAGTGAGGTGAAGAAGACGAAGCCTACCTTGCCATTGTCGGAGTACCTGATACAAGAGATGAGGAACTTGAACTGTTCGTCATTGGAGGCTGGCGCCATCTTGGCTTTGCTGGCGTTAGTCATCTTTGTTCGTGGTTGTGGATTGCTGTGACTTGCTGTTGTGGTGAGAAGAAACCCACGGGTCGATGAAGTGGTTGATCTTGACGAGGGTCAGAGTAAGGCTGACTGTAAATGTCTGATGGACCCTGTATTTGACGACTAAGTAGGGGTCGGAAGAGTAGCTGACACGTCTGGACTTATAGACACTGGTGACCAATGGAGTTGAAAGGGTTGCAGGATTGTCAGTTGAGATCGGCTGAAAGATCGATGACAGCTTTCCGGACAAACTCTTCTTGATGAATGCTGAGATGGCACTGGAGGATAAATGCGTCACATTTCCATTGTGGGGGCTAGAATACCGCCTTTTCCTGGCTTGTTGCATTGGACCTTTCATAGGTTCAAGTAAGGTTGGAGACCTGCATGTCTTTCTCCATAGAATATCAGGACAGCTTTGACGTCTAGAAAACCCCCAATTAACAGAGCAGTAAGGTATCTGCTAAACAGCACCTCCTTCGAGCTTTTACCATCAATAGCATCTATTTCTCAGCAGGGCCCAAACCAGAAACGATTTGTTCTGTAGTCCCAGTAACTAAGTGGAAGAATCAACCGCCAGGCTCTGGCCCGCATGGACCGCTTCAAACAAAAACGGAATTGAGCCTGTGAAGTCAGGATGGAACTATTAGAAGTGGTCTTACAGTCCCCAATAGATAGAAGCCATATCGTATCAGTTGCGATTGTACTACGAGATAAAGTAATTAAGTAGACGATCTGTCAATAAGTGCTGATAGCTTGTGGGTATAACGAGTTTGGCTGTGGAGAGGTCTAGAGTCCGGTACAGCAGGACGATTTCATAAGAAACCATACTGGAAGCTGCACCAGTTATGCCACTCCTTTAGTGATGAGCATAGCAGCACTGCCTTAAGCCTGCAAGTTCCCAGTAGCCAAACCCAGAACCCGGACCGCTCCAAAAATCCGAAATCGAGCCCAAACACAGACAACAAGACTTCACGATAAAGTGCGATATCGGACACAGAAAACAAGCAACTGATGTTCCTTTGAGAAAATTCTCAGGTGTCTCTCATTGGTTGTAATGGTCTAACTGGTCATCGCACACGGGCGCACAGAGGCCGCTTTAACCTGGGTGCCATCCCAAATTTGCCACGGGCGCAAAGCTGAGACTCTATCAGTCTAGGTGCAACATTCATTTCACAGACTTTTGAGGATAAAAAGTGTGGTTTGGGGAAAGGGAAGCACAACGGAGGATATCTTGTTACTCGTAGCTTTATCCAGTGACTGTACCACAGTATGTTGACATAGAACTATGTCACAGACCCCACAGAGGCCCGAGCGTCCGCTTCTCATAAGCGAGAATGCTCCCTCATTATTGTGCACTCATGCTGTATCAGTAACGGAAAGTACCGATATCAGCATCAGCAGCGTTATCATGCTTGGTAGTCTTCCTATTGTGGACTGTCAAGAGTAGGCTTCTGTATCATATGTGGCGCCCACAGATATCTCAAGACTTGGTTGATCTTGAGACCACGACCAAAATTTCAACGGCATGCCTAACAGCCTCCCAGATCCTAGTGGAATGGCATGAACAGCTTCCGAGATTCCTGCGCGCCTCACAAATATACAGCCAGCTCGTAAGAGAACTACACAAGTCTTCAAGCCTTGGCAACAATAGTCCGAAACATGACACGCAGAGATAGGCGAAGGCATGGTTGTTCAAAAGACTTGGGGCCTGCCACCATAGCCTGAAAGGCGGTCACCAGATCGGGACATTGGTTCCACCGCGAGCCAGAGTGGGAAAGAAGAACACATTGCAATCAGCTAGTTGTAGTGAGCTGGGTTTGATGATAGACTAATCATCGGCAGGAAATGTGTATCTTGTCTCCATGAGGATCTCCATACGACAATATCATCAATTGGACGAGATACAGCACTGAGAAGATAGAGAACATCAACAAGTTATCTTTGGCCTTGACAGACCAACAAAATGCACCCGATCTCGCAGCAGCCTTGCGTCCCACGATACTGCGCCTACGCATCCGCCGCAAAGGTCACCTTTTTCTTACTGTTTATTTCTGTCAGCACCATAATCTTCACCACGGCAGCCCAGACCTATAGCTTGGAACAATTGCAGCTTACATCGACGGGAGGTTCTTGCCGTCTGCCTTGGGGGCCGGCTCGTCCTCAGAAATAAGCCTCATAGTATTACCATCATACTCAGTGATGGCCATGTGGGCAGAACCATTTTTAAAGATGAGCTTTGTGGGAGCCCCCTTTTGCATTGCGCTCTTCATTGCTGTGGCTGGGTTTGGCTGCTGAGCACCTGCTTGCTTCGTTTCTGGGATCATTGCAATCTTCTTCCTGATTTTGAAGAACTTTGAGAGTGCGATGTGGTCACTGTTGAGTTCAGCCGCCTCTGCAACTGCTTCCCAGTCAACCTATGACAAGGGTTAGCCATAAATATACCCGGAAAATTATCTCTAATTATCAACCCCGGCTCAAAAGAGCATGATGAAACCAGGAACTAAACCTGGACCAGAATACCTGCGGCAGACTATCAAGATCCGGAAAATTACAGAAAAGTCCTGAAAAAAAATCCGACTTGATGAACGTCAGTGATACCGATAAACCAACAGCTGAAGACGAGAGGAACTCTGATGCACGAACTTGTCGGATATCATTACTCAAGGATCAAAAGCTCTTCTATGTTAATGAGACGAATCTCATGAATGGGTGGGCCCATTAACTAAGAACCCTATTCAGACCAAAGACAGATTAAGCATGCTTGCTGGCTTTCGTTCAGGGAGCATATGGTCTTTCTGTCGATCAGATGATACCATGGATTTCATAGACACTCGGCTAGCCAGTCAAGTTTCTCACTCAAGCGGTTTATCCGAGATGGTGACAGCAATGATAAGACATGGAAGAGTGGGAAGAATGACAGCGAGATATTCAGCTAGCCGTCCAGCCATGTTGCAGGAACTGTACCTATCAGCTTTAAATATATGACTGTTGTCTATGGATGAGCCGCGGCACGGATAGCTGATTCTTGGATCTTCTGTCGATGGACCGGACGATATTCTCGATGGTTAAGGGACACCTATTCATAGAAACAGATCTATCCACGGATGCCGAGACTTGATGTTTCGCTCGCAACATAGCTGTATTCCACAAGTTGACAGCGTTGCTCTAGAGGTCAGCCACAGCGGTGTATCGTGTGTTGGGAGAGACCCTGTAGCACCTCTCGACAAAGGCTGCTTGCACATCGGTTCTAGACAAGAAACTGAGATTCTCAAAGCCGAATGCTAGGAAAACATCTGAGAGCGTCCATAGGAGTATTGATAGTGCATTGAGAAGAAGGATACTAGGGTTACACTTGTCCCCCTGGTGCATGCGTACTTTGCGACACGACGACACAGTAAAACTCACCCGCAAGATACCGCCTTTAATGTTGTCCAATACGTGAGATAACATTTGGGCCTCTTGGTCTGTGAGGACGTGGGTTGCTTCAGATTCCATTTTGATCCTGTTAGTTTGGTGTCGTGGTTTTGAGTTCGTCTTAACTTAGGTGTGGCTTTTGGTATGACTGCAGACTTCGGCATCAGCTTGACAGCTCTAGACGGTGACTGCACGTTTGCATGAAGCTTACCTATCGTTTGAGATGAGATCGTTATTTGTAGCTGTTCTGGTGCGAGATGTCAGTGGGTATCGCGCTTGGGTTTGGTCGAGTTCAATTTTCGGGTGTCGACCAGAGTTCGCAGGACCCTAACGAATACTTTGTGGGTGTACTACGGGACAAGGTTCACATCATCAAACATGGATTGAAATTGGATGTCAGGTTGGCAATATGACCAGATGTCTGGAGGAAGGCTTCTGAGTTGAAAATCAGAGGTAAAAATCTGGTACGGAAGAGAATGGGGGATTTACGGAGACGGAAAACCTACACGATGATCACACATGGCTATTTTCAGCCGAATTTTTGGAAGCTATGTTTAGACACATCCACGAACCTAACCTCACAATTCAATCACCCCTGCTATGACCAAACCGAAGCTGGGCGTGGGCAGGTAAATACAGCCTAATGCAAACATGATAGAGAACCACTGCCACAGATGCTCATCCGTTCTTTTTTAAAGCAGGCCGGAAGAGAGCTTCTAATTATCCCAAGAAGGCTCCATCTTTACCCCAGGTTCTGCCTTTATAATCGGTGAAGGCGGCGAAGGATATTCACTGCCATTTTGTCCAGAGAAAGCCTCTTGCTCCAGATAGGGGCTGGGTTCGAGAGTCATCTGGTGTAAACTGTTTGCCTCCGCACTGCTCTCAGGCTCTAGAAACGGCCCTACTTGCCCTAAATACGGCTCCTCCTTGATCAAGGGTTCTGGCTTGATTGTAGGCTCGATACCGTCCATGGGCATTGGTTCTTCCTTGACGGCCACCGGAGCATCATCACTAGATCTTGGTTCACGTTTGGGGGGCTTCTGAGGTTTCGGCTTCTTGTTGCGTGGCACAGCGGATCTTGGTTTGCGAGGAGCTGGTGGGATACCCTCCATTTGTTGCTTGAAGCGAGAAAAGCGCATTCGAGCTGCGTGGCCGTTGGTAATGTCGAGCTGCCCAGCCACATTGTTCCAGTCAATCTATCCGGAACAGTTCAGTGCCAGATTTAAATTACTCCAGCAAAGAAGTCTTACCGATTTGAGATCCAGTTGCTTCAAGATGGTGTAGAGGAACTTGGCGATGGCGCCATCTGTTGGCATAGTCCTATTTCTTCGGAGGCTCGCCAGCTTGACTGATGGATCTTCCTTGAAGATCCGCGGCTGATGTGTGGATGCTGTTCGATGTGGTGATTGCAGTTCTCTTACAGTATTGGATAACAAGCTTGATCGCACAGCTAGTGGTATTGCTGATGGTACCGATGGCGTTCTAGTTGATCTTAGAGGAAGTGAAATGGGGTGATAAATCCTAGAAATAAACGGTCCGGTGAACGATGGAGCCACGGCAGAATGATGTTTCATTCAAAGCTGTACGCAGACTTTGTTGCTTGCTTGCCGGCATGCATAACAAAGACTCCGGTTTTTTCACTACAGTTTTGACAAATATGAGCAAGGCGACCGCTAGAGGGAACTCTCTAGCCCTTATTGTCGGAAGTACACAGTATCGTTCATTCAGTATCTGATCCTCTACAATTTACGGAGGAACACTGAGGATGCCGTTCGTCACTCCCTTGTTTGACGGGCTGATGCAGAACCTAGCCAGCATTTTCGCATTAGAAACACGCCTGATGCATACATACTATTGAATGGCCTTTTGGTGGGAACAGAGGAATCTCATACGATTGGGAACTCTATAGCTGGTTTCGCTTAGATGATCAATTAACTCCAGGTTGGAATACTTTATTCCAGAGAGGGGGTTATCCTGATCCCGAAGAAAAAGCAGTAATCTAAGCTTGTTGAACATATTTCGAAAGGATAATTAGAATACTTCTCATGAACAGAAGAAATGCTGTTGTTGTGGGATAGTGGGGGTTCAGTACCTTCTCCCTGCGAGATTCGTACAGGATAATTTCCTGGGCTAGATGCCTCTGGACTTTGCGCCATCACGAGCCGTATGGAACTACCCAGAAACCTCCTAATTATTTCATACGACAATGAAAGGGCCTTGGCTTTTCAAGTCGCCTCAAGATAGGTATACCTTGGTGCCAACCTGTGCAGCCGATTGAAGTTAGATGGAGTACCTATATACACTAGGTTCTTATATCAGTAGTACTGTTGGAAGTGCACGGTGTAAGTCGGTAATCTCCAGCACTCTGTCAAGCAGCCAAACTCTGTCGTGGAAACGAATGGCCTTTGGAACCTGTCTTCACCATCAGTCCGTCTGCTAAACCGTTAAAATTCTGTAAGCTGTATTTGACGAAGCGCCCCTCGGGAGGGATTTTCCCTTGCACCTTGTTGCATACACTAAACAAAACTCCATTCCCTCTCCGTTCGAAGGCCATCGTGGTACTTGTACTGTAATTTCCACGCCCGGGGTTGGAACCGAGGAACTCCCTGAAAACTCCATAGTTCAAGCTTAGTATTTTACTGACTCATGTCGGGCTGAATACATGATATCGCGGGAGAACGGATCTTGGTGCTCTTGGTGTCGACCATGTTGGCGTGCTCGCGAAAGAATAGCAGGAAATATCCATGAGTGTTTCTGGTTGAATCGAAGGGGAATGACGACGCCGGCAGCGACAGGTTTCTGGTCGCTCTAGAGACGTCATTACGAAAGAGAGTGAAAGGATCTATAGAGCAGAACCTGAGAGATCATCCTGAGCGTCGAAAACCGATGAAACAAGGATCAAAGATCTCAAGTCCGCTGCCGACTCGAAGTCATTGGGATGAGCCGGCGCAGCAACGCACTGTCCAGTCAATATATCCAGGAGATGGATCGACTTGTTCATGAGACTCTGGTTATTCGGTTTGATGTTAAGGTGCTTCGTAATAGATGAGCTGGGAATTCGGTACAGCAATGAGAGTCTTATAATTTCGCCTGGGCTTTACTCGAGGGCCACAACATTCACTTTCACAACCCGACCATAAAATACTGCTCGCCACCCATGAGCTACCCGGCTACACTTCTGCCTTATCATTACAAGATCAACCCTCAACTTTCCACAACCAACGTTCTCACACCGGTCTTTTAATCTTTCAACAACAACCATTAAGATAACCTCAATATTACAATCTCAAAACTACTCAGCGAACAAATCTTTCAATATCCACTACCTTCATAATGGTTATGACATGGAATGCTGAGACGAAGTCCAAGGTGAGATTTTTCCCACTCACTAAGCATCACTTCTGCTGACGATTCATAAGCTCTTTTTGGCTGTACTTAAGGTTCATTCCATCCAAATCGACTATGATGCTGTTGCGAAAGAGATGGGACCAGGTAAATTCCCTCGTCCTATATCATCTCATCCTCTTCCCTCGTCAAACCTTTCTTTTCGAGCCCTTATTAATCACCCTTGCGTATAGACTGTACTGCGAAGGCCCTAAAACACCAATTCAGCATCCTCCGCAACTCCATCAAATCCACCGCCCCCCCTGCCGCCGACAAGTCCAAAGCGACTGTTCAAAAGAGCGCTGCTCAGAACACCGACGCCGCACCTAAGAAGAAGCCCGCCGTCGCTACGGCTAAGAAGAACGACGGCCTTCCAGCCGAAAAACCTACCGCAACCGCCACCACCAAGAAGCGCGGTGCCGACGCGATGGATGACGGAACCGTCATCTTCGACTACGACGCCGCCGCCGCCAAGATCGAAGCCACCAAGAAGCTTCTTGGAATGCGGAAGAAGGTCAAGGTCGAGGAAGGCGCTGCCGCCGCCGCCGAGGAGCAGGATGGGGACGCGGAGGAGAAGTCTGTTGGAGGCGGGGAAGAGTAGCTTGGTCTCCTACGACCTTGGGCTCCTTCCTGCTTTCCTTCTGGTGCGGTCGCTAGCTTGAGGTTTGGAGTGAGTTCTTGGCGGTTTCTTCTTGTTCGGGGGATCTTTACTGCGAGGGGAGGAAGTAGTGGTATGGGCGTGTGTTTTTAGCAAACTGCGGTGTTTTTCTCTTAGGTGGATAAGTCTTTGTGATGAGATGAATGCAATGCAGAGATTCTAGGATTAATTCAATGAGATGCTGTGATTTTTTTATGCTGGTGGTAGGATTGTAGACGTAGGCTTGTAGAAAGGGTGCGTTCATTGCGTAATGTGCATCAAATGACTGTATTGTGTGTGTGTCTAAATACTAGCTATCGTACAGGAATGGTTGCGTCCCCTTGCGGTGATAAAGAAAGTTGAGATTGTGCTAGGACGGGGGCGTGAGGGAAATGGATGGGCGGGTGCGTGCGTGATGGGAAAGGAGCTTGGCGTAAGAAGAGAGGGAGCTGCGTTAGACAAAAGCAACCTCCGTAGACGACAAGGCACCCATCGTAAGACGGAAGTAATCTTGCGTCAAAACCTCGCAAAAAAAACCCGCCCATTCCCCTTCCCTAAGCCAATACCTCCTCTCCGCCCTCCTCCTCTTCCGCTTCCGCCGTCGCGGCGTCCTCGTCCTCGTCGTTTGCGTCGTCGAAAGCGGTATCTACGCCCTCGTCGACTTCTTCGGCTTTGATCTTGATCGCGCTGCTCTTGGCCTTCTTCTTTTTCAAGGGCGAGGCCTCGGACTCGCTGCCTTCGTCTTTCACGCCCTCGGTTCCGTCATCGTCCTCGCTGCGCGTGTCATCAGTCTCGCTTCTCGCTCTCACATTCGCAAAAGTAACAGCAACAGCAAAGAGATGACTTACCTTGACGCGCCACGCTTACGTTTGCCGCCGGACTTGGGCGTTCCTCTAGCTTTGGTGATTTTCAAGGGGCTGGAATTTGGGGTGCTGGATTTTGGCTTGGAGACGGCAAAGTGGGTGGAGGAGCCGTTGGTTGATTTTGCGAGGGAGCGGATGCGTACGAGACGCTCGGAGATTGCGCGGGGGGTGGGGGTTTCGAGGTTGGTTGCTGTGAGAGGAAGGGGGTTAGGTAGGGGATTTGCGGGGAGGTGTGGGGGAAGGGTGGTGGTGGGAGGATGTAGGAGGGGAAAGAGGGGCGGATGAGGACTTACGCCATGCTTTCGCGACTTTCTTAACGTCGACGGTGATGGCGGAGGTTTCGAGGATTTTCAAGAGAAGCTGCGATGCGGGTTAAGAAAGAGACTAAAATGGAAGTTTAGAATCTTACGATCTGGTCGGTCTCTGCAGTCCAACGAATAGGCATTTTAAGAGCGATTAACGGTGATTTCGTGATTTGAGTTTTGGTTGATCTTGAATGAGGGTTTAGCAGAGATTAAGAGATCGAGTCAAGGAGGGGAGAATGACGGAAAGATAATCTGAGAGATGAGATGCAACATACTTTTGCGAGTGTATGTGGTGGTTAAGCTGTGCAAGCTGGTTGTTAGGTGCGAAGCTGTGGTTGAGAGCGAGGTTGAGGTAGGGTTTGGGACGAAAGTGTGAGGTTGGCTGGAAGAAGGAAGGTTTGAGGTTTTAGTTGGGCGCGGGGTGTTGAGCAAGGTGGTTAGGGTTTGCTGAGTTTGAGAAACGGTAGAGAAGATGTGTTGTATAGAATAGTACTAAGATTGTTGCAGGCAGAATCTTGGTGAATGTATTAGGAGAATATGTTAAGAGATCGAGTATGCGTATGTCGTTTTGCAGCACGTATAGAGTACTTCTCGATCCAACCTTGGCTTTGGATTGCATGTATTAGGTGTAAGGGTATATTTTCCATTCAGTCAGTCAGGTACAGAGTGGGAAGTCTCTGGCAGAACCCATGGTGGCATTTTCGGCAAAGGGAACAAGCCGAGCATTTCCATTGCTGGGAAAAGCCTACGCCGTTACAAGGCCTTGACTAGAAGCGCAGATCAAGGAGCGGAAACGCTTTTGAAGCAACCAGGTTCTGATAACGGCAATTGGCAAAAGCCCTAATTAACGGCATCTAATCATCGAGCATCGGGGCATGTCGTCGAAAGCTGACAGACAGGGATTCTCTACCCCCTGAATGCCGGTAGCGAACTACTGTAGCGGCACCAGCACATCAGGCTACGTTAGCCCGGCAACTCTCCTTCAACTTCACCTGTCACTTCCACAGACCTCTGTATCTCTCTGTATCTGCCATTCAACCCATGAGCCACTTAAGCCTGCTGCAGAGCACCCTTGAGGAGATTGCAGGATGCTGGGGCTTCAAGCAGCGGTGTCACATTCCGTGCTGGGAAGTCCAAGCGCTGACCCCGCGGATTTTACGCTGGGTGATACTTGGCAGACACAGCGTGGATGTGTGATGGGTTTCCCGGTATCGAACCCGCTTGGGTTGTCTTGGGTTGTCTTGTGTTATCGAGGGAAATATGATAAAGGCTTTGTGCGATTACATTCGTGACGGGGCAATGTTGGTGGCTGCAGGCTGTTAGAGTGCATGCAGGTACGTGTTTGCTGCGTCGACGCGACGCATCGCAAGGATGAGCTACTGGGAGTACTCGAACGACATGGGCAATGACTTGAGATCTGCCATTTATTATTGTTGAAATACTGATACATAGCGCTCGCGCGGTTAATTAGCCCTGCTAGATAACTTGACAGCTTTGTTGTTGGCACACCATGTCGTCTCGGCGTAGACTCTGCGTCTTGACCATGCTCTGAAGCTATTCGAAGCTCGCTAGCTTCTTCATCTTCGACGCTATCACGGCATGAGAATCCTGCCACCTAGATTGTTCTACCTCTAAATTCTTATTGGAAAAAAAAGAATGATCTTTAGATTTCATCATTATCCTGTCTTGTACCATATCATTCTGGCTGAGGTTCCGGAGCCTTCTTTGAACTAGCTCCGACGGTACCATTCGACAAACCACAACTGAGTGTGTTGATCTTGACTTTCGTCACATCATACTTCTTCAACCTCTTCTTTACGACCACGCAATGCAGAAAAGCTAGATTCTTCAGCTTTTACACTCTTGGCATTGTTCAGTGACAAAGCAAGCCAACTAAAACTCATTACATCTTCTACTACACTTGAAGTTCGAACAAACAAGTAAGTTCCATAGATCCTCGAGCTTGCCTTAACCTCTTCATTCTGCGAACGCTTCTCATATTTTTCTTACAACCTAATCATATCGCCCTCTCGACAACCCACGTTTATCTCCCTCTTTGTTATATTTTTTACGGTCAACCAATGATCATCTCGAATTTTCTAAAGCTACACTTTTCAGATGGGGGAATCTCACTTCACTTGATGATCACCCCCTCTAACCACTGCTCTCAGAAAGCTATTCACAATGCCGAAGGGACAGAAAATTGTCGACTGGACGCCCGAAAATGAGGCAAAACTGTTCTACACTATTATCGCGGTGCACGATATTAAAGTCGATAACTCTAAGGTCGCCAAAGCTTTCGGTAAGTTTTATCCTGATCCTACTCTAAGTCTAATCGGTGTTCCATCTCCGGCCACTCAACAATCACACCGCATCCAGACCTCACGTTGTTTCGCCCCACGATAAACCTACTAAATATTGTTTCCAGGTCCCAATGTACCCGCCTCTTGCATTGTCACGAAAATGAAGGCTTTGAGAAAGAAGGCCGCAGCCATGGGAATTATCCCCTCACCCACTCCGGTGACCAACAGTGCACAGACCGTTATTGCAACCAAAGTAAAGAAGACTGAGGTAATCAAGTTCCATGGTAGCAAAAAGTCTATAACTGACAATTCGAAGCAGACCATCAAAGAGGAAGATGGCTCAGAGCAGGCAATTACGCCCCCCGAAACTTCTGACGATGCGCTTGCGCCAACACCTGCAACTCCTACTACGAAGAAGACCAAAGTCATCAATGGTCGCGTAAAGAAGCCTCGCGCTTCGCCACGAAAGACGGTCAAAAAAGACTACAAAAACATGGAGGATCCTTTCGTTGAGATGGAAGATGTCAAAGACGAGAACGGAGAGAATGTCTTTGGCGGGCCCGAAGAATCGGGAAGCGAGGACACAGTCTTGACTGATGGGGAGTTCGAGACTGCTGCCGAGGAGGAAGTCATCAAGGTTGAGGAGGAGGCATGAGCAGGCTTCATGAAATGCGGTGGTTTCATGGATGATGGTCAACGTTGGAACTTGTGCCTATCGCGTTGGTCTTAGAATTTTCGATGTAGCGCAGGCGGATTCAGATGTACTTTAGTCTACCGTAGTCGGTCTTCCTGCGCTGGAGAGCAATCACCAATGCCATCCTGCAATTTTTCTCCCTACAATATTACTTCCTAAGAAAAATTCCGACGACAACGACAACCAAACCACCCCCTCACCCCCCAGCCACCCCTCAACCAATCACCCTTACCCAATCTCCCAAAATCGTCGCCATCACAAATCCTCAATCCTTACTATCAACACGCTCCCTATCCGTCGCCCAGCCAAATGCCGCTGCCCATACAAAGGTACAGGGATCCACGCGTATAGTGCGTGCAGCCCGCGTTCCGCGGTTTCACGCGTTCTCGTGTGATCCCTGTATCGAGACCTGCAGAAAAAGCTTCTTCCCCACGCCAATGTCAGCGATATGTAGTTTGGTGGTGATGGCTACCCTGCGATTTAGCATTGAGGGTTTGGCTGGATGCTAGAATGCGCCTTGGTAGAGGTAGAGAATGATGGCGGTTTGAGGCGGTGGTACTGTAGTGGGGATTGCTAGGCTCTACCAGGCCCGTCCGACACGACGCCATCGAGTACGCCGAACTCCGCTGGCGTCCCTTGAAACCCCAACGCAGGCACTGCAGGAACCCAAGCTACATATTTCTCCTGCAGCCACAAGCTGCATGCCACGACTGGGTTCCTGCAGGCGCGGAGCTGCAGCTGGACTCGTTGAGAGGGGTCTGGCGTAGGGTTTGAGGGCCAGGGAGGTGAGCAGGGATGGAGGATGTGAGTCATTGTGTGCTGTTGTGTGCAGATGGACTCTAGTAGTGGACGATAGGGGAGGAGATGCTGGGGGTTATTGGGGAATATTGGTGGGTGAGGTGGTGATTGGTGGGAAGGAGGGGGGCGTGGTGGGTTGGGTGTTGCCGTGGGGTGCTGGGAAAGAGGACTTGGGGATTTGATCTTCTTGAACATCTCATCTGCATTGCGAGCACATTTGTCGAAGACTCGAGCAACTCTCATTATCACCGTTGTCTTAACACAGCACCGACCTTCAACACCTTCAACACCCCCCCATCTTTCCACTCGAACAAAAAACTTTACAAACCGACCTCCTCACATTTCCGCCACACCCATATCCAAGAAGTGAGTACCACTCTCTTTGCCCGCACAGCCTAGCACAACACTTCCTCGCCTCTACATCCTGCAAACTACGTTGAACATCACACTTACAACTTTCATCAGACACAGCACTGCACAGCACAAACATCACAAACTCGAGTGCTTACGCTCGACATCTCACTAGATCCTTGAACGATACAATACCAAATAGCAAGGTTCAACAAGATGCCGATCGACTGGAAGTCGCCGGAGGCGTATCAGCGTTTGCTGGCGGCTATTATGGCGGCGCAGGATGGGATGAAGGTATGTGTGCTTATTGGTTCTTGGTGTCATTGGGTTTTTGCGGAGCGTTGGGGTGTTTGATGTTGGAAGTTTTTTTTGGTTGCAAGATTGGGTGGGTTTTGTATATGGGTTGGTCGAGGCTCGACGTCTGGAAGTATCTTATGGCTGGTCTATGATCGCTTTTGTCTGATCCTTTATACCTGATGTCCCTCTGTTCTTTTCGACCAGTTATGCTGTATCTCGCAACTTCACTGCCAATGTCTCCTCTCGTCTCGATACCAAATTGCTGTTTCCCCCCTAATCCTCCTTCATCGATCATACTTTCATACCTTGTCATCCTCATCTTACCATGTCTTAACCCTTTTTCCCTTCAAGCTTCTCCTTCGCCTTTAGTGCCCTTTATCCGAACCAAAAACTAACCACCCTCATCTCTACAGCTCGACTACCGCCGTATCGCCAGCATGTATGGTCAAGGTATGTCCCACCACTCTCCTAAGACCTTCCCATCCACCTTCCCACCTCCCCACCTCCTCTCCTCTTCTCTCCACACCTTATCTCCTCTTCCTCCCACTCAAACCCCCCTTTCCCTCCCGTCCACCAACTAAACCCCCCTCCCCCCAACAGGCGCAACCTACGACTCAATCGAAGGCCGCTTCCGCATCATAAAACGCGAAGCCACAACCCTCCGCTCCGAAATCGACTCCGGCGCCCGCGACCCCGCTCCCGCCCGCGGCACTTCCACCTCCACCACCACCACCAACAACAACTCCTTCGTCTCCACCACCACCTCATCCCAGCAATCCACCACGCCGAAAAAACCAAAAAACCCTGCGAAGAAAAAGGAAAGTGTTTTGGGGGGCAGGGTGAGCAAGAATGGTACGCCGACCAAGAAAGGCAATGGGAGGGGCATCAAGGCCGAAGGAGTGCCTGATGAGAATGGGAATGAGGGGATGGTGAAGGATGAGGATGTTGAGGTTATGGAGGGGGCGTGGGCGGCCTTGGAGGCGGATGGGGGGATGGGGTGGGATTTCCACGGGGGGCTGGAGGCGTAGATGCGGTCGTAGGGGGAGGGTTGGGAGATGGTCGGATGATGTATCGCCGTTCGCGAGAGAGGTGCGGGTTCAGATAGGATATGGTGATGATAACGAATGGATAAATCTTGTGGATGATGGTGACGATGCTGGACTCGTGTCTCCTGTATTTGAATATTGTGAGTGTGGTGGGCGTGGGATCTTCCGTGTTGATGAGGTGAGGTAAGACTTCAATGTGATTAATATAGCCCTTAGGAGAGGGGAGGTAGATTATGAGGGGTTGGCCGACTTTGCGTGGGGAGAGCGAGGTGGTTGTGGGGGTCGGTCGGAGAGCTTGCCATTGTTGTATGGACAAAATTCGCAAAACACACTTTTTTTTCCTGGTTCAATGGCTCATCAGTTCCCCTCTCTCGCTTCCAAAATTTTCACTTTCCATTTTCCACCCTTCCTCAACGGTTCCCCCCACACTCATCTCTCACCTTCCACCACCCAACACCCCACCACCCTCTCACAACCCCCCCCCTCCATACCCCACTTCCCACAACCTCAGGCCCCCCTTTCCATCCCTCAAACCCCAGTTTTTGTACAATCTCAAACCCCCTTTCCCCTTTCTAAAACACCTCGCTTTCGCATCATGAGTGCAAATTCGTTGAGGTTGGGGATGGGGTGGTATATGGGAACATGAAGGGGGCGGGGAGATTGGGGGCAGGGCCGGCAGATGGAGGTATTGTGGTGGTATTAGGATTTTCCTCGCGGTGATGGCAAGGAGAGGCTGCGCGTTTCTTGTAGCGAAACCATCATCGGGTCAACGTCCTGCGCCTTGGTACAAAGGGTTTGTTTCTTAGGATGGGGGTAAATATAGAGGTGGGGTGGGTGTTGGGAGACCAGTATCCAGCGTTCAACGCCCTTTTCAGATCTGGGAGGTTGCTGTACGTAGATGTGGAGGTGAATAGCGCTAAGGCTCAGTATCGTACCCCGTGTCATATGAACGGAGAAATCAATTCTTGTGGCTAATATTTCTAGTCTTAGCAGCTTTGAACCGTCGTTTGAAGATTACAAGGGTATATTCATGAAGAATGGTAACGAGGGGCAGCTTCGATGTTTGTCGGTTATGCTGTGGGTTTTTGAGACGTTTGTGGTGGGGACGTGGTGGTTTCAAGGTTGTTGGTGTGATGGTTAGCACAATCGAGTCGTAAATGGCACGGATTGGAAACGTCCTTCGCGACGATGAGTTGAGGTTTTGATATGGTGATGCTCTGTGGCGGACTGGGTATTGCTTTCAAAGGCGGTTGGAGGTACCACAATTCGTTGCTCCTTGGAGAGCCCTTCACGCAAGGCTAGAAGCACGGTGGCTCTCAGGGTGTAAGGGGTTGAGTAGGTGGATGAATGTAAGAAGACAGTAACAAGAACGAATCGAGGTAAATCATATAGGTCCCTACTCGACTTCAAGCATGAACAGCGGAGGATTTTGGAAAGCGAACTGATGTGAAAGGAGTGTGCTAGCCAGAACCAACGGCAAAAATACAAGGCTCGCCCACCTATCTCTAACTTCTGTTCCTCAATCCACAGACTTGGTTGCATGGATGGAAGAAGTCCACAGCGCTTTGGGTGAAGTCTAAGGCCTCGGTTTGCCTATGAGCCTACCTAGTGGTGCTGAGTAGGCCCAAGCACATAGGTGTCGCCCACAGATTGATTACGCGCCATACACTGGCGGTTCATAACCTTGACGCTGAACAGTGCGATATCGCATGAAAAGAAAGACTTTCAAGGAACATCGGCATTAGTTCGAAGTAGGTAATGAAGAAACAGAGCGGCAGACGCGCAATTACCACTCCTGGCTGAGGAACATCATCTCTGTTTTAGGGATATCAAATGCAAGTTTCTTCGTTAAATGGCAAGTTGCGTGAGTAACAACATTCGAAGTCCGCCTCTTGAATTGCTTACATAAAAGCAAAGCGACAAAGTTTAGTATAGCAAGTAATTGATATCTTTCTTTAAGCTTGCAAGAGTAGAGAGGATTTGGCCTAGCATTGGAGACGAGTGGAGAGAAGTTAGCGTCGCCCACTCGTTATAGGATGACTGGGATAGTAAACCTGCATGACACTCGTCACGGATCTGAAGAAGGTAAAGACGATTGTAAGAATAAGTATCAAAACTGCGATCCAGAAGATGTACCATTGGACCCATTTACACCGGTCGGACAACCACTGAGCGAGGACTTTAGGCTCAGAGTCATCGTAGGCCTGTTGTTAGTTATTTCCGCTCCGGCCGAAGCCGGCTTGGCGCTAGGGATATTTATCCTTCCTCCCACTTCTTCCTTCCTCCGTATGTTCTACCTACTAGATAGTTCAACCAATATATCTACATGCCTATCTGCCCTCATGTCCTCGTATACCAAGACCGATGATGTTGGAAATAGGGGAGTTGGTAAGTTCCGCCTCATAAGGCTGGTAGGGCTGGGGCCCGCTAGTATGTAGCGTTTTCACCATCCATCTCCTAAGTAGCCTCCTAACAGCAACAACCAACGTATCTAAAGGCCCCCATATGACCTCGTATTCCAATAGATGATAGCTTCAAGTCTCCTGCGAGAGGACCTATGGTATCTGAATCTCGTTTCCTGACGCTTTCGAGTCATTTCTTAGATTTTGCATTGGCTCTTGGCAGTCGCAAAGCACGAGTCTGCAATTTCTCTTCAAGCAGGTCCATTTGCAAGTATTTAACTACATGCTTACAATTAGTATGGGATATTCTTTTGAATATAGGTTATTATGTTAGTCTGTTCTTGACTTTGATCCACAGATACACCAAATTAAGAACGTGAGATTAGCTGAATCCGCTTTCAAAGGCGGTACGCAGAAGACGCCTAAGAAATGATTATCAAGTTTGTCAAGAACTTCTTCGTTGTATGGAAACAGATATGGAAATCGGTAGCCGACGCTCTGATATCAGATACAGCCCCTGATAGGTTACAAGCATAACAATAACGATAGCGATTGAACTGATGGTCGAGATTCTTGTGGTCCGTTGAATCACATGAAATCGCCTCAGAATATCAGTCTCTTTTCGAACGAATTAAACTCAGACGTAAGCTCCTTCGAGATTAGCTTCGCTTACTTTGTGCTCTGTTCTTTCCGAAATGGGTGCGCGAAGAATAAGTATTATTTCCCCCAACTTCCTCTACCTCACAGGACTACCGTGTCGGAGAGCATATATACAAATCATGGCTCAACCGGATCCCTTGCAAATTGCCAATCATTTGCATGCCGCTGCAGATCAGATAGGACTATTCACCACTTTGTCCGCTGATTCTAAGGCCTCAATACTGCAAAGAATACTCGACGACATCGATCGATTTCGCAGCGATATAAACGGTCTTGAATCTAAGCTCGCAATCGTGTAAGCTCATGCCCGAACACGAAGATATTTAAAGCTTACATTTATATGAAAAGCGATCACAACACCCAAGCGCGTCTCTACAATGCCTTCATCACTAGCCGTCAGACACCTTTAGATGCTATGAAGACATTAGCAGACACGGTGCCAGCTAGCTTCCCAATCAATACGGCTCAGCTTGCGACTATGTCAGGTACAAGAAATCTTTCGTGCATAAGAATTATTGATTATACTTACGAGTCTTTAGCTACTCAACTCCTCACACTGTCTCGTGCATACAATCTACCGGAAAACGGAACAGTAGACGAGCAACGCAGAAGATTCAGGCGTTTCATCGGAGTAGTAAGGACTGTTTAGCAGGATACTGGAAGGATTAAAAATGGGATTACAAGGAAATTGGTATCTTCTACAGTGTTACAAAATCCGTAGCTTTCAAGACTTGATCTCTGAACACCAGAAGGTACGGCATCTGATTCCAACTTCTAATCTGCAAAAAATTCTTCTGATCCTTATAGAGCCAAGAGCTTGCGGGGTGGTTTATCAAAAGCCTTGTGGTCTTATGTGCGGCAGCCGCAAGTCCAGCCAACTAAGTGGCGAGCATGCATGGCCGCCTCGCCTTATCAGCCTGTTGTAGCACCCTGCCCGGTCTTCTTTTTCTTATGGGCCAATCGTTTACCAACACAACGCTGTAAGTAGGACAAAGCTTTGACGAACCGAAATATCCATTCCTCTTGAAGCATCATATTTCTGGGCGATGATGAATCGGGCCCACCGTGATGCCAATCGTAGCTAATACATGCTTGCTATTCATTTCACGTCATTCTATGTCCATTGCTAATTACATCCTGAAACCCCTCTATGACACCAGAAGTGGAAGCCTCGACCCTAAAATGGTCACAGGACTATCAGCTCCCAAACCTAAAGTATGTATCATTACAAGCGAGGCTAATAGGGAGCGCTCCCGAGATTCTTCCGATCCTTTCATGCCTCGCTTTATCGAATCTTTCAGTCATAGATGTCGCACTTGGTATTGATCCCTACAACCACTTCGGCGCCCCACCTCCTCCCAGCAAATTCCTTCAGCAATCACCTAAACCTCCGCAAACTCTCCTCCATCCCCATCCCCCCCATCACCGCCTCCAGCACCCTCTCATCCTGCGCCCTCCTCTCCACACATAATTCCACAACCCTCCCCACCAACCTTCTTGGCACACACACCACCCCATCCTCGTCTCCAACAATAACATCATCCGGATGGACCCACAGCTCGTCTTTGAACTGCACAGGCGTGTTGATTTCCGATGCCCGCGTAAACGAGGAGGCACCGAGGATTGATGGCTCACGCGCGAACAGCTGGTGTGTGCAGGCGTGTTAAGCCTTTGCGAACTACTGTATCTCCACAAAAGTATCCGAGGGCGAAAAAGCTTACAGGCAACCCCAACCCCCGAATTTCCCCAATGTCCCTAAATCGCCCATTCACTACCACGCCCGCCGCTCCCAGAACTTTTGCGCGAGCGGCCATGAGCCCGCCGAAGCAGGCGGAGGGGAGGCTGGGCGGCTGGGAGATGAACATGATTTTGCCGGGGGCGTTGGAGTCGGCGAAGTGGGTTGGGGGGGTGGGCGCGGTGGTGGAGGTTGTGGGGACCATCTGGGTGGTGGGTTGGGGGGTTAGGGTTTGCGTGTTTGATTTAGTGGGGGGCTTTTCGAATGGAAGGGCAAAGAGGATGAAAAAAAAGGAAAACAGCCGAAATCTCATCAAAACATAGAAATCACTTCTCATCCACCGACATTCACCCCCCCACCCCCAAAACCCAAAACCCAAAACAGAGAACATCTAACAACCAAAAAAACCACAACACAAACCTTAACCGTCACCACCCCCCCAATCACCTTGGTCTCGCCCCCGCCCCCGCAACCCTGCCGCGTCGGACTCCACATCGAGATCCCATCCAAATACCCACCGTACGGGTGTTTGAGCTTCACGAGTGCATCGCCAATCTACTACCCATCAACAACCATATCAACAAATTATCCTTGAAGTATTATAAGCTTGGTTGGATGGGGAATTTACGTCACAAGAAGAAAACGGCCGGAGAGAGTCGATTGGGGTTGCCATCCTACTGAATGTGAATGATTCGCATTATCCTTTTTCTTTGAAGAAAATTAAGTTGGGGTGAAAGGGTGCTGAATGAAGGAGAAGGATTTTTGAGAAGTTGAATACGAAGGGATCTTAGTTGAGGACGTAAAGTGGTGTACTGTACTGTAATATAACGCTAGCCCCTATTCTAAGTGCCTGCCTAGCTAGGGCCGCAGGGCGGCTTCTTCCTCCAGCTTTGTATCTTCTTTTTCAACACTTGGAAACCGTCAAACTTGCGTGCACGTTGAGAGCCCTGTCAGGCTATAAGATACATGATACTTTTCATGATCATGTAGGAATGCGACGACAAATCGTCGTATTTGACTTGTTTCATAAACTGCTAAGCCATAATGGACACAGATTGCCTCCAGAGCACCTACACACTCGGATGTGACGTCACGTGGAAACCTTCTCCAATTGCAAACCGCTCGTAATGTTCCCAAACTTTGCATCCCAGAGATCCGAAACATACGTACTCCTCGGCAGCCATGGCGCCTTATCTCCTGTCCTTGGCAACTCCCCCATCCCCCTCATCACATAGGTCGACGTGATATTCAGCGCTGGCACGGATTTCATTCCCTCGGTATGCTCTAGCCGTGGCACCGCGGTCGTGAAGCCTTTATCCCTCATAGACTTTAGTAGCCTGCACACCAGCAGCGCGGTCGCGTCAGCGCCGAGCGTCCAGGACGCATCTGTGTAGCCAATGACCGTCGCCATGTTTGGCAGATCTTCCAGCATACAGCCTTTCCAAAGATATTTTTGGCTAATGGTGATGGGAACATTATCAACGGAGATGTGGGCCCCCCCTGCGACCTTGATTTTAAGGCCTGTGGCGGTAACAATTATATCGGCGTCGAGCTTCTGACCCGAGGTAAGCAGTATGCCTGTTTCGGTCACGGTAGTGATGGTGCCGGTGACTACAGAGGCTTTACCTGCGCGCATGGCTTTGAAAAAGTCGCCGTCAGGGCAAAGACACAGGCGCTGCTCCAACGGATTGTAGTGTGGCTGGAAATGAGGGTCATACGGTATATTTTCTGGCAGCTGTCTGATAGTGGCCTTCTTGATCAAGTTCCTGGCGAAAAGAGGGTAAAAGGCGCAGATTTTGACGAGGAGGAAAGTTAAGACAAGGAATTTAAACCGTGTGATGCGATGAGCGATCCAGGATGGAAATAATTTATGAGCCCACTGTCCGAAAGGATCGATCGTTGGAATCGCTAGAATATAGCTGGGGCTGCGCTGAAGCATAATGACGTGCGAAGCTGTTTCCGCGAGCGTAGGAATCAGCGTCACGGCTGTTGAGCCGCTGCCGACAACGACAATTTTCTTATCCTTATAGTCAAATTCTTCAGGCCAGAACTGAGGGTGGACGATAGTTCCTTGAAAATTATCAATACCGGTTATCGCGCTGCTCAGCGCTTCGTCATAATCGTAATACCCAGTGCTAAGCACGACGAAGCGTGCGTGGAAGTAAGTTCTCTTGCCGTCTTCATCGACAAGCAGAGTCCACGTTTGTTGGTCAGAGGACCAATTGGCCGATATAAGCTTGCGGTGGAATTGTACTTTGCGATCGATGCCGTACAACGCGGCTGACTCGCAGATATACTTCCGTATCGACTCACCGTCGGCGATGGCATTCAGCTCTCCCCATGGTCGCCACTCGAAGCCGAAAGTGTAGAGATCAGAGTCGGAGCGGAAACCCGGATAACGGAAGAAATCCCAAGTGCCTCCTATATTTCCACGCGATTCTAGGATAGTATAACTTGCCGACGGTAGCTCTGTCTGTATTCGATAAGCCGCGTTAATTCCAGAGATACCAGCGCCGACTATGATGACGTCGATCGGTTTTTCGAGGACTTTGTCGGCGTTGCCCATAATACCACCTCAAGGAAATATGGGTTCGAAGGTTCTGCCTTTTTGATTGCATGGGTCGGATGCAGCGTATATAAGCGCCCAGTCTCACATTACAGCTGGCTACCCACGCCCTCCTACGTCGAGGTTCTATCGGGATTAGCATGTCAATACAGGCGCTAGCAGTACAATCAACGCGAATACAGGGTAAAATACGGGTAGAGTACACACTACGGAATACAGAGTTACGACAGCAAGGTATGCCATGCACAGAATCAATCGACCAATCCACCACATACGGCCATGCTCATACCTCAAACCCTGAACTATTGCCTTAGTCAGTATGTGCTGCATGGAATATGAAATTTACCAGACGATTCGTTTCGATCTGATGATCCTCGGTGTGACTCGTTGGGAGAGGGTACGCCTCCAAGGCTCCAATGCATGTTGGATCTGAGACAACCACCCATACATCATGATCAACATCCAAACCCCACCAACTAAGACTATGGCAAGATTTTGTTTCTGTTGTATATGCCCTCCAAAATCTGTGCCGAGAACGATTACCAGAGTCTCTTTTGACCTTGTTGAAATGCTTTCACTGAAATTTACAGTGGCAGAATATAAGAAGCCAGCCGCCAAGATTCTCATCACCACGCAGGACGTTTTTGCACAAGTGCTTTCAGGCTATGGATCAAACCGGCGTCTTACATTCTGCACATCTCAGCGGAATGGCTATTGCATTAAACGATTTGATCCGGGGGTTTAAATTTTCCATTAAGCTCCATAGTGAAATTCGAGAGTGGGTTCAAGAAATGCTGCACAATGTGTTTGGCTACGAGCTGGGGCCAGAAAACCGAAAGTTGGCTTTTCGCCATCGAGCTGTCGCGCTTTGTACTTCACCCCCGTTGTAGGGAATAATTCTTGGGTTGATATTGGCCTATCGTATTCGAGGTTGGCCGAGTTGCTTACCGCCTGATCTGGCATCCTTTGGCTAGATTGCCCGAGCCAAAGATAGTGGGCGCAACCAATCTCGAATGTACTTGCTATGATCTGATACTCGATGATTATCTCTGTAACAAGGTTGCTCAATCACATGGTTTATACGGTCCGTTCTCAATCGTCATGTTGAGCACCTAACATTCAGCTCATAATTTCAGTTGTGAGGATAGCATCCTCTGAAGCTCATGTGAAGAACTTGGAATCTTGACTGACCCTTCTTAAATCCGTAATGCACTCATTAGCTGACTTTTTAGAAGACTGCAGTCATCAAGGAATTTCTCCGCCTCTCCTACGGGGCACCAGGACGTCTTCCTCGCATCGTACCGGCTTCCAGGACCACATCTGGGGACACATTCTTTCCCGCCGGCGCAGTAATCTCATACAGCCACTACGTCTGTCACAGCGACGAAGCAATATTCCCAAACGCTGGCGAATTCGTTCCTGGAGGATGGCTAGGCGAGGTTATCAGGGAGCTGGACCGCAATCAGTTGGTGTTTGCACGCGAAAGCAAACTGTATCTGGGGATTCAGTGAGTGATTCCATCCCTAACTTCTGTCACTTCTCCCCACTCTTTCTCAGCGGTGGTCCGAGGCTTCCAAATTGATCATTGGGGAGTTTTTGAACTCAAGTCACGATTGAGGAAATCCTGACGATTCCAGACGCCGGTGTAGTCTCGCAAACACGGAGCTTCTTCTTATGTTTGCCTTGCTTTTTCGAGGCTTGTGGCTAAACTTATGGTAACACGGCCGGAGGACGTAGAGTGGAGAAACTATAGCGTGGCGATTTCCAGAGGGCATTCGAAGATTATGGTTCGAGGGCCTACACGCTATCGTTGCCCACAGGAAGCTTAGCCGCTTCAGCAGAGGCCAGCGGCAAAATTCATCTGTACGTGATACTGGCTATGAGTCTTCTGCACATCGATAGAGTTCAGCGATATCTTACAAAACAGATCTACAGAGACAGCATCTTCCAAGACGTGAGGTTTATCAACCCAAACATCAAGAGGACCTGTAACGATATACTGTTACATAATCTCATCACAGACTATGTGAGTAGAATTACGAACTCTTTCCTCGACTCACGACTTATAACATACCGAGCATGACGCTCCACAAACAACCTTCAATCACAAAAACAAAACATCACTCTGTCAATGAAGCTTCCACACAAAGCCCCCTCAGAACCAGATTTCCCTTACATCATCCAACCCCCAACCCAGCCCATCCTAACAAGCCCTACCAAAAACCCCCAAAAGCAAAACCTTTCACCCCTCACTACCTACACACACACACACACACACACACACACACACAGTCTACAAAACATACCCTCAGAACCTCTTCCCACAACAAACCCCAACGCAAGCAAACACCATTTACCCTCAGCTCATCCCCACCCCCAACCCAGCCACCGCACCACCCCCTCAAAAACTCATATCCAGCATGCGTCAGCCTAAAGCACAGAACCCGTAAACATTGCAGCTTCCCCGCGCGATCCACAGCTCTTTTGCTGCTGGTTTTGCCGCCCCCGGATTGTATTTATGACAAAAGACGTTGTTGGCGGTCGGTTGTGGCCCTTCTCCCCGATTGTGGCTGAGGGAAGCTTGGAGTATTTTCCTTTTTTTTTCGTGGTGCAGTTTTAATTAGGTGCGCCGATTATGGCGGAGTTTTAATTCTTGGGGGGTTCGGTGGTTGTTGCTGTGGTGGGGATGTAGATGCCTGGGGGGGGGGTTGCGGAGGGATTGGACATGGGGGTTTTTTAGGGTTCAGGGCGTGTGCTGTTTGGGGATGTTTTTATCAAGGGTTCTTTGAGCGTTGGGGGAATGTGCTTTGGGGAATGTGTTAACGGTGCGTGGCTATGTTGGTTGGTTGACGAACCGGCCAGAATGCGAATATACTCTGGATCAATTTCTATTTAGGGATGTATAGCATATTTCAATTAGGCTAAGATGATGCGCCTGGTCTCTTTTGGGGCTTTTTTGGGGTTCATCGCACGTACCGTTCGGAAGTGTATAAGACTGTTCTTTTGAGCATTTTAGTCTATTCTGAGGAGAAATGTGCCAACACTGCACTGCGTGGCTATGATGATGCGCCTCGTTTCTTTTGGATCGTTTGGCGATACAGCCAACCAAAATACAAATCCGCTTCTCATCGCACAGTCCAGCGTCTCTCAACACCGTTCCCACGCTCACCCAACCCGCTCCGAATACCTTGGCGGCGGCATCCCTGCGTTCGCATTTTTTATCGGCAACGCATCTCCCCTCGATCCCACCGCCTTCCACTCCCCTATTGGCACCAACATATTCGGTCCGACTTCCGGGTCCATCTCCTGCCTCTGGTTGTACAATTGCTCTTTAGCCCTTGAGGCGCTCATTTTCAACCAACATATGACTCCGCCCGCGACAATGAGGAAGCCGATGATGGCGATGATGGCGACGAGGTAGGTCGGGGTTGTAGCGGCGGAGGATGGTGGGTACAGGTTGGCTGCGGGGATGATGGATGATTCGAAAGGGGTGGGGGTGCCGGAGGTGATGTCCGTGAAGGTACTGGCGGGTTGGCTGGTGATGGGGGTTGTCACTGATGCCATGGTTGGAGAAGAGATTGGGTGGAAGGGTGGATGCAGGGTCGGTGAGCTTAGGATGGCTGCAAGACTCAAGACGCAAAGTGGTATCTCAGACGATTAATTTCGAAATACTGGCGATAATACAAAGAATAGGTATTGGACGACACTCGAAGGATGCAAGAAAGAAAAGAACATGCACATTATAAACGAGAGTGAGCGTCGAAGGCCAAGAAAAATGAAGAAGACTCCAGTAGTAGAAAATGCTTTAGCTTTTTGAACGATTAAGGCTTCAGTACCTAAAGTATTATTGATCGCATGCTTAATTGAGCCGGCTAATTCGACGACCGCAAAGCGCAAGTATGAGATTAATGCTACCGTCAAGCTCATGTATTCATTTTCTGAAACCACGCGAATGCGCATAGATCAGCGCATAGATGTGTCCTAATTTAGAATAGCGCATTTCTTGGTCACGACACGCCTGCAATTTCGCAACTGCATTTCTTCTGCGCGCTTCATCGACTTCTGCGCGAGTTCTCGACTGGACGGTCAGTAGATTGGCTTGCTGGCAGTGCGAGGTACTAGAGCCCTGCTCCAAAACCACTTTCCATAATATCATAGATTGAGACTTCAAGGAAAATTGGGTTCGCCAAACACAGCAAGTTCGAATCGAGCCGCTTCCTCCCTCGCCAACCAATGGTAAGGTATGGTCCAACGGCGGTGGCGTATAAGCTCATAGCCGCGTTGACCGAAGCTCCTCAGCTTGCGAGGATCATTGCACCCCTTAAAATCTGGAGTGGCGCCTTAGTAGAGACTTGTAAATATGTAGATAGGGTCGGTTTGTGATTCGATGAGTCTGACTTTGGATATATTTTCACCATATAGTATTGGGACGATCTCGTCATGCACGGCCCAGGAGACGCGTAAAAGTTGCACAGGTAGCGGTGCGTGAGGAGCTCGTGCAATGGACCTGACTATTGAGGTCAAGCATTATGAGGCAGTGGAATTCTTACCGTGTGGCCGGATAAAGCACTGTGCTTCTAGCTGAGGTGGCCGGATCTTCACAATACAAGTACTCTCTTCATGTGGTCCTTCTTTGGCGAGGTCGATTGAACGGACACGAAAAACATAGCAAAACCTGTAGATCTCCGTCCTTAACATCTTTGAAAGCCCCAAAGCGAGGTGCCAGCTGTCACAGAGAATTTGTCAGGAGCGAATCAAGTCTGGACCTTGATCGTATCTATTGACTCACGGCTGTGCTTACTCGAGATTGACGCATTGTATAGGGATATGGCTTGTTCCGCGGAGATCACAGTCTGAAAAGTATTGATTTAGATTATAGATCAAGTGGTTGAAGACCTTTCTTTATAGAGGGATTCGCTACGGTGAGATGTGGTTGAAGTTGGAGTTTGATGGGCGGAACTCCCCCAGAAGTGCGCTAGACCCGAACGACACGACGCGATCACTCATCTTGCATGGCTTACCGAGCAAAGCTTTGATGAACGCTTACAATTAAATCAACAGGATGACCATGGAAACAACGATCTGACATGATTGATAAGGTTCATCTACGAAAGAGGTAGGACGTGGTCTCAGTAGGATAAGCAAAGCTGGGTATAAGAACCATGGCTCCCTTTGGGAAGATGGCAATCTAAACCCTGGAGCATCGACTAGAATTCTCAATTCAGCACAACTGCTATTCGCCGAAAACATGTCTGGCTCTCTAGCAACAGCCAAGAACCTTACCCTCTCCAATGGCATCGACATCTTCTACCGCGAAGCAGGGTCTCCGTCCAAGCCAACCATTCTACTTCTCCATGGTTTCCCATCCTCCTCTCACATGTTCCGTAACATAGCTCCTCTCCTCTCCGAGACCCACCATGTTATCGCTCCTGATCTTCCAGGATTTGGCTTCACAACGGTCCCAGCATCTCTCGATTTCTTGTACACGTTCGCCAACCTTACCAAAACTATTATGACATTTCTCATAGCATTGAGAATCCACCAGTATTCGATTTATGCCTTTGATTATGGCGCCCCTGTCGCATACCGTATTGGACTCGAGCATCCAGAGGCTATCACAGCCATTGTATCTCAGAATGGAAACGCATACCTCGACGGCATAGGAGCGTTCTGGGACCCCATTGAGGCCCTCTGGGCTAACGACACTGCCGAAACCCGTGAAGCTCTGACATCAGCTGTGCTCACCAATTTCTCTACCACAAAGTTCCAGTATGAACATGGCGTTTCCAATCCCAAGTTGCTGGCCCAAATTCCACCGGAGACGTACTACCTGGACCAAGCACTTCTCGAAAGACCGGCACAGATTGATATCCAACTGTCCTTGTTTAAAGACTATGAGAACAATTTTAAGCTTTACCCAAAATTCCACGAGTACTTCCGGTCAAGCAAGGTTCCCGTGTTGGCAATTTGGGGCGCGAATGATGTTCTCTTCCTGAAAGCAGGCGCAGAGGCCTTTGCTAGAGATGTACAGGATTTCAAGCTAGTCCTGTTAGAGACTGGACATTTCGCAATAGAGACGCATGCGAAAGAAATCGCTGATCAGACAGTGGAGTTTCTGAGGAAGCGACATTTATAGCTAGCGAGCTTAACATATGGCCCCCTAAAACGGGCCAAAGGAGAGGACAATATCACTCATTGAAAAAGCAAATTACATAGCCTCTATTTCAACAACATAAAGATTGAAAACAGCGTTCGTACGTCGTAATTGTTTCCAATCCGGATCTTACACAGTATTTTGACTATCGAGGCGTACTGCAGGGGATTTCGAAACACTGTGAACTCGGAGTCGATGCACAAAGCATTCACGATGCCGAGAACCATGGGAGTGAGGTAGAGTAGTCGCTTCGGCAAGAGAGGACAGGAGTTTCGATCTAGTCGCAACGTTTGTTTTTCTGGAGGTTGACTCTCGCCGTGCGAGTATCTCCGAAGAGACGATCTACAGTGACTCCACAGTGAATCCCATCGAAGTGTCTCCGCCGAAGTACCTCCGTATCTCTCGTCCTTCCTATTCAGGGTGGGTCCTAATCAAAAACGATTGCCTACTTGGTTGCTATAGTTGATGCATTATGCGCCAAAGTCGACGGCGAAAGTGTGCCGGGTCATTTGGGACATGAGAGCTCTCTAAGCCTGTTCTCAAGTACCTATCATGATGCATGTTCAATAGTACTTCATTTTTGTTCATGTCAGTGCAAAATAAGAATCGACTTACATCAAGTTACATACTGTAGACACGATAGAGTACAGGAAACACGCTAAGCCTAAACGAGAGCAGCGCGATTCCTTGATTTGCCCTCCAAACAATTCTCTTCTCTGTTCAGATGTCTGTCTGTATGTGCCTTCAGTCGATCAGTCAGAAGTAAAGGACGACAACGGCCTTCGCCCACAGACTATGCGGGTGAACATGATCGTGCACGAATAGAGTACAGCACATTGTACATGATGCATCTGCCGGCGGGGTCGTTGATAAGGGTTGTGACCCCCTCCGGTAGTTGTGGGGAAGGACTTTCTTTTCCTTTTTGACTACATTGCTCTCTACCTCGCTCGAGCAGCCTTAAGTTCGTTCAAGCTCTGTCTCTTCTCTTTTCTCTTCGAACTCTGCAATCATGAGAGCCCAGCAGGTCCTTCTGATCACGCTCGCGCTCCCTCTCTCACACGCTGCTGAGACCATCCTCGGAGTCTACATCTTCTCTCGTCATGGAGATCGCACAGCAAAGTCTACCCCACCAGCCAATCTGACAGAATTGGGATATGAGGAAGTCTTCACCTCCGGTACCTACTTCCGCAACCGCTACGTTGCCTCCAATGCGACCTCAAGGATCGCTGGCATCAACTCCGATCTTGTCAGGCAATCGCAGATTACGGCTTCCGCTCCACTCGATACAGTGTTGATGAACTCTGCGCAAGGCTTCCTGCAAGGATTGTATCCTCCGGTGGGCTCAATACGAGGGTCTACGCCCCTCCGTAATGGCACAACCGTGCAGACACCACTCAATGGCTATCAGCTCATCCCGCTGCAAACAGTCACCTCCGGAACCGGCAGCGAAGATTCAGCATGGCTCCAAGGCTCTAGTAACTGCGCAAAAGCACTCGTCAGCTCAAACGGCTATTACACCTCCCCCGAATACACGAACCTCCTGACCACCACTGCCGACTTTTACAAGTCGCTATCACCCCTGGTCAACAACACTTTTAGCCTCAACGATGTCAGCTTCAAGAACGCCTATACTAGTAAGTTGTTCCTCCTCCGTCCCTATCATCTCTTGACTCGAACTGACTCGCTCTTACCAGTCTACGATCTTCTCAATGTCGCCTCAATCCACAACTCCACCATATCCTTCCCGCCCTCCGATCTCTACACCCCTTCATCTGCGCTTCAAGCTCGCACCCTAGCCGACACCCACGAATGGAACCTCGCCTACAACGTCTCTGATTCCATCCGCGCCATCACCGGCGCCACTCTTGCGGGCCAAGTCTTGCAAGCTCTCAATAACACCATCACCGGCGCTGGAAAGTCAAAGATAAACATCCAATTCGGCGCCTACGCAGGCTTCCAGTCCTTCTTCGGCCTCGCCCAACTCCCACAAGTCAATGCAGACTTCTACGGCGTACCCGACTACACATCAACCATGACCTTTGAACTCTTCACCAACGGCCCCGCAACCCCATTCCCCGCAGCTGCAGACATCAACGTCCGCTTCCTCTTCCACAACGGCACCACATCCCCCGCCAGTGAGCCAAAGACTTACCCGTTATTCGGCCAGCAAGAGACTACCATCCCCTGGAACACCTTCGTCGACAGCATGAACAAATTCGCCATCGGCTCCCAAGCACAATGGTGCCAAGCCTGCGGCAACAGCACCGCCGTTTGCGCCACCGTAGCCAAAAACCCCACGTCCAGCAGACAGGCAGATGCTTCATCTTCCGGGGGCCTTTCCACAGCAGTAGCAGGTGTCATCGGCGCTATGGTAACGCTGGCGGTGATTTTGGGACTCGAAGCGCTGGTGATGCTGGTTGCGGGATTGAGACTAGTGAGTAAGAAGAGGCTGGCGGCGCCGGTTGAGGGTTCTTTGGGTGGAAAGGCGTAGAGTATGCGTTTGTGACGGGGGGAGGAGTGGGAGTGAGGGGGTGGTTGAGAGATATGGTGGATGTGTGAGGGTGCCGTGGTTGGGGGGATTGACGGGATGGGCGGTGGTAGGTAGTGGGGGAGGCGTAGGGTATACGATATAGTGGGGGAGGCAGTAGAGTTACGATCTATACAATTTTCGGGCTACAGAAAGCAATGACTATTCTTGAAACCATCGCACTCCACACAATCGCAGCATGAAAAGACTCCCACCACCATTCCCTGATATCCAACTCATCAACAATCTCAACACCACCACAACCACTCCCAGCGAGGAAGTCCCCCTCCCTCCTACTAATCCTTCCACATCACCACCAATTCCCCCTCCCCACCCCCTCAGGCCACAACCAAGCGCCCTCCCACGCCAGCCAAGCCAAGCCAAGCCTGACAACAACCCTTGCGAGAGCCAACGCCGCAACTCACCCTCCAAGATGAAGTGCAGGCGATAACGGTAAGTGGGAGGGCAGTGATGGGGACGGAGGATGAGCGTTAAACATGGCCAGCGGCTCAGGAGCGGACCCGTCGTCCTAGTCGAGTGGATTAGCGGGATCGGCGTCTCGACGAGGACGACGACGCTCGAGACAGAAGGATGGTTGGCGGATCGAAGGGGTAAAGCGACGTCGAGTTTCTTCCGCGCCTTGCTTTGCGCGCTGAAGCTTTGGTTGTGGAGGAGGGTAGCGAGCGGTGTTGGGGGTTGTGTGCTTGGGTGGTGGCTACTGTAGGAGTGGCTGCGTTGGATAGGGGGGTGCGGGGGGGGGGTGGTGCTTGTTTGATCGAGGAAGGGGTCGTTGGTAGTTGTGATTGTTGGGTTGGGTTGGGGTAGCGGCTGCGGTGTGTTTCTTCTGGGAAATATTAGACAGGTGGGATGGTGGATTGCGCTTGTTGTTGTCGGGTGTTTTGGGGGCTGTTGGTGGGGGTGTGGAATGCGTAAGACCGTCATGTCGTTGTCGTTTGAGGTGGGTACCCAAGTCGTTGGATTGGGGTGATTTGTGTTGTTCTAGATGAGGGTAGGTGGGAGGTTGAGGGAAGGTGGAAGGTTTGGTGAACGGAGAAATGGGAGGTTGCACAGGGATGAGGTAAAAATTGAGCGAGGAAGAGCATGACGGTTTCGTGTGGGGAGGTGGGTGGTGGAGGATTAAGTGATAGAGGGAAAGGGAGGATAGTTTTAAGAACGAAATTGTTAATGAAGGGGAGTGGAAGAGGTTTGAGATGAGTTCGGTAGAAACAAGAGGAAAGGAAAATGAGCGAGGAGGGCTAAGGTGTGTGTTGAGGGGAAAAAGGAAGAAAGGGGTTGGAAGGAGCGAGGAAGGAAGTGGGAGGGGGTGTGGATAGTGAAATGTACTCTATATTACTTCTGGCGTACTGTAAACTGTTATGCAGTCTTCAGTCAGCGACATGGAGTATGTGACACTCCGCCATAAAGGCGCAACGAGGACGTGTGTCTCGAAGAAGTGAGTAAGAAACCAGGCGGTTTTCAATACCCACGTTTCTACCACTTTCGAGGTATCGGCGGGGTTTTGATTCATGCAGCGCTTGAGTAGCTAGGCATCACGGTTTGGATTGAGAGGATACGACAGGATCGCGAATGATGACATCGGTTTTCGACCGTCGCAACGCTATGGAGTGGAAACGACTGCAAAGAGACAGCTTCAATCAGCTGAAGATGACGATACCTTATTAAGGTTGACTGTTTATGATCACTCCGCGTTCGGAATTGCAGGTCATACTATCGCACGTTTAATCATAGAAGCTTGAGAGAGTATTTGCAAGAGTGTTTGCGAAGAGAAACGTGCAGATGCCGGGTCGATCAGACCTAAGAATGTATGGAGATCGTCCTTTTGGGAGAGATGTGGGAATTCCGGACGAGGACATACGGAAATAGAGAAAGGCCATGCTAGTTGTGAGCGCGGATCGGATATTTTGGCGATTTGAGATAGTATGAGGGAATGTGCAAAGTTTTGCAAGAGGATAGCATCGGGATATCCATGAAGGGTACTATGACTTTCAACACTATGCTTCGGTAGGGAAAGGACAGGGCTATAGCCTAAGGCTTTATGGGCATATGGCCGCCCTATCCCATTGAGCGGCACCGTATACTGTAGAGGAAAGTAATAGGAGGCGATGCTATGGCAGCAACACGTTTATCTCATTGATAATTAACGACCTGTGAGCGATTATTGCCCTAGAAGGACAAATGAATGGGGGCTAGCGAGATATAGAGATGAAAGAGTCATAGATTGGCTACTCCCTCCAGTGAGGCGGCCTAGTCTCGTACTATTGGGAAGTACATGACATACTGGAAGATGAAGTTTTAATGCTGAGGACAATGAGGACGCTATGTCCACATTCCTACCGCATATATCACCCACGTGATATTGTGTCTGGAGAAACCTGTGTTTGAGGAACCCTCGGAAGTAGAAAAGCCCAAGAGAGTAGATAGGCGATTTCATCTTGCCTCTAGTTCATAACTCTTAGAGTTACGAACGAGTATGCTCGTTTTTAATCTTGATGACAGGATCCTTGGTATAAAATCCGATCTTTTATCCACGCACAGACGTTTCGTTGTTCTTCTCGTACTTTGTCCAGTCAGCTGCCTGTTCCATGTCATATCCAGATATTGAATACGCGAAGGCTTCAGCATGTCCGCTAAGCCCTCGTTGTAGGCGACGTGGTTTGGCCCCCGGAATAGATAAGGCGACATGATAGGGTGTACTGGGGGCGATGTGTCCAACCATGTGTTGTGCAATGCCGGTGCGATGACTAAATCAAGTTTATGCGTATGACTCAACAGTGTTTTGTGGTCATACAGATGTCAAAGAGAGAACAAAGACGATGGGACTGTTGATATTGTTAATAAACCACAATTAAGATTTCTCTTCTCGCGTGTACATGTTTTGCCGGAAATATGACGCATGGTTAAGGCAAACGTCGCACAATGAGATTGCATTTCCCAAGGAGCGCAATCATTATATTTAGCAGAATTGGGGGCCGTAGGATTCTAGTGTGGGTAGAAAGCTGCGGTCTTGCCGGAGGCCTCTATATGATGACGAATCAAATCATGAGTAGCGACATATGCCCCACGAAGGTCAGTAGGTATGGATATTTGGATGATTTTGTGCTGTTGTAGTCGGGGTACGGTCGATGTGTAGCAGGCGTGAATTAGCTACGCGGCGGGCGGAAAAGAGGCGACTCGGTATGGTTGGTTACGATAACAATCCCTGTAGCGAGATGCGCTTCTGCAACCAATGTCTTGCTGCGGGCGGTTTTAGGATTGTTCTTGAAGGATGGCTTGAGATGTTTCGACCCCAGCAGATGATCGTTGTACTGCAGGTACACCTACTGTGGGGTCCAAAATGAACTCGGTCAGCAACCATAGCGGCCTAAGTTCCTTTCTTGGATAGGGTTAAAACGTGCCTATCGTCATCTTCGTGGATTGGAACCAATATGAGAAGGTCGTTAGATATGATGGGACAGAATAATCTAGATATGAGTCGCATTGCATTTCTTTTAAATGTCGAGACTTCGCTTTTATTCGTACCATCATCAAGTCAAAGCCCTTACACTCGTCCGAGGGTCAACATTTATTGAAACCTCGAGATCGATTTGACTGCTATTATGTGGTTCTCAAGTCTCATCATCTCTTCCCTCGCGGCAAGCTCCGCCCTTGCATTTATCCTACCTCCGCATCTTACCAACAAGACTGAAGTCAAAGGGTTCGATATCTCTCATCCTCAGGCCTCAACCTTCTGGTCTTGTGCCAAGAAGGCTGGCTACGGTAGGGTCGGTATCCGTGGATACCAGCAAGCTTGTGGCTCGGTATGGCCTCCGGGTTTTCCCTTTCCTCTTGACGTTCCTGAGTCTAACGAGATTCCGAACTAGGGGGGTGCAGTCGATAAACACTTCGTTGAATCATACCATGCGGCCACAGCTGCAGGGCTTAGCGTTGACGCCTACCTGTTTCCATGTAATTTCTACATCCCCATCTGCACAGCTTTCTTGACATGAGTTTAGGTGCTGGGACGCATCCCAATGGAGTAGCTTGCAAGCCTGTGAAGACGCAGCTTCAAGAATTCCTTCATGCGATCTCTTCGAACAATCTCAAAATCGACCGTTACTGGTTTGATATCGAGCCGACCAAGATAGGCCAAAACAGCGCTCAGTGTAATTGTTGGAACTTTAGCAAGCAGGCTAACGAAGCTCTTGCTAAAGAATGGGTTGCTGCTATCAAAGCATCAGGACGTAATTGGGGTATCTATGCCAATGGGTAAGGCAATGCTTGAAATGGATCCTGTGCTCTTTGAATGACCTAACAAGTTGGTAGCAACCAGTGGGATGGAATGTTTGCCAGTAGGTCTACCAACGTTGGTAGCGATCTCCCTCTTTGGGCTGTGCAAGCGGATGGAAAGCCAGGAGTATCTACCGTACACACATTCATGGGCGGATGGACAAAGGCCTATGCAAAGCAATATAAGGAGGGTAAGTCGTCTGTCTAAGAGCTAGATGGCAGGACGCATAGACTGACCTTACGCTTTCCATGATAGATACCAAGACACCGGAGTGCGGTGGTGCCGTCGACCTGGACTCTTTCCTTGCCTGAACGGTTTTCCGCCAGATTAGCTCTATCCCTGCATTGTGATGTTTTCTGTTCTGTTGACAGTTGTATTGACGTGCAAACAATTTCATTGCACAGCTTATCTGTCAGTCCGCTGGAAATATTAGCTGTTCTTAGTCGATATGTCTCAATATTAGAACGATGACCCTTGACCTCACAGCATTGTAGTCCCGTGAAGTGACATGAAGAGACAACAAGATCTTGTAATACCGTCAGAAAGTGAAGCTGTTGACGGATGTATGAGTGATTGTCAGAGCGTTTTGAATTCCGGAGTACGGATGTTAACGGAGTCTTAACGAATCCGGGTCATCATCGTAGGGCTTAAGGCGGAAACGCACTTTATCGTACCTTACCTGCAACAACGCTTCTAACTCATCTTTCTAATATCCACTACTTTCGCTCGCGGCGTGTCTTGTCAATGGTCATTCATACCTCTGCGATGTCATAGGTTACGTGTATTACTGGCATGGAGCGCGATTTCTCGCTGATGACAAACGTCCCCTTGTCCAAGTAAGCGTTCAACCGTATATACGCTCTCTTGGTAGAGTATCTTCTTCCGTGGAATCGATGTGTCCTTCCCAAGATTTTGGCACTCTGATGTCAGGGATATGGCGGGGATGCTCCTAACTTCCCTTGCACTGCCGTTATTGACACTTGCAACTGCCTGGTCAAATGGACAGCAAGACTCCCTAAAACCACATCTGCCCTCTGCAGCACTAGGAAGCTTCAGGTCCGGGACCGTCGCACCTCGTGAGCATAGCTTCACCCTTAGACACATATTCCACCATGGAACCAGACTATACCCAGATCTACATCGACGCCTCGATGTTCAGGAGGAGGCATGTGGAGAACACTGTGATCCCAATGGCTTTGAAGGACTTGGGCCGTTGAATGTGCATAGCGCTATCCATACTATCCAGAGATTGGTGAACAGGAGGGTAGAAGATGTAAAGCAATTGCTTAGTACTACGGGAAACAATGGTGCTGCCCGCTACCTGCCTCCAACGGCATGGACCAGCAACGAGGTGCTCGGGCCAAACATCACAGACAAATGTACTATCATCAGTCTTGCGCTTATGACAGCAAACACATACGAAGCAGATCGCCGTGATCCACAGTGGGTGGACGTTGGCCTTGGCTTTAACTCATCGATTAACTTCGGATGGGAAAACGATGGTCTGCAAGGGCATGTGTTTGCCGACGAGACAAATTCCACCATTGTCATTTCCATAAAAGGAACAAGTTTTGCTGTTTTTGACGGCGCAAATACTACCACCAACGACAAGGAGAATGACAACTTGTTCGGTAGTTGCTGTTGCGGTGAGGGAGGACAATACCTTTGGCGGCAGGTCTGCCATTGCAAAACCTCTACCTACACATGCAATCAGACGTGCTTGGCGAGATCTTTGCGCAAACCAAGCGGTTACTACCAATCCTCGTTGAACTGTATGGGAATGTTACAGAACTATATCCCACCGCTGATATTATCCTTGTCGGTCATTCTCTAGGCGGAGTAGTCGCCAGTCTGTTGGGACTTACTTTCGGCGTCCCAACGGTCACATTTGAAGCCTATGGCCAAGCATTAGCAGCGGAAAGACTCGGCTTGACATTCGCCGCCTATACCCACCGTAGTCGAAGCCAAGCTGGAGAGTACACTGGAGGTTACCATTTTGGTCATACAGCAGGTAAGATTATGTGATTTGACTAATAGTTTATCACTGACTGAGATCTTTCTGAGATCCCATCTATATGGGAACCTGCAATGGGCCAACCAGTTTCTGCACGTTAGCGGGCTTCGCATTTGAATCGACTTGTTTCACAGGTAGGAGATGTATTTATGATGTTGTTTGGGACTGGAATTGGAGGCAGTCTGTTCAAACCCACCGCATTTGGACTTCGATCAGGGATGTTTATACAAAGTACGAAAAGGTTCCCTCTTGCGAGCCTGATACGGAATGCGTGGACTGCGCACTATGGAGATTTCACAACGGTAATGAAACGGATATGCCAACTTCAACCCTGAGTACAACGGCGTCCACGTCAAGTTCGGTAGTGAGGACAAGGACGACTACTTGCGTATATGATGACTGTTCCGCTCTGCTTAGTCTCATGCTCACACTACTCTAGGAGACGCCTGGCTGGTTTGGGTGTCTTGATGAATCTATGACTACAACAAAAAGTTCTGTTTCATCCTTATCCAAATCTACTACGGCCACATGCCACAGTTATGGTAATCTCTTGTTCGCTAACACTTGCACTTTCTGACCTTCTTAGGCTGGTTTGGAAAGTGTCTTGACGCTACGGGTACGACTACGAAGCCAATGTTGCCAGCCTTTACGAAACCGAGTTCAGCGACTGCAACCACCACAATAGCATCGCTAACCCCTGGCTTCTCAGTGGGAGCAATAGCGAGATTTCAAGTACTTAGCCGGAGCTCTGGGTAATGCATCAACACAGCTTAATGTCAGAGACGAGGGAAACAACAGTGGGAAGACTTGTTGTCATTGATCCACTAGCGGACCTCTAAGAAGAAAGATACTAACATTCAATGTAGTTTTTAACTATCGTGAGTTACTTTGGTCCCATTACATTCCAATCAGTGTGTCTGTGAATCGGTTAATTTAAGAATTAGCAATTTATAGCCTATGAAACTTTGTTGGGTTTGGCCCAACAACCGGTAACAGGGCGTACAAAAGATCAAGAGTTGACGTCGAGGACATAAATCTGTCACAGTGGATGAACGACTTCCCTGGAGACTACAGGGACTTGTGGTAGACATGTAGAATTCGAGTTGAGGAGAGTCAGTTTTGCCTGGCCAAAACACAGACGAGTTTTTCAAGCGCTGCATGTAAATTGTGTACAGTAGGTAGGTAAGGTACCTTTGAGTAACTGCAGTGCGACTGATCCTCTAAGTCGCACTTGAAGCCCAATCCAAGGTAAGTTCACCGACACTACAATACCTTCACTCCAGCATTCGGTAGGGAACAATACCATCCGATAGTAAATCAGGCAAACACCTAATCACATATTTGGTCAACGTTGGAGGCCTTTCTATGATATCGTTTAATCTAAATGGGCCACATTAATAGCCGATGCGAGAACAAGCGGTGAGTTTCGACATCGAAGGAGTTTGAACGACTTACACTACGCCCCAGTCTCTTAAGTTCCTACATCAGAGGTCATCTACTTTTTCGATCTCTGATCTGTCAGTGCAAATGCTCTGCGAACATTGCCGACGGCTTTTGGACTTTAGCCAGAATCCAACCCGTTATAACCCACAGAGAAAACCACTTGGTGGTAACACTAAAGGCCTGGTTGACCCGCAGCAAAAGCGCAAAGATCCTACAACTCCTGTTGTCAAAATCTTCAAGGACACACAAGAAAATGATCTCCAGCCGGTGTGGTGGAAAATCTCTCTCTTGCAAACTGCATTGCAGAGCCCGCTGGCACCTTCTCCAGACTTTGAATGCCAGATATGTGCCATGATATTCAGCAACGTCTCGGCTTCCATCGTGAAGGGGCTTCTCAACACAGCCCAAGCTCATCAAGGTGCCCCTATCCTTTGTATACAGATCAGCAACTTCCTTATTGCACAGCGACGTCGTCCTGATGCGGGATGAGTTTGAAGCCAAAAGGTTAGCCAGGAAGCGCAGAAATCGGACTTTAACGCTTATGCCAGAAAAAAAAGATATCAATCTCTCAGTTTGGCTCGAAGTCAACCTCTAGCTGCTTTCCATGATTCAAGCTAAAGTCGATGCTGTAGCTGATAAGATCTGCAGTCTCCAACTAGTATTATGGCATTACACTGATTGTGCTAATGTAGAAACCCCGATACCTAAGTCAATTGAGGAAGCAAGAAGCCAAAAATACTGGATCACCAAGTACTTTCGCAATCGCAGCCTCCTGGTTGAGAAATTGTATAGTACATCATCCAAAATGCTCTTATTAGAGAGGCAATGACTTTCGACACCCAAGGCGCCTCGTAGGTGTTGGTTCTGCGAACGGTATTCATAGATCACATCTTTGGTTTTCGTGGAGAAAATACACCCTTAGTAGCTTACATGACACTCAGCCATCGCTGGGGCACTTCTCCACGAGTAACGTTAATCAGCAATTCGCTTCGTGCCTTGAGCGAAGAGATTGAAGTCTCAAAACTTCCTCGCTCGCACCAAGACGCCATCAGTATCACATGGTTCTTAGGCATCAGGTACCTCTGGATCGATTCTCTATGCATCATTCAAGATTCTGTTACTGACTGGCAAGCTGAGGCTGGAAATAGTGGAGACCTATAGTGATACAAACATGACAAAACCTGAGGATAAATTGGTAGCGATATCAGGTCTGGCGAAAGAGGTTCGTAAAAATACGGTAGATTTTTTTTGGCGCCGGTGTTTGGAGAAGAGACCTGATAAGTCAACTTCTGTGGCGAGTTCAGACATCTCAAGCGTACGAAGTCATATCATACAGAGCATCAAGCTGGTCGTGGGCCTCTGTTGACGGCAAAGTTACGTTTATAGCGAGAATGGTTATTGAAAATTACCCCGAAATTACTGTCAGCAATGTCAGAACCTTTGGTGATTAAATCCACTCCCTGGTCGTTTGGACAAATTTCGTATGGCTCGATGCGTGTACGTGGTACCCTGAAAACAGCACAGAGGTGCGAAAGTCTATACAGAGGCTACAGGCTCCTATTAGCGGACCAACTTGAAGAGCTCGAAAACAACATCTTCACCTATGGCGAGTACTACCCAGATGTGATTGTAAATCCTTTACCAGAAAACCCAATTTGCCTGCCGATAATGTCTTACGTGAAAGGTCGATGTGTTATCGAAAAGAAGAAGGAGAATCAAGGGAAGTGCCTTTTGACTGGCCTAGTGATTGTTTCTACCGGTGACTTTTATGATGAATACCGACGCATTGGAATTTTCAGCATATCAAATCCAGCAGGTAGAACATGGTTTGAAGATCGGGGACAGCAGGACCTCCGTGACATCACTCTCATTCAACTTCGTCAAGCGTTGACGGCCAACATGTGAAATTTTTGTTCAAAACCTGTCAATCCTAAATCATTTACACTAATTTTAGCGCAGAGGATTTTACATGCAAAGACAGTAATTGGAGATCTGTACGGCGTGTTGCCCGTTGACATGAACCACCTGATATATGAAGGAAGAGAGGACTAAAAGGGGCGACTGAATGCAAATGGTATAATGTACGTTGCAAAGCAGGCTTAAGAATTGCTAAGCTGACAGATCCCAGGGAAATCGTGTGAACTTGGCTTCGTTCATGGTATCAGTCCTTTGACCGTTTACCTTTGTATTTGCGGGGCGTGGCATTCTTCTTGCCCCACCATGGAGTCCTTGACGACCGAGACGGCTGTAAAGGGAGACTCAAACAACAAGACAGTTTGCTGTTTTATGGGACTGGCCTCGTTTCTCTTAACATGAGAGGTTTGGCTGGATCCCCCTTTCGCTTAGATGAGGCGCTTCCCTCTTTAATGGTGATGGGCCGGCATTTGTCTGTATAAGTGGCGATGACGCGGAGGTTGGTTGCAAGACCAGCGTGGCGGAGATAGCGTTCTTTTGCAACGTATGTACGGAGCACCTCGAAGAAGAGAAAGATAAACACAACATTGATCGAACCTAAATTACCCAACGACTCTCGAAACAAGTATTAGTGTTTGGAAACAGGGAACAGTACTGTTACCCCTGTGTGGTTGGCAATCTCGCTTAGCCCTATAGGACGCGCGGGACTCATCTCCTTCCTTCGTTCGTATGTACTTCCTAGAGTACATAGTTCAATCAATATATACGGGGTACACATGCACATACTCCTTCTGACCCTCATATACCAACAGCTAGATGGTCTGTTCTGGGAAGATGAGTACTATGTATCGGTTATACATGTCGTTCAATGGTCGTTGGCATCCTCCTATATCTCGAGCTCTGCCGACTGCAGAGCTGTCTCCATTGTATCATCTGATCCTGCCAATCGTAACAATCTAATCGAGTTGTAGGTAGTGGTGCCTACTGCCTAGAGGCTAGAGGAATATGTCGTAGTCTATTAATGTACCCACGAAGATTGGTTTGGTACTGTGGTACCCTAATACACTAGCGCACTAGGTATCCGTACCCCGCACGACCTAAGCTCATTCTGCGGGGCACGCGGGGTACGGATACTCGGAGTTGGAGCAAACCGGGGCCTTGTTGGGTTGGTGTACGGGTACCCCGTACTCTCGAGTCAGTGGTTAATCTCCTTACACTTGGCATTTGGCACGTCATCTGAAATCCCCCGTAGGTCACGTGTCGAAATTCGAACCGCAATCGACACGGCACTTGCTTTAATAAAAGACTTTGCTACCTAGTAAGGTACTTTACCTACTTTACCTACTTTACTTACCTTCCGTATAAACACTCCCCTTTTCCAGAATGCTCTCAGCTGATGGGTCATGCAGTCGACAAATAACTTAATTCGTCACACAAGCCACTCGTTCCAACAGCTTTCGGCAGTGCATCCATCCGCCTGCTCTTGTTTGTGCTTCAGCTTTCGGTAGTGCATCCATCGCCTGCTCTGGTGAAATTAACAGGGCTGAAACACCTTACACAGCCACGCATGTTAACGCAAATCATACCTCACCACTTTCTTTGAGCGTCTGCAAAGCGCTTTGGAGATCCTCACCTGCAACTAATGGTTATGTTCATTCAAAGAGGATCGCTCAAGTTTTCTTCATCAGTCGTGTCTTGTATCTTCTCTTCTTCGTCTTCGTTGCTCTGCTCGTGCCTTGCATCATCACCCTTCTCATTGTCTTCGAAAATAGGATTGTGGGAGTTACGTGGCAGCTGAGTTCATTATTAGCTTATGCTCAACGTATGCGTGCTTCATCTCTCCCCTCTAATTCATTCAGTCGCGCAGATATCTCGTCCGCACGATTTTCCGCGGTAATGTTTTCTTCGTCTCTGTAAGCTCAGTCGATGCTGCGCATACGAACAGCTGATGCTCTCTTGAGAGTTGAGTGATGAACATAATTGCAGTTTTAGTGTTTGTGACCTCGCTGAATCCTAGATTCGGCATCGACATATGTTTCGCATCGGGCTGGAATAAGAATTCCAACCCGACGCCAAGTCTAGCGGATGCGGGGCTCATGCTAATTACAAAGTCCGGCCCTGGCTCAGCCTTTCCTTCGCTTGTTTCATACATGTATTACGAACTATTCAATTCCTCAAGTGAGAAAGACCGTCGACATTGCAGCAGCACCCTCGGTGATATAAAAGGGTCCATATTCCCTAGATGGTTGATTACTTGTATATATTCATCAACGTCTGATTTCATCTTTTGAATGCTTTGCAATTTTCACGATTACTTCTTTAATTGACCGCTTGACTTTGTATTTGCATACGCCCGTTCCTTATTACTGACAGTGACCTTCATCAGTCCCTCTTCCCCGCCGTCAATCCCCTATATCTAAGGCTGTTTGCCAATCGGTTCTGCGAGCCGAGAGTCTTCCTCAGCTACTTGGCGGTGTCAAGATTAGGAATGATATTGTCGTCTCTCTGTCTCATCGCCTTTGTGGTGGGAGCTTTGGCTCTACCGCAGGGTACAGCACAGATATCGGATCCTAACGCCCCGTCTGCGCCGGCTTATACCACGGGTGCAGCACAGATATGGGATCCTAACGCCCCGTCTGCGCCGGCTTCTACCCCGGATGCAGCACAGATATCGGATCCTAACGCCTCGTCTCCGCCGACTTCTACCACGGATGCAGCACAGACATCGGATTCTAACGCCCCGCAGATATCGG